>OLPW01002178.1_pt1 | contig 17910 bp, 8 predicted proteins | sample 1672161 | NCBI WGS metagenome assembly OLPW01 (sample SAMEA3136654, study PRJEB25190) | human gut metagenome
GAGCTCCCGGATGACTTCATCTGCCCGCTGTGCAAACATGGAGCTGCAGATTTCGAGCCCATCGGATAAAAAACAACCAGATAAATTTCTCAAGGCAGCGCAGGATCCAGAGCGTGTCTGAAAAAGGCTTTCTGCAAGATGTGCATCACAATTTGTGGGAATGATTTTTCAGACACACTCCGGAGCCCGTGCTGCCTAATCACCGGTAATAGCAATTCTTGCTGCACCCGCTGGGAAAAATCTGCAATTTCAATTTTCGCCGAAACTCCATTTCGTCAGCGGATTCTTTCAATATATTCAACGCCATTCGAAGATTTCGAATATCTTTTTCCATGTAATCCGTATAATTTCCACGGCCAACCAGCTTCAAGTGCGTAATTCCGGCTTGCTTTAACTGATAAAGTGCACATAGACCACAGCCAGTTTCACCGCAAAGATAACCCGCAGAATCATAGGAAAAATCATGTAAACTGTGAAAATCATCAGGAACAAAGCCGTCTGGCAGCAAATGCCCTCCGTTTATTTCCTGATTGAAGATTTCAGAACCGGCATTCCCTGTTTTTAAGGTTCCGATCTGATAGGGCACTTTACAAAGATACCCCATCTCATCACAATGCAAAGAATTACAAAATGCACCTGTAAACTGGCACATTTCATTCAATACAAAGGCCTCAAATTCCGGAACTCCTTCTGTTCCATCCTTTTTTCCACATTTATCAACAACCGCTTTCATATCTTCGAATGTATTTTTCCTGTGAAAAATCACACGTTTCAATCTCATTTTTGCCAATGAAGCCACCATCTGGCTGTTAATTTCTCCACATTCTCCACTGAGATGGATTTCGCAGTTTATACCATTTTCACGTAAATATACCATCAACGCCGGGTCTGCAATAATATAACTGTGAAAACCGATTTTCATACACTGGCTTATAATCCCGGCAATTTCTGGATATTGTTCCGGGATATAATACAGGGAATTGAAGGTAAGATGGACTGGTTTTTCGTACTTTTTCATCATCCCAGACAGGATTTCCAGCTCACTGAATGCGCCAAGCTGTACGTTATAACAAAGTACTTCCCTGCGGTTTAAGGGCAGTACCGTTCCGTATTTTTGGGACCAGGAATAAGGAACATAACCACAGAAAAATTCATCTGCACCAGCCTCCGCGAACTTTATATATTCATCTATTGAGCCTAATCCTGCTACTATTTTCATCACTTATCTCCATAAATTCCAGCCTTGAGCAGCCATGTACTTCATCCTGAATAAAATATCGCATCTGCCTCAACACGGGTATGTCACCTGCCGGTGGCATTACCATGCTCTTATTACAACCCGGTCCACACCGTTTTGGATATAATTCTCCAGTATTTCTTCCTCTTTCAATATCCTCATATCAATCCCAAACAACGAATTATACCGCCCTATCATATGCAAATGTTCCGGATACAAAAGTGCATATTCCGTACAATATCCCGGGCATTTTTTTGCAAGCTTTTGTCGTCCTCTCTCGCCAGTTTCACATACTGCACCAAGAGGACAATACTGTGATGTATTGGTCTGATAGAACGGAATATGCAAGCTGTTTTTTCCAGGTGGAATCTGCTGTTCGTAACCGCAAGATTCCCATTCAAAGCGTTGGATTCCATATTCTCTTTCCAGAAAATTACGGTAAAATCCAGCATTCAGGCTGTTCCTCTCAAACCATTTCTGTTCTCCTTTTTTGAACGGAATCCGAGGGTCTTTTCTGCGTTTATTTAACAAAATTCCAAGGCTGGGAATCAGATTCCTTCTGCTTTTTTTTACTAAAGAAGCCATTCCCCAGTCATTTACAACAATCTCTACAGACTGCCTTTTTTCTTCACACCACCGGTTAATTTCATCAAGCAATTCTGTTATATAATCCAGCATATATTCCCGGATATAAGAAAAAACAAGTGTGATTTCCACCTGTTCTGCCGCTGCTTTTTCTATTATTTCAAACAACAATTTACGTTCCGGAAACAGAAGATGACAGAACTGATTTCCAATATAAACGTGATCCGGTACTCTATGTTCCAGAATAATGCTGCCGCAGATACCGATACATTTTCCGGCATACTTTTTGGAAAATTCTGTCAGGGAACTATTCAAATATTCCTGATACAATTCCGGGCGATCTATCTCCAGCGCCAGTTCCGCAACACCTGATTCAGGCGGTACCTGGCACTTATACCCAGGCTCAAAGCCAGTTCCGTACTGAGAACAATTATCAGTTAAATCTATACGTTTCCCATTATAAGCGGACTCCAATCCATCTGGCGTAAGCTCTCTCCGCCATATTCCCACCTGCTCTTCCAGACTGCCACGCTTGACCTCATCCAGTTCCCCCGGATACCCTGTCAGGCTTTTCGCCAACGCGCTGTCGTCCTCTTCCAGCTTCAGATGAATGTAGTGATTATACTGATAAAGAAGCCTCTGAACCGCCTCTGCATACGCTTTCTGCTTCACCGTCACCTTATATTTCACATAAAATCCGGAGAGTTCTGCGTCCACCATATCAAACCTTTGTATATCGTATTCTGGAATTTCCAATTCACGATAACACCCATTCTTTATGTCATAAAAGCACACCTTCAAAGCTTCTGAATCAGAGATATTTTCTTCTATTGTCCGAAAACAAAATCCACTCTCATCAATCTCTGTAATCCGAACCTCCCGTCCCCCCACAACCCCGGCAAGAAGCCCGAAAGGAATCATTGAAACCATTGCAATCACACCCTGTTCCGTCTACGAATACTGCAAGTATATCTCAGAATATATAAAAAAACAATCTTTCCAGTTTATAAACCTTTTCTCCTTTTTTCTTCACAAAAGAATGGTAAAATTAACTTAACGACTATGAAAAGGTTCGGGTAAAATATACCGCAAAGTGGGGCGTGCAGATTGCGGGAATGATTTTTCAAACACGCTCCAGTGCTATCTGGTATGCTTCATATTCGCTCACCGCAGCAGGAAGCAGTATTCCAGCCTCCATAAGTGCAGCTCCCGGATATACTTTTCCGGTAGTTTTTTCCCGATAAAAAGCATCCTCTTCCATTCCTTTTAAGGTAACGTATGCTGCCGACGGATTGGCCTCTGCTGTAAGTCTTATCACACTTACCAGTGCCTTGGATCTGTCATCTGATACCACCATCCAGGCCGCAAAATTATCCTGGAAAGGATTGGAAAGACGGTAATAATCTCCTTCACGGATCAATTCCTGATACTCCCTGTATTGGGCAAGCTGGGCACGGATTTCTGCTTTTTCCTTTGCATTTAAAAGTGCGGGATTCAGTTCATAGCCAAAGGTTCCAGACATAGCTGCAACGCCTCTTGTATGCATACTGGTCACTCTTCCGGTCTGATGGTTTGGCACTGCTGACACATGTGAACCCATTGCTGCTACCGGATAAAAGAAGGAGGTTCCATATTGAATCCGTGTACGATTAATAGCATCTGTGTTGTCACTGCACCAGATCTGAGGCGTATAATACAGCATTCCGGCATCAAATCTTCCGCCGCCTCCGCTGCAGCCTTCAATAAGAATATCCGGATAACGGTTCGTAAGTTTTTCCAGGAAATCGTACACCCCAAGAACATAATCATAGGTCACGTTTGGTGCATAAATATCTGCCAGGCTGCGGTTCATATCCCATTTAATGTACTCCACATTCCCCTGATCCAGAACTGCGCAAATGCGTTTAAATATCTCATCACGTACTTCTTTTCTGGAAAAATCAAGGACCAGCTGGTTTCTGGAACGGACAGGCTTGCGGCCTGGAATTGTGATTGCCCAGTCCGGATGTTCCCTGTAAAGATCACTGTCCTCACTGACCATTTCAGGCTCAATCCAGATACCGAATTTCACGCCTTCTGCGTTTACTCTTTCGATTAATTTCGTCAGAGTTCCGCCTAATTTTTCCTCGTTCACATACCAGTCGCCGAGAGAAGAATTGTCGTCATTTCGCTTTCCGAACCATCCATCATCCATAACCACCATATCGATTCCAAGCGCTTTTGCCTCCTTTGCAAGCTCTACGATGGTGTCTCCGGTGAAATCAAAATATGCGGCTTCCCAGCTGTTGATCAGGACAGGACGATTTGCATGGACGTATTTTCCCTGGCAGATATGATTCATAATGCAGTGATGGTACTGCTGGGAAAGCCTGGAAAGACCTTTGTTTGTGTAGGATAAAATAACCTCTGGCGCGGTAAATTCAGCTCCGGCTTCCAGGGAATATGCAAACAGTTCATCAGTCAGACCCATCTGGATTCTGGTCTGATCATACTGGTCCTTTTCTGCTTCTACAAGGAAGTTTCCACTGTATACAAACAGCATTCCGTAGCAGCTTCCGCTGTCTTCATTTGTGTTTTTTCCTGCAAGGATTACCCCTGGATTATACTGGTGGCTGGAGGTTCCACGGCGGCTGCCAATTCGGGTGCTTTCATGGGAAACCGGCATTCTTTCCATGTTTCTTTCCATAGCATGTCTGCCATAAAATTTGATCAGATCATAGTCTCCGTGAAGGAAATCCAGGCATGCAGACTGGGCTTTTTTTACTGTTACAGGGGCTTTTCCAGCATTCTTAATTATCACACTTCTGGTGATAATATCTTCTTTTTCCAGTACTCCGTAGAGCAGATGAAGCTCTACTTTTGTAACAGGATCTTCCAGTATAATCTTCAAAGTTTCCGCTTCATTTTCTTCTGCACGGACGAATGGAAGACCTTTCAGAGTGTATTTTCCAGCCGCAATTTCATGTGTTATGTAAACCGGATTGCAGCACTGGGAACCATCTGCATTCTCTATGTTTAACGCATAATTTCGGAAATCTCCTGTGCCAAGTGATGGATATTCCTGTGGCAATGCATCCAGAGAATAGGTTCTGTCGCTGCCTGCTGAATTCGGATTTCCAGAAAATCCACGGTCTCCATAATTCAGAAGATAGTCCATTTCTCCTGCAGTTCTGGCACCATAATACAGGTGCAAAAGGTACCCTTGAGCATCCGCCTGCATCTGATAGGTAGTGTGGGCAGTGGTGAGGGTAAAGATCCGGGTTATTTCGTTGAAGGTAATTGCCATGAGTGGGGCCTCCTTTTTCTATGATGTGTTAAGTATAGCATACCAAAATCAACACTTAAATAGCTTAATTTTTCTTATTTTATGCCTTTATGATGGTTTTTTATGGTATAATGAAATATATTATCGCATTATGATATATTGTCAGCAAATGTAACAGGAGGATTCCGGATATGGATAACAACTTTCACATTTTTCCGAGCGAAACTTTCATTGATCTATGCCTTTACCAATATGGACATGAGAAGTGTACTCCCGGACATTTATTTGGTCCGGCAACGCGGAATCACTATCTTTTTCACTATGTTCTTTCCGGAACAGGCACCCTGATGGCCACGAATTCCAAGGGGCAGAATGTAAATTATCAGGTTCGGAGCGGACAGGGATTTATGATTTTTCCAGGACAGATCACCACTTATGTGGCAGATATTCAGGTGCCATGGGAATACGTCTGGGTGGAGTTTGACGGGCTGCGTACCACAGAAATCCTCAACGTTTGTGGCTTTTCCAAGGATGCGCCAGTCTATATGGCCCACTCCAGGGAGGCACGAAAAAAGATGGCGGATGAACTGATTTACATTTCTCAGAATTCAGAGCAATCTCCTTTTCATCTGATGGGACATTTCTATCTTTTTGCGGATCTGCTTGCGCAATCTGTTGCCAGACCGCAGCCTGCCGCCACCAGTAAAATGAGTGATTATTATATAAAAGAGGCAATAAATTATATCGAACAGAACTTCCAGAATGATATTTCTATTGAGGATGTGGCAGCTGTATGCGGTATTAACAGAAGCTATCTGGGACGAATTTTCCGCACCAGCACAGGACGCTCTCCACAGGAATTTCTCATTCATTACCGCATGACAAAAGCGGCGGAATTGCTGAAGCTGACCACATTATCTATAGGAGATATCGGCTCTGCCGTAGGCTACGAAAACGCCCTCCACTTCTCCCGGGCTTTTAAAAATGTGTATGGGGTTTCACCGCGGGCGTGGCGGGAGCAGCATAGATGAAATTTTGATTATACAAAAAGGACTTTCCGATTTCTCAGAAAGTCCTGTATCTGCTTGCGGTTATTGAATTTTAGAAGTTAAATCCTACGGATTTCAGTGTTCCGTCTGCGGACTGTGCGGTTACGTCCTGGGCAACTACGCCAGCTTCTGTCTCCTGGATGTGGAGGGCGCTCTGGGTTTCGTTTTCCTCTGATGCAACATTTTTGAATTCCATATTAATTACGACTGCTTCGTCTGGAACTTCGATCTCAACACCATCTGCGATGAAGGTTACGTCGTAGAAAGTGTACTCGTCGTCTTCTGTTGTTCCAAGGTCTCTGATGGAAGCCTGTTTTGCTTCTTCATATTTCTCACTGCCAGCTTCAAGCTTTACAGCGTTCATTTCAGCGTTTTCTGGAAGAGCTGTCTCATCAAACACTTTTGCAGTGATAATGACTTCTTCGTTCTCGAAACGGAAATCGGAATCTACGGTAGTTTCTACTGCATCTCCAACTTCACCGGTTCCATCGGTAAACTCAGCTGGATCAGCTTCTGCAGAGCTATCTGTGAATCCATCAACAAAAGCGGCTTCTTCAGCAGATTCCCCGGTCTGGAACTCATCCTGAGATTCTTCTGCCTGAACTTCCTCGGTCTGTGCAACCTCCGGCTGAACCTCTGTCTGAGTCTGCTCTGGCTGAACCTCCTCAGTCTGTGCAGCTTCCGGCTGAACTTCTTCCACATATACAGCTTCATTACCTGTAGTAAAAGCATCCATCTCTGCAAGTGCCTCCGCATCTGTAAATCCTTCTGCGGAAACTACTGTATATCCTGTCACCAGCATTGTCGCTGAAATCATAACTGCCATTGCTTTTTTTAATGTATTCTTTCTCATAATGGAAACCTCCTGAAATCTATAAAGTCATTCCCAAATGTAATATCCTTTAATTTGACTTCATTATACCAGTAGGGCTGTTTCGTCAACTCTTTCTTCGGGATGTTTTTCCACTTTTCAGGAAAGTTTTTTTACTTTTTTGCAAAACCAGAACCACAGGGCTGTTCTGTAGTTTTCCTTAATTGAGCAGGAAGCTAAAGTGAATCTGCAAAAAGGCGATCCGCTTTGTGTGCGGACCGCCTTCATTTGTACTTGCTTTGTTATGGTTCCAATCTGATCAGAAACTTTGTTTTGCTTTACTGTCTTTTGTTTCTTCTGCGGCGTCTTTCAGTCTCGGCTGCAAGCATTGCAGCTGCAAGAAGAAGCATCAGATAAGTTCCGATCGGGGTATCATCTCCGGTCTTCGGTGATTTGCTACCGCCGTAGCCGCCGGAATGATTTTCGGAGCCACCGCTATTTCCACCATCGGAAGAAGGAGTAGGTGTTGGTGTTTCTGTTACTGTGCTTTCTTCCTGGTTGGTGATGACAACTTCTGCTGTCATATTCGTTTCATCAAATATAACAGAATCTGCACTTACGGTAACTTTATATCCAAAGCCTTCGGAGCCTGCAATTGGTTTTCCGTTGGAATCAGTTTCCGTTACATACAGGGTTACCTTTGCTCCTGACTGGGCAAGACCAACATTGATGATCTCACTTACTTCATAGCCACCGTCCATATCAAGCTTGATAATGTTCTGCTCAACCTGCTGGGAAAGCTGTGTATGAGCTGCATCATCAAAGATACCTGCATAGAATACCTCGTTGCTGTTTCTGGTGCCTCCATCTGCACCAAGAACCTTCTTGGTAATTGTCAGCTGACCCTGTTTGTAGAATCCATCTGGCGGGAAGCTGCTGAACACGTTTTCAAAGGAAACGGTTGTTGTTCCATTGGCTTCGGTTACTGTTGTGGAGTTACCATTGCCAAATACAGCTTCATAGACGGTTCCATCTGCAAGAGCGCCGATCGTCTGAGAAGTTCCATCCTGTGTACACTCTGCAATGTAGTATGTCTTGCCTGCCTTAATATTCTCTGAGAATACTACGGTGGAAGCATCTGCATTCTTGAACACAAGAGCTTTCACATCAGAAACTCTCTGTGTGCATTCTTTATCAGAATACAGGGCTACATAGAAGGTCTGATTTCTTGCTGCCAGACCTTCACCAATATAGGTAAGTTTCTTGGTTACTGCAATAGATGCTGAGGTTGCCAGTTTATCCTGTACAAGTAAAACACCATCCTTGGAAACAGCTGTTGTTTTTTCTGCATCTACTGTTCCGTCTTCTTTCAGAACAAAAGTAGTGTCGCTTGTAAGTAAATATCCGTCTGGAGCTACAGTCTCACGAAGAGTGTAAATCTTACCGGTTTTCAGTTTCTCGGTAACATGAGCTTCCTTGGTGGAATCCCACTCGTCTACTACGTTTCCATCCTGGTCAATGATCTGGATGTGAGCACCTTCCAGCTCTTTCCCATCGGAAATATCTACTTTGCTTACTTTTACAGAAGTTCTGCTGTCTTCTACCAGAAGGGTTCCATCCGCTGAGATGGTTGTGCTGGTATTATCTTTGTCAAGAGTTCCATCCTCCTTCAAGCTAAAGACTGTGTCAGCTGTAATAGTATAGCCATCTGGCGCTACGGTCTCGCGAAGGGTATATTTCTCACCGGTCTTAAGACCTGTTACTTCATGAGATTCCCAGATGGAATCCCACTCGTCTACTACATTTCCATCTTTGTCAAGGATCTGGATATGAGCACCTGCCAGTTCTTTCTGGTCGGTAATATCCACTTTGCTGATCTTAACAGATGTGATTGTATTGGTAATGATAAATCCTTCTGTGGCATTTCCTGTTACTGTGGAAATATAGCCAGCTGTTTTGCCAATTTCTTCTACTGTGTAGACAATATCCTTTCCAGACTTCTTCTCATCAAGTTCGGACCAGGTGTAAGTCCACTTGTTCTCTGCGTTCAGGGTAATTTCCTCGCCGCTGTTTTCTCCATCGGCTTTCAGCTGAACCTTGATTTCCTTCGGTCTGTGACCGCCGCGGTCATCGTTATCAGCCCATGACTTGGTAACTGTGACGCTGGTCTTTCCTGGTGCATAGCTATTGGTGATATCGTAGCCGGTGATCTCAGTTGTGTAATCTGCAACTGCATCCTCGGTTACCGTGTATACAATTTCTTTTCCAGCCTCATATTTCGGCAGTTTTTCGAAGCTGTAGGTCCAGTTTCCATTTTCGTCTGCGGTTACGGTCTGGCTGTCTTTCTCCTCGCCGTTTGCAAGAAGTCTTACAGTGATGCTCTCCGGACGTTTTCCATCCTGATTGTCCGCATCGTTCCAGGTCTTGGAGCCCTTCACCTCAGTTGTCTCGGTTGTGTAAGTGTTGGTGATGTTAAATCCGTCTACACTTGTTTCATAACCTTCCACTGCTTCCTCGGTTACGGTGTAGGTAATTTCCTTGCCATTTGCATATTTCGGCAGGTCTTTAAAGGTGTAGGTCCAGTTTCCTGCTTCGTCTGCTTTTACAGTCTGGCTTGCTACGATCTCTCCGTTTGCAAGAAGGTTGACGATAATGCTCTCTGGACGCTTGCCATCCTGATTGTCTGCGTCATCCCAGGTCTTGGTTACGGTGATGGAAGTTGTTTCTGGAGCGTAGGTGTTAGTCAGAGTAGTTACAGTTCCGTTCTTGCTGTTGTCGGTAAGTTCGTAACCTTCTGGGAGAGTTTCCTCTGTCCAGGTGTACTCGATTGCTTTTCCGTCTGCTTTTTCCGGAAGGTCAGATATAGTCTGTTTCCAATTGTTCTCGACGCTCAGGGTAACGGTCTTTCCGGTTTCTTTACCGTCTGCAAGAAGACTTACGGTAATGCTCTCCGGACGTTTTCCATCCTGATTTTCAGCGTCGTTCCAGATCTTGGTTACTGTTGCACTGGTCTTTCCTGGAGTGTAGCTGTTGGTGATGTTGCTGCCATCGTAGGTTGTAGTGTAATCAGTTACTTCCTCCTCAGCTACGGTGTAGGTGATTTCCTGGCCATTTGCATATTTCGGCAGATCTTTGAAGGTGTAAGTCCAGTTTCCTGCTTCGTCTGCAGTTACGGCCTGGCGAGTTTTCTCTGTGCCATTTGCAAGAAGGATTACAGTGATGCTTTCCGGACGCTTGCCATCCTGGTTGTTTGCATCGTTCCAGGTCTTGGTTCCGGTAATCTCGGTGGTCTCTGGCTGATGAGTGTTAATGAAATTATAGCCATCACTCTCGGTTGTGTAGCCATCGACTGCATCCTCAGTTACGGTGTAAGTGATTTCCTGTCCGTTTGCATATTTCGGAAGGTCTGTGAAGCTGTAGCTCCAGTTTCCGTCTGCATCAGCACTTACACTCTGGCTCTTAAGCTTAGTTCCGTCTGCAAAAAGGTTTACGGTAATGCTCTCTGGACGTTTTCCATCCTGATTATCTGCATCTTTCCAGGTCTTGGTTCCGGTGATGGAAGTAAGCTCTGGAGTATGAGTGTTGGTCAGAGTGGTTACCGTTTCGTTCTTGGAAGTTCTTGTCAGGCTGTAGCCTTCTGGAACATTAACCTCGGTCCAGGTGTAGGTGATATACTCTCCATCTGCTTTTTCCGGAAGACCAGTTATCGTCTGTGTCCAGTTGTTCGCAGCAGTAAGAGTAACAGTTTTGTTAGTTGGCGTTCCATTTGCAAGGAGAGCTACGGTAATGCTCTCTGGACGAATGCCATCCTGGTTGTCAGCATCATCCCAGATCTTGGTTACAGACGCGCTGGTCTCACCTGGGGTGTAGCTGTTGGTGATGTTGTAATTATCATCAATAGTTGTTGTATAACCAGGTACGGTAAGCTCGCTTACCGTGTAGGTAATTTCCTGACCATTTGCATATTTCGGCAGATCGGTGAAGCTGTAGGTCCAGTTATCGTCAGCTGTTACGGTCTTGGTGTCTGTAATTATGCCATTTGCAAGAAGGTTGACGGTGATGCTCTTTGGACGTTTGCCATCCTGATTGTTGGAATCGTTCCAGGTTTTGGTTCCGGTGATGTCGAGGGTTGCTGGTTTATGAGTGTTGGTGATGTTGTAGCCTTCTACCTTAGTCTCATAATCTGCAACTGCTTCCTCTCCTACTGTGTACTTGATTTCAGTTCCTGCTTCGTACTTCGGCAGGTCTGTGAAGCTATACGTCCAGTTGGTTGCTGCTGTTACATCAAGGCTCTTCACTACATTTCCATTTGCAAAAAGGCTGATCTTGATGCTGGTTGGACGTTTGCCATCTTGATTATTCGCGTCGTTCCAGGTCTTTGTTCCAGTGATGGAAACTTTTTCCGGAGCGTAGGTGTTAGTCAGGGTGGTTACAGTTCCGTTCTTTCTGGTGTCGGTCAGTTTGTAGCCTTCTGGCATGCTTCCCTCTGTCCAGGTGTACTCGATATCTTTTCCACCAGCCTTCTTTTCCAGATTCCCTACAGTTGCGCTCCAGTCATTCGCTTCTTTCAAAGTTACAGTATCCACTACTGCATTTCCATTCATCAGGTTTACGGTCAGTTCAACCGGGCGGGTTCCGTCCTGGTTGTTGCTATCATTCCATACCTTCTTGACCGTTGCTTCTGTCTTCTCAGTTTCATGGGTATTTGTGATCGTATACTCCGTCTTGTTTTCATTGGCTGTTACCGTCTTAGTATAGCCTCCCGGCACGCTTACTTCGTCTACACTGTACTCAATCTCGGTTCCGCTTGCCTTCTTCGCAAGACCATTCCAGGTATGGGTCCAGTTGTTTGCCTCATTCAGCTCTACCGGCTCTCCGCTCTCTTTACCGTCTGCTTTCAGCTGTACGGTGATGGAGTCTGGACGGATTCCGTCCTGGTTGTCACTGTCCGTCCATACTTTTCTTACGCTTACACTGGTCTCTTCCGGCGCATATTTATTAGTCAGCGTGGTTACGGTTCCGCTTGTCACACTTCCTTCAAGGCTGTAGCCTTCCGGCATGCTTCCCTCGCTCCAGCTGTAGCTGATGACCGTTCCGTTTTCCTTCTTTGGCAGGTTGGATACAGTTGCTTCCCAGCCGTTCTCTTCACTCAGGGTTACCGTAGACACTACTGTATTTCCATTCATCAGGTTTACGGTCAGTTTAGCCGGGCGTTTTCCGTCCTGATCATTGCTGTCGTTCCATACCTTCTTGACCGTTGCTTCTGTTGTCTCGGTCACATGGGTATTGGTGATCACATATTCCGTTTTCGCTTCGTTTGTGCTTACCGTCTTGGTGTAGTCTGCCGGTACGCTCACTTCGTCCACCGTATATTTAATGTCGGTCTTATTTGCTTTCTTCGCAAGTCCGCTCCAGGTGTGGCTCCAATTATTCGCCGCATTCAGGTCTACCGGGGCTCCGTTTGCTTTTCCGTCTGCATAAAGCTGTACTGTCACACTTGCAGGTCTGATTCCGTCCTGGTTGCTGCTGTCATCCCATACCTTCCTTACACTTACGCTTGTTTCTTCCGGTGCATAGGTGTTCGTCAGGGTGGTTACCGTTCCATCCACGGAAGTATCAGTCAGGCTGTAGCCTGTCGGCATGCTTCCCTCACTCCAGCTGTATGCGATATCGGTTCCGTTGGCCTTCTTCGCAAGTCCGGTCACTTTCGCTGTCCAGTTATTTCCAGCATTCAGGGTAACCGTCCGTACCACCGTGTTTCCGTTCATCAGGTTCACGGTCAGTTCTGCCGGGCGTTTTCCGTCCTGGTCATTGCTGTCGTTCCATACCTTCTTGACCGTTGCTTCTGTTGTCTCGGTCACATGGGTATTGGTGATCACATATTCCGTTTTCGCTTCGTTTGTGCTTACCGTCTTGGTGTAGTCTGCCGGTACGCTCACTTCGTCCACCGTATATTTAATGTCGGTCTTATTTGCTTTCTTCGCAAGTCCGCTCCAGGTGTGGCTCCAATTATTCGCCGCATTCAGGTCTACCGGGGCTCCGCTTGCTTTTCCGTCTGCATAAAGCTGTACGGTGACGGAATCCGGGCGGATTCCGTCCTGGTTGTTGCTGTCATTCCATACCTTCTTGACACTTACACTGGTCTCTTCTGGTGTATCTTTTCTATTAGAAATCTTTACAGTTCCAGATTTTTCCTGATCACCAGGGAAACTATTTTTGTGAATTTCGGCTCCGCCCTGATAAACGTTTTTAGCATAAATGGAACACATTCCATTATTATTCATATATGAGCCTTCTGGAACAAGGGCAAATCCGCCCATCTTCTTTCCAGTATCTTTCACATATCCCTTATATGGAGTTCCATCTTCATTTACGAAGTTCCAAATTGTTCTTTTTGCAATTTGTTGACCTTTACTATTCGGATCCAGTTCGCTTTCTTTTTTACCAGCAACATCAACTATTTCATTTCCAACATAAAGTACTTCTGTCGCAACATCAAGTTCATTCATGCCACTTGGAATCATAACATTGATCACAAGAGCTTGATTATCTCTAACTGCTGGAAGATTTAATCGGTGCTGTTTCAGATCACTTGGGGTTAAATAAACAACTTGTGCTGAATCTGTAGATTTCGCCTTAGCAAGTTTCTTTGATAATCCAGATACTGTTGTTAAAATATTAGTAATGTTAATCAGAGAATCGAATTCTGCTGCGGTAACCTTCTTAACAGCCCCCTTATCGGTCGTCACCTCTGACGTTGTTACAAATAAATTGTTTGAGCTATTTGCAGTTAAACTTGTAACCCCTTCAATCACTTTCGCAAATGAAGTTGTATCATAGTTCATTAAGCCTTTTAAACCTTCTGAATAATCATAAGAAACTGTATAGTCTCCTATTTTTCCTCCATCTTCAAGAATATTTCCTTTTTCATCTAATTCATATACTTCATATGCACTTTTTGCATCCTTAATTGTATACGAGGTAGAGCCAACTCCGTTAGCATCAGTTGTAATGGTTACATCTGCGACTTTATTCTTGTTTGCATCAACTATTCTAAAGTTAAAAGTTTTTGCAGCTGCTGGATTAACTGATTTTTCAATATTAATTGTAAGATTAATTTTCTTTTCAGTTCCCTGTGCTCCAACCGGGTTTCCATTTCCTTTAAATTTATCTACAGCAAAATTTCCCTCAAAATGCATGGATTGCTCGAAATAATTCGCAACAACCATAAATTGGCTTGCATCTTTCAAGCCATCTTTTATATCAGCATAAGAAATAGAATTATTTCCCATCTGAGTTGCATTAATAACAACTGTGTCATGTGAAGAGTCTACTGTGTATCTGTCATTAATTGCAATTGTAAACTGATAATCAAATGTCTGGCCATTATCGACTTCTGACAAAGCGTTATTTGTATCCCAATTATTTTGTTTCTGACCTTCTACGTTTGGATTTTGATCTGGACGAGCAATTGCAAGCACTGCTTTATATTCACCAGTTTCTATGCTCTTCTGTCGATTACCATTATTATCATACAGCGCATCAAATGTTGCCTCGCCAATTCCATTTTCTACAGTTATTTTTTTAAACTGATGTAATCCATCTTTTTCAATCTTCGCATAGTATGTACCATTCTGACTTGTTGCAACGTTTCCCTGCGAATCCACAAACTGTAATCTCAGCTTAAAACTACTCAGACCTTGATCTGCGATAATAAAAGTACTAAAACTATCCGTTGTTAATGTTACTTCCTTAATTTTTCCTTTTTTATTCAGTTCAACATTATCCGTTACATCTTCCAACTGATCCAGATTTTCATCCAAATGTAATACCTGTACACTGTCTTCTGTTGTTTCATTTGATAATTTCTGAGCCTTTTTATAAGAAATGTTTACGGAAACCTGACTTTCTGCTGGCTCGATTTCGTTTCCGTTCTCATCTTCAAAATGCATATCATAAATCAGATAACTATCATACAGAACATTCTCTAACTCTTCATATTCTTTCAGTTTCTGTTCTGCATACGCATAACCATCCTGATGATCTGCTTTATTCATTTTTGTGACAACAAATTTGGCGTTGTCCGGTACTGCATCGGCATTTTCCAACGTTGCAGTTACCGTTACCTTAGAATCCTCATAGGTATATACCGTCTGCTGATTTTCCGTCTCCGCGGCCGCACTCTTCTGCTTCACCCTTCCCACCGTCGCCGCAAACGTCGTCACAGATGAATCAGCCATGATCATCACGAGAGCGAGAAACAGTGCCAGAAATCTTCTTAAATACCCATTCTTTTTCATAATGTCTCATTCCTTTCTTTGGATATGTAGATTTATTTTAACCGAATCGGGAATTATTTTCGGTTGCATGATAGATAGTATATGATTTTTAAATATATTCTATCACTTTGCCTCTTTCTCCAACTCTTTCATTTTCCGAAAGAGTTGCAAAAACGAGCGATTTCCTATGGCATTTTTAGCATTTTTCAAGTCTTTTCCATAAATCAGGAGCAAATGAGTTCATACTCATCACAAATCACATCGTAGACCATAATTTATCCCTCCATTTCACACATCTCTCCAATGGATGCCACATAGAAATCAACCTGAGTGAATTTCTTATCGCCAGAGAGCTTATTGAATTTTTTTGCAATTCGTTTGGAAACGATGGGGCAGTTCTCCTGGCTGATTTCGATCAGCATGACAATATACTGCCGGACATTGTATCTGGTGTAAAAATCACCTTTTCGTATGGAGGACTGGATGGCTTGTCTAAGGAGTTCAGACTTTTCACGCTCTTTCTCCTCCGAAATGTTATGGGTCTTATAATCCAGTGTGCAAAGCATAACAAACACGGATAAACCGGAGCGCTCCACCATACGGCTGAATACATGATAGATGTCAACAAAGCTGGGAAACGGACAGAAATATGCTCCTACTGCAGCATCCTTTTCCCGAAGTCTTTCCTTGATATCGCTAAGGGCACCTGCTGCCTGTGAAGTCCGTTCTCCCATCAGCTTGAAACGCTTTAACAATCTCTCCGAAGGGGCCACTCCCATTTCATCGAATAAAAGCTTTTCGGTGTTTTGGTAAACTTCAAGGCCTTCCTTATATCGTGACATTCCGATCAGGCTGTCGATTTCCCAGACCTGCCACTCGTCAAAGGGATAAATTTCGGCGGCTCTGTGCGCCACTTTATGCAGATCTTCATACCGTTCATGCCCCTTCAGCCAGCGGCACAGCTCCTCTGTAACACGGAAGTACTCATCTCTGCACCGGACATTCTCCACAGCGACCCATTGCTCCCCGATCATATCCGGGAGAAATTCACCTTTATAAATTTTCCAGGCCTGCATCCAGAGATGGAGCTTGTCCTCTTCCCGTTTCTCCTTTTTTTCTTTCTCTATCAGTTTCCGGAACTCATTTACATCAACCTAAACTTCAATATTTCCGTCCCAACAGCACATTCCGGACTGGATATTTATGTATTTGCTATCTGGAAGTCCAATATCCTTCAGCTGTTTACGAAGTCTGAAAATGGTGTTGTTCAGGCTTCCGTTCTTATTCTCCACCTCAACTCTTCCATAAAGGGCATCTATCATAGCAGCTTTGGAAATTCCGCCGTCTTCGGTATGAAACATAAGCAGCTGAAAAAGCTGTGTAGTCTTCGATGCTTTATTTCGATCCAGTACCAGTTCTTTTCCCTTATATTCCAACGAAAAGGTTCCAAGCATGCGAACCTTTAATACGTTTTTTTCCATATACTTTTCTCCATAACTAAAATAATTCTAGAACGTATTTATTGCAGACGTAATTAGCAATAGCCTTTTATTTCCTTATTAATTATAATACGACTTTTTTACATAATAACACCAGAATAAAAAAAGAACTATTAACATTTGGTTAAAAAAAGGCAGAAGTTTTCGTTACATGTACTGAAAACTTCTGCTCTTACTGCTTCTTTATTCTGTTACTTCGTACTGCCTCAATTCATATTTCAGTTTGGTGCCCTCTTTGATTTCTATTAGCAAAAGGACTCCGGGCACCGGCTTCTCACCGGCATGTCCTCGCTTTTTACGTATCTTGCGTTAAATTCCATATTGATCTGGCGAAGCTCTTTCTTCCCATCAATGTATTCCTGATACATCTCAGCCAGCCCTGCCATACAACCGTCGCAGTTCGCCTCAATATTTCCAAGGGATTCTGCAACAATCTTCTCCCGCTCCTCACGGGTAGTTTCTGCGATTAAATATCCCGCCATCTTTACGCCTCCACTTTCTCAGGTAAATTTCATTATCTCTATTATAGCGTACTCCTTAACAATTTCAACTTTAACTTCCATAACCACTTTAGAATTAATTGATAAATCCACCTGCAAAAACTGTTTATTTTCTCGTTTATGTGTTATATTATATCTACCTTATATTAGTCAGGAGGACTTTATGCAGAAAAAAAGAGTAGGTGTGATTACCTTCCATAACTACGACAATTACGGTGCCATCCTGCAGAGCTATGCGCTTCAGAAAAAGCTGCAAGAAATCGGCACTCAGCCGGAAATTATTGATTACCGCTGCGACTATATCAGCAATCCTTTCCGCCTTGTAAACCTGAAAAAGAAAGGACTTTTTAACTATATTTACGGGGCAATCGGCCATATCTGCTACATTCCCCGCCGTTTCAAATGCAACAAATTCCGTAAGCATATGCGCTACAGCCAGCCTGTCATTCAGGGTAAAATGCAGCCGGTAGCTGGCAAATACGATATTTATATTGCTGGAAGCGACCAGATCTGGGATTACAAGCTTACCAATTTTGACACCACCTATTTCCTTGATTTCGTAAAAGAGGGAAAAAAGAAATGCAGCTACGCCGCGAGTATCGGCGAGAACCTTCCGCCAGAAGAATACCAGAAGAAGTACAAAGAGCTTCTGTCCGATTTCGATGAGATCCTTGTCCGCGAGGAT
>OLPW01002212.1_pt1 | contig 17748 bp, 18 predicted proteins | sample 1672161 | NCBI WGS metagenome assembly OLPW01 (sample SAMEA3136654, study PRJEB25190) | human gut metagenome
GAAGAAGGCAGGACCGTCCCAGTTTGGAGCGAAAAGAAGAAGGCAGGACCGTCCCTGTTTGGAGCGAAAAGAAAGAAGGCAGGACCGTCTCTCTTTTGAAGAAGATATTAGAGATTTTTATTTGTTAAGTAAGCTGATAAACTTTGGTCGGTGCTGTTGTATGTTGCTAGGAAAATGTTGTCAATTTTTGTAATTCCTTGTTTTTGTAAGGTATTCATTAGCCATAACTTGTCATATCCAAGCTCCGATAAATTTTTTTCCATTATCTTGCCATCTAAAATTATGTTTGTAACAATATTATCATCGACTGGGTGAATGTTAAAATCTGAGGGATTAGCTGGACGTTTTTCGGACATGGGAAGAAAACTTATTTTTCCATTTTCTTCAAGTAATGCTGTTTTGATATCACTGAGATTAAAATAACCATTTGTTCTGCATTGAACTAAAAATTCATTTAAGTCAATTTTTGATTTTTTAAAATTTTCTTTAAATAGTGTACCATTATCATATAAAATAAGAGTTCTTCCAGAGAATATTGGTCGAAGTTTTACGAATCTTGTATTAAGAATTCCAATAATTAAAGTTACAACAGCATATACAATCATAGCAACCAAAGGCTCTACAAAATTATCTTCTAAGGATGTTGCCATTTCTGCAGCAATAGAACCAATAGTTATACTAATAATATAGTCGAAAATACTAAGTTGAGACATTTCTCTTTGTCCCATTATTTTAGTTAAAATAAATAAAACTACAATAGAGCCTGTAGATAAGGCTATTATCTTTAAAATTAACATAAATCAATTCTTATGATAAAATCATAAACTCCCTTCATGCTTAGTATTGCAATAAAAAATATAAATATACTCAAAGTAATAAATAAAATTGAATTTACAAAAATACATGATAGGCTTGACAATTAAAGAAAATTAAACTAAAATATCAAAGAGTAAATTAAATAGTCGCGTATAGCAATGTCGAAAGACTGCGTACGAGGAAAGTCCGGGCTCCATAGAGCAATGATGCAGGATAACGTCCTGTGAGGGAAACCTTAAGGAAAGTGCAACAGAAAATAACCGCCTACAATAGTAGGTAAGGATGAAAAGGCGAGGTAAGAGCTCACCGCCAGCATGGTGACATGCTGGGTCTGTGTAAACCCCATCTGGAGCAACACCGGGACAAGAAGGCCAAGACTGCTCGTCATCTTCTTAATCTGGTGGCTTGAGGCATATAGTAATATATGTACTAGATAAATGACTATTCACGACAGAACCCGGCTTACAGATTTACTTAACCAAAGGTATAAATCTTTATAGGATTTATACCTTTTTTTCACAAAAAATCGAAAAAACTTTACATAATTATAAAAACATGATATACTTAAAGCATCATACGTTAAAAATTTTTGCTACAAAAATTTGGAGGCTAGTTTATGAAAAAGAAAATTTCTGAATACGAAGAAGCATACGCAAGAACACACTTAGAATTTTGGGAGGAGGAAATAATTCTAGCTGAAGATCCGAATTATCCAATCGATTATAAGGATAATCCTCAAAAAAAGTTGGAATACAAAAATTTATGTAAGGAGGAAATTAAAAAATACAGAGATATTTTGTATCCACAAAAAGAAAAAAGAGGATTTTTCAAATTCTTTAAAAAAAAGTAAAAAAATCTAAAAGCAAAAAGAAAGGAGCCTGCATTTGCAGGCTCTTATTTATTTGGGTCCTGAAAAGAGGGACGGTCCTGGAGAAGAGAATAAGGGACGGTCCTGGGAGAAGAGAATGAGGGACGGTCCTGAGAGAAGAGAATAAGGGACGGTCCTGAGAGAAGAGAATGAGGGACGGTCCTGGGAGAAGAAAACAAGGACCATCCAAAAATGAAAAATGAGGAAATTGACTTTTTTGTCGAAATTTGGTAAAATGCTAAAGTACGAATGTAAACCAATATGAAAGTGCAACAGGAGGAATATCTATGCACGAGAAAAACAATTGTGAAATGCTTGGCTACAAGAAGCGGAGTGAACTGGCTGAAAAGTCAAAAGTGTTTGTAAAATTGACAGATGCTGATTTGCGTTGGCTTATTCCGCTGGCTGAAAGAACAAAGAAAAATGCAACCCCATTACCTCATAAAAGCTTTACTATTAAAGACATGGATGGTCGATGGGAAACATTAATTTATGTTCAGGAAATTCAGCCGGGAAAAATCAGAGTTGATGGCTATGCACCGATTGATCGTAAGAATGGTAAAAAAAATGCAGTAGTTAATATTTATGAGACTCCATATTTTTCAATTACTTTCCATTTTGTTTTGGGAGTTGCCGAGTGTGACAGTTTTTTTGGTAGAACAGTTACAAAGGAAAAGGTATGGTCTGATGTAAAAAATAGGGTTATCCCGATTATTATTTACATGCAAAATTACTACGAGAACGCAGAGAAAAATGAAAAAAAAGTTCGTGTTCGCGATCGGTCGAAGACATGCAAGATGGTTCAAACAACATACACTCTGAAAAAAATTGGCAACGAGATTCCCACAGTTTTCGGCTTTGCAGGGAAGAAACTGAAAGTACAAGAGCCAAAGTTTATTCAGAATCCCGAAAGCGTTTTGGATAAATCGATGGCGGTATTTGTCGACAATCCTGAAGATGCAATTTGGATGCAAAAATTTGCCGACAGTGTAAGGGCTGAATTTGAAAAAGCAAATGATCAGCAGAAAAGAGAGCTGGCTAAATTGTATCCGTCCTTTAATTCGCAAGTTGACAGTATCATTGCAAATGAGGTTACACTTATTAGAGCACATGCCTCGAAGGAAAGCTTCATGCAATTGCAGATTCACAAAGCGGATGAAAATATTCTTCAAATTGACTACTATGATGATACATCTGAAAAATGCCAGATTATTTTGTTTGTAAATATTGCAACAAATCCGGCACAGTATGATATTGCATATGTAAGCAGAGAAGATGGGAATATCACGCCACAGGACGATTTATATGCCAGAAAGGTCGCAACATTTTATGTCGACAGTTTCATCTATTTGAGAAGCTACGACTGGGAACATGCAACAAATCCCAATGGGAGATATTACGGTACTACTATTGGAAAATTTCATGCTATTGCAACATAAGGCAAACATACACAATTAATAAGATATTAAAAAGAGAAACTTGTTTTTACAAGTTTCTTTTTTGTTTTTGTCGAGGAAAAAAAAGAGGGACGGTCCTTGGAGGAAGAAAAGAGGGACGGTCCTTGAAGGAAGAAAAGAGGGACGGTCCTGGAAGAAGAAAAAGAGGGACGGTCCTGGAGGAAGAAAAGAGGGACGGTCCTTGGAGGAAGAAAAGAGGGACGGTCCTTGGAGGAAGAAAAGAGGGACGGTCCTTGAAGGAAGAAAAGAGGGACGGTCCTGGAAGAAGAAAAAGAGGGACGGTCCTGGAGGAAGAAAAGAGGGACGGTCCTTGGAGGAAGAGAAAAAGAGGGACAGATCTTAAAGAATTAAAAGTCAGGACCGTCCCAAAAATAAAAAAGAAAATCAAAAGGACTTTACATAAAGGAAAAAAGATTGTATAATATCAACTGTACGAAATGAAACCCTTAGACAGTGCAAAAGGAGGAATTACTATGCACGAAGAACAAATGAGTTCAACAAGTAGAAGATATGAACTTATAAAGTCATCAACTGATTTTATAAATATCGAGCAACGGGACTTTAAATGGTTAAATCAATTAACGGAAAAATTAGTCCCAAAGACAGAATCAATTTCACCAAAGGCTTTTACCATAAAAGAGCATGTTGGGGATTATATTACTGTCCTACGAGTTGAAGAAGAACAAATTGGAAGAATACGAGTATGGGGATATCATCCTATATCGTACAACAAGAAATGGAAGAAAAACAATCCAAAGGATGAATATCCATTTTTTGAATTGGAAATACGATTTGTTCTTGGAAGAGCTACATTGGAAACATTCATTGGAAATCAAAACAACAAACAGAATCTCTGGAACGACATAAAGGTTAGAGTTTTACCGATTATTTTGTATCTTCAGCACTTTAAAGAAAAGTTAACTGTGGAGACAAAGGTAAGCAGAGCAAATGGAAAGAAATTCCAGCAGAATACTTATGTTTTACATCCTGTTCAAAATGAGATTCCGACAGACTTTTATTTCTTAGGAAAAAAATGGAATATTGTAAAGCCTGAACTTGAGCTGAATGATAGTAAGCTGTTGAAGGATGGGTCAATTGCAATAATTCACAATGATTCCGATGCGATTTGGTTGCAAAAATGGGCTGCAGATATTAGATTAAAATCGGGAATGATCCCTGAAAACAGGCTATCTAGCTATCCGTTATATGATCGCAGAAGAGAGAAACTTGTAAGATTGAATGCTGTCCGCGTGAATACGGGAAAGAACTCTTTTATTCAAATTATGGTAAATCGATTGGATGATGAAACATTCCAGTTAGATTATTATGATTGCGAAACGAAAGATCTTCAATTGATATTATTGATCAATATTACCAACGTTCCTGCGAGATTCGACATTGCGTATATATGTGGTGAAGGCAATATAACCCAAACCGATGAAATGTATGCAAGCCGAATTGCAAATATGTTCTTGGATATATTAATCTACTTGAGAATTCAAGCATGGGAAGATTCAATCGATGAGTCAACTGGATTATATTACACATGTGATATATACAAAATGCCAGACATTCCAAAAGAGCTATATGAGTCTAGAACAAAAAGAGTGTAAAAAAATAACAAGTAGCAATGAAAAGGGCATCGACAAGTTTAAAGTCGATGCTCTTTTTGCATTTTTTATAGATAAAAAAAAGAGGGACGGTCCTGGAAGAAGAAAAAGAGGGACGGTCCTGGAAGAAGAAAAAGAGGGACGGTCCTCGGAAGAAAAGAAGAGGGACGGTCCTGGAAGAAGAAAGAGAGGGACGGTCCTTGGAAAAAGAAAAGAGGACCAGCAATCCCAAAAACGAAAAAGCATTTTCATACATAAAACCGAAAAGTACCACAAAAAATAGAGCCAAAATAACAATAAAAGTTAATAATAGCTCTATTTAAACAAATATAAAAATCTAGGAATTAATTTGAGAAAAAATTCTAATAAAAATATTCAAATTTAAAATAAACGAGTTCAAATCTTTAAGAGATAGGGAATTATCATAACGAGACATCAAAATATTCCTATAATCAGCTTTTTCTAAGGCAATTAATTTTAAAACATTATCATTCATAATTCCGGAAAAATTCATGTAATCATTATAACTAGAAAATTTATAGTTATAAGCATGATCAACAATACCGGCTTTAACAGGATTATCATGTATATACCTAATGCAATTAAACAAATAAAAATAGTTGGTAATTGGTTGACTAGAAAAACGGTTTCTAAAAACATATCCTACGCGATTTTCAGAATGATTGTAGAAAATTGAATAAGAAGTATTCAGACTTTTCATATATCTAGATAAGTTGGAAATTTCTTCAGAATATAATAAAAGATGTGCATGATTATTCATAATACAATAGGATATTAAAGTTACATTAAAACGATTTAAATTAGAAAGCATTTTATAAATATAGAAATCTTTATAAGAATTATTATAAAAAATGTGCTCCTTATTTATTCCTTGAACTGTAACATGAAAAAAATTAGAATTTAATGAATTACGAGAAATACGAGGCATAAAATCATCCTTTCGAAAAAAATTTGAAGTGAAATTAAAACTAGCATAGATTAAAATTACAAAACATATATTAATACAAATTTTAGAAAAAAGCAATACTTTACGCAAATTTTATTAAAAATAAAAAAGAACAGGTATTAAAGATAACTTCAATACCTGCATAAAGGTCGAGTGGCAAATATAATTTATTTGTTGCCTTTTTGCTCCAGGTTATTCTTAAATGCATCCAGAATGTCAGATTCTACATACAACTCGGTGTATGCAGAAAAATTTTTCAGGATGATTTCTGCGATAGAGTCTGTTTGAGGGTTAACGTTTACTTTTGATAAAACATGTTTACCAACGCGAACCTCAAGAGACCAAGATTGCTCATTTTGAGGAACTAAAATCAGTCCCCGAAATGTATCCGATAACAGATTGCGATTCATAGAATAAATAACCATAAAGTCCTCCTTTAATGTAAAAAGTGTTTATGCGAACTACAAAACATATATTAACATAAAAAGTTAAAAAAGTCAATAATTGAAATTAGAAAATCTGGGACGGTCCTTGAAGGAAAAAAATGGGACGGTCCTTGAAGGAAAAAAATGGGACGGTCCTGAAAAGAAAAAAAAACATCAAAAAAATAAACCCGCTGAATGAATTAACATTCAAGCGAGTTCCTAGAGAAAACCTAGATTGAGTGCGGATTAAATCAAAGATACTACTATGTACGACACATTACCAGATCCAAGCAGCTTCGAAAGATCTGCAGATGCGAGAGAAAAGTTTGAATTTTCGGCCTGATCGCGGGTCATCAACACAGAACTTATCAGCACTGATGCCTGTAATGTTCAAAAATAATCTTTGATTGATTTTACAATCTTCAGATAAAGCATGTACCCTAACCGTTACTATCCTGTTTTGCAATAAAGTAGTAAAAACCTCTTCAATGCAATATGCTCTTCTAAGTCCGAGAGCATCAAAGATGGATAAAGAAGTTTCGCCTGCTTCATTACAGTAAAGTTGAGTAGCAATGGTCTTGGCAACATCTGCAATTGAAAAAACTTGACCTTTTGACATTAATCCTTGATGAATACACATCACTGCACAATCGGTTTCACGAAGCGGACGGCGTCCACACCGTAAATCACCAACTTTTATATAGGATTTTCCTTCAAGGCAAAGCTTGCTATCCACAGTAAAAATTGATGAAATCGAAGGCAGAACTTCAAATTTGCCAAAAAACTTAAAATCAATTTGTCTTATGCTAGAAGCAAAGTTTGATGAGATTAAGTTGTTCACAGGATGAGAAAATATTGCAACTTTAGTGTCCTGTGATAATTTTGGAAGATAAAGTTGAGTATCCATAAGATGGTAAAACCTCCCGTGCCTAGGTAGTCGCATACTAGGACTTTAAAATTTAACGACAGAAAATAGTATAGCATAAGTAAACATAAAAAGCAACAAGAAAAACTTTTATAAAAATTTTTGAAAAAAGAAATAAAAGAAGGACCGTCCCCCGTTACTGAAGGAAAGAAGGACCGTCCCCCGTTACCGAAGGAAGGCAGGACCGTCCCAAAAACACAAAAACAAAAATCAAGGAATTTGCCTAAAAGCTATTGCTAAATGGAAAAAAAGGTGGTAAAATGCAATCGGTTTCATAAAATTAAAAGGAAAGGATGATTAATTATGAAGAAAATCACAAAAGTTATGTTAGCATTAGTAATGGCAATAGTAGCATTAACAGTGTTTACAACAAAATCAAATGCTATGACAGCAAATGAATTAAAAGATTACATATGTAATGATAAGGGAATAAACGGAACAAAATTAATTATAAGAGATGCAGATAAAGTAAAGGTTGAAAAATTCTTTGCAAACAACGAAATGACAGATGCTCAAGCAGATCAAATAAAAGCTATAATTGATAAAGGAGTAGCTTTAATGAATGCAGATGGAGCTTCAGAGCCAAATCAATTAAGCTCTAAAGCAAAAAAACAAGAGCTATTATCATATGCTCAAGAAGCTGCAGCAGTTATGGGATTAACAGTATCTTATGATGCAACAGAAGAAAGATTAGACATATACAAAAATGGAGTATTATATGACTCATTAAATTGGGGAGTAACAGAATCAAGTAAAGGTTCAACAGAATCAGCACTAGTTCAAACAGGATCAACAAATTATGTATATATAGTAGTAGCAGGAATAATGTTAATTGCCGGCATTATGCTAGTTATATCAAGAAAGAAAAGATTAAGTGCAGAAGCAAAATAACAATATAGCCATGGCAAAAAAATGGCAAACAATAGAAGCAACTATTATAGATGTAATAGTTGCTTTTATTATTGTTATTGCAATAATATTTACTACTAAAATAATATTTGGAAAACAAATAAAAAAGGCAATTGAAGTGGTAGATATGATATCAATAAAAACAGATAGCAGTGTAGTGCCAGAAATAAAATTCGACACAGAAAAAAGCACAATAACAAATTATCCCGAATATGGAAGCAGATATGGTAATATAAAAATAGAGTCTCTAGATATAAATTTACCATTATACTATGGTGATAAATTATCTATATTAAAAAATGGAGTGGGACAATCAAGTGGTAGCTATTTTCCAGGAGAAGGTGGATCTATAATATGTATGGGACATAACACAAAAGCGTTTTTATACAAGCTACCTCAAATAAAAAAAGGAGCAATAATAGAAGTTGAAACAACATATGGAACATTCAAATACAAAGTAGATAATACAAAAATAGTAAATATGTACAATGTAGATGAGCTACCAATACAAAAAGATGAAGAAGTTTTAATGTTATATACATGTTATCCAGTAAACGGCTTAGGGCACAAAACAGATAGATTTGTCGTATATGCAAAAAAAGTAGAATAATGTAAAATAGTGCTCTTAAAAAGAAGGACCGTCCCTCGTTACCCGTCCCCAGTTACCGAAGAAGAGCAGGACCGTCCCCAGTTACCGAAGAAAAGAAGGACCGTCCCATGTTACTGAAGAAGGGAAGGACCGTCCCCCATTACCGAAGAAAGGCAGGACCGTCCCCCAGTTACCGAAGAAAGGCAGGACCGTCCCCCATTACCGAAGTAAAGCAGGACCGTCCCTCAATACCCAAAACCCATAAAAGAAAGGAGAGCTCGCATAATCAATTTATGCGATATATAAAATAAAATGAAAATAATACGAAAAATTATCTCATACATATTGGCAATAATACTAGTTACACTTATGTCAGCAACAATTATATTATCAATAGTGAATGCAGTTGTATTTAGCAAACCTAATGTTAAAAAGCAGATGCAAAAAGTAGATTACTATACTGAAATAAACAACATAATAAAAGAATCTGCAAATAACTACATAATGCAATCTGGATTTGATGAGTCAATAATGGATAATGTAATATCTAAGGAAAAAATTAACAATGACATAGATAAAGTAATAAATGCTATATATGAAGGTGAAGAAGTTGAAATATCAACTGATGAAATAAAAAATAGTTTAGATAAAAATGTGCAACAATATATTGCGCAAAATAATTATAAAGTAGATGCTCAAACACAAAAAGACATAGAAAAGTTTGAAGATAAAATAGAGTCAATATATGCAAACAGCATAACATATTCAAAAAGCTCAATTAAAAAAGTGGTAAAATACTTTAAAATGGCCAAAAGAATGACAAGAGTTGCATTAATTGCAAGTTCAATCTTATTAATAATATTTGCAATAATAACATATAAAACAAACAGAGCAACATTTGGAATATCATTATTAGCAACAGGAATAATATGCGTATTTATAAAATGTTATTCTTCTATAAACATAGCTGTAAACAATATTTTAATGGTAAACAAAACCTTTTCAAATTTAATGATAAATATAATAAATCAAGTAATACAATACGTATTTATAGGAGGAATTATATTAGCTGTTTTAGGAATAGCATTAATTATAATTTTTGAAAGAAAATCTGCAAACGAAAAGTACGAAGAAAATTTGTAAAATAAAAGCTGGAACGAAATAAATTAGTAGTTATTTCGTTCCAGTTTTTTATATAATAATACATTAAATAAAATTTTAGAAATATTACAGAACGACCAGCATATTAATATAATTAAAGTAATTTGCAAAAAGACAAACTTATATAAAATACAAAAATATACATAGTCACAAAATTATCCATAAAAACAATAAAAGAAACGGGCACTGAATAAATCAATGCCCGCCAATAAAGGAATAGTACCATTACAAAGGATTAAATATCCCCTAAGAATGGCACACCATCACTGGTGAGGTCAAAACAATCAGATGAGGGCTTCTCATCACTATCATTGTCATCAACCTCGGAAGATGGTTCAGTAGAATCGGAAAAACGCTTTCTAAAAATTGGCAAATTTTTGTATCCATAGTATAAATACATATCCACAAAAAGCGGATATCCCATATACTGCGGATAGACCTTTTCGATAATATAAAGAAGTTCATCTTTTGTGTCGACGAAAAAGTCAAAAGATGAAACGACCTCTCCATTATCGATTTCCTCCAGCCTCAGATACCATTCCATGATGTCAGAAAAAGTCAACACTAGACCTTTAAAGTACCGATGGAGACTATTGTTTGCCGAAATTGCGTAAAATTCCATTATTATACCTCCTTTTTTTGTTACAGTGGATAATTACACTGTATAAATAATAGTAACATAAAATATTGAAGTAGTCAATAAAAATAATCACAAAATTTAACACTACATAATAAAATATATTGTAGAAAAATGTCGAAAAAAATCAAATGAACAAAACCGCCGGTAAATATTGACAAATACACAAAAATATAGTTTAATAGAAGTCGACATTGCAACGAGAAAATTAACATAATAAAAGCATAATTAGAAAAGCAAGCCATTCTCTAATATGCACAAAGTTTAAAACTAAGAAAAAAATATTGTACAGAGCAATATTCAAAGGATGTAAAACAAAAAAATGGGGGATGTTTTATGGAAAAAGTAATGGCACAAATAGCAGAAGCAGAAGATAGACAGACTATATCTAAATCTGTAATAAAAAGTGAAATAAAATCAATGAAGAAAGTTTCTAAATTATATAGAGCTTTACAAATTGTGAAATATAACACAAAATTAGTAACATACAAATTTATAAAAAGAACAGTAGATATATGTGCAGGGTTAGTAGGAACTATGCTATTATTGCCCATAATGGCAGTTGTAAAAATAGCATATTTAAAACAAGGGGACCATGCACCTATTTTGTTTAAGCAGAAGAGAATTGGAAAAGACGGGAAAGAGATTGAAATATATAAAATAAGAAGTATGGTCTGCAATGCAGAAGAAGTATTAAAAAAATTGATGAAAGAAGATCCAAAGATTAGAGCGGAATATAAGAAAAATAAGAAATTAGAACATGACCCCAGAGTTACAAGAATTGGAAAAATATTGCGAAAAACGAGTTTAGATGAATTTCGGACAATTTGTTCGGAATTTTAACTGGAAAAATGACTTTAGTTGGACCACGTCCATATTTGCCAAGAGAAAAAGAAGATATGGGTGAATATTATGACGATGTAATTAATAATAAACCAGGACTAACAGGATTATGGCAAGCAAGAGGACGCTCTGATGTAAGTTTTGAGAATCGTTGTAGATTGGATAGATTTTATGATAAGCATAAGGGATTATGGTTTGATTTTAAAATAATAATGTGGACAGTAGTATCAGTATTTCAAAGTAAAGGTGCAAGATAATAAGTAGAAGGAGATTTGACATGGAAAATAATCAAGAGCCAATAAGGATTGCTCAAATTATTGGTAAATTCGTAGGAGGTCGGAGTCGAACAAATAGTATTTGACTATTGTTCAAGACTTGATAAAACAAAATTTAAAGTTGATTTTATAATTGATGAAGATTCATTATTTATTCCAAGAGAAAAATTGGAAAGAGCTGAAATCGGAGTGATAACAGTACCACCTTATCAGAAAGTATTTAAATATCAAAAAGCATTAATAAAACTATTTAAAGAAAAAAAATATGATATAGTGCATAGTCATATTAATGCTTTATCTGTATTTCCATTAAAAGCAGCTAAAAAAGCTGGAATAAAAGTAAGAATTGCACATAGCCATTCGACAAGTAATAAAGTAGAGTGGAAGAAAAATTTGATAAAATCTATGCTTATTCCATTTAGCAAAGTGTATGCTAATAAATATATGTGTTGTAGCGAACTTGCTGGAAGATATTTGTTTGGAGATAAAGCTTATGATGATGGCAAAGTATATATATTAAATAATGCAATTGATATGGAAAATTTTAAATTCAATGAATATACAAGAAAAAATGTAAGAGAAGAGTTAAAAGTAAGTGATGATACACTGGTTATTGGACATGTGGGAAGATTTGTAGAACAAAAAAATCATATATTTTTAATTGATATATTTAAAAATCTACATGATAAAAATTCAAATTCAGTTTTAGTGTTAATTGGACAAGGACCTTTACAAGATAAAATGAAAGAAAAAGTTAGAAGTTTAGGATTAGTAGATTCAGTTAGATTTTTAGGACAAAGAGACGATATATATAGATTATATAATGGTTTTGATGCTTTTTGTTTTCCAAGCTTATATGAAGGATTGGGAATAGTTTTAATAGAAGCACAAGCTAATGGATTACCATGTATTGCTAGTTCAGAGGTCCCAGAAGTAGTTAAAAAAACAGATAATTTTAAGTTCGTTGGGCTTAATGATGAGGTTGAAAAGTGGAGTGAATCAATTTTAAATAGTAAAAGATTAAATGCAGTTGGCAATTTTGACGGATATGATATTGAAGAAGAAGTAAAAAAATTGGAATGTATTTATAAAAGTAAAAAAAATATAGCCATAATTTCATCAGGTTTTATGCCAATACCTCCTTCTAAAGGTGGAGCAGTAGAAAATTTAATTTATGAATGGATAAAAAACAATGAATTAAATTATAAGATAGATTTTAGAGTCTTTTCTATATATGATGAAGAAGCAAAAAAAGTATCTAAAAATTATAAAAATACTGATTTTGATTTTATAAAGATTCCATTCTTAATAAAAGTATTAGATTTGTTAATTTTTAATACTTCTAAATACATTTTTAGAAAAGAAAATACATATACATATAGATATTTATTACAACGTTTGTATTTTTTAAAAGCAGAAAGCAAATCGTTAAAGAAAAATGATTTTGATTCAGTTATACTTGAAAATCATCCAACACAATATATGGTTTTTAAGTGGCATAAGAATTATATTAAATATAGTGGAAAATATTATTATCATGCTCATAATGAGATGCCTGGATTGTATGGATGTGAATCTGTTATAAAAAATACAGTTAAGTTTTTATGTGTTAGTGAATATATAAAAAAGGCAATTAAAGAAAAGACAAATATTATTGATGATAATAAATATGAAATTTTATATAATTGTGTTGACATTGAAAAATTTCAAAAAAAAATTGATGAAAAGGAAATTGAAAATTTAAAGTTAAAGTATGGTTTAAAAGACAAAAAAGTAATAGCTTTTGCTGGAAGACTTATTAAAGATAAGGGAGTTGCTGAACTTATAAAGGCATTTAAATTATTTCTGAATAATCAGAGCAATAAAGAAAATTATAAATTACTTATAATTGGAGCACCTTTATATAATACTAATATTGAAACAGAGTATGAAAAAGAATTAATTATGCTTATTGAAGATATTAAAGAAAATGTTATTTTTTCAGGATATGTAAATTATGATGATATGCCTAAAATGTATAGAATGGCTAATGTTGTGATCTTACCATCTATTTGGAATGAGCCAGCAGGAATGACAATGTTGGAGACAATAGCAACAGGAGTTCCATTAATTACTACGAATAGTGGTGGAATTGCAGAATATGTTAGAAACTCCGGGGCTATTATAGTTGAGAACGATAAAAACTTAATTAGTAATTTGTCAAAAGAAATTAATAATATTTTGAGTAATAAAGATGATTTAGATTTTCTGAAAGAAAAGGAAACTAAATATGCCGAATTTTTTAATTCTAAAGATTATTTAGATAAATTGTATGAAAAGGTTGGTTGGAAATAATGGATAATAAAATAAGAGTTCTTCAAGTTGGAATGACATCAGGTGTCGGTGGTGTTGAATCATTTATGTGTAATATAAATGAAAATATTAATCACGAAAAATTTAAAGTGGATTTTTTAGTTCATCAAGAAATTAATTCTAAATATTTAAATTCTATTCAGAAAATGGAAAGTACTGTTTATAAGGTGGCTGGTTTAAGAGATGGAATATTAAAGTATTTTAAAGAAATATTTAATTTTTATAATACTAATTCTTACGATATTGTTCATTTAAATGAATGTAGCGCTAGTTTTTTTATATATTGTTTACCTTTATTATTTAATAAAAAAACAAAATTAATTATTCATAGTCATAATGGAGATTCTAATAATAAAATAGTACATAATATTTTGAAAATTTTTCAAAATATTAGAGTTAATTGTAGATTAGCTTGTTCAGATGTGGCTGCAAAATGGATGTTTAAAAATAAAAAATCTATTATTATTCATAATGGAATTGATTTAGAAAAATTTAAATTTAAATTAGAAAATAGAAACATGATAAGAAGTGAATTAGGATTTAATGAAGAAAATTTTGTTGTAGGAAGCATTGCACGTTTTGAACAGCAAAAAAATCATAGAAAAATTTTGGAAATTTTTAAAAATGTTTTAGAAATAAATGTCAAAGCAAGACTAGTTTTAGTAGGAAGTGGTTCATTAGAAGATGATGTAAAAAAATATGCACATGAGTTAGAAATTTATGATAAAATATCGTTTTTGGGAATAAGAAATGATGTTGAAAAAATTATGGCTGCTTTTGATGTCTTTTTAATGCCATCATTATATGAAGGACTACCATTTGTATGCGTCGAAGCACAAGCTAATGGTTTAGAATTATTAATATCAAATACAATTTCTAATGAGGTAATATTAACTGACTTAGTTAATGTAGTTAATTTATATGACACTAACGAAGTATGGGCTAAAAATTTAAATGATGTATATATAAAAAATAAAAATAAGAATCGAACGATCTATAACAATATACTAAAAGAAAAAAATTATGACATTCATGATGTGGCAAAAAAAATAGAAGAAATATATGAAAATTTGATAAATGAAGGAGAGAAGAATTAATGTCAATATATGCTGTGATATTATTGTTATATTTTTTCACTATATTTATATTAAGTCAAACTAGATTAGCAAATAATAGAAGGTTTTTTATTGTATTAGTTACTGTTTCAATTTCCATATTGGGAATGTTTTTTAATCCAGAACATGCATTAAAAAATGGAGATTATACAGATTTAATAAGGTTTTATTCGGATATTGAAGCTTTCAGAAAATGGGGATGGAATGTATCTGCAGATTATTTAAATACTAATTACTTATTAATTCCGTTTGCTAAATTAATAGTATATATATGTGCTATAGTTGGAAAAAACAACTTAATTCAGCTAATTTCAGGTATTATGATATATGGATTTTTTGGAATTACATTGTGTACTGTTGCTGAAAATGAAAAGATAGAAGACAAAAAAGTAGTAAAAACATTTATTGCTTTTATATTATTATATAATTTTGCATCTGGAATTACAAACATAAGAATGCCAATTGGATTATCTATATTTTTTTATATATTAATTAATGACTTAGGGAAAAAATGGAAATTTAAATTCTGTATGATAGGATATATTGTAACAATTTTGTTACATCCAATATTTATACTAATATTATGTTTAAGATTTTTATTAGTTACCTTTAAAAAATTCTCAAAAATTTTTACATATATTATTTTGATATTTAGTTCAGTAATAATATCATTTATCATGTCAAAATTTGGATTATTAGGGGATAATGAAGTAAGTGGTGAATTATTATGGAAATATCAATATTATGTTTCTTCTAATAATGTAACTCAGTATGAAATTTATCCAACATTTTTTTCAATTATACAGATATGTGTACTTGGATATTTTTTGTTAATTACAAGAAAATTTATAAATGAAAAAAGTAGTTTAAAAGATATATATAATGTATCTATAATATACCTTTTATTTGCAATTGGTTCGTTTTGGAATTATCACCTTTTTGTCAGAATGTCGAATTTTCTAATATACTTTATAGTATATTGGAATATGATTTGTTATAAGATTAAGAGGAAAGATACTAATCAAAAAACAATGATTATGATGTATGATATGTTTTTTTATATTTTGATTTTATCGAAGTTATTATATTATTTTTCATCATATCAATATAATATTTTAACATTTTAAAATTTTGAAAAATGGAGGAAAATGATTGTGGAAAAATTAGTGAGTATAATTATACCAATATATAATGGTGAGAAATATATCAAAAGATGTTTAGATTCAATATTTAGACAAACATATAAAAATTTTGAGGTTATTATTGTGAATGATGGATCTACTGATAATACAATCAATTTAATTAATACATATAAAAATGAACATGACAATTTAATTATTCTATCGCAAAAAAATCAAGGAATTTCTTGTGCGCGTAATAATGGACTAAATTTAGCTAGAGGAAAATATATTACTTTTGTAGATATTGATGATTATGTGAGTGAAAATTATTTGAAAGTATTGACTAGTTATATAGGTAAGGAGTTTGATTGTGTAATATCAAATGCAATAGATGTGGATACGAATGGAAATGAAAAAAATAAAATAAAAAATATTGAATTTAAGAATGTATATACACCATTTGAAACTAAAAAAGAAATACTAAAAGAAAATTATGTTTTTTGTCCTTGTTGGGGAAAGTTGTTTAAAAAAGAAATATGTGAAAAAATAAAATTTGATGAAAAACTTAGGGTATGTGAAGATTTAAAATTTTTATTTGACTATTTAGAGTATACAAAAAATGTAAAAATAATTTCCAATAGAATATATTATTATGTAATATCGAATGATAGTACTGTACATTGTAAATTTAATGAAAAAAGAATGGATGAAGTAAAATATTGTCAAGAAATGATCAAATTATATGAAGGTGATGAATTAGAAATTTACACAAAATGTAGATTAGTTAGATGTATTAGTGATATACTAATTTATAATTCACCAGAGAAGAAATATAAAGAAATTTTAAAAAGTATGTTAAAAAAATATTGGTATGAAGTATTTTGCTTTTCAGAATATTCGATAAAAAGAAAAATAAAAATAATATGGGCATTGTTAAAGTAAAAAGGAGGTATTTTATGGAAATTTCAATTGTTATTCCTATTTATAATGCGGCAGCTTTTATAGAAGAAAATATAAAATCCATAGGGTATAATAAAAATATTGAGATTGTTATTATAAATGATGGCTCTACAGATGATACTGAAAATTTGTGTGAAATACTAATTGAAAAGTATCCAAATATTAAGTATATAAAAACAGATAATAAAGGAGTTTCTTGTGCGAGAAATTTGGGAATAAATGTATCGAGTAAAGATTTTATTATGTTTGTTGATGCAGATGATATATTAGCTGATAATTGGTATAATATAATAGCACAGCAAAAAGAAAATATTATAAAAAATGATATTATTTACTTCAGTGAAAAGTTATCGGAAACTTTTAGTAAAACAGATATGATAGAAATATTGACAAGTTATAATGATTATAATTTTGCTGGACCATTTTCGAAGATTTATAGGAGAAATTTCTTGATCGAAAATAAAATTGAGTTTGATAGTGAAATTATAAATGGAGAAGATATGATATTTAATTTAGAAGCTATAAATAAAACTAATAAATTATATATTATAAAATCTAGTTTTTACAAATATAAGAGATATATTGGCTCAACGACCACTAGGTTTAATGAAAAATTATTTGAATCTGATATTAAATTTCAAAAAAAAATAAAAAAAATTTTAAATATATCAGTACTAAGTGAAAATATGAAAAATAATATATTGATTTATTTTAAGTA
>OLPW01002219.1_pt1 | contig 17708 bp, 20 predicted proteins | sample 1672161 | NCBI WGS metagenome assembly OLPW01 (sample SAMEA3136654, study PRJEB25190) | human gut metagenome
TCGTAATCGGAGATGTTACATAATCTGTTGCCATAAACCATGCTCCAAGCATCAGACCACCCCCACAAAGATGCGCTGTGATGTACTGAGGATCGAATCCATGCCCTCCAAACAATGTGATAAAAATCACAAATGTCACAATGTAAGTTCCAGGAATTCTAAGATCAATTACATCCATAAGAATCAGGAACATTGCACCGATCATAATTGCAACTACAGAAGTCTCTCCGATTGTTCCTCTGATATTTCCGAGAAGCATAGACAATGTATTCACTGTTTCTCCTGCTTTCAGTTCTGCCAGAGGAGTCGGTCCTGTCACTCCGTCGTAAACAAAATAAGTCATCTTTCCTGCAAAACAGATCAGCAGAAAACAACGTGCTCCCAATGCAGGGTTCATGAAGTTCTGTCCAAGTCCTCCAAACAACTGTTTCACAACAATGATGGCAAATACTGCACCAAGCACACCCATCCACCACGGGAGTGTCGGAGGAAGATTCAATGCGAGCAGAAGTCCTGTTACAACCGCACTGAAATCATTGATCGTAATTGGCTTATGCATTAATTTTTCATAAAGATACTCAGATAAAACAGCCGCTGCCGTTGTAACAACTACAAGAATCCAGGCATTCTCATGACGGAAATTCCAGATTCCGAAAAATGTAGCCGGAAGAAGTGCGATCACAACATAAAGCATAATGTTGCTGCTTGTCACTTTATCACGGATATGCGGCGAAGAAGATACGTTATATTTCTCGTTCACTTTACTTCAACCTCTCTTATTTCTTCTTTCTATTCGCCAATGCTGTCTTACGCATTGAACCAATTGCCTGTTTCAGCTGACGTTTCGCCGGACAGACATAACTGCAGGAACCACATTCCACACATTCCAATCCATTCCATGCAACAAAAGATGCCTCATCTTTTCTCTTTGAAAAGTCTGCAAGTCTGGATGGAATAATTCTGCTTGGACAGATCTCCACACATCTTCCACAGTTAATACATGCAGTCTCAAGACTCTTTGCCACAACGTCTTCTTTAAAAAGCAGAATAGAGGAAGAAGTCTTTGTAACCGGTGCATCCATTGTCACCATGGCAAATCCCATCATCGGTCCTCCGGAGATCAGTTTCTGCGGTTCCGCTTTCAAACCTCCTGCTGCCTCAACCAGCTCTCTGTGGTTTATTCCAAAAGGAGCCATAAAGTTTCCTGGTTTTTCGACTGCATCGCCGCTCACTGTAACAACACGTTCCATCAACGGTTTTCCTTTGATTACCGCATTGTGGATTCCAATCAAAGTCTCCACGTTATCAACAATACATCCTGCATCTGCCGGAAGCATGGTAGAATTGATTGCTCGTTTTGTCACTGCATAGATCAACTGACGTTCTGCCCCCTGTGGATATTTTGTCATCAATGCTTTCACATCAATTCTTGGTTCGCCGGCAACTGCTTTCTGTAACTTTTCAATACAATCTTTCTTGTTATCCTCTACAGCAAAAACACCTCTTGCATTTGGGAATAAAGAAAGGATGACCTTCATTCCGCTGACAAGATCTTCTGTATACTCGAGCATTCTTCTGTAATCTGCAGTGATATAAGGTTCACACTCAGCACAGTTTGCAATAATATATTCTATCTTATCCGGTTCCTTCGGAGAAAGCTTTACCTTTGTAGGGAATCCTGCACCACCCATTCCTACGATTCCGGCATCTCCAATCTTATTAATGATTTCTTCCCTTGTCATCTCTTCCAAAGGCTTTACCGGTTCATATTCAACTTCCTTATACTCTCCATCGTTTTCTACAACAATGCACTCCACCTGGGATCCAGTTGGATTAAAACGTTGTTCCAATCCTTTCACTTTACCGGAGACAGATGAATAGATCGGAGAAGATACAAATCCTCCCGCTTCAGCAATCAACTGTCCTTTCAGCACACAATCGCCTTTCTTAACTACCGGTTTAGCCGGTGCTCCTATATGCTGTGAAAGTGGATAGACCAGTTCACCCTGAGGTACTACAGGTCTGATTGGCTGATCCTTTGAAAAACGTTTTCCATCATCTGGATGGATTCCGCCTTTAAATGTCAAAAGCCCCATCTCATTTCCTTCCTTTCTTTTATCATTGTCATTACAACAATAATATTTTAATTTTGTAATACTTATTTTACTAGAATGCGCTCTGAAAATCTAGCAAATATGTAATAATTCTTGTATCTTTCGCTATACATCTTGTCGAATTTTTAACAGAAAAAGAACCTGCCAATGGCAGGTTCTTCTAAAAAATAATTTATATCTTATTCCTCTGTCTCTCCAGCGTTGTCAGCCTCAAGAGCTTTCATGCTCAGGCTGATCTTCTTCTCTGCTTCGTTAAGATCAACGATCTTAGCTGTGATTTCCTGTCCGATTGCAAGAACATCAGATGGTTTCTCAACATGAGCTCTTGAAATCTGGGATACATGAAGAAGTGCGTCAACTCCCGGTGCAAGTTCTACGAATGCACCAAAGTCTGTCATACGTGCAACTTTTCCTGTAACTACTGTACCTACAGCGAAATCTTCTGCTGCATTTACCCATGGATTTGTCTCTGGGAATTTCAGGCTGAGCGCAATCTTTGTATCATGAATGTCTTTTACAAGAACTTTCAGTGTATCTCCTACATGGAATACTTTCTTCGGATTGTCAACTCTTCCCCATGACATCTCTGAGATGTGAAGAAGTCCGTCAACACCACCAAGGTCAACGAATGCTCCGAAATCTGTTACATTCTTAACAGTTCCTTCTACTGTATCACCAACATTGAGTTTCGCGAACAGCTCTTTCTGCTTCTCAGCACGCTCTGCTACAAGAAGCTGTCTTCTATCACCGATCACACGGTTTCTTCTCGGGTTGAACTCGCTGATTACGAATTCGATTTCCTGTCCTTCATACTTGCTGAGATCTTTCTCATAAGAATCGGAAACAAGGCTTGCCGGGATAAATACTCTTACTTCATCAACTGTTGTACAAATACCGCCGCCAAGAATCTGTGTAACTGTAGCTTTCAGCACTTCGTGGTTTTCATATGCTTCGCGCAGTCTCTCATTTCCTTTTTCTGCAGCCAGTCTCTTATATGTAAGAAGAACCTGACCCTCTCCGTCATTTACTTTCAGTACCTTAACTGTCATTGTATCACCTACGGATACAACTGTTGTAAGGTCAAGAGACTGATCGTTGGAATATTCGCTCTTTGTGATGATACCGTCTGCTTTATATCCAATGTTCAGGATAATCTCATCCGGTTTCACGTCGATTACTGTACCTTCGACAACCTCTCCATTGTGAATTGTTTTAAATGACTCTTCTAACATCTGTTCAAAAGATAATTCTGACATTATTTTGAACCTCCTCAATTATATTGTTGGGCGTGGATGCCCCTGCTGTAATACCTACTGTTTCCACTGACCCTAATTGATTCAAATCCAAATCGCCAAGTGTCTGTATATAGTACGTATTGTTACATGCTTTTCTGCATATTTCAAATAACTTCTGGGTATTGGAACTATGTTTGTCACCAATAACGATCATAGCATCCACCGTCTCTGCTATGCTCCGGGCTTCAGTCTGACGCTCCTTTGTAGCATTACAGATTGTATTTAAAACACTTACATCATAACTCTTTTTTTCAATAATTTCAACTAATTCTTTAAATTTATTGTAATTAAATGTCGTTTGTGCCACAATGCATATTTTCTGGTCTGCAGGGCAGGAAAAACTTTCTGCTTCTTCTACGTTTCGGATCACGCTGACCGGGGATTTTGCCCATCCCCGGATTCCCTGGACTTCCGGGTGATCGGGATTCCCGATGATAATGATACGATCCCCCTGTTCACTGTGCTTTTCTACGATCTTATGGATTTTCTTGACAAACGGGCAGGTTGCATCAACAATATGGATCCCTTTTTTTTCAAGTTCCTCGTAAACTCTTTTTTCTACACCGTGGGAACGGATAATAACGGTTCCTTCTTTCAGTGCAGCAAGATCCTCTTCACTTCTAATGACACGGACACCTCTTTTTTCCATATCTTTGACTACTTCTTCATTGTGGATGATCGGTCCGTAGGTATAAATTTTTTCATCGGTTCCGGTTTCAGTACATTTGTAAACTGTATCAACAGCTCTTTTTACTCCGAAACAAAATCCAGCAGATTCTGCTTTGATAATTTTCATCAGATTCTCCCGATCCTTTCTTATCTACAATGATCACAGATCGTACGCACTACTTCGTCGATCGTCATGTTGGAACTGTCAACGAGGATGGCATCTTCTGCCTGTTTCAAAGGAGCGACCTCTCTTGTCATATCCCGATGATCCCTCTCCTTAATATCCGTCATGATCTTTTCAAGAGTGATATGCTCTCCCTTTGCCGACAGTTCTTCATATCTGCGTTTTGCACGGGTTTCAACACTGGCAGTCAGGTAAATCTTTACATCAGCATCCGGCAGAATATTTGTTCCAATGTCCCTGCCATCCATAATTACGTCTTTTTCTCTGGCAAGAGAACGCTGGAGTTCAAGAAGCTTTGCACGGACTTCCGGGATTACAGAAGTTTTAGAGGCCATATTTCCAACCTTCTCAGTGCGAAGCTGTTCGGTGATATTTTCTCCGTTCAGGTAGATCTGCTGTATACCATTTTCGTATCCAATCGTAACTTTAGCATCATCACAGGCATCAATCACAGCTTTTTTATCATCACCGGAAAGTCCTTTTTTCAGAAAATGTACTGCAAGCCCGCGGTACATGGCACCAGTATCAACATAAATGTATCCTTTTTCTTTTGCAACCAGCTTTGCAATGGTACTTTTTCCTGCACCGGCAGGTCCATCAATCGCTACATTGTATCCCATAGTATAAGTATCCTCCGATTTTTAATATTTATTCAAATAATTTATCTTGTCCGGCACTGATCCCGGCAAGATAACCGGTAGACCAGGCAATCTGTAAGTTATATCCACCTGTCACTGCATCCAGATCCAGTACCTCGCCTGCGAAGTAAAGACCTGAGATTTTCTTTGATTCCATTGTTCCGGGATTGATCTCTTTGACAGAGACGCCGCCTCTGGTGATGATGGCTTCTTTGAACTCACCCATTCCTGTGATTGTGAAGGGGAAGGCTTTGATAAGGTCAATGAAGTGCTGGCGTTCTTCTCTGGAGATGTCATGGATTTTCTTCTCTGCGGGGATTCCACCCAGTTCCAGCATTACCGGAGTCAGAGATGACGGGAAAAGTACGCCAATCACGTTCTTGAACTGTTTGTTTGGTCCTGCTTCAAATTCACGCAGGATCCTGGCATCCAGTTGTTCTCTGGTGAGTGCAGGCTTCAGATCCAGATATGCGGACAGTTCGCCGTTTGGTGCTTTCGCCAGTTTTGCACCGATGTGGGCACTGGCGGAGAGGATCATTGGACCTGTGACTCCGAAATGAGTGAACATCATCTCTCCGAAATCCTCGTAAAGTACTTTCTTGCCATTCTTTATGGTGAGACCTGTGTTCTTAAGGGAAAGTCCCTGAAGCTTAGGGATATAGTCTTCTTTTGTCTTTAATGGCACAAGGGAGGGAGCAATGTCCGTGACTTTCAGTCCCAGTTCTCTTGCGAAGCGGTATCCGTCACCTGTGGAACCGGTACTCTGATAAGAGAATCCGCCAGTTGCCACGATGACTGCATCGCCTTCCATGAAGGTTCCGTCTGTAAGGATGACTCCTGTGATCTTCTCCTGCGGTATGTCAGGTGATTTTTTCCCTTTTCTGCCTTTTCCTGCATCAGATCCTGATTCTGTTAATGTAGCTTCTGATTCCAGGGTATTTGCCGAATCTGTTACAGATTTCTTTACGATTTCCTGCACAGCAGTATGAAGATGAATCTTTGCTCCTGCTTTCTTCAGTTCACGTTCCAATGCGCGGATGATGTCTGAGGAATGGTCAGACTGTGGGAAGACGCGGTTTCCTCTTTCCACCTTCAAAGGAACACCTGCTTCTTCAAAGAAGTCCATAACGTCCTGTGGACCGAATGAATAGAATCCGCTGTAGAGAAACTTTGGATTACTCATTACTGCCGGGAAGAGTTCTTCTGTATCGCAGGCGTTGGCTATCCCGCAGAGGAAGCCGTAAGCCTGCTCCTGTTTCTTGAATTTCGACAGCGCATCGAGTGAAATCACCGCCCGGCGGTTCGCGAGGTCGAGGGAGGTGAACTCCCGGGAACCTGTCACGACCTGCACTGCGATGCTCTCCCCGGTCGAAAGAAGCCCGACGGACGCCGGCTGTCCTGTTGTTTTCTCCGCAAAAGCCCGGAAAGCTTCGACTGCCTGTAACTGCGCCGTCATTTGTTCAGCTCCTTTCGCAATGCTGTTTCGTAGATTTGCCGCCATTCCTCGCCGTGGTCTGCCTGGGCGCGCTCGCACCAGTGGGAGCCGGCTTTCGGGTTCTTGCGCTTATCGAATTTAAGCCGCACCTCCGGCGAGACCTTGACCTTCGTCTGACCCTCCCGCGCCCATGCTGAACCGGTTTTCGGGTCCACCATCAGCACGCCGTGATACAGATATCTAGCGTAGGGAGTAGACCAGACGAGCTTTCCGTGCAGTATATCGCTGTGGATATTCGAGCTGTTGACAAGCGCGTCCTGGTCGTCCGGAACGTACTCGTTGCAGTCCGCGAGCGCCTGCTGAGAGGTTATCCCGCGCGCCTTTTCGGAAGCCGCGCGGATATCGACCGCTATCTGAGCGGAATTGATGTTCACCGTCACAGGCACAGTCCCACCTCCAGATGGTGGAGTTTCTGACGGTCGTAAAAAACCTCGACAGTCTCAACGCGGTAACGCTTGCCGCCAAATTCGACGATATATCCCGGCTTGAACTCCACCCCCCGAGCGCTGTTCCGGCAGTCGTAGAAAAGCGTTGCAGACAGCGTAACGGAGCGGTTGTCGGGCGTGATTATCATTTTACTCGCAGGCTCTACGCGGATATGCGTGAGCTTCGCCAACTCGACGAGCTCCTTTTTCTGCCACGCGTTTTCTTTCTCCTCGTACAGCACAGCCGAATGAATCAGCAGGGAACGCGGGATAGGTCTCATATCCTCACCCCTCTGTAGAGCAGTTCGGTCGGCTCCAGCAGCGCCAGAGCCTGGGCGCACAGCGAATTCGCCGCCGAACCGCCGGAATTGCCTGAACTCCCGCCGCCGGAATAGCTGAACTTCCCGAGCGTTACTGAGCCGCCGTCCGTGGTCTCCGACAGCGCCGAAACGCCGCCGTTTTCGAGGATAAACTCCGCCTGCGCGCAGACCGCGTTCTGCGCCGCTGTACGCCAGACTTCGGGCGTGGTAGCTACAATATACCCCGAGGGGAATATCTCCCGGTCTACGATAAGCTCCGCGCGTTTGAGAGCGGCTGTCAGCTCGTCCGAATCCGTCCAGCCGCCCCAGTTCGCGGAGTAGTATTCAGCCGTGACCGTCATGCTACTGTAACATAGCCGACCTTAACGCACTTCTTGTTGCTGTCGAGGTCGATTATCTCAATGACGTCGCCCTTCTTGCAGGAGATCTGCGTGCTGTTGGAAGTGAACGCGTTTGTCGTAGCAATGGCGGTGAAGTCCTCCTCAAGCGCCGCGCGCTTTGCCGGATTCACGCGGTATGCGAACGCGTCAGTAGCGCTCTCGGCGACAGTGACCTTGCACTTATCGGAAGCGAACGCGCCCTGCGTAAGAGTGAGCGAACCTGCGGAAAATACGGCGTAAATAGCGCTCTTGCGGAGCACCTCGTGTCCGTAAACGGAACGCCCCTGTACCGCAGAAGAGCCGATGTGCTTGCTGTCCTTGAGGTCATTCACGGCGATAGGCACCTTCCATGCGTTGATGCGCGTAGCATAGCGCGGGTGACCTGCGATCATCGCAAGGTTAGCGGTGTCGTCGTTCCACTCGTACACGGTGAATCCCGCGATCTTGCCGACCGCGCCGGACTGCTTCACCTCGTCGCCGAGCGCGGAAGCCTGCACGAACAGCGGGCTTTTCAGCATAGCCGCGTAGATGTCCGGGGTAACGAGCAGGTAGCGCCTGCCGTCGTTCGGGACGTTCGCCTTGCTCATCAGCGTACGGATATCCACAACATCGCTGTATACGGTGCTTGCGGAAATGGAGGACGTATTGACGCGGGTGCCCTGCGAGATGAGCGTGGAAGCGCCGTCCCGGTCGAGGGCGGTCGCCATGGAGTAACCCGCGCTGTCAAGTCTGTCCGCGACAAGGTTGTCGGGAACGGAAGCCGCGTCGTAGCCGTCCACAAGCTCGTTGACGTACTTCTCGCGGTTGATGAGGATAGAGCGGTACTCGGTGGAGCTTTCGGAAAGATCGCCGCCGGCGCTGCGGTCGTAGTCGCCGACCTTGACCTCGCCGTCGCGCACCGGAACCTTGACCGCGCCCGCGACCGGGTCGCCCTCGTAGTCGTTGTTGAAGATGATACCGTCCTTTAAGATGTTTTCCGAGCGCATTTTCGCAAGGACAAGCGAAGAATAGCGCTCCTGAGCCTCATGCGGCATAAATTAAATCTCCTTTCAGATTTTGATTCCGGGGTTCTTCGCACGGAACGCGGCTTCAACGCCGGAAATCGCGGCGCTGCCGTTCCCGCCGGAAACCCCTGTTGTTGTCGGCGCTGAACCTCCCGCGAACTGCGGATATTTCTTCAGCACCTCGTCGATTGCCTTTTCAAGCGGCATGTCGTCGCTGACTTTAAGCGAAGCCAGCGCTACTACGTCGTCCGCCGCGTCCGGCTTTACGCCCTTTGACGTGGCGAGCAGCTTCGCTTCCAGAGCGGCGGCTTTCTTCTCGGCTGCGTCCGCGCGGTCTGACTGCACCTTGATAGCTTCCGCGGACTTCTGCTCTGCGGATTTCTGGTCGTCCTGCCACTTGTGGAATGCCGCGAGATCCTCCTTGCTGGGAAGTCCCTTGCGTTCGCGCTGAACGCGTGCCTTAATGAGGTCGTTGACCTCGTCCTGCGTGAATGTTTTTGCCGCCCCCTGCGCGCCAGTTTTGCGCACAATACCGTCCGGGTTTACATCGCCGAGAATGTTTTGCGCAAAACTTTGCGTAGATGTGGTAGGATCACCTCCACCGCTTAAAGCTGCGGTCTGCTCCGTTGCCTGTGTGGTCTGGGTGTTCTGTTCGTCTGCCATTGTTGTTACCTCCGTTTAACGTCCGTATGACTGTTTTCCGCGCGCAGTTTAACGCCTTGAGCGTGTTTCGGGCAATAAAAAAGCAACCGTTTCCGTTTTGGAAATAGTTGCTGAATTATTTGATTGTATGGTGAACGATTCGTTCACCGTTTGGAATGAAAAAGCACCCTGTTTGGTGCAGGGTGCTTATTTTATTAAATCACAGTGTTCCGCGCTTGCGAGCGGCTTCCGCCTGTTTGAGATAGCGCTCATAACTTTCCTTGACCTCTTTCGGAGCGTCGTCGTGAATAACCACAACGCCGTTTTTTATGTGCCAATATTCAGGGAACTTTGACCAATATCCGTCGAGCCTAGTCATAATCCACACGCCTCCTTTAACAAGCGCACGAACTCAGATGAGTACTTATTTGGGCTGGTATAATTAATGCTGAGCATTTCTGATATAACCTCGCCGTACACAACTGTTCCGTTGCTTTTCATAGTGGGATAAGCCGAATAAACGGAAACCTTTGTAAGCAATAATTGAATTGCTTCATCGTCCGAAATCCTTTTTCCACTTACATTATACACCGTTTCCTTGTAGATGTCAAGACCGGATTTGCCGTTGCGTATCTTGCCGGAAATGACATGCCCCATCTCATGAGCGGCTATGCCCTCGGCGGTGTTGGCTGCAAGATAGTTGTCAACTGAAAGATTCTTTTCAGTAACGCCCCTGTTACGCAATGCAAGTTCGTTTATCCATATCTGCTGATGGTTGGGAGATGTTTCGCCGAAATCGTCCGGATCCATGCGCTTCCAGCCAAGCTGCAAAGGCTCCTTGATTTTGAATTCTTCCCGCAGATCAGCGACAGTATCTATCTGGGATTTCAGCAGTTCCGCGTCGCCGTCGAACGGCTTGCGAGTGTACAGCTTTATTCCCTTGTCGGCAGCGTACTGGTTCAGTTCGGCAAGTTCCGCTGATGTGTGCTTGGCAGGCTCCGCACCTGTCCAGGTGTTGCCAACATTACTCATGTGCTTCGGGGACGGCTTCACGCTCCCGTAAGTCCTCACCCTGTCCGACCGATATTTCAGCCCGTTGCTGTCGCAGTAGGATTTCAGCGCCTTGTTCTGCTCCGCCATCTTCCTGCGGACTTCCTTTGCGCCCTCGGTATCTCCTGCGGCTTCGAGCATATCGGCTTCCGTTTTGGACTTCCGCACCTTGCGCTCAAGCTCCCGCTGCTTGCAGACCTTGTGATAAAGCGCTTTATCTTCCTCGTCGTCATACTCAACCGAAGACTTCCGGAACAGCCCGTCGGAAACGCCGCGCGGACGATGCCCGCAGTTTATCCCGAACAGCCCGTCCGGCTCGCCGAAGCTCGTCTGCGACAGCGGAATTACCTTGTGCTTCCTGCCGTTGATGTCGGTTATCTCGGTAGTCCTGCCGGAGCGTGAAATCAGCTTGCCCTGCCAGGGACGGCACTTCGGGCGGCTTCCGGGGTGAGAACTAACGGTAGCTTACGCCGATGAGTTCAACGACCTGGAATCTTCCGCCGGACAGTTCAAGAGCATTTCCCTCAAGGGATTCCTTGTAGGCGCTCTGTCCAAGATTTCACGTTCGCTCATCAACAACAGCAACTTCCCTATCGTTGACTATGTCATCGGCAAGATCGCGGAGAAGTTTGCGCTGTGGACAGACAAGGAGCTTATCAAGGGTACCACCGACAAGATCGAGGGACTTTCCGGAATCACTCAGGTAGTTACAACTGCGGCTTCCACCGTTATCACCGCGGACGAGCTTATCGACGCGCAGGACATGGTGCCTGATGTATTCCAGCCGAACTGCGTATGGATAATGAGCAAGCAGGCGCGCACTGCTATCCGCAAGCTCAAGGACGGCGAGGGCAACTACCTGCTCAACAAGGACGCTACCACCAAGTGGGGTTACACTCTGTTCGGCAGACCTGTGTACATTTCTGACGCGGTGGACAGCATTGCGGCGGGCAATACCCCTGTCTACTACGGCGATTTCTCCGGACTTCTTCTATCAGGCGTTCCAGTGCGTCTTGCGAACCCAATGCCGAAAGCGCATAAAGACCGCTGATCTTATCAAGCGGATATAATTCTCTTTTTTCCCACTCGCAATAACTGTCATAACTCCTGATACCCTGCGCTGCTGCGATTTTTTCATAATCGCCGGCAGACCTGGTCTGCATCTGAAAATGATTACGCTCCGAAATAAGAGCTGAAAGCGTTCATAAGCCTGCGAGCCAGTTTGTAGAATGTGGTCTTTTTCATGCCCAGGCGTTTCATAGCCTCTACTGCTGTTATTTTGTTGGAATGCAACAGGTAAATCACCTCGGCATAATTGTCGGGGAAGAGCTTTGAACTCTCTGGCTCCACCATAATGCTGATAAGCTCGTTGATGGTATCCGTCCTGCTTGGATTCTGCTCAATGAGAAATTCGGAATCCGTGCTGTACCGGACTGTCTGGACATAAGCGGAGCGCTCCTCTTTTATTCTGTTGATATATTCCATCTCGCCAGTCCTGCCAGATTGATTGGCTCAACAAGGCGGACAGCTACTGAAACCGCAGTGTTAAGCCATTTCCTTTATGTAATACTGTTATGCTCATGTGTGAATTATTACAGGGCTTCGGGACAGAAAACGCCATTTAATAGGGCTGATACAGCAAGCCGAAATGCCTGAAATATATAGAGCCGCACCGATTTTGGAGCGGCTCTTTTCTTTTGGTATTGGGGTGCACTCTATGCTGTGCCATACAAAGTAGAGTGCTGAATACACGCAGTGTATTGACTGTTTGCGCTGGATATTCGGCCGGGTCAGCACTCTGGCGAAGCTCCAGTTTTGTTATGCGGTTTCTTCTGCGGCCTTCTGGTTAAGCCTGCACTTGTCCTTCCACTTGCCCTGCCAGTAGCGGATGAGTGACATCAGCGCGGTTATCACCCAGGTAAGGCAGGTAGTGGTCCAGACTGCCCACCAGCCCATTGCCGGGATATGAACGAGGATTATCGCGAATCCGATACGGCCTGCGACCTCCACGAAGCCGTTTATCATCGCGTAAACGACATCGCCTGCGCCGTTGAGCAGTCCGCGGGTGGTGTGGATAGTTCCGAGCGCCACGTAGAACAGGCAGGAAAGCTTCAGCGCCTGACCGCCTATCTCGATGACCTCCGGTTCGTCAACGAACATTCCGACGATCTGATTGCCGAACGCCAGGAATATCCCCATGATGAACAGCGCGAATCCCACCGTTACAAGCATGCTGCGGTGATATCCGCGTATAACGCGATTTTGCAGACCCGCTCCGATGTTCTGACCCGCGAAGGTGGAAACCGCCGCGTTCATGGAGGCAAATGGCTGCTGCACGAGCTGCTCGACGCGCATTGTCGCGGTGTACGCCGCCATGACTGTTTCGCCGAAGCCGTTCGCGGTCCTTTGTAGGAATATCATTGAAACGGATATCATGGCGTTCTGGAGCGCTATCGGAATGCCCGTCGAGATTATCCGGCGGCATGACTCGCCTTCGATCCTGGCGTCCTCGCGGGTGAGCTTGAAGTACGGGTTCTTGCGGAATCCTACCACTATCGACCCCGCGGCGCTCACGCCCTGGGATATCACGGTAGCGTAAGCCGCGCCGACCACCCCGAACTGGAACACGCATACGAACAGCAGGTCAAGCCCGACGTTGAGCAGGCTCGCAACGACCAGGAATATCAGCGGCGTGCGGGAATCCCCAAGCGACCTCATAACGGAGTTTATCCAGTTGTACGCCGCCACGCATATCGTGCCGGAGCACGCCGCGCGCATGTAGGCTGTGGCGTCCTCCAGGAGATTTTCCGGGGTGTTCATCATCTTCATCAGAAGTCCGGCGAACGCCACGGAGATTACGGTTATCACCGCTCCGAACGCGATTATGACATACGCGGAGTTGGTGATCAGTTTGCGGACTTCCTTGTGCATTCCCGCGCCGAACCGTTGGGATATCAGTATGCCGGCTCCCACGGAAAGCCCTATGCACAGCGTGCTGAAAAGGTAGGTGAGGCTTCCTGTCGTGCCCACCGCCGCAAGCTTGTTCGCGCCGAGGTACTTCCCGACGATGATGGAATCCACGATGTTGTATAGCTGCTGGAATACGTTTCCGGCGAACAGCGGCAGCGTGAACAGTATTATGTGTTTAAGCTCGCTGCCCTCGGTCATTTTCTTTGTGTAGCTCATATTTGTTCCTTTTTAGCGTATTAAGTTATTAATTTCCCCGTAACACAAAAACAGCCCCGCATTTGAGCGGGGTCATTATGTCGGAATGTACGTTCAGTCTGAAAGATAAGACTTCACAAGCACCTGGAGCAGCTCGTCACGGTCGATGTGGCGGATAAGCCCGCGGGCGTTGTTGAACGTGGTTATGTAGGTGGGATCCTCTGAAAGAATGTAGCCCACAAGCTGATTTATCGGGTTGTAGCCCTTCTGCTTGAGAGCGTCGTATACAGTAGTAAGGATCTCCTTCATTTCGTTTTCCCTGTCGTCGTGGACAGAAAAAGTCATAGTCTTGTCATGCATAATATCGATCCTTCCTTCAGTTGAAGATTATAAGCAGCCATTTATAATGGTTACAATTCGATTACAGTATGATTATACACGTTTTTGATGAAAAAAACAACCCGATTTACTGCGTTTGGGCATTTTCACCATATAAAATCTATGAATCTGACAAAAAGGCTTTCAGGTCTTTGGATAATCTTACAATTTTGGCGCGTGTTTTATTTCAAATATATAAAATTTGCTAAAACACTTGTATAATTACAAAGAATATGATATAATCATATGTAAGAATGCGGCGGCTGTGTATCACTCCCGCCGCTGTGAAATCACTTTACTCAGGAGGAACCACACATGGCAGCTGGAGATGGATTCAGACAGGTCCCGTTAGGATTTGATAAAAATGAAGTTAACGCATACATAAGCGACCTCCGCAAGAAGATGAGCGCGCTAGAAGCGGACATGCGCTCCAACGACGAAAAGACTAAGGCGGCTGAAAAGCTCGCCGAGGAAGCCGACGGCCGCATAAAGGCTGCCCAGTCCGAGGCTGACAGGAAGGTCGAGGAAATGAGCTCCCAGCTTGAGGAGGAGAAGTCCACCACCAAGCGCCAGCTCATCGAGATACGCAACCTGAAGGATCGTATCGACGCTGAGAAGAAGAAAATGACCGACATGCTCAAGAACGGCAAGGGCGTCTCCGCTGAGGACACCCGTGCGTTCAACGAGGTCATCGACAAGGCAAACGAGGAAGCGTCCGCTATAATCGACAAGGCGAACGCCCAGGCTGCTGAGATAATCGCCGCCGCTGACAGGGAGCGCGCCGCCGCATCCGAAAAGACAGAGGCGTTCCTCGCAGTGCTGAAACAGCAGATCGAGGCAATGACCGACAGCTTCAACGCAGTAAACGGCTCCGCAGCGGAACTTCTCGGGGCTGCCGCTGCGCCCGTATTCACGGCTCCGCAGCCCGTGCCGGTGGAGGTTTCCGCGCCTGCTGCTTCCGCAGATCATGAGGAGTCTTCGGCTCCAGCAGAAGCAGAACCGGAGGAGACAGAAGCGCCTGTATACGAGCCTGAAACCGCTGAGTTCCCTGAAACTGCTGAACCTGCCGCAGAGGAGCATGAGACTCCCGCCGAGGAAGAACCCCAGACCGAGCCGGCGCTTCCCGATGACGCCGAGGAGGACGCTCCCGCATTATTCGGCAACTGGAGCGGAAATGACATGGCTGACGCCATCGCAGCCGCTGAAAAGAAGATGGCTGAGGAAAACAAGCAGGATATCCCGCTTGTCAACCCTGATTCCGGCAGCGATCCGTTCGGCGGCGTATTCGACATGAGCGACAACCACGACGATATGAGCGGCTTCGACATGGATGCCCATACAGAGGAGCCCGAGCAGGTCGACGAGATAAAGCCGCTGGACGTATCCGACCACTCGGAGGCTTCGTTCAACAACGACTTCTCGAAGGATCTCCTTGCGCAGACCATGCCGTCCAGCGCGCTGACCGACGCTGACGACGACCTCCTTGCGGCTGTAAGGGCTGCCGAGGAAGCTGCTGCGATCAAGCCCAACAACGTATCCGATATCGACATGGACGAGCAGCCGGAAAGCTCCGGTTCCGAGGAGGACGACCTGATGAAGGCTCTCCGCGAGGCTGAGGCGGCGTTCGGCGGGACCTCATTCCATGACGCGGCCGATGAGGAGCCTGAGGAGGATACCTCCGCTGCGGCTGACCCGTGGGCGGAGCTTCAGAACCAGCTCAAGGCTATGGAATCCGCGAACGGCGCTTCCTCCGCGATAACCTACGACGCTCCCGAGCCGCAGGAGGAAGAACAGCCCGAGGAGCAGTCCACCACACCGCCCTCCGCAGATGATTCTTCTATCTGGGATTTCGGCGGCGGAAACTCCGGCAGCGGCTCCGACGATGACGACATGAGTTCCGATTTCGGCGGCTTCGGCGGTTTCTGATAACATGAAAATAACGGCGGTGCAGTGGCTCTGCGCCGCCGAATTATCGTAATAAAAGGCAGTATAAATATGGAAATAGAACTGAACACAAGCGAACTCAAGGAAAAGGCAAAGACTCTGAGGGCAGGCGACAAGGTGCTTCTCAGCGGAACGGTGTACACATCCCGCGACGCCGCGCACAAGCGAATCAAGGCGTGCATTGAGAACGGCGAGCCGCTTCCATATGAGATAGACGGCGCGGCGATCTACTACGCCGGACCGACCCAGGCGAAGGACGGCATGGCGATAGGCTCCTGCGGTCCCACCACCTCCAGCAGAATGGACGTATATTCTCCCATGCTGCTTGATATGGGGCTTTCCGCGATGATAGGCAAGGGAGAGCGCTCCGAGGCGGTCTGCGAGGCGATAAGGCGCAACGGCGCAGTGTACTTCTGCGCGATAGGCGGAGCGGGCGCGCTTGCCTGCAAGTGCATTCCGGAATGCGAGGTCATCGCATTCGAGGATCTCGGCTGCGAGAGCGTAAAGCGGCTCAGATTTGAGAAGTTCCCGCTGATAGTCACTATCGACTGCGTGGGGGGAAACCTGTTCAAGTCGGGCAGGGAAAAGTACTGCCGGAAGGGATGAGCGTGCGCTGCGGCTGGTTGTAGTATTTTTGCATAAACGAAGGCTGTTTTTTTCATGTAAAACGCTTTTCTTTGGGAAATTTTCCGATTTTCCTTGACAAAACTTATAGCAGGTGCTATAATTATCCCTAGTAGAGATTTTTACATTTAAAGTAATTTCGGAATTAACTATGGCTGATTTTTCACAGATGTCTGACGAGCAGCTTGCGGGCTGTGTTTCCTCAGCGGAAAGCGGCGAGGCTGTCGCTGAGATGGTTTCGCGCTATACCGGGCTTGTGCTTGCGCTTGCCGGGAAGTACAGCGGCGGCGCCGATTACGAAGAGCTTGTGAGCGACGGACTTGACGCGCTGCTCTCCGCGCTGCGGAAGTATTCCCCGGAGAAGGGGAGCTTCAGCGGGTTCGCTTCGGTGTGCGTCAGCAACCGCATGAAGAACGCCGTAGACCGCGCGAAGCGCCGCAATGAGCGTCTGGAGGAGCTTGCTGACGAGGATATCCCCGACAGTTCGCCCACGCCGGAGGAGCTTGTTATAGGCCGTGAGAGCGCCGACGAGATCACAAGATGTATGAGGTCGCTGCTGTCTCCGCTGGAGCTTGGGTGTATCGAGGGAGTTATCCTCGGAATGCCGTATTCAGAGATCGCGGAGAAGCTGTCCGTTTCGGCGAAGTCCGTGGATAATGCCGTGACCAGGGCGCGTGCAAAGCTTAAGCTGGTTTTCCCGAGGCTGTGACTTCGGGCTGGATATGACCCGGTAGCTTAATTTACCAGAGCGTTGTTTATCAAAGGTGTCGGTGGGAGTCCGACCAGGGCGAAAATTTTTTTTATGAGGTATGGACTATGTACACAGACATCACTTTAAAGTGCAAGGACTGCGGCGCTGACTTCGTATTCACCGCTGGTGAGCAGGAGTTCTACGCAGAGAAGGGCTTCACAAATCAGCCCCAGAGATGCAAGGCTTGCCGCGACGCTAAGAAGAACGCAGGCAAGAGCGGCAGAACCTTCTACGAGGCTACTTGCGCTGGCTGCGGCGGTATCGCTAGAGTTCCCTTCGAGCCGAAGGAAGACAGACCCGTATACTGCAGCGATTGCTTCGCAAAGATGAGAGGCGAGTAATTGACCCGCCCGGATTGGTTGGTATTTTCTCTCAGAAACTAGCATTTACTCAGACAGCACCGTAAGGTGGAGCGCAAATTTCTATAGAACCTATTGATCAACTCGCAAAAGTGACCCTCCCGATTTTTCGGGAGGGTTTTCTTTTTTATTTGGAGATTTGACGCAATCTGTGTGGGAAATAAAGTCGGTGGAAAATTATAGTTAACAAATTGTTGTTTAAAGGCGAAACGCTGCTTGTGAGAGAAAACTAGAATTTAGCTGTGTAGTGTGCTTCCGAAACAGTCCACCG
>OLPW01002222.1_pt1 | contig 17702 bp, 17 predicted proteins | sample 1672161 | NCBI WGS metagenome assembly OLPW01 (sample SAMEA3136654, study PRJEB25190) | human gut metagenome
TCTTATTCCTTCGGATACCTTTCCGTACTGCGATATCAACGACACGTATGCTTTAAGAGAAGTGCTCTATGACGGCGCTTTGGCAAACCAAGGCATGCCTTTGCCGCCTCTTCATACCAAAAATTCCGCAGGGGTTCGATTCTTTGTTATTTCACTTCCGTGGCTTGAAGTGAAACGCTGGGATTTGGTGTTTCGCGCTATTGATGCTTCAGGAACGGTTGTGGCATCATGTCGCAAATCGCTCGATGCGCTCACAACTTCCTTAAAGGCTTTAGCCTCGCAAAAAACAAGTCCCGAAAGGGGCGAAATGATCGAGGATCTTGATGGCAGGTTTGTACACGATCGAATCCATGTAAGCTTTGTTCGCGCCATTGAGACGCAGGAAGGCTATCGTGTTTCGGCTTTGCTTGAGATGCCTTATCACGACGAAACCTATATTGAATACGACTTTTTAGATTCGCATGGCAATTCGCTTCTGGTGGACTATTGCGTGGTGGAAGATTCGATTGCTCAGCCAGCAGAATACGGGTCACTGCGCCGACGCTATATGGTGTTATCGTTTTTGGTAGATAAGGAAAATCCTCATCTTTGCCTCTGCGCAACTGATACCAAGGGAACCATTTCTCCTGGCTTTGCTATGTTGGGCGCAAGAACCTTAGAGGAACTTCTCAGCCGTTTTCATGAACACACAACAAGCGCTTTTGACGATCCCTCCTATCATAAGTGGTTCATCGAAAACCACAGGGCAGATGTGCCAGCTCTTTTAGAGCAGGTCGCAATCAAATTTCCCTATGAACCGCTTTTTAGTATCGTGTGTCTTTTGGCAGATGATCCCGATCATCATATCTATGATTTTGTCAATTCGGTTGCTCAGCAAAGTTACGGCCATTGGGAGCTTATTATGGTCGATATGCTGGGAACGAAGGGCAGGGTTTCTGATCTAAAAGAGCTTTTAGATGATGATCGCTTCTATGTGATTGATGCCGATCCCTCCTTGGGGCTCGATGAAAACTTTGCTGCAGGTCTTGCGGCGGCAGAGGGTGATTTCATGGTGTTCACCCATCAGGTAAGCGATGTGTTAGCACCTGATGCCCTGTTCGAATTCGTGCGTGCCATCAACGAATACCCCGATTGTGATTTTCTCTATTCGGATGTGGATACCTGCGATGCGCAAGGCATCCACTCGCAACCTTTGTTCCGTCCTGATTTTTCTCCTGAGTTTTTGCGCTCTTATAACTACATTCGCGATCTTGTTGTTATGCGTGAATCGCTCTATGAGGAAATTTCCCCTCTTACCTTTAGTATGTTTAGCGCAGGAGGATATGAGCTGGTTTTACGCGCAACCGAAAAGGCTAGACGGGTTTGCCACGTTCCCCGCATATTGTGTCATCGCAGATATGCAACGGTCGAAGCGCCCGATGCCATGCTTTCTCGTATGGCGCAAGAAACAGGAAGAAAAGCCCTTGTTGCTCATTGCCAGCGTGTGGGACTTAAAGCTGAAGTGCTCAATGATGATATTCCTGGGCACTATCGCGTTCGCCATGTATTGGTTGACCATCCTCTGGTAACCATAGTGGTCTCGTATGAGGGTGGCGATCCGAGTGTTTTACACACATGTATTCGCTCGCTCTATGACAAGATTACCTACGATAATTTTGAAGTCGTGGTAGTGGATGCAGGCGATCATACGCCAGAAGACAAAACGTGCTTTGAGGATTTGGAAGAATCTTTTGACACGTTTTCGGTACTCAATTGGGATCAGCCCATCAATCGCTCAAAGATAGCGAACTATTCAGCGCGTCATACCAAGGGCGATTTTTTGCTGTTCGTAAACAGCGATGCGCGTGTTTTAACTGATGACGCTCTTGAGGTTTTGTTGGGGTATTTTCAGTCACCCGACGTGGGAATTGTGGGTCCTAAGCAGCTCTTTGTTGATGGCACTATTGAACATGCGGGCATTATAGTGGGGGGCTCACGGGTGGTTACTCCGCTCTTTAGGTATCTACCCTCAACGTGGCATGGTTACCTGGATAGAGCGAAGGTTGCACAAAACGTTTCTGCGGTAACCGGTGAGTGCATGATGGTGCGCAGAGAAGCCTACGAAAAAGTACGAGGCTTCAGTGAAGAACTTGCACTTTTCTATGCGGATGTGGATTTTTGTTTAAAGGTGCGCGATGCAGGATACCTGACGGTCTATACGCCTTTTGTTGAGCTGACGCATCTTAAAAGCTCTTCGCGTTTGAGAATTCACTCCAAAGAGTTACGCATGAAACGCCGTCGGGAAATGGCGTATTTGCAGGCTGCCTGGCCTTGCGATTTTGTGGAAGGCGATGCGTTCTGCAATCCTAATCTTGATCATGACAGTTCCTATTTTGCTTTGAAACACACGAAACGATAATACTGATATGAATGTACGTTTAGAAAGTATGAGTCACGGAGATGGAAAGGTTTATCTCCAATTAGTTCTTGATCGTCTGTCCCCTCGGGCAGAAGTGCTGTTGGATGCCCATCTCAAAGATGGCACGAAAATTCCTTCCCATCTTTTTCCGTTTGTGCCTATTGATCCTTCTTCGGCAGCAAACTATGTGGTTGTTCTTCCTCATTTTGATGTACGTGAAGTCGACCTTACGTTTGTTGAGTTTTCAGGAGAAGGTGAGCCTTTAGGGCAGAGTCGCTTGACGGTCGAAATGAATATGATGCGCTGGAGAACGCGCTTTAATACGCTTGTTCACAATGAACTCATGGCTCAGATGTTTGATATCGAACGTGAGTACAGCGCTAACCGTATGAATATCTTTTTTACTGAAGCCATTGAAGATGGCGATGAGATTGTTGTCAAAATGCTGGTCGATATGCCTCATGAAGAAGAGGCAGAGGTAATGGTTGATTTCCTTGATAAGTGGGGAAATGAAATGGACCTGCCGGTGTATCCTCTCATCGATGAGGTGAGCAAGCCGAGCCAGTTTGGTGATGCTGCTCGTTTACACATTGGCTTTTCAGTGCGAGTCATGCGTGATTCTAAAGACTTTTGCGCTGCAGTGTATGATTCCAACGAAAAGATCGCAGGAGGCTTTGCACATTTTTGTGATGAAACCTACGAGTCGCTGCAGGAATCTTTTAGGGAAGTGCTTGCTGATGCTTCTCAGGATGAAGAGTATGAGCAGTGGTATCGCGATCACTGTGAGACCATTGCGGGGCTTGAGCTTCAAAAAAATCTTTCGTTTCCCTACCAGCCGACTATCAGTTTGGTTCTTCCGCTCTATGCAGAGGATCTCTGCTATATACCGGCAACGCTTTTGGCTCTTGCACAGCAGACCTACACCTTATTTGAGCTGGTAGTTGTTGATTGTGGTCTTGACGAGCAAACCTACAATCGAACCTTTAGCAGGTGGTATGACGATGATCGGCTTGTTCATATCGTGGCCGATTCTTCTCTTGAAGAAGCTGCTGCGCGGGTAAGCGGTATGCTGCAATCAACAGGGCAGGTATGTGCGGTTTTGGATCCTCGTATCATTTTGGCTCCCGAAGCGCTGTTTGAATACGTGCGCTGCGCCAATAAAATACGGGCGCAAGAAGCATCTTTGGATGTGGCCTACACCCATCATGATTATTTTGATCGTGAGAAGGGATTTCATAATCCCGAGATTAAACCTGCCTATTCTCCGGATTTGCTGTATTCCTATTTTTACGCAGGGCCTTTGGTGTTTTACTCCAAAGAGATCATTAGCGCGGTTTCTCAAGATGAGGGCTTTTCGACCGATGCGTTTGATTACGATCTTATGCTTAAAGCTTCGATGAAGGCAAAAACAATTGAGCGTATCGATAAAGTGCTCTACCACATTCAGGATGCTGCTTGCATTTCTGCTGAGGCAGACAAAGTGGAATCGAGGCGTGAGGAAGAGGCGTTTCGTTTGGGACGAAAGGCGCTTGCACTCTTTTTACGCCGCAGACATATTGAGGCTGTGGTGCTCTCTGAAATAGCGCAGAGGCGCTATCAGGTGAAATATCGTCTTCCCGAATCTCGTCCAACGCTTTCGATCATCATTCCTATCAAGGATGAAGTCGAACTTTTGGACACCTGCCTTTCTTCGTTGGTGGAACACGACACGCTTGATAGATGCGAATTTGTGATTGTTGACAACATGAGTCAAGATCCTGCCACAAAAGAATACCTAGAGGATCTCGATTGCAAATTGCCTCACGTTCGTATCGTAACTTACGATAAACCCTACAATCCTCCCGCGATTGCAAATGCGGCTGCTGCAACCTGCACCTCGGATTATCTGCTGTTTTTGGATAACGATACAGAAGTTATCTCCGAAGGGGCAGTATCAGCAATGCTTGCGCACTGTATGCGCGAAGACGTCGGAGTAGTGGGGGTTAAGCTACTCTATCCCGATGATACGATTCAGCACGCAGGCATTATGGTTGGTGCGTATGGATCAGCGGGCAATGTCGGTGTTAATCTGCCGCGATCTGCGCCCGGATATGCGAAGCGTTTTATGTGTGCGAGCAATCTTTCGGCGGTTTCTGGATCGGCGATGATGGTAAAGCGCTCCGTCTTTGTTGAGGTTGGTGGCTTCGATGAGCGCTTTATGGTCAGCTGTCATGATGTTGATTTTTGCCTAAAGGTTGCAAAAGCTGGATGGCGTGTTGCCTATAACGGTGATATTGAACTGTACCATCAAGAAAATGCAACATCGGGCCATACGCTTTCGGGCGAACAGCTTGTGCGTGCAGAAAAAGAACGAGCGTTCTTGCACTATCGCTGGACGCGCTACTTTATCGAGGGCGATCCTTACTTTAGTGCTTGTTTTGATAGTGATTCTCCATATTTTCGCCTGAGCACCACATAAACGATCGTGAATTGTTGTGTGTTTATGTCATTATCTTGAGATGCCTATACCCTTACGGTATAGTAGGAAAGCTGTGAATTGAACGCGCCTAAGGAATAATAGCTATGATTCAAATTGAGAATCTTAACAAGACATATCAAGTGGCTAACAACGAATCCCATGTAGCCCTGCGCAACATTAATTTAACCATTGAAGATGGTTCTATTTTTGGCATTATCGGTCAGTCTGGCGCAGGTAAGTCTACGTTGGTTCGTTGCATCAATCTTTTGGAGCGCCCTACTTCGGGCACGATCACCATTGATGGCCGCGATATTACCCAGCTTTCGGGTAAAGAGCTGTTGGAGTTTCGAAGCTCAGTGGGCATGATCTTCCAAAACTTCAGCCTTTTCCAGCAGCGCAGCGTTTTGCGCAATGTTATGTTTCCTCTTGAGCTGCGTCATGTGGATAAAAAACAGGCAGAAGAGCGTGCACGCGAACTGCTTGCCATGGTTGGTCTTGAACAAAAGGCTAACAAATATCCCAGTCAGCTTTCTGGTGGTCAGCAGCAGCGTGTAGCTATTGCGCGTGCTCTTGCGAATCGTCCTTCTATTATGCTGTGCGACGAGGCAACAAGTGCGCTTGACACCATGACAACTCATTCTATTTTGGAGCTGCTCAAACGTATTAATCAGGAATTAGGAGTAACTCTTATCATTATTACGCACTCTCTAACCGTGGCAGAGCTCATCTGCGATAACGTGGTTGTTATTGATGAGGGTGTTATTGTGGAGCAGGGCAAAACAGAAGATGTTTTCTCTAATCCTCAAAGCGAAGTTGCGAAAAAGCTCCTTGAGAAAAGGCTGTAATACCCATGGAATACCTTCAGTTATTTTTTGCACAATACGGCGAGCTTCTTCTTCAGGGCACATGGGACACTATCGTAATGACTTTAGTGTCAACGGTGTTTGCCTATATTATTGGCATTCCGCTTGGCGTTGCCGTTGTTTTGACCGATCCTAAGAAGGGCTTGTTGCCTCATAGGGCAATCAATGCCGTATTGGGATGGATTATCAATATCGGTCGTTCTATTCCGTTTATTATCCTTTTGGTGGCGATCATTCCTTTTACTCGTTTGATAGTGGGAACTTCCTTAGGTGTTCCCGGTGCAATCGTGCCATTGGTTGTTTCTGCGGCTCCTTTTGTAGGACGTATGGTAGAGCAAAGCTTGGCTGAAGTGGATGCAAGTCTGATTGAGGCAGCGCAGAGCTTTGGCGCAACGGTTTGGCAGATTGTGATCAAAGTGTATTTGGTAGAAAGCTTGCCTTCCTTGATTCGCGGCTTTTCCATCACGCTTATTACGTTGCTTGGATATTCGGCAATGGCAGGTACCGTTGGTGCAGGCGGCTTAGGTGACATTGCTATTCGTTATGGTTACCAGCGCTATATGGTTGATATGATGGTTGCTACTATCATCATCTTGATCGTAGTCGTTCAGATCATTCAAAGTGTTTGCGACTTTGCAGCCCGCAAGGTTGATAGAAAGAAGTAAAAACGCGGATCTTTCAATACGTAACGACCTTCAGCAAAATCCAAGAGTTATTTCAAAGCGCATCGTAGGGGTGCGCTTTGTTGTTATAAGAGACCTATAGGGTTAATAGCAAAAGGGGGCCTATACTCAACTTATAAGATGCTCTCTTATAAGAGACTTTCTTTGAAACAGGAATGTAACAAGTTCATCGGTATAATGAAGAGTGGTTGTTGTAGTGGATTATTGGGAAGGACGTAACCATGACTGGTAGCCCTGATCAAGATTTCGTATTGAAAACCATCAAAAGCCGTGATGTTCATTTTGTTCGTTTCTGGTTTTGCGACGTTTTAGGCAATATGAAATCGTTTGCTGTTATTCCGAGTGAATTGGAAAATGCGTTCGAAGAGGGCATGGGCTTTGATGCAAGCTGCGTTCGTGGATTTGCGCATACTAGCGAGTCCGATATGCTTGCGTATCCAGAAGCTTCCACATTCCAGATTCTTCCTTGGCGTCCTGAGCGTAATGCGGTTGCCCGTATGTTCTGCTCAATAAAAACTCCTGAAGGAGAATATTTCGATGGTGATTCACGTTATGTCCTAAAGTGCCAGGTAGCTAAAGCGGCAAAACTTGGCTATGTGCTTAACGTAGGTCCCGAGCTCGAGTATTTTTATTTCAAAGATTCCACAAGCCCCGATACGCTTGATCAAGGCGGTTACTTTGATCTGACCTCACTTGATATGGCAAGCGATCTGCGCCGCGATACCATTCTTACCTTGGAGAAGATGGGCATTCCGGTAGAGTATTCCCACCACGAAAGTGGTCCTTCGCAACAGGAGATTGATCTTCGCTTTGCGGATGCTCTTACTATGGCGGACAACGTAATGACCTATAAGCTTGTCGTAAAAGAAATTGCCAACAAATACGGGGTGTATGCTTCCTTTATGCCAAAGCCGTTGACTGACGCACCAGGCTCGGGAATGCACATTCATCAGAGTCTGTTTGATTCAAAGGGCAATAATGCTTTCTTTGACAGCAATGATCCTGATGGTTTTAATCTTTCAGAATTGGCAAAGCACTACCTTGCAGGTTTGCTTAAATATGCTCCTGAGTACTGCCTGCTTACCAATCCTTGCATTAATTCATACAAGCGTCTTGTTCCTGGTGGGGAGGCGCCTGTTCATATCACGTGGGCACGAAATAATAGGTCTGCTCTTGTACGCATTCCTGGCTATAAGCCTCACAAGGAAGAAGCATGCAGAGTGGAATTGCGCTGCCCCGATCCTTCCGCTAATCCCTATCTTGCCTTCTCGGCTGTTTTGGCGGCGGGTCTCAAAGGCATTGAGGACAAGCTTCCTTTGCAGGATTCTATTGAAGATAGCGATTGGTCTCATTTATCTCGTCAGGATTTGCATGCACGTGGAGTTGAAACGCTTCCTGATACCTTAGGTGAAGCGGTGGAGCGTTTTGCAAACTCCCAGCTGATGAAAGAGGTTCTCGGGGATCATATCCATACGTTTTTGGTAGATGCAAAGCGCAAAGAATGGAATGAGTATTTGCGTCAGGTTTCCGACTGGGAGCTTAATCGTTACCTCGGCGTATTGTAAGTAAGGTGTGAGTGCTATGCAGCAAAGAAAAAAGGTTGTTTTCATTGCAGATAGTCTCGACAATGCGCACAAATTTCAGGCGGTTTTATCGGGACTTGATGTAGAGGTAATAGCGGGTTCTTCGCTTCAGTTTAAAAAGATCATGAGCGACAATCCTGCCTTCGATTTGATAATTTATGAGCTGCCCGCTACAGGTTCTCAGGTGTTGCCTGAGATAGAAAAGGCATTGGTGGATGACGGCAATATTCCTTTGCTTATTATCGTAAAGGAGCACATGATCCAGGGTCTAAGCCTGCCGGTACAAATAAAAAGCGACTTTGTGGTTCATGGCGCAAGCGTTGATGAGTGTTCGCTTCGTATTCGCCAGCTGTTGTGGCCTGGCAATGAAGGGAGCGCCAACGACGTTATCACGGTGGAAGGCATGACCATCAATCTTGCTACTTACCAGGTATCAGTAAATGATGTACCAGTTGACTTTACGTATCTTGAATATGCTCTGCTTGCGTTTTTGGTTACCCATCCAGGACGTACGTATTCTCGTGATGCGCTGTTGCGCCGCGTATGGGGCTTCGACTATTTTGGCGGGTCTCGTACGGTGGACGTGCATGTTCGTCGCGTGCGTGCAAAGCTTGGCCCTGAGCTATCGCAGCATCTCGAAACGGTTCGTGGTGTGGGGTATCTTTGGAACTCCTAGGGTCATCTAGCTGGGCGTGGTTGCAAAACTTGGACTCTTTAATAAAACCTGGCCTATTTCGTAAAGTTTAGCCTGGTTCATAAACCTGTGGTCTATTTCATAAAGTTTGGTCCAGTCATAAACTTGGTCTAATTCGGAATATTGGAATGGTACTATGGCTGAAAACGGATGTGGAATAACTGTAATGTCAATTATTTTAAGTGGTTACAATAAAAATTATACTCCAGAAGATCTTAGGCAAAAATATTATCCAGTATTAAATTATGATAATCTAATACTAAGTATTTTATCTAACATTTATAAATAATATGCTATTCTAAAGTTCTAAGCCCTCTAATATTTTCCAGCTTCCTATCTTTTCTGGCACAGAAGTAAATTCCATTTCTTCTTTAGTAGTTGGATGAATAATTTTTAGTTTATATGCCCAAAGAGTTATTTGTTTTCCATGACCTCTTCCACTGTATTTTTGGTCACCATATATGCTATGGTCTCTACTAGATAATTGTACTCTTATTTGATGATGTCTTCCTGTATGTAAATTTATTTTTACAACTGAAAGATTTAATTCTTCATTATATTTTAAAACTTCATAATCCAAACTTGCAAATTTGCCCTTTTTTTGGTCATTTGTTACTCTACTAATGTTGTTTTTTTCGTTTTTTATTAGATAATCTTCAAATATTCCGCTTCTCTTCTTCAAATTTTCCATTTGCTATAACTAAATATGTTTTTTGAAAAATCTTTTCTCTTACCTCTTCACTTAGCCTAGATGCTGCTTTTGAAGTTTTTGCAAACACCATAACTCCACCAACTGGTCTATCCAACCTATGTATTAATCCCAAATACACATTTCCTGGTTTATTATACTTTTCTTTAATATATTGTTTAATAATTGTAAGCATATCTATATCACCTGTTTTATCTCCTTGAGAAGGTATATTTACAGGCTTTTCTACTACAATTATATGATTATCTTCATATATTACTTTTAGTTCTTCCAATTTTTTCTCCTTATTTTATGCTTTATTATTACTACAACTTTATTTTTAATTAAACGCCAACATGTTATGTTCTAAGTCTACTCTCCCTCATATCTTGCATAAATTCCACATGGTAAAATTAAATCTGAGTTTGACATGGGTAGTCCAATTTCTCCACAGCTCAATTTCCCCTTTTTATTAATAGATAATCTTAAAATGTTTTCTAAAACCATACTTGATATTCCTGTAGTATATGAATTAATTAAGAAAAATAATGGCTTATCAGATAAAACTTTTGTGCAAAGTTCTACTAAACTTCCTATATTTTCTTCAAACTTCCATACTTCTCCGTTAGTTCCTCTACCATATGATGGTGGATCCATTATTATAGCATCATATTTATTACCTCTACGTATTTCTCTATTTACAAATTTTACAACATCATCTACTATAAATCTAACTGGTTTGTCCTTTAACCCTGACGAAACTATATTTTCTTTTGCCCATGTTACCATTCCTTTTGAACTATCCACATGGCATACAGAAGCACCTGCATAGCTGCAAGCAACTGTTGCTCCACCTGTATATGCAAATAGATTTAACACTTTAATATCTCTATTTGCATTTTTTATTTTATTAATCATCCAGTCCCAGTTAACTGCTTGCTCTGGAAATAATCCTGTATGTTTAAACCCCATTGGTTTTATATTAAATGTTAATTCTTTATATTTTACTTGCCAATTTGCTGGAACTTTTTTTATATAATTCCAGTTTCCTCCTCCTGTTGAACTTCTACTATATCTAGCATTTGCCATCTTCCATTTATTAGCAAATGTTTTTTCCTTCCAAATAATTTGTGGATCTGGCCTAATTAAATATACATTTCCCCATCTTTCTAACTTTTCGCCATTTGCCATATCTATTATTTCATAATCTTTCCAATTTTTTGCTACTTCCATAACTAAACTTTTTTACTAGTTTAAACTAGCTTATTACTCCTTCATAATTTTTATAATTTACTTAATTTTATTTTTTTATGTTACTTTTATTTCTTATTCTTACATTTGTTTTTTTATTTTAATATTTTCGCATTTCTTTTTTTATTTATATATTTGTATTTCTTTTTTACTTTTTATTTGTATTTTTCTCCTAATGATTAACATTTTATAAACTTGTTAACACATTAATAAAATTTGCTATTAAAAAACAATCTAATGCTATCATTAAAATAGTTAAAATTACAATAGAAATTATTGTTTTATGTTTTTTAGCTTTTAACATACATTTAGAAATAAGGTTTGTCCTATGTGTTTTTATATTTTCCTTATTTCCACACTTTAAATTAAACGAAACATCTTTTGCATACTCCATAATAAAATTCCCCCTATAAATAATTAAGCACTTTTTACCTGCTTATTATTATATATGAACATTTATTACAGTTTATGCATAATATCGTACTTAACTTTTTTACATATTACTCCATTATTTTAGTTTATTTTTTATAGTTTTTGCTAATTCTAAATTTATTCCTTTTATTTTTGCTATTTCTTCTATATTTGCTTCTCTTATTTTATTAATACTTCCGAAATATTTTAAAAGTTCTCTTTTCTTAGTTTCTCCAATGCCTTTTATTTCATCTAATTCAGATTTTGTAATTTGTTTATCTCTTAATTTTCTATGATAACTTATTGCTGTTTCATGAACTTGGTCTTGAAAGTTTGTTATTAAATTCATAAGCTTTTCAGATATTTGTATTTCGTTTCTTTCTTCATCTATTAATGCTCTAGTTGAATGTGTGTCATCTTTTACCATTCCAAATACAGCAATATTTAATTTTACACTTCCACTCAATTCGCTATTTATCCACTTTTGAACATCAGAAATTGCCTGTTTTATTGCTCTTATTTGTGTAATTCCTCCGTCTGCAAATATAACATCTGGAAGTTTTCCAAAACCTCCTTCTGAATTTTCTATAGAATGTTTTAATCTTCTCGTTACAACTTCTCTCATGCACGCAGGGTCATCTTGACCAATTACAGTTTTTATTTTAAATCTTCTAGATAAATTCTTTTTTATAACACCATCTTGCATTACACACATACCTGCAACTACGTTTGTACCAGATATATTTGAAATATCAAAACATTCTATTTTTCTTGGTATATTTTCCAAACTTAAAGCTTCTTTTAGTTCTGTTAATATTGTTGTTTTGTCTTTTTCTTTATTTTCTAATGTTATTTTTGCATTATTTTCTGCCATTTCTACTAATCTTAATTTTTCTCCTTTTTGTGGAGCTTTTATTTCTACCTTTCGCCCTGCTTGTTCTGTTAATGACTTTTCTATTATTTCTTTATCTTCTATGTTTTCCTTTATCATAATTTTATGTGGCAAAATAGGGTTTCCAACATAATACTGTTTTATAAAACTAGATAAAATTTCACTATCTTCTTCGTCCTGTATATTTGCAAGAAAGTAATGTTTTCTTCCTATCATTTTACTATTTCTTATAAAAAACATTTCCAAGCAAACTTGATATTTGCTTTTTGCAATTCCTATTACATCTATATCGTTTTCAGATAAATTAGATACTTTTTGCCTTTTGCTTATATTATCTATTGCTAAAATTTTATCCCTTATGTATGCTGCTTTTTCATATTCAAATTTTATGGATGCTTCTTCCATTTCTTTCTTTAGTTGTCTAATAATTTTGTCTGTTTTCCCTTCTAAAAGATCTATAATTTGATTTATCTGTTCCATATATTCTTCTTTGCTAATATATCCCATACATGGTGCCAAACATTTTTTTATATGATAATTTAAACATGGTCTATCTTTATACTTAAATGTTTTACATTGTCTTATTTTAAATTTTGTTTTTATGAAATCCACCATCTCTTTTGCACTGCCTGCATTTGCATATGGTCCAAAATATTTAGCTCCATCATTTAAAATCCTTCTTGTTATATATACATCTGGATAGTCTGCTTTTATATTTACTTTTATATATGGGTATGTTTTGTCGTCTTTTAAAAGTACATTAAACTTAGGCATATTCTTTTTTATCAAGTTACATTCTAATATTAGCGCCTCTGCCTCATTATCTGTTACTATATATTCAAAATGGTCTATTAAAGCAACCATATTTTCTATTCTTTTGGTCTTATTTGTCTTTCTAAAATATTGCCTTACCCTATTTTTTAAAGATACTGCTTTTCCAACATATATAATTTTATCATTTTTATCATGCATTATATATACTCCGTGGTTTACTTGGCAATTTCTTAAGTTCTTCCTCAATATTAAACATTATAACTCCTATACTTTAGTTTATTTAAATATACTATGCTTAAAATATATATACTTAAAATACATTAATACTTCCAATATTTTAGTACTTTAATATTTTAAGTATATATTTAATCTGTTTTAAATTTATAATAACTCATTAATTAATCATAAAACTTAAATTATCCTTGTTAAAATTTATAATTTATTAAATTTATTCAGTTTATCTGTTTTTAGCCTTTTTTCTTCCAATAACAGCTCTTTTATTATATTTAAATATTTATCTGGAACATATTTTGGGTCAAGGTCACCATTTTTTACTTTCTCATACAAAAATAGGGCAATATTTTTGTTAATTGTAAGGCTTGACTTACTATTTACTTCACTTTCGAAATTATTTTTCATTTTCGTCATCTCCTTGCGCTTCTTTCTCACTCTTCTGTAATTTTCCTCCGCTTCTTTGTGTTCTTGCTCTAGTCGATGCTTCTTGTGTTTTAAGTCTTATATTTTCTTGTCTTAGTTGTTCGTTATTTTTATTTAATTTTCTATTATCTTTTCTGCTTGCATTTAGTAATCTTCTTGAATTTGCAAGCTTTATTCTGCAATCTTGAAGTTCTTCTGTAAGTCTATTTACTTCTATTCTTAATTGTTGTACTTCAGCTATTAATTCTGCATTTTCAGATAATAATTTATTATCTGGCTTAATAGTTGTACCTTTTGAAGCTGTTAAATTCTTAGTTTTTGTTCTTAGTGTATTATAATTTGTTTCTATCGATAAATTATTTGTAATAAATTCAAATCCATCTATATATAGTTTAGCATCTTGTTCTACCATATCTTTTCTTTCTTGTTCTGCTAACTTCATAAATGAACTTAATGGCTCTGTTACTTTCATGTAAATAAACAATTTTGCAATTTCGCTATCCATATTTTCTTCTTTTATACCATGTTTCTTTAAAATTTCTTTAGATAATTCATATATTTTTCCATGTACATCTCCTAAAGAATAGCTTGTCCTTTTTAAGAAACCATTTTTAAAATACTTCGGAAATTGTATGTTCAATTGTTGAGCCAACTCTTTAAATAAAATATTATTATCTTTTTGTATTGCAACTTGTTTTGATTTCTTCTGCATATTCCTTGCAGTTGTTGCTCCCTTAATTGTTTTACGTTTTAATATTCTATTTCTTGTGCCTAAAAATAACTTTAATCTCTCCCTACTATTTGTATCTACTCTAGCACCTTTTTTTATCTTTAAATATTTTTCATTATAAATTTTCTGTAAAAGTTCTGCCTTTTCGTCAGAAATATAAGATGGAAAAGTAGTTTTTAATCCCTGTCTCCAAATTTTATTACTATCATCCATACATAAATTTATTTCTTCTTCTGAAAGTAAATTATTTGGAATATGAACTCTAAAAGGCTCAAAATAAGTTGGTAAGGCTACAGACAAAACAGAGTCATATTTAAATGATGTATTTTTTCTATCAATAACTAATTCTATATTTGCCCCTTTTCTTTTTTCATCTATTATTTTATGTATACACCAGTCTTTTATTTTCATAAAAGATTCTCTTATAAATGACATTTGGTCAAAATATGCCTTATTGCCATTTTCTCTTACTGTAAAAACATGTGCTAATTGGTTAGACAAATACATTAAATTTGCATATACTTCTGCTGGTTCTCTTTGTCTTATATCTGTAAATTGCTTACTATAATCTTTTACAGTATATTTCACACAAAATAATTCTTCTTTAGTTGCATCTGGTTTTATTTCTTGCAAATTCTTCATATAAGTTTCAAAAATTCCGTTTTAAATCATGTTGTATATCAAAAAAATCTAAGTTTGTTAAAATACTTGCTTCATAGTTTATAAAACCCATTAAATCAAAATTAGCCTTTTGCTTAATTCTTTGAAAGTCAGCTATACTTTTCGGTTGCTTACCAGTTGTTACTTTCCATTTCTTTGCTAAATTAACTGCTTTTATCACATCATTTTTATTTATTGATTTACCTATTATAATAGAAAATTGCACAAGATCAACTATTAGTTCCTTAAGTTCCTTAGACTCAACAGTATTCTCATTTAGCATAATTTTTAATTCCTTAGAAGTTTTATCTGTTTTATATGCCATTCTATTTTATACATAGTAAACTTACTATGTTCTCCTTCCCCCTTTATTTTTCAATTTCCTCTTCAAGTGCAGCTTCTTTTTTTTGTTGATTTTTTAGTCTAGCATCCATAGTATTTAACTTTATTTGCTCTTGTATAGGAAATTTATCCATACTAATTCCTAAACCAGATAAATTTTCTTTAGAATATCCGCTTCTTATTAATTTTTCTGCTAATTTACACTGTCTTACAATAGAAAGCTTACTTATATTAATTCCCAACTTTTGTAATTCACTTGTTCCAACCCCTTTTAGTAAAAGGTCATAAATTAAATCTAATTGCTCTTGTCCATTTAATTTTACCATTTTCTTCTCCTTATTTTTTTATAAAACTTTATATATTTTATCACAAAAAAGCTTAAAAATCAATATTCTTAAGCTTTCTAGTTTTTGTAAAAAAATAATAATTTTTTTTTGACACATTTATAATTTTATAGTAATATATTAACATTAGAAAGTTTACAAATTTTCTACAATTTAATAAAGGAGGATAGACTGTGTTTTAGCGCCTGGACAGAGCTTTTCTGTTGACGAGGTTAGGATTTATCGAAAGACTCGGCGGATGGTCCTATGGCATGTTACTGCCATTAAATATTAGACAAAAAATTATAGTAATATAATATAACAAATCTAATAGGGTAACTTAATTTGTATTGCTTTCTTAAAAATTTTATTTATGAATTTTAGGAGGTATATTTTATGTGCGGAATTGTTGGATATATTGGAGATAAAAAGGCTACTCCAATATTAATTAATGGGCTTTTAAGTTTAGAATATAGAGGTTATGACTCTGCAGGAATAGCAGTTTTAGATAATAATAAAATTGCTGTAATGAAAAATAAAGGAAGAGTTAATAATTTATATGATATAGATGGAATTAATGATTTATTAGGAAATATTGGAATAGCTCATACTAGATGGGCAACACATGGTAAACCATCTAAAGAAAATTCACATCCTCATATGGATAACAGTAATACTTTTGCAGTTGTTCATAATGGAATTATCGAGAATATACAGAAATAAGAAACTTCTTGGAAAATAAAGGCTACAATTTTTTATCTCAAACAGATACTGAGGTAATACCAAACTTAATACACTATTATTATGAAAATGGTATACAAGGAGAAAATCCATTTTTGCGTGCTGTAAAATCTGCAGTAGATGATTTAAAAGGAAGTTATGCTATTGGTGTAATTTCTTACAAATATCCAGATAAACTTATAGTTGTAAGAAAGGACAGTCCATTAGTAATAGGTAAAGGAAACGGAGAAAATTTTATTGCATCTGATATTCCTGCCATATTACCATATACAAGAGATTTCTATCTTCCAGATGATAACGAATTTGTAGAAATTTTTAAAAATACAATTAGGTTTTATGATTCAAGTTTAGTAGAGCATTCTAAAGCTATAAAAAATATAGAATGGGATGCTTGTGCCGCAGAAAAAGATGGTTTTGAAGACTATATGTTAAAAGAAATTTATGAGCAACCTAATGCAATTAGAGAAACTATAGGATCTAGATTTAAACTTGGTGAAAAATGTGACTTTGACGATTTACACTTTACTAAAGAATTTTTATCTAAAATTAATAAAATTTATATAGTAGCATGTGGAACAGCTATGCATGCAGGATTAACTGGTAAAACAATTATAGAAAAACTTTGCAGAATCCCTGTAACTGTAGATATTGCATCTGAATATAGATATAGAGATCCTATAATAGATGAAAATACTTTATGTATTTTTATTAGCCAATCTGGTGAAACAGCAGACACTATTGCAGCTTTAAAACTTTCTAAGCAGAAAGGTGCTACAACTCTTGCAATCTCAAATGTTATAGGAAGTTCTATAACTCGTGAAGCAGATTATACTATATATACACATGCTGGTCCAGAAATTGCAGTTGCTTCTACTAAAGCATATTCTTCTCAAGTAGTATTACTTGCTATTCTTGCTATATATTTTGCAGAGGTATTAAATAGTACTCCAGAAAATGTTTTAGAAAATTTAAAATCTGAAATACTAGATTTACCTGTAAAAATTAGTAATATATTAGATAATACAGAAGAAATTAAAAAATTTGCAAAAAAAGTATATATTGAAAAAGATATGTTTTTCTTAGGTAGAGGAACAGATTATAACGTAGCTTTAGAGGGGTCTCTAAAACTAAAAGAAATTTCTTATATACATTCTGAGGCTTATGCTGCAGGGGAATTAAAACATGGACCAATTGCATTAATAGAAAATAATGTAACTGTAATAGGAATAGTAACAGACCCTAACTTAGTTGAAAAATCATTAAGTAATATTCAAGAAGTAATTACTCGTGGAGCCAAAACATTAATAATTACAAATCAAATATTACCTTCTAACCACTTTAATTACGTAATAAATATACCAAATACTAGTGATTTTCTATCACCTATATTATCTGTTATCCCACTTCAACTCCTTTCTTATTATATTTCTAAAAATAAAGGATTGGATGTTGATAAACCAAGGAATTTGGCCAAATCTGTTACAGTTGAATAGTTTATAAAATAAAATATCATATAATAAATATAATATAAATGAAAATGGATATTAGTTTTAA
>OLPW01002230.1_pt1 | contig 17663 bp, 16 predicted proteins | sample 1672161 | NCBI WGS metagenome assembly OLPW01 (sample SAMEA3136654, study PRJEB25190) | human gut metagenome
CGACCGAAAACAGGTACGGCGTGGAACCATTGACCGATAGCTCGTGCCCATACTTATCCAGAGTAAAATCAAGGATTTCATATGTTGACAGAGGCCATCCCAAAGATTGTGTAAACCTCCGATGTGGTGTAGAATTGACAAACATTTTTGCTGCAACGCCAACTATTAACTAAGCTTGTATTATCACATATAAATCCTTTTGCAGTAAAACGTGATTCATATTTTGCCTTACTGTTAAATAATGTGCTGTTTGTTGCACCATCACGGCTGGTGTCAAATGTGTGCTGATAGAAATCACCTACAAATAACATGTTGATATTGGCTTCCATAATAGCCTCAAGAAAGTTGAAGTCCCGTCCGCCAATATCTTGTATTTCGTCAATGATGAGTTCGTCAAAATACTTCTCAAGTCTGTTCGTTATCTTTGATATTAAGTATTTAATTAGGTGGGAGCTGAGCAGGATTTTCCAAGCTTTGATTTTCCTTTTCAGCCGATGGTGTTTTCATGCCATATAATAAAGACTCCACCGTAATCAGACTTAATCACGGTGGAGTCATAAAATGATAAGTGAATTTGATGCTACGAATGCAGGAACTGCCGAGATGGGCATTAATGCTGCCTTGATGCTTGGTGAGTCCTGATAAAGTACATGATTGGGACGCCGATTATCAGGATAACGATGTTTATCCAGACGGTCAACGAAAAGCCCTTAGAGACGAGCGTGATGAGCCCAAACTTTGAGATGACCGCGCCGACTATCTCAAAGGCCGTCAGAATGATGAATGCGCTGATACGGTCGCTCTTGACCTTTACATATTTTCTGAAGCGTATGGTATAGGTATAAAGCAGAGTAATACCGGTCGTTATTACTGCGGCGGCGAGAATTACGCTGTATATATTCACAAGCCCCGGGACGCCGAGAGTCTGTATTACATAGAGATACGGAACCTGAGCCTCAGTCACGCCGGGCATGCTGTTAAGCACGGCAAATATGACCATGCTGAACATGACAATATTCAGTAAAAAACCCGCAAGTATTGTGGCGGTAAGACGTTTTCTGTTCTTTACGCGGTCGAATACCGGCAGCAGAGCCAGCATTGTTCCGCAGTTACTGGCAGCAAAATAAAAGCAGCCGTACCACGCCTTACCGTATGAGCTGAACACCTGATGCTCGGAGATGATATGCCGTGCAGCGCCGCTGTCTATGCTGAGGTCGAGAGAGAATATAAGCACGATGATAACACCGATGACAAGACCGAGCACCGTGGATATTGCTCTGACGGTAGCCGCGCCGAACAGGCAGCCAAGAGTGCAGGCCGCTGCCATTACCAATATGCCGAGCCAGTAGTTAAAGCCCAGACTTACCGTAAGACTTCCGAGCGATGCAAAGCAGGTGGCAAGTCCGAGGACAGTGCCGTATATGCAGCCTATCTCATATATCGTTCCAATGAGCTTACTGCGATACAGCGTCTCTATGACCTCGCGGTAGTGATGTGCACCTATTTTGTTCGCGTAATCAACGCAGAGCCAGCCGACAACCGCAACTATTGCAATTGCGACCAGAGGCATCCATAGCGCTGTCCAGCCATGGACGGCGAAGAGGGAGTATGCCTGAGCGCCGGTTGCCGCACCTCCGCCGAACACGAAGGTGAACCATGTGAACGCGACGGACATTGTAAGGAAAAATATACTGCTTTTCTTAATTGTAATTCACCGTCCTTGTACTATTGGGTGTGCTTTTGGGGTGCGATGTCCGCAATGCAGACACCGCACCTCCATGTATTGAGCTTAATTCTTGGATTTGCTGTCCTTGGTTGCAAAGACGGTTATCGCTACGGCGACGAGTGCGCAGCATACGGTCACGATGTATACGAATCTGAGTGCACTGCCCATGTTCTGAGCGGAGACGGCGGTGAATACGGGGCCAACAATGCTCAGCAAAATGGTCATGAGAAGCGTGCCAGTTGCGGTCATCATGCCGATACCGACGCCGAAGTCCTTCGGCTCGAGCTGGCTGATAACCAGAGGTCTGAAAGATGCACCCTTGAGAGCCTCGGTGAAGCCGGTGATGCCGATAAGGATGAAGGGCAATGCAACGGGGGAGCCTGCGCCGACAAATATCATGCCGAGGAAGGCTACGGCTGCAAGCAGACCTGCGGCGGCGAGACCGATTGCGGAGTTCTTTGCCTGATTCTTTACCACCCATGCGGCGGCAGGAGCCGCAAGGGCAATTGCAATTATTGTACGAGGGAGAGAGAAGTAGCCGGTGATGGAAGCACTCAGACCCATGAGAGCCTGACCGCTTACGGGAACGTAGGATGCCATAACGACTTCATAGAAGGTTATGAATGCGCCTGCAATGATAACGCCGGTGTACTTTTTGTTCTTGAAGAGGTACAGGGGAATTACGGGAACTTCCGCCTTCTTTTCGACCTTGAGAAGAGCAAGGAGGCTGACAACGGCAACAACAAAGCCGCAGATGATGATGGGATTGCCGAAGCCGAGGTTTGCACCCTGGTTGAGAGACAGGCAGAGACTGAGCATGAATACTGCGAGCAAAACCATGCCGATGCCGTCAACCTTACCGCGAACGCCGTCAGTTGTAGGCTTCTTATCCATCTTTGCCGCAGCAATGACGGCGCCGATGAGACCGACAACACCCGGATAAATGATGGCTGCGGGGATGAGACCTGCATCAACGAGATAACCCGCAATGGTAGAGCCGAGGAAGGTTGCGACCATCAGAGTAGCGGTGAGAAGCGCTGCGACTTTGGGGTACTGCTTGGCGTCGGAGACGTCCGCCGCCACGACGAATGCGTTGCCGGGGAAGGTGCCGATGCCGAAGGACAGCACTGCACGGGCTACGATGAAAACGGACAGGCTCTGCGCCAGACCCATTACTATCGCGCTTGCGAGGCTGAGTACCGCACCTGCGAGAATGACGGCGCGTCTGCCGATCATATCACCTATACGACCGCCGATGACGCACATAATTGCCATGCCAAGGGATGAGAGTGTTGCCAGGAGTGCGTAATACTGCAGGCCATTCATGCCGCTTAGTATTGCGTACATCGTGTTGTTGAGCCCGGCGGACGAAAGCTGCACCGTGGCTGTCATGAGAACTGCACCGATTATGATCCATGTTCTTTTGGATTTGCTAATCTCCATTGATTTCCCCTCACTTTTTATTAAATCTCCATCAGATCGTCAAGCAATCTGATGACATGGAAGCCCTCGTGTATGCCGTAATATATCTTGCGCGGACTGTTATAGTCGCCGATGGGGAATACCTTGATGCCGGCACTCTTTAGCTCGTCACAGAGCGTGTGATCGGACTTGAAGCCGACGGCGAGAACGAGATTATCATAGGCAAGCTCCTGTGTTTCCGTGCCATTCTCGCAAACGATAAGGTTGTCTTTTATCTCGGTGAGCTTTGTGCTGGTCAGTATGCGTACCTTCGTTCTGCCGAGAAGATCCTCCAGACCCTTGCGTGCGTTATCCGCCATGTTCGCGGTGGAGAGAATCTCGCTTTGCATCTCGATAATGGTGACGTCCTTGCCAACAGAGTCCAGATACGCGGCGGCTTCGCAGCCGACCTCGCCGCCGCCGAGAACATAGACCTTCTCACCGGTGGGAATTCTGTTGGACAAAAGATCGAGCGCATCAATGACCTTGCTGTTGTCGATGCCTGGGATACGCGGCTTTATGGGCTTTGCGCCGGCGGCCACGATGACAGCGTCAGGAGCAAATTCCTTGATGGAGTCGGCATTGGCCTCCTTGGAGAGTCTGACAACGGCGCCGCTGTTATAGAGCTGCTTCTGCAAATTCATGCTGAAGCGACGAACATCAAACTTGAAGTCAGGACCGCCTGCAGCGTTCATGTTGCCGCCGAGTCTGTCGCTCTTCTCCCACAGTTCAACGCTGTGGCCGACTTGTGCGGCATACTTGGCCGCCGCCATGCCACCGGGGCCGCCGCCGACAACAAGCAGCTTTCTGGGATGTGCAGTCTTTTCGAGCTTGTACTCACGCTCGGCCGCAGTTCTGGGATTTATCGCGCAGGAGGAGCGGCGAATAAATGGGTAGCTGTGGTTGAGACACTCAAGGCAGGCGCAGCAGAAGTCTATGTCGTCCACTCTGCCGTTCTTGACCTTGCTGGGCCAGTAGGGATCGGCAAGAGACTGCTTGCCGAGGGCTATCATATCCGTGAGTCCGGACTCGATGACTCTCTCCGCCTCAACGGGATCATTGAGCTTGCCTTGAATGAGGAAAGGCATTGTGATGCCTTCCTTGCGCAGGCGCTCTGCGACGTGGAGCTGTGCCCCCTGCTTCTCGTATGCGCTTGGAATGGCAAGATTCCAGCGTTCATAGCAGCCATAGTCGACATGCATATAGGCAAAGTCCATATCCTGCAGATGGCGGGCAATCTCTATGCCCTCGTCCTCAAAGGTGCGTCCACCCTCAATCTCGTGGACAGGCGTATATTTTACAGAAATGGGGAAGTCGGGGCCAACTGCACGGCGAACGGCCTGTGTGCACTCATTAAAGAAGCGCATACGGTTATCAAGAGACCCGCCGTACTCATCGTCACGACGATTCCATACCTTGCTCATGAACTGGTCTATCAGGTAGCCGCCGTAGGCGTGTATCTCGATAATGTCAACGCCGGCCATCTTTGCCAGAGCGGCGCTCTTGCCCATGCAGGCAACGAGCTCATGTATCTCGTCTACAGTGAGCGTGTGACACACGACGTCGGGATAGTAGAAGGCGCGGTTGTCGCTTGCGGAGACGTGAATGGTCTGAGCGGGATTTCCCTTGTTCACGCGACCATAGCCCGGAGTGAGCTGAATAGCAAACTTGGCGCCGTACTGGTGTACCTCATCAACGAGATGTGCAAGGCGCGCTGCCTGCGAATAATTAAAGAGGAAGTTGCCGCTGCCCTCTGGCTTCTCGTATTTGTCGGTTACGGTGTGGGCGGAGGGATAGATGAGCCCGAAGCCGCCCTTGGCACGCTCAAGTATGTATGCATGCTGCTGCTCCGATACGCCGCCGTCAGCAGCATGAACGTGTCCCATCGGAGCCATCGCTACACGGTTTTTCAGTGTAACGGAACCTATTTTGTATTCTTCAAAAAGATGTGACATGATTTCCTCACTCTTCGTACTTGTTTTTTACTATCCTCGGGTCAAACTCGGTCTTGACCACGAAGTTCTCGTCATCTGCGTGCAGGGGCTTCCATACCTGGGCAAAGAACGGATTCTCGTCGGCCATGTCGCCGTAACGCCACTCAGCGCCCATGCAGTCCTCGCACCAGTGACCGGCGAAGAGTATTGCATAGGGAGTTCCCTCAAATTCGTGTCCGCAGGCGCATCTCCAGCGCAGCTTCTTGTAAAGCTGCCCCTTTTCCATCGTCTCGGAGAGGCACTCACCGCCGCGGAAAGCTGCTGCCTGTCTCATATCTTCAATGTCAAGCTCCTCAACGGGCTTATTCTGGTCGAAGCCAAGCTCAATCTGGTTGTACTCCTCAGGGATTATGCCGCGCTTGTAGTAGGTCTCCCAGTCCTTGGGGATAGCATCGTACTTCTTCTTCGAGCCGTAAAATGCCTGCATATAGGCGGGATCCTCCTGATTGAGTGCCCACAGAGTTCCGCCCCATTTACTGAAGTCTTCAAAATTTTTCTGGCGCTTTTCTTCGTCAGTTTTGGGCTTGAGAGTGTAGCCAATCTCCTTAAACTTCTCGGCAAGATAGGCACGGCTGTCGGCAACACACTTCTCGAAGGGCTTCTCTCTGAAGGGGACGAGCTCCTGAAGATTGTCGGAGTCAAGGAACCATGCGCAGTGGTGGTTGTAAAGAGCGTACCAGTTGGTGTCGGCAATCTTGGATCTGTCGAGTCCGTTAAGCTTGTCATGCTCAAGCTGAGTTTTTCTGTAGTCTGCGCCACCGCCGAGGTTGTAGCAGTGGTTCCAGAACTTCTCCGGAGCGCCTGCGCAAATGTTGAACATCAGGCGTGCAGAGTCATCACAGTCAGACCACTCGCAGACGTTGTTGAGAGGGATATGGCTTCTTATCGGATAGCCGACAGTGATGTTGTGGATATTGGTGGGGTACATTCCGGTCTGGCGGATAGAGGCCCAATGCTTGAGTCCGGAGTCGATGACCGCTCTCTCGGAGAATATCTTGCCAAGTGCATAGTGGTCAAGAATGGAGGACTTGAGCGGGTCGCCGACCTTTGCCCAGTGTATGGGAGTCTGTCTGTCGCCATACATGGAGACAGAGCCGATGAATACGAAGTGAGTCTTATCCGTCTGCCCCAGTTCTTTTATCGAACGGAGCATCGACAGCGTAGAGCCGTAGTTTGTGCGTATGCATTCCTCCGGATGTGCGTCTGCCATTGGGGAGACAAAGGCGCCGATCGCCAGGATATAATCCATGTCCTTTACACACTCGTGCAGGCATTCGTCGTCAGTGAGATCGCCCCAAACAATCTCTATCTGCTCAGCGTAAGGCTTGAGCATATTCTCATTGAAATCGGACTTTCTTGCAAGCACGCGGACGTCAAATTCGTCGAGATGTGCGGCAAACTGCTTGAGAGTAGCAAAGCCCATGGTTCCGGTCACGCCGGTTATAAGCACTTTCTTTTTCATATTTTTGCTCCTTTCGGTATCTTCAGGATTGCTTGCCTGTAATTTAACACACATTCGACGGAAAGTACATTGACAAAAAATGAACGAACGTGCCCTTCTTGACTCGAATGCGGTCATTTCTTGACTTTTCTCCACAGCAAAAGTCAAGAAATGCTGTCTAATGCTTGACAACAACTCAGTCAACGCGCTATTATTTAAGGGCAGAGCTGTTAAAGACCAGCGAATTTACTCTGCAAAACTATTATTAGCAACGGAGAAATTATATGTCGGACTTTGGAAGCACACTGCGCAGCATCATAAAGGTTTGCGGCGTAAAATCATATATACTTGCTGACGCGCTCGGCTACGATCCCTCCTACCTGAGCAAATGGCTGAACAACAGCAAGCGACCTCCGGCCGCAATGATTGACGGCACTGCAGAAGAGATTGCCAAGGTCTGTGTGCACAGCGGCGACACCTCCGCATTTGAAAAGCTCGCGGAAAACTACAATATGCAATCAGTCGACGTATCGGATAAGACTGCATGCAAAAAAATGATAAAGAGCATTATCGCCAACAGTTTTTTTGAGACGGAAAGAGAAACACAGCCGCGTAAGAAGGCCGCTTTGCCTGTCACTTGCCCGCTGAATATTGACCTCGTTTTTGAGCAGCTCATGGTTCATATAGAGCGCGGGGCAGATAAATTTGACTTGATCATACCGCTGAATGTCTTCAAACTGGCGGTGGAGAAAAAGCCGGAACTGTTGGCATTTTTCAAAATAGGCTCAACGGAGCGTCAGCGCGTCTCTCTCCGACTGTTCTACACAGACAGTACCCTTGAGGAGGACGACAGTATGGAGGTTTTCATTCTGTCACTGGCGCACGTTTTCTTTAATTCGAGCTTTCAGCTTTATTACATCTCTCAGGCGGATTACTCAAAGTACGGCGGACTGTGTGTGCTAAACGATTGCTTTGCCGTCTGCGGAATACGGGATCCGTTCAGCGGCGAGGCGCTTTGCGCCAGCATATCTAATCACGAATCGGTTGAAAAGATATATCACTCGGCGCTCTCCTACTTCTACAAGCAGACAAGCGTTTTTGACCATGCAAAACCATACTCGGAGAAGGCAAAGAAGTATTCGTATAAGTATGCCACTAACCCCTCCCATGTCTATATTCTCGGTGAAATGTTCCCAATATACATGGACAGCGAGATACAGAAGCTGGTTTTCAACACGCAGCTCAGCCCAACCTCGGCAGATTCCAACAAAAACTTCTATTATGAATATGCGGGGACAACTTCAGTATATATTTTTGAATCTGTGTTTTTAAACTATTTCGTAGACGGCTCTATGTGCATTAATAATACAAGGCACATTGTCCTCGGGCGCGAAGAAAGAAAGCACCACATAGAAACGCTGCTTCAACGTATGAAAGAATGTTCCGGGCTGGATATATATATTGTCCGAGATATAAACCCGGTCCTGAAGGCAAACGACTGCCGCTTTTCGATTTTTTCTGCGGCTGACGTGTGTTTGGTAATTAACTGTTGCGAGGAAAGCGAGGAACGGGAGGCATATTATATCACCTCTGACAAAGGCTGCGCCGTGGTAGAGCGGCTCATAGCCAAGCTCAAGGCGCTGCCGGATGATATTCTGCTCAGCAAGGAGCGCTCTATGGAATATATCCAAAAATCACTGCGCATTATTTGAGCGCATTACACAGGACGAATATGAAGAGGTTCTAAAAAAAGCAAAAATGTTGGGTGTAGATTTCTCTGCTCGAGAAGCCTGCCCCAACATTATCCAACTATTTACATAGAACCATAAAAAATAAAATCCGGGCATTTAAGCCCAAAATAAACAGCCACCCGCTAAGCGGGTGGTTTTTCGATAATGTACAATAAGTTGCGCATAAAATGGCTCTGCCGCGGTTCAAGTCCGCAACGCTGCGCAAGAACTGTGTCTGTCATCAATGAAAAAACAAAAAAATTTCCGAGCTGAAAAAGCCCGGAAAGCCTTGATGACACTGCGTTTGACGCAGTGTCATCAAAATTGGCTGACCATGATGGTGGAGAGCAGCGGACTCGAACCGTTGACCTTCCGCGTGTGAGGCGGACGCTCTAACCAGCTGAGCTAGCCCTCCAAAACTTTTCGTAAGAAAAAGTACCGTAAACTTGTCAAATTTCACAGTTTTCTTAACTCCTATATGATAGCATACTACAAGCAAAAATGCAAGCAAAATTTTAAAATCGTTAGACTCAATGTGGCCAGTGTGCTTTTTGTGTGCTTTAGAAAATGGCGAAAAGGCTTGTGTTCATGCGGCTTTCAGGCAGCGGGGGCATCATAAAACCGGCAGAAACAGCGATGGGAAGCGGATTATAGAATACAACGTACCGGATGATGGGATTGATATTGAATTATAATAGCAGAGGGCTAAATTTACGATTTTGTTCCCCATAGTCTATTTTTCATTGCTTATTATGATGTTCTTCCTCGCGCAATATCCATCCAAAAATTTAATTTTTCATATTATCGCGGGGACGCTTTCTCCGTGCGATTTGTCGTGACTTCGAGCGGGAGTATTCTATCAGAGGATTGCTGACGGATTCGATGATTAAAGCGCCGCTGTGCCTACCTCGTGTTTTCGCCTGTATGAATAATCATATAGCGAAACAGGCATGAAAATCTAATAGCCTGTAATGGGAAACGCGGCCACGGGGATTAACCTTGTGGCCGCGTAATTGTTGTAGACCATTATCAGTACGCAAAATAGAATACTCCAATGACTAAGGCAAAGAGTACGAACGGCATAAACGATAGCAAAAGGTAATCATCTGATGCCGACTGGTTAACTTCTTTTTTTGAACGATTAACAATGCACAAGATTATCCCAACAACAGGAAAGACGAAAGATAGTATTCCGAGGACTAAATCAAAGTTCTTCTTTTGCGCTTCACGTATAAGCCGCATAATTGCCAAGTAGCTGATACCTGCGCAAACAGATACTAAGACAACCGCAATCGTATCATCTCTACCCAAATGCGCTATGGGTGCAAAGAACGCACTTAGACCGTCAAGAAGGAAAGTCAAAACGAAATAAGAAAAGAATACAACTATGGAAAAACGACCTATTGGCTTTTTGAAAAATCTTTTGGTTGCGTCTCTGAATCTAATAAACGAATATATAAGGCCTATTAGAATAAAGGCGAATATAAAATAACCAACACTTGCTCTACTGCTGTTCATATAATCCCCCTTAATGGTTGTTTCTATCTGTTAAGGATTGCTGAGAGCATCAGACAGTGCCATTAGCTCTGTACAATGCTTCACAGTACCATGCATGACTTTTTCCTTTGTTTATCCCTTCTTCGGGTCAAACTTGTACCCGCATTTCTGACATACATTCATCGGTTTGCCGCTCCCAATAAACCCCCACACAAGAGAATAACCACGGTTTACGGTTGCAATTGCGGTTGAGCCACATTTTGGGCATTTTACAGGTGCAGTCGCTTTTTTTGCCTTCTCATATGCAATTCTAGCTGCCTCCGCCTTGCGCGCATCCTCAGCACTAATTATTTTCTGCTGGTATGCCCTGAAATCTGTTTGCGATAGATTATAATCAGATACAGCATCTTTATAAGCTGAATGTGAGGCAAAAGCCATAACAAGAAAAACGGCAGCAATGCAAAACTTGAAAAAATGAAACCCATCATATAACGCCAGCGCCATCCATAACGCTCCAATCATTCCACAAACCACACCTCCTGCTATATATACACCTTTACGCGGCTTTTCCGGAGATTTAATATTTGCTAGTCTACGCTCTAATTCTTCCGCTTCTTTTTCTTTCCGGACTTTCGCTTTTTGCGCAGCTGATACGGCATTTTCCTTTGCTATTTGTTCATTCTGACGCTGGACAAAGTAATCATGTATTCCGAAACCGCACTCTGGGCAGCATTGAGCAGTATCAGAGACATTTTCCCGCCCACATTCCGGACATTTAACAAGTGCCATAATCTTTTCCTCCCTATTTTTGTTTTGTCAGCTGAGAATATTATACATATATTAAAGCACTAAATCAAGTTAGTTTATCAGTTTATTATAATAGGCGTTTAATGTTGATAAACTGTAATTGGGTGATATTCATGCTTGATTACAGAGTTATCGGCGAGAGGCTGAAAAACCAGAGAAAGAAATCAGAACTTACTCAAGAATACGTTGCGGAACAGGCAAACATCACTGTTGTCTATCTGTCCAAGATTGAAAACGGACATGTCAGGCCAACGCTTGACCTGCTGAGTCAGATTTGTGACACAGTAGGACTTGACCTCGGCGAATTGTTCCACAGTGTATCCCCAAATGCTGCGACATATCAAAATGAGAAGGTGGTGCAGCTGTTCAATGCCTGCTCGCCATCTGTTAAGCCAGTTGCTCTTGACCTGCTGAAAAAGCTGTCTGAGCTGCAATAGGCGTAAAAAAGCCCTGCCGTCCGGAAAAAATCTGAACAGCGGGGTTCTTTCTATGTCTTAAAGCCCAAATACGGCAGCCATTTTGCTTGTTGCGGCCTGCATCTGGTTTATATCAGCCTTGACGTAAAAGTTTAGTGTTGTGCTTGCGTTTGTGTGTCCCAATATCTCCTGTACGCTCTTCACGTACGCGCCGCTGCTCAGCAGTAAGGTAGCACAGCTATGTCTCAAATCGTGTGGCGACATGTCCGGCAATCCATGCGACTTCATAAAGCGTTTGACTCTATGCGTCACTGCGTTTGGGTCTCTCGGAGAGAAAATGTCGGCCTCACTGGGAAAAACGAAACTGTCATCAAGAATCGTGTTCGGGTGTTCTGTGGCTCGCTCTTTAAAAAGATTCTCAAGCAGATTCAGTGCTGTACGCATGAGTGGGATTGTGCGCAGGCTCGCCGAGGTTTTTGGTGTACTGACGGTCAGGCCGCTTTTGGCCGTATAGGTCACATTGCGCTCTATCCTTATGACAGCGTTATTGAAATCAATGTCCCGCCATTTCAGGCCGATGCACTCGCCGCGTCTCATACCAGTAGTTATCATCAGGTGCAGCATACATCTGAAATCCAGCGGGCAGTCATTCAGCGCAGAGAAAAAGCTCGCTGCTGCTTCCGGTGAAAATGCGTCCACCGGTTTCTTTACGAGCTTCGGCGGGTCAACCTTGTCCATCGGATTTTTGAGAATAATCTCCTGCTTCTGCGCATACGCAAAGATCATATTCAACGTTCTGTAATGGTGGTGTACCGTCTGCGGGGCAAAGCCTCTTTCTGTTCGCAGATAAATAATAAACCTCTGTATGTCTATCGCCGTTAGCTGTTGGAGCGGGATTTTCTCAAAGTATGCGACTATATTCTTGACTGTATCATTATAGAACGAGACTGTTTTCGGCTTATGCGCCCCGTTGTCAACGCAGATAGGAAACCAGTCTTTGAGAACGAACGGTGAAAACGGGGTTCTGGCACGTTCTATCTCGCGGGCTTTTACTCGCTCAGGGTTATGTACATCTTGCTCATACTCGAATTGTACCTGCTTCTCCCACAGCTCAGCAGCTTTTTCTGCGGCTCTTCTACCCTTTGCCGGACTCATATCTTCCGGTACAGTCCAAGTCAAATAGCGTGCAATCTGCTTGCCCTTTTCGTCACGTCCAAGAAACGCACGGAATTTATAAGAGACGATTTTGCCGCCCCTCGCATTGGGAATAATAGTTGCCATAAACAGCCGTCCTTTCACATTTTCAGTGGAATTTGACTATGCTGTGTGCTTTTTTGTGTGCTCTGAGCAATTCGCGTCCACGATGGGTAATTAAATAGGCCTCAAAAATGCAAAAAAAGCACTGAAAACATTAATTTCAGTACTTAGTCAAAATGAAAAGTATCAAATTTGAGACGGACTCGAACCGTTGACCTTCCGCGTGTGAGGCGGACGCTCTAACCAGCTGAGCTAGCCCTCCAAAAGCTTTTTTATTATACCATGATTCTGTAAAAATGCAAGTATAATTTTATCCGGACGGGCACATTCACAGTACCCGTCCGGATATAGCTCGTTTAAAGTCTGCCGCTTAGCTGATTCTTTCAAAAATCAGGACATAATCACTTACACTTATTATAACCTGATCCTTCAATGAATCGTACAAAACCATCATTTCTCCCATTGAATATCCGTCGTACTTACCATCTGTAAAATTTCGATAGATGACGCTGCCTTCGCCGATTACATCTCCGCTTTGCTTTATTATTCCCCATCCGCTCGCGTCGATATCAAGGCCATAATATACCCTTCCAAGCCAATCAAAATTCTCGTCATAGGCTTCATTCCATTTCCACTTGCCTATAATTGGGTCATTGCCGGATCTCAGCGTAGTCTTCACGCCGCATCCTGCCAAACCTACTGCTATTGCGGTGAACATGGCCGTGAGGACAATTATACTGACAATTCTTTTCATTCTTGCCTCTCTTTTGATTATGTAAATTATATTATGTTAATAATTCCTGCACTCAGTCAGCACCGCGTATCTCAACAACGGCGCCTAACGCCTCGAGCTGACTCTGAATGAGTTTGGCGCGTTCTATGCTGATGTTTCCTTTTATTTCGCACGGCAGGTCTGTGATCATAAAGTCCGCCGCCGTGCGGCTGATCCCCAGAAGAGTTGCCACGGAATAGCTCACAGACTCCGGATTGCTGCCGACAGAAATCAGAAACACTACAACATTACCCGAAAACGGCGCTGTCTGCTTCTGTACAGACGACCGTAATGTCTCAGACATCGCCTGTTTTTCGCTGCGCTTCTCTTCCGCTATTAGATGAATATCATCCACAAGCTGCCCGAATCCATAGCCAAACCACGAATCTAAAAAGAACGTCGCGGCCAGCGTAATTCCAAAGAGTGCGCTCCACTCCTGTTCAATCGTAATAATGATCGCGCCTATGGCACTCAGAATGCCAAGAACTTTTGACAGGATCTTTATCTTTTTCCCAATATCGTCGTACATTTTTTGACCTCCATCATTTTGCAGTGCTTCTGGCAAACATTGTATAACACCTTGCAGTTGTTGTCAATAACTAATTATAGGAGTTTTATTAAACGCCTGTAAGTTGTTACTCTGTATATGTGGAGGTGTTGAAAATGCTTGAGAACCTGAAAAAGCTGCGCGAGAAGACTGGGACTACGCAGCGGCAGCTTGCCGAGGCTATCGGCGTCAGCCAGCAGTCCGTCAACAAATATGAGAACCACAACATCGAACCTGATATTGAAACACTTGTCCGCATCGCTGACTACTTCGCAGTGTCGGTCGATACTGTCATCGGCCATGCGGAGGACGATGGTGAACTCACTGAGAGCGAGCGCCTGCTCCTGCAAAAGTACCGCCGCCTCACACCAAAGCGGCGCGCTGCAGTCGATGCTCTGCTTGACTGTTTTTGACCGCTTCGCCGAGGGCTTTTGCCGAGTCCTCGGTTTTTCAGCACCATTGTTTATTGTTTTTCGGTAAATTTTAGTTGACAAACGATATTCATCATGCTAAGCTATGGGCAGAAAAGGAGTGTTTACCATGAACTGGAGCACAAACAAAAGCATACTTCTCTCGCGCATATGCGTTGCGATATTCGCGCTGCTGCTCGCGGCGCTCGATTTCGGTGCCTACTGGCTGGTCACCTGGTATATCCACCTGCGCGGCATGGCGTGGCATTCCGGCGCGGGCATGATCGTGACGCTGTACCTTTGCAGCATCTTCGGCTGGGTGCTGCTCTGGCAGATGTGGACTCTGCTGAACAACATCCGCAGGAGTGAGGTGTTCATCCCCGAAAATATCCGCTGCCTGCGCATCGTCAGCTGGTGCTGCGTGGCCGCCGGTGCGATATGCCTTGTCAGCACGCTGTTCTACATCCCCTTCGCCGCCATTGCGATCGCGGCCGGCTTCATGGCGCTCATCGTGCGCATCGTCAAAAACGTGTTCGAGCAGGCCATCCGCATGAAGAATGAGCTGGACTACACAATCTGAGGTGCCGCCATGGAAATAATCATAAATCTGGACGTGATGATGGCACGGCGCAAGATATCCGCGGGAGAGCTTGCCGAGCGCGTCGGCATCACCCCGGCAAACCTGTCCATTCTCAAGAACAACAAGGCCAAGGCCATCCGCTTCTCAACGCTGATGGCGCTGTGCCACGAGCTGCAATGTCAGCCCGGGGATATTTTGGAGTTCATTGACGACCAAGGAGGGAAACATGAATAAAAATATTAAAATAAGCTTTTCGCTGCTGCTGGTTTTCGCGCTGATGCTCGCGCTCTGCGGCTGCTCTGCCAAGGCAAAGGGCGTAACGCCGCTGCCCGGCGGCTGCGAGATAGAGCGCATCGGCAGCGGAGAATGTGTGCTATCGCGGCGCGAAAGTGAGCGCGTGAGCTGCATACTGGTCGAGGACTACGTCTATGCCTACTGCGTCAGCGACAACGGGGCATATATCGGCGTCAAGGCGCTGCCCTATGAGCTCGGGCTTGAGCTTGAGGGTGAGCTCTCCGCGCTGAGCGGTGCGGAGCTGCGGGACATGACTCTTTATTACCGCGTGTCGCTGCATGACGGCTCAGTAGAGGGCTATCGGAGTGAGGCGCAGTTTGATGAGCTCGACACGGGCTTTAGCGACTGGCTGAGCGTCGAGGGCTGAGCGCTCGGAGGCGAATATGGACGAAAACTTGAATAAGCCCGCCTTCAGCGCGGCAAGAAAAGAGCTTATCGCGGCGCTGGCAAGCTATTTTGTTTCGTATATTTATGCCGCTTTCGGCTTTAATTTCACCGGAGCGTGGCCGCTCATATTCGCGGCGGGGTATATCGCGCTGGTCGAATACTTGTGCGCGGGGCGGCCGCGGGCGTGGGAGAGCTGGGTCTGGCTCGGCTGCATGGTCTCGTCGGTGTGCGCCTGCGTGTTCGCGCCCTGCGATGTCTGGGGCGATTTCCTGACCTTCGTCTTCGCGCACATCTTCGCCGTGTGGTGGACACTGAGCCGCGCCGGGGTGCTGCTCGGTGGAGAGAGTGGACATTTTCTGCCGTATGACGCGCTGAACGGCTTCATTCTGCTGCCGTTCGGGAACTTTTTCCTCAGAATACGGACGTGGTGGTTCTTTGTCTCCCGCCCGCGCCGCGAGTGGAAGAAGCTCAACACCACGGCGCTGCTGGGCAGCATATTGGCTGTGCTGCTGGCGGTGGTGCTGCTGGTCAGCGCGCTGAACCTGCTCAGCAGCGCGGACGACGGCTTCGGCGCGCTGGTCGAGACTGTAACCGACTTTTTCGGCAATAACGTCAATTTTGTGCACTTCTGGATCAACTTCCTGCTAAGTCTCCCTGTCGGCGCATTTATTTTCGGCCTGATATCCGGTGGAACACGCCTGAGCGCCGAACGGCTCACGGAGCGGCGCGGGCAGGTCGAATCGGCGCTCGGCGCGCTGCGCATCGTACCGGCGGCGGTCTGGAACGTCTGCCTCGCGGCGTTTATCGCGGTGTACGCAGTGTTTTTCGTCCTTCAGGGCGGGTACATGTTCGGAGCATTCACACGGACACTGCCAGTGGACTTCACCGTTGCCGAATACGCGCGGCAGGGCTTCTTTGAGCTGTGCCGTGTCATGGCGCTGAACTTCGTGCTGCTGTGGCTGGTGACGCGGATGAGCAAGCCGCCGGTGAGCGAGCGTAAAGTGAGTCTTGCTCTATGCGTCACACTGCTGGCAGAGAGCATACTGTTCGCGGTGATCGCGTTGTCAAAGCTCGCGCTGTACATCGACTGCTTCGGCTTCACCCCGCTGCGTCTGCAAAGTACATGGCTGGCGCTGGTGCTGCTGGCGGGCTGCGCTGCGGCGCTGTACAGTCTCATAACCGGCCGCCGCTCCTGCCGCGCATGGATGATATTCGGCGCCGTGACGCTCAGCGCACTATGCTGGGTGTGACGGTGGAATGACAGGATACTAATATGATTGACATGATACCGCGTATTTGTTACTCTTAAGGTACCGGATTCAATCACAATAGGAGGGATCATATGTCCGTACGGCTGGCGTACTTCGATGCTGTTACAGATATCGAAGCCGAATATTACGAGCTGCGCGAGAAAATGACGCGGGATGACACTTTGGCCAGACTCGCAGAAGCTCACGCTGACGAACTCTATGATCCGGATCAAAATGCTTTCTTCTGGGTGGCGATCGGCAAAGCACAGAGCAAATACAAAGAAGTTACCGGCGATGCCGCCGAAAAAGCTAAGGCTGGGCTGGAGTATTTGGCAGAATCGTTTTCACTCAGCAAGTACGATGCGGATGCTTTATGCGCGAAACTCTTTTCCGACACATATAGGGATATCCCCCGCGCAGCACGGAAACGGCGAGAGACAAAGTTTTTCGATTGGCAAATCGGGGATGTATATGCATACAAAATGAGGAGCGCCGAGGCAAAAGCGGCTTATCTTGACGACTGCACACTATTGCTCCATGTCTCCGATATACGGAAGTTTGACCGCCACGTATACCCGATAATATGCGAACTGCTCTGGTTAGACGGCACGCTTCCCAAAACGATTGACGAAATCAATAAATGCGGCTTTCTTGTAGTCGGCACATATGGCTTGAATTTCTGGGATAAGAAACCTGTATATACCGCTATCCTCAAAATTGATTCCAAGCAGGATTTTTCGGAGCTGTCCCAAAACACTGTATACATCGGAAATTTCACGGGCATTGCTGCGCCGATCACTCCGGATTCTGAAATATACTCTCGCTTTATCGCTGTGCACGATATCGAGCGCAAGGCATGTTATGCGTTCCACAATCTGGGCATAGAATATCTTTCGGACAAATCTCAGCACTAGCTGTTTCCGCAGGAACATATACGAAACCCCCACCATTGGACATTGTGAAGTGACCCCGAAAAGTTAGACAAATATTTTTAGCGCAAATTGTTCAAGCAGCCGAAAGGGCTTGCTGTCTGTGAAGAGCAGGCGGCAAGCCCTTTAGCTTTGCCTTGATCCTGCGGTTGTTGTAGTAATCTA
>OLPW01002231.1_pt1 | contig 17645 bp, 13 predicted proteins | sample 1672161 | NCBI WGS metagenome assembly OLPW01 (sample SAMEA3136654, study PRJEB25190) | human gut metagenome
CTCCTGCAGGTCGAACTGGGTCACGGCCTTGCGGTGATGGCGCACAGCGCAGAGCGCGGCCTCGTTCACGATGTTGGCCAGCTCGGCACCGGACGCGCCGGGCGTCATGCGGGCCACAACACCAAAGTCACAGTCGGGGCCGAGCTTGACTTTCTTAGCGTGCAGGCGCAGGATGCTCTCGCGGCCCTTCAGATCGGGCAGCTCAACGGGCACGCGGCGGTCAAAACGGCCCGGGCGGGTCAGCGCAGGGTCCAGGGATTCCGGGCGGTTCGTCGCCGCCAGGATGACGACGCCCTTTGTGGCGTCAAAGCCGTCCATCTCGGTCAGCAGCTGGTTCAGCGTCTGCTCGCGCTCGTCGTTGCCGCCAAGGTTGGCGCCGCCGTCACGCTTCTTGCCAATCGTATCGATCTCATCAATAAACACGATGCAGGGCGCTTTTTCGCCCGCCTGCTTGAACAGGTCGCGCACCTTGGACGCACCCATGCCGACGAACATCTCCACAAACTCACTGCCGGCGATGGAGAAGAACGGCACACCGGCCTCACCGGCCACGGCGCGGGCCAGCAGCGTTTTGCCGGTGCCCGGAGGGCCGACGAGCAGCACGCCCTTGGGCATCTTCGCGCCGATCTCCTCATACTTTTTGGGGTTGTTCAGGAAGTCTACAATTTCCTGCAGGCTCTCCTTGGCCTCGTCCTCGCCCGCTACATCGTTGAATTTGATGCCGGTCTCATCGTCCACTACGTACTGCTTCGCGCCGGACTTGCCGCCGAACAGCATGGCGTTGCCGCCGGCACCGCCCATCTCCTGCATCTTTTTGGACGCCCAGCGGTTGACGAACCAGAACAGGATGATCATCGGCAGGAACGAGATCAGCAGGTTCAGCAGCGAATCCCAGATCGTGGGCGACTGATAAACCGTGCCGAACTCCACCCCCGCATCCTCCAGCCGGGTGACGAGGTTGTTGTCCTGCGCAATAGCGTTGGTTTTGTAGGAATTGTCGTTCTTGTCCACAAAGTAGATCTGCTGATCTTCGATCTGGACGGTGGCCAGCTCCTTGCTCTCCAGCATTTGCAGGAAGGTGCTGTAGTTCACGCTTTTCACGCTCGCCTGCATCAAAGCCGGGAACAGGAAAACATTGCTTAAAATGACGATGGCCAGAATGACCGCGTATCCGATCCAAAGTTTCTTTTTGGGGTCCTTCGGCGGCTGTGTCGTCTCTTTCATAGGGAATGCCTCCTCCTTATCTTTTGTAACTATTATAGCATGCTCCCAAAAAATGAACAACGTGTGAAACAACTTTGAACGAACCGCAAAAAATCCCGCCGCGGCGGGCTTCGGCGGGCTTTCTCCACATTTTGCACAGGTTTTCGACATCTTTCCACTGTGGAAATGTGGAAAACCATGTTGAAACTGTGGAAAACCCCGTGCAAACCCACAAAATAGCACGATAGACAGGGTTTGTTGAAATGTGGAAAACCGGAGACAAACCCTCCCCTTTTAGGGGAGGTGGCCGAGCGCGGCGATGGCCGGAAGGGTCCAGCCCGTTCGCCCCAGCCGCCAACTTTTCTGCCAATTTCTAAACAAAAGTCAAACTTCCGTCCAAATTTTCCCGCATTTTGTAACAACTCGGAAACATTTGTCGTTATAATAGACAATACACCTTTTCAAAAAACGTCCTGTCGGAAGGAGGCCCCGCTATGAATCCCATCATAAACCGCAAACAGGATATTCTGTATAAAGACCTTGCCGTTGACCTTACCGCCCACCGCGTATCCCGCGCCGGGCATGAGCTGCTGCTGACCCCGCGGGAGTTCGCCCTGCTGGCCGTGCTCGTGACCCACTGCGACACAGCTTTAAGCCGCAGCCAGCTGCTCGAGGCTGCCTGGGGCTACGCCTTTATCGGCGAGAGCCGCACCGTGGACGTACATATCAACCGCCTGCGCCGCAAGCTCGGCCTGCAAAACGACATCCAGACCGTCTACAAGGTCGGCTACCGCCTGAACAGCGCCAACTGAAACCGCAAAGCGCCCTGCACTTTTTTACCGTGCAGGGCGCTTTTCTTCCTTTTCAAAAAGTTCCATATTCCCCGCTCGGCGTGTAGATCGTCCCATCGGGGCCGATGACCACATTGCTCAGCGTGTCCAGGCCGCCGTAGACGTCCGGGTCCAGCGTGACACACAGAGCGAAATCGACCTCGTCCGGGGCATAGCGCACGACCCGCAGCACACCGGAGGTATGCTTATATTCCAGCCCGTCCTCCGTGGTGGTCTGCTCCCAGCTGCCGTCCAGCGTTGTGTCCAGCTGGGTCAAAAACGCCTGCACCTGCTCCTCCGGTGTACTCTCTGCCGCGGGCAGTCGGTTGTCACGGACGCCGACCTGCAAAAACGCGCCGTTGCCGGGCAGATACATCAGCTCTATGCTCGTCTCATCGTCGATACTGTACATCTTGCCGCTTTCCGTCACCTTGTAGGCGTTCACCGTGTACATCAGGAAGCTCACAGTCTGGATATTGCCCGTGTAGCTGCACCCGTAGCACTGGACCTGCACGCTGCCGTTTTCCGGCTGCACCGGCCCGGCGTGGGCCTCGCCCTCGGCCACGCGGTCCAGCAGGTAGTCAAGCTGCTCCCGGCTGAGAAGGCCCCGCGCGGCGGCCTGCTTCAGCTTGCCGCGCAGTACGGTAAAGACATTGTCGGACCAATAGCTGTCCGCCCGATTGATGCCGCCCTGCACGCCGTAACGGTAAAGCGCCCCGGCCACGGGGTCCAGGCGTATCTCGTCGCTCATCACGCCGGGCAGGGCGGGCCGCGGCTGGGCCGCACGGCAGCGCACCGTCTGCCCGTACACGGCCAGCGGCGGCAGTGCCAGCAGAGCCAGGCTTACCGCGGCAATTTTTAAAAATTTATTGTTGCTGCGCTGCTTCTTCATGCTCTGCCTCCTTCTGCAATAAAATCGTCACTGTCGTGCCCTCGCCCACACGGCTTGCAAAGGTCATCTGCGTGCCGAATGCCTCTGCAATTTGTGCGCAGAGCGCCAGCCCCACGCCGCTGCCGCCGTTGGCCCGGGCGCGGGCCTTGTCCACACGGTAGAACGGCTCGGTCAGGTGGGGCAGCGCCTCCGCCGGGATACCGCAGCCCGTGTCCTGCACGGTCAGCCGCCAGCATTCGCCCGCGTCGGTGCAGCGCAGGTGGACCGCGCCGTCCTGCGGCCCGGCGTGCCATGCATTCAGCGCCAGATTGCGCACAAGGTCCGCCAGCAGCACCCGGTCCGCCAGCACAACGGCCTCCGCGGGCGCGTCGCAGTCCAGCACCACATCCGGCAGACTGCGCACGGCATCGGCAAAGGCCGCGGCCACCCGCACAGGGCGCAGCACCACGCCGTCCGCCTGCAAGCCGTTCAGCGCCAAAAGCTGCTGGCTCAAACTCTCCAGCCGTGCGGACTCATGGTAGAGGGCCTGCGCCGCCGTGCGCCGTCGTTCCGCATCCAACGTGCCGCCGCGCAGCAGGTCGGCGTAGCCGATCAGGCTGGTCAGCGGCGTTTTCAGCTCGTGGGTCAGGTCGGCCACAAAGCGGCTCTGGCGGGCGTTCAGCTCCTGTAGACGCTCATAGTGGTACGCCGCGACCAGCGCCGCCAGTGTGATGATCGCCTGCACGGCCAGCCAGCTGTACAAAAGCCGGTTCCGCGCGGCGAACGCCTCGGACGCATCCGCCGCCGTGACGACGGCCACGGGGTAGGAGTAGGGCGTGTTCAACACCCCGCCCAGCAGCAGCGTCTCCCCTCGCAGCAGGATGCCGTCCGTGGCCGCGGCGGCCTGCTGCACATCGGCGGCGGCCACGCTCTCCGGCAGGGCGCTGTAGGCGACGTCGCCCTCCCGCATCAGCGCAAACGCGGCAGTGCTGCTGCCCAGGATCAGCCACTGGCCGCGGGTGTACGCCTGCCCTACCCGGGCGCAGACCGAGTCGGCCCCGCTGCTCAGATAGCCCGCGCCGCTCCGGGTATCGTACTCGGCGGCAAAGGCGTCCTCCAGCCCACAGACATTGCGTTGGTGCTGCAAAACCGCCTGTTCCTCCAGCGCGTCCAGCCGTTCCCGGAACGTCCTGCACGCCAGCCCGCCGCCCGCCAGCGCCATTGCCAGCGAGAGTGCAAGGACAGCCGTGTACATGGATGTACGCTTCATAAAGTCACCTCCTGCGGTTTCCCGGTTGTATGATTCATTTTGATTTACCGCCATGTAGGGTCCGGATATGTCCGGCCCGGCAGCCCTCCGCCATGACCCATTCACGGTCTGCCGTCTTGCAGCCCGCGGGCCGGGCATGCCCGGTCCCTACCGTTCTGCCAGCAGCTTATACCCCACCTTCGGCACGGTCACGATCTTGTCCGCCCAGTCCAGCTTTTTGCGCAGCCGGTGGATGTGCAGATCCAGCGCCCGCGGGTTCGGCTCCGCGTCGGGGCCCCAGACCCGCTCATACAAAATATCACGGTAGAGCGCCTGTCCCCGCGCCCGCACCAGAACCAACAGCAGCGTAAACTCCCGCGGGGTCAGCTCCACCGCGCGCTCGTTTTGGGTCACGGTGCGGTTGTCCGGGTCTACCTCGGCATCGAACACCCGCAGCGTCGCCGCCCGCCGCCCGGTGTGGCGCAGAAGTCCCTCGACCCGGGCCAGCAGCTCCGCCGGGGCAAACGGCTTGACGATGTAGTCATACGCGCCCAGCTTCAACCCGCGCACCCGGTCCGCCACGGCGTTTTTCGCCGTCAGAAAGATGACCGGCGTGCCGGTTGGCGCAATGTAGTCCATCAGTGCAAAGCCGTCCACGCCCGGCAGCATGACGTCCAGCAGCACCAGATCAAACTGCTGCTTTTCCAGCAGGTCGGCGGCCTGCTCGCCGTCGCAGGCCAGCACAAGCGGCTGCCCCAGCGGCTCCAGCGTCATCTCAATGAGCTTGGCAATATGCGGCTCATCATCCACGATCAAAATCGGAAGCATCGCGTTTTCCCCCTTTCGTTGAGGCCAGTATAGCACGGCAGGGTTTCTGAAAGTTTTCCGCTGCACAAAAAGTAGGGGCCGGGCATGCCCGGCCCGCAGCTTTCCCATCAGCTCCATCTCATGGGTAAGCTGCAGGCGAGGCATGCCTCGCCCCTACCCTTCGTTTTATTCCCCCAAAAATTCCCGTATCTCCTTCTCCACGGCCCTGACTTCCTCCTCAAACGCCCGGGCGCTCACGCGCAGTGCGCCGTGCCCCATGACGATGATCTGCTCCGCGCCGTCGCTGCTGACAACGCGGGTGCGGTGCTCCTTCGCCAGCTCGTGGGTCGCGCGCTCAATGTACATATCCGCCGTCTCGGCCTCGCGGGTGTAGACAACATACAAATTGTGGTACTGCTCCGCCTCCCGCGCGCCGCCGCGCACCTTGTAGGCGTCAAAAACCAGGATCGGCACACAGCGGCGGTAGCCCGCGTAGTTGCACAGAATATCCATCAGCCTGCGCCGCGCGGCGTCCAGATTGCCGTCGGCCAGTTTCCTTAAATCATCCCACGCAAAAATCACGTTGTACCCATCCACCAGCAGGTAGTCCGGCCCGGCGGGCACGGGCTTTGCGGGCACGGACGCTGCCGCGGGGGCCGTGTGCAGGGCCGCGCGGGCCGCCTTTTTCGCGTCGCCCGTCTCGCCGCGGCGGCGTATTTTTCCGTAGGTTCGTTCAAAAATTGCCAACAGTTCTTTGTCCTGCTCCAGCGTGCCGCGGTAGGCGTCGGCACGGCGGCGGCGCGCGTTGGCATCGTCCTCAGCGTCGGCCTCTTCTGTCGCCGTCTCGCCGTTCAGCCGCCGTTCCAGCCCGGTGGACAGATGTGCCCGGGCGGGCACCTCGTCCCATTTGACCAGATACCCGGCCCCGTGGGTGCAGAACACCGAATCCGCCGGGTTTTCCACATCCGCGTCGGGGTCATACCCCGCGGCGGAGACGATTTCGTCGGCGTTATGGCAGGCGTCGTACCCGGCAGGCAGCACAGCCCAGCGGCCCAGCCCGTGGGTGTAGGCCGCGACCTCCCGCGCATAGCCCCGCGCCGTCGCCACAGGCAGACGGCCCGTCAGCCGCACCGTGCCGCCTGACGTCTCCGGTGCCTCAAAGCTGCCGCACATCCTCTGCACATCGGCCATGGCGCGGCCCAGCGCGTCGGCGGGCAGCTCCAACGTAAAATCATACCACGGCTCCAACAGCTGCACGCCGTCCTTCGCCTCGGCCATCCGCAGGCCCTGCCGCACGGCGCGGTAGGTCGCCTGGCGGAAGTCTCCGCCTTCGGTATGCTTCTGGTGGGCACGGCCCGCCGCCAGCGTGATCTTCACATCGGTCAGCGGCGCACCGATCAGCACGCCCGGGTGGGTGCGCTCGGCCAGATGCGTTAAGATCAGCCGCTGCCAGTTTTCGGCCAGCGTGTCGGGCGGGCAGTCCGCCGCCAGCTGCACACCGCTGCCCCGCGCCCCCGGCTCCAGCAGCAGATGTACCTCAGCATAGTGGCGCAGCGGCTCATAGTGGCCGATGCCCTCCACCGCCCTTGTCAGCGTCTCTTTATACAAAATGCCGCCCTCGCTGAACGCCACGGTCAGCCCGAACCGCTCCTGCAAGATCGCCTGCAAAATTTCCAGCTGCACCTCGCCCATCAGCTGGACGTGTACCTCGCCCAGGTCATCCCGCCAGTTGACGTGCAGCTGCGGGTCCTCGCCCTCCAGCGTTTGCAGCGCCTTTAATAAGGTATGGGGGTCGGCGTCACAGTCCACGCGGTAGTTGAGCACCGGCTCCAAAAGCGGCGTCTCGGCGTCGGATTCCGCGCCAAGCCCCTGCCCGGGCCGCGTACTGACCGGCCCCGCTGCGGCCACGACCATGCCGGGCAGTGCCTCGCTGACCAGCCTGAATTTGCCGCCGTTGTACAGCCGCAGTGCGTCGGCCTTCTCGCCGCCGGGCAGCACATCTTTTACATGCAGCACGCCGCCCGTGACCTTCAGCCAGGTCAGCCGCGTGCCCGCATCCTCACTGATTTTGAACACACGCGCGCCGAATTCCGGCCACCGGGGCGGGGTACGGGTCAGCGTCTGCAGGCCGCGCAGCAGCCCGTCCAGCCCGTCCAGCCGCAGCGCCGCGCCGAAAAACACCGGGAACACCTGCCGCCGCGCAATAGCGGTCTGCACGGTTTCCGCCGCTGCTGCGCCGGTCTCAAGCACCTCGTTCATCAGCGGCTCGCTGCACAGAGCCAGCGCCTCCGGGTCGGGCGCGGCGGAAAAATCCACGCACCCGTCCCCGAACCGCCCGCGCAGCTCCCGCAGGCGCACGGCGGCGTCCGCGCCGGGCAGGTCCATCTTGTTGACAAATACAAACGTAGGTACGCGGTAACGTGCCAGCAGCTTCCACAATGTCTCGGTGTGGGCCTGCACGCCGTCGGTGCCGGAGACGACCAGGACCGCGTAATCCAACACCTGCAAAGCGCGCTCGGCCTCGGCGGAAAAATCCACGTGGCCGGGCGTATCCAGCAGCGTCAGCTCGGTCTCGTCGGCGCCGTCCGCGGCGGGCAGCGTCAGCACGGCCTGCTTGGCAAAGATCGTGATGCCCCGCGCCCGCTCCTGGCTGTCGGTGTCAAGAAAGGCGTCCTTGTGGTCCACGCGCCCCAGCTTGCGCAGCACCCCCGCGCGGTAAAGCAGCCCTTCAGCCAATGTAGTTTTGCCGCTGTCCACATGTGCCAGCAGCCCGACGACCAGACGTTTCATACCCGTTCCCCTTAGCTTTCAAAAATCATGCCTCTATTGTACAATTTTTCTTGCCATTTGGCAAACGCTGTGCTATACTTATCCCAAATCTACCGAGGAAGGAGAGCACCCCCTTATGCGTTGGCAGTTTGGTGTTGTGTTCCAGAAAAAAGGAAACCCCTGACGTACTGACGCTATAAGTGTGCCCTTTTTTACCTCGGTAACGCTGTAAGTGTGCAGTTTTTGCGCCCTGTGGCTTTGCCGCGGGGCGCTTTTTGCTGCCTTTTTACAAAAATTTAAGGGCACGTTTTCGTATACTATCATGAAAGGGTGTTCCCCATGAATTTACAAAAGCAGCTTCGCTGCGTGTATCTGCACGCATTTACCTCTACCCTGCGCTTTACCGACGCCGTCTGGGTCGCGCTGCTGGCGGCCCGCGGCTTTACGCTGGCGCAAATCGGCCTGGCCGAGGGCGTTTTCCACGGCGTCAGCCTGCTGTGTGAGGTCCCCAGCGGCATGGCCGCCGATTTGCTGGGGCGGCGGCGCACGCTGATCTTCGGCGGTGCGCTGGGCGTTGTCTCCGCCGCCACCATGGCGTTTGCGCCCAGTCTCGCGTTCATCTGCGCGGGCATGGGGCTGAAAGCGCTGGGCTACAACCTGCTCTCCGGCACCACGGAAGCCCTGACCTACGACAGCCTGAAAACCGCCGGACGGGAGCGCGACTACATTAAAGTTGACGCCAAAGCGTCAATCTTCATGAAGCTAGCCTCCGCCCTCGGCGCACTGGCCAGCCTGCTGGCCGGGGTGCTGACCTCGGCGGGCTACTACCTTGCGGACGCCGCGGTCAGCGCCGTCTCCGCCTTGGCCGCGGCCAACCTGACCGAACCTGTCGTCACCGACGAACAGGCCGCCCGTGAGAAGCACATCTTACAAGAATTGCCCGCCCGGCTGCGCGTGCACATTTTGGACAGTCTCGACTGCCTGTGCAGCAGCACACCGGCGCGGCGCATTATCATGGCCGACGCGGTCATCTCGCTGCCGTCCTACCTGACCTCGATGTTCGTCCAGCAGCGGCTGAGCCAGCAGGGCTGGGCCATGGAATGGCTGTTCCTGCCGGGTCTGCTGGCCGGGGCCGCGGGCATGGCGGGCGCATCGCTGGGCCGCCGCCTGCGCCCTAAACGGCTACGCGCGCTCTATTTCGGCTGTGCGCTGCTCGTCGGCACGGGCACGCTTCTGGCGGGCGCGGCCCCGGCGCTGCTCTGCGCCGCCGGGCCGGTACTCGTACAGGGGGCACTCTCCGTCTGGTTCCTGCACAGTATGCAGCGGCTCAACGACGCGATCCCCAGTGACCGCCGCGCAACGCTCATCAGCGTGGACAGCATGGCCTACAGTCTGCTGATGATCCCCGCCAGCCCGCTTGTGGGCCTTGTGGGCGACCTGACCGGCCAGGCGGGCGCAGGGCTCTGTGTACTGTGTGCACTTGTCGTCGTCAGCGGCCTTGCGGCAGCGGGCGAAACGCGCTATAATGGGCGCGGAGCATAATTACCCGATTTTTGTAGGAGCCGATGCTCGCATCGGCTCGCAGCACAGGAGGCAAAATCCAGATGACATATAAAGAAGTTTTACAGGCTGCCCAGGGTCAGATGGGCCCCTGCCGCGCCTGCCCGGTCTGCAATGGCCGCGCCTGCGGCGGCACGATCCCCGGCCCCGGTGCCAAGGGCAGCGGCACGATGGCCGTCCGCAACTTTGACGCCTGGCGCAATGTACGGCTGAACATGGATACCATCCATGAAAATTTTGAGCCGGACACATCCCTGACGCTGTTTGGCCGTAGCTTCAAATATCCGTTCTTTGCCGGGCCTGTCGGCGCTATGACGCTGCACTACGGCGACAAGTACAACGATCTGGACTACAACAATATCCTTGTCCCCGCCTGCGCGGCGGCTGGCATTGCTGCCTTCACCGGCGACGGCACGAACCACAAGGTCATGGAGGGCGCGGCTGCTGCCATCACGGCCTGCGGCGGCGCGGGCATCCCCACCGTCAAGCCGTGGGACAACGCCACGGTGGCCCGGAAAATAGCGCTGGCGCGCAGCTCCGGCTGCTTTGCCATGGCCATGGACATCGACGCGGCGGGCCTGCCGTTTTTACAGCACCTTGACCCGCCCGCGGGCAGCAAGACCGTGGAGCAGTTAAAAGAAATTGCCCTGGCCGCGGGCGTGCCGTTTATCTTAAAGGGCATCATGACCGTCAAAGGCGCGGAAAAGGCCATCGAGGCCGGTGCCGCGGGCATTGTTGTCTCGAACCACGGCGGGCGCGTGCTGGACGACTGCCCCGCCACGCAGGAGGTGCTGGCCGACATCGTCGCCGCCGTGGATGGCCGCGCCAAAATTCTGGTGGACGGCGGCATCCGCACCGGCAGCGACGTGTTCAAGGCGCTGGCCCTCGGCGCAGACGCCGTGCTGATCGCGCGGCCCTTCGTCACCGCCGTCTACGGTGCCGGTGCCGAAGGCGTCGCCGCCTACACAGCCCAGCTCGGCAATGAGCTGGCCGACACGATGCGCCTGTGCGGTGCGCCCACGCTGGACGCCATCACCCGCGATATGGTACGGGTCATCAAATAAAAAACGCAATAAAAAATACCATGTTTCCCGGTTGCAAAAACCGTCGAAACATGGTATTCTTTTTATGCCGCTTTATGCGGCGGGCACTGCACATACGGCAGGCGGTTGGTCTCTACCCTCCGAAAGGAGGTGAGATCATGCGTTTTACATTCACGTTTTATGTTGGTCGCAAGACTATTACATTGAGCATCGTTGTAAAAAGCAAGAACCGCCACTCGGCCAAGTGACGGTTCTTAGGTTCTTACCTATCAACCCAATTTGAAAGAGACCAACCGCTTGTCGCAGTGCCTTTTTCTATACTTATTATAACGCTGTGCTGTCCCTTTGTCAAGCCGCAGCCTGCCGCCTCTCCCCTGCATAAATATTCTTTTTTCCGCAAAAATTCCCCAAACCTCTTGCATAACCCGCGGTTTTGCATTACTATTAAAGCATACCGCCGCTTTAAACCGGCAGTGTGAGGGATCTGTGCGAAGTATAGGAGGAAGTATCATGAAAAAATTCATCAGCACCGTTCTGGCACTCGGCATGGCCGCGAGCCTGGCCGCCTGCGGCGGCAGCGCATCCACGGCAGCTTCTACGGAAAGCACCGCAGCTTCCGCCGCTGAAGCCACTGCCGACAGCGACCTTGCCTACATCAAAAACAAGGGCAAAATGACCATCGGCTACACCGTCTATGAGCCGATGAACTACACTGACGCCGACGGCAATTTCACCGGCTTTGACACCGAGCTTGCCACTGCCGTCTGTGAAAAGCTGGGCGTGGAGCCGGACTTTGTTGAGATCAACTGGGACACCAAAATTGTCGAGCTGGACGCCAAGAGCATCGACTGCATCTGGAACGGCATGACCCTGACCGATGACATCATGGCCAACGCCGCCTGCACGAAGGCCTATGCCAAGAACGCGCAGGTCGTCGTCATGAAGGCCGATGCCGATTACAGCTCCACCGCCGACCTTGTCGGCAAGACCATCGTGGCCGAGGCCGGTTCCGCCGGTGAGAGCGCCATCAGCGAGGACGAGAGCCTCTCCCAGGCCGACTACGTCAGCAAGTCCGTCCAGACTGACTGCCTGATGGAGGTCGCCGCCGGTACGGCTGACGCCGCCGTGCTGGATCTGACGCTGGCCACCGCCATGATCGGCGAGGGCACCGACTACGCAAACCTCGCCATCAAGGACGAGCTGAACGCCGAGGAGTACGGCGTGGCCTTCCGCAAGGGCAGCGATGCCGCCGACGCCGTGAACGCCGCCTTTGACGAGCTGAAGGCCGACGGCACGATGCAGGCCCTGGCCGACAAGTACAGCCTGACGCTGGCCGACTGATGGGCGAGGCAGCAATCATCTGGGGCCGCCTGACCGAGGCGTTCTGGCTCAACTGCCAGCTGTTCGGTCTGACTCTATTGTTCGCACTGCCGCTGGGGCTGGTGGTGTCGTTCGGCTCCATGAGCAGGCTTGCCCCGCTGCGCGGCGTCGTCAAAACGTTTGTCTGGGTCATCCGCGGCACGCCGCTGATGCTGCAGATCCTGGTCATCTACTTAGGGCCCGGCCTGCTGGGCTTCACCAGCCCGTGGCCGTCCGGCGGCAGCGGGCGTCTGGTCGCCGCCGTCGTGGCGTTCGCCATCAACTACGCCTGCTATTTCTCGGAAATTTACCGCGGCGGCATCGAGGCTGTGCCCAGGGGCCAGACCGAGGCCGGGCAGGTGCTGGGCATGACAAAGACCCAGATTTTCTTCCGCGTCACGCTCCTGCAGGTCATCAAGCGCATCCTGCCGCCCATGGGCAATGAGATCATCACGCTGGTCAAGGATACCTCGCTGGCGAACGTCATCGCCAACAAGGACATCATCATGATGGCGAAAGAGTACAGCGCCAAGGGCCTGATCTGGCCGCTGTTCTCCACAGCGGTGTTCTTCCTCGTGTTCGTCGGTGCGCTGACGCTGCTGTTCGGCTGGCTGGAAAAGCGGCTGGACTATTTCAAGTAAGGGGGCGCGGCTATGGCATTGTTGGAAGTAAACGGCATCGGCAAGAGCTTTGGTGCCACAAAGGTGCTGCGCGACATCTCGTTTGATCTGGCCGAAGGCGAGGCTCTCGCCATCATCGGCTCGTCCGGCTCCGGCAAAACAACGCTGCTGCGCTGTCTGAACTTTCTGGAGACCGCCGACACCGGCAGCATTACGGTAGCGGGTGAAACGCTGTGGAGCGCCGCCGACACCAAAACGCAGAGCGAAGAAGCCATCCGCAAAAAGCGGCTGCACTTCGGCCTTGTGTTCCAGAGCTTCAACCTGTTTCCCCAGTACACGGCGCTGCAGAACGTCATGCTGGCGGGCCAGCTCCTGGCGAAGGAGCGCCCCGACTACAAGCAGAACCGGCGGCAGATTCTGGCCGACATTGAAACGCAGGCAAAGGCCCTGCTGGCGCAGATGGGGCTTTCTGACCGGGAGAACCACTACCCGCACCAGCTTTCCGGCGGGCAGCAGCAGCGCGTGGCGATTGCCCGCGCACTGGCGCTGCACCCGGACATCCTCTGCTTTGATGAGCCGACCTCGGCCCTTGACCCCGAGCTGACCGGCGAGGTGCTGCGCGTCCTGCGCGAGCTGGCCGAGCACAAGACGACGATGATCATCGTCACGCACGAGATGAAGTTTGCCCGCGACGCTGCGGACCGCATCCTCTTCATGGACGGCGGTGTCGTCGTCGAGCAGGGCGACGCCAAGGAGCTCATCGACCACCCCAAAGAGGAACGCACCCGGCAGTTTTTGGCAAGCTACGGGAAATAACCGAAACCGGCAGACCGTTTTCAGGCGGCCTGCCGGTTATGTATTATTGTCGCTGTGTTTGCCTTGCCGAGACTGTAGGGGCGCATTCTATATGCGCCCGCGCCGTCCGCGGCGGCGGAAGCATCCCCGGGCGGACAGGGAATCCGCCCCTGCAAAGCATTTTTTCGCGTCAATGCGCTATTACCGCACCGCAATACACTCGATCTCGACGAGCGCTCCCTTCGGCAGCGCGGCGATCTGCACGCAGCTGCGCGCGGGGAAGCCGCCGTGGAAGTAGGTGCCGTAAATTTCATTCACGGTGCCGAAATCCCCCAGATCCTGCACAAATACTGTCGTCTTGACGACATTGTCCAGCGTCAGACCGGCCTCCTGCAGCACAGCCTGCAGATTCTTGAGCGCCTGGTGCGTCTGGGCCTGCACGCCCTCGGCCAATGCACCGGTGGCGGGGTCCAGACCGAGCTGGCCGCTGCAATAGACGGTGTCACCGGTGTCAACGGCCTGGGCATAGGGGCCCAGAGCGGCGGGTGCGTTCGTGGTAGCAATACGCTTCATAATACTAAACACTCCTCTATATTATTTTTCAGGCTCGCCGGTCTCGGGCGGCCATACAAAGCCGCGCCGGGCCAGACAATCCTGCAAAAACTCCGTTGCCTGCTTCGTGTAGGCGTCGTTGTCGTGGTAGTAGCTCACGGCGTGTTCTGCGCCGTGTACCGTCAAAAATTTCTTGCCCTTCGCGCGGCAGGCTTCATAGTTGCGCTTCCCCATATCATAGGGTACAAAGCCGTCCGCGTCGCCGTGGACAAACAAAATCGGCACTTTGCTCTGCGCTGCGGCGGCCTCACAGTCGGCGTCCTCGGGGTCAAAATGGCCGAACAGGATCGCGCCCAGCCGTCCAACCGCATAGGTCAGTTCCAGCGGCATGCCGGGCAGATACTCCGGCAGGCACTTGCGGGTGATCTCCCGCGGGCTGGTGTAGCCGCAGTCCGCCACAATGCCGCAGACGTTGTCCGGCAGGTTCAGCCCGGCGGCCAGCAGCACGGTGGCCGCACCCATCGAGACGCCCATTAAAAAGATCGGCACCTCGGGGCCGAAGCGGCTCCGCGCCCAGACCGTCCAGTCGCGGGCGTCGTAGCGCTCCTTCACGCCCATCGTGATCGTATGGCCGCCGCTGTAGCCGTGGGCGCGCTGGTCGGGCAGCAGCACATTGTAGCCCAGCGCCGTACACAGCGTATAGCCGCCCAGGCCGTCCCGCTCCGCATAGCCGCGGTAGCCGTGGAAGATGATTGCCAGCGGTGCGCCGTCGGCGTGGTGGTAGTAGCGTGCGGCCAGCGGCGTACCGTCCTGCGCCGTGATGTGCACGGCCTTGAACATATCCCGCGCCAGCGCGTCGGCGTCGGGGCCCATAGCCTTGCGGTAGCACTCCCGCGTGGGCATATCCGCCGGGGAGGGCACCTTCGTCGTCGGCTTCTGGTAAAAGGCAACGCGGTAGACGGCATACGCCGCGCCCAGCACCGCCGTGCCCGCCGCGGCCCCTGCCGCCAAAAGAGGATGCTTTTTCATAACGGTCACCTCGTTTTCACTTTCCCAGATTATAACAAATTTCCCGGCATATCGCAACGATGTACCAAAAAAGTTTACACTTGCCAGCGCAGCACTTTCGCGGTATAGTAATAGCATTCCATAAATGGAGGCCGCCCCCATGAGCGAACTGACCCAGACCCTGAAGATACTCGTCACCCGCTACCCCGGCACAATGGCCGAGTTGGCCCGCAAAGCGTCGATTGACCGCTCCACGCTGTACAAAATTGTAAGCGGTCAGCGCACCCCGCGGGAGTTCCAGCTGGAGCACCTGGCCGACGCGCTGGAATTGAGTGAGGAAGAGAAATCCGCCCTGCTGCTGCAATACAAGCAGCGTGGACGCGGCCCCGATCCCAGGCTGCGCGCCGAGCTGCACCACCTGCTGGAGGTCTCTTTCCGGGTGGAGGATTTCACCCACCGCGAGGGTCTTATCTCCAACGAAGCCGCCAGCCAGCTGCACTGCAGCGAGCAGTACATAGAGGGCAGCCGCGCAGTCGCCGCCGCCGTGGCATCGCTGGTGGCCAACCACATTCTGTCCGGCGATACCCGCCCGCTGCTCCTCTCGCCGTTCACAAACCCCATGCTGGACCATGTGCTGATAGAACGCTTTTCGGCAGCGGACGGCGCACCCGTCGCACTGTCCCAGCTGCTGATTTATGCCGAGAACCGCGACATCCCCCGGGAATGGGTGTCCGGCGTGTCCGTCCTGACCCGCACACTGCCGTTCCTTTTCCTGCCCAAGCTGAATTACGAGGCCCGCGTCGTGCGCCACATCATGACCGAGCCCAGCCCCGGCACGCTGATGCCTGTCTATCTGCTGCTGCCCCAGGCCGCCGTCATGATGGACATCCAGGGCCAGAAGGCCTACATCATCATGGACCGCCAGGCCGTCGAAAATCTGCGCCTTGCGTTCAGCCGCAAATATCTCAACGCCGCATCGGTGCTGAAGCTGGCCACCGATGCCCACGACTTTTCGGAATCCATAGCGCTGTACAACGACCTCTTTTCGGAAAAGCGCCGCTGCTCCATGATCCGCTACCAGCCGCCGTTCGCCCTGTTTGCCGACGAGAAAATAGCCCTGCAGCTTGTCCGGCCCGGCGCCGCGCTGCAGTCCCTGCCCGCCCTGCTCGAACACCTGCAGATGTGGAGCGCCCAGGCCCCGGACCTCTATTTCTGTGAGGAAGGTCTTTTGCAGTTTGTACGCACCGGGAAAATGTTCGACATTCCGCCGGATCTGTGCGATGCGCCGGACATTCCCACCCGCCGGGAGCTGCTCCTGCGGCTGCGCCGCGCTGCGGAGTCTGACCGCCGCACCCTGCGCATCGTGGACTCTGCCCGGCTGGCGCTTACTCCGTCGATGTGCGTCAATGTTTTTCAGGGCCGCGGCGTTGTGTTCTGCCAGGCTATCCGGGAGCCGGACGGGCAGTACTGCCGCGAGTATCTGATGCAGGACCCCATCCTGACCGAAGCCCTGCTGGCCTACCTCGATGACGGCCACGCCTCTGATTGGCTGCGCAGCCAAAAATATACGCTCGACTTTATTGATTATTGTCTGCGCCTGCTGTAAAATAGAAGCAGTATCGGTCCTGCCTGTACGGCGGGGCCCTTTCTGCAAAGGAGAAAAGCAATGGCACATACCGAGACCATGCTGGAAAGCAAAGAAATCTTCAATGGCCGCGTCATCCGCGTGACCGTGGACAAGGTACAGCTTGAGGACGGCACGACCTCGACGCGGGAGATCGTCCACCACCACGGCGGTGCCTGCATCCTGCCTGTGGACGCCGACGGCAGCGTGACGATGGTACGTCAGTTCCGCTACGCCTTCGGCGAGGAGATCTGGGAGCTGCCCGCCGGTAAGCTCGAAGCGGACGAGGACCCGTTTGAGGCCGCCAAGCGCGAGCTGGGCGAGGAGTGCGGCCTGACCGCCGACAATTATATCGATCTCGGCGTCGTCTATGCCACCGTCGGCTACGACAGCGAGAAGATCTATCTGTGGGCCGCCACCGGCCTGCACAGCACAGCGCAGCACCTCGACGCGGGCGAGTTCCTTGATGTCGTCAAAATGCCGTTCGACGAGGCCCTCGGCCTTGTGATGGACGGCACGATCAAGGACAGCAAGACCCAGGTCGCACTTCTGAAATACGCGCAGCTGCGCGCAAAAGTCTGAATGGGCGTTGAAATTCTGGACAACGGCACCCGCGTGCTGACCGCGCCGGGCGCGACGTTCGGCACCGACGCGCTGCTGCTGGCCCGCTTCGCGCAGCCCCGCAGAAACGAGCGCGCGCTCGACCTGTGCAGCGGGTGCGGCATCGTCTCACTCGTTTGGCACGACGCCGGGCACCGCGGCCCCTGCACCGCGCTGGAGATCGACCCCGCCGCGTCCGCCCTCTGCGCCGCGGCCCTGGCCGAAAACACTGACGCCGCGCACATCGCGCCGGTCTGCGGCGACCTGCGGCAGCTCTGCACCGCCGGGCCGGAGCAGGGGCAGTACGATTTTGCCGCCTGCAATCCGCCGTACTTCACAGCCGGTCCCCGCAGCCCGGACCCGCGCCGGGCCGAGGCCCGCCACACCGGCAGCTGCACCACCGCCGACGCCGTGGACTGCGCGCGCCGCGCCCTGCGGGACGGCGGGCGGTTCCTGCTCTGCCAGCGCCCGGAGCAGTTGGCGGAAATTCTGGCCGCCTTACGCGCCGCGCGCCTTGAGCCGAAGCGTCTGGCTTTTGTCAAGAACCGCCCCGACGCCGCGCCCTGGCTTTTCCTCGTCGAAGCCCAGAAGGGCCGCAAAACCGGCCTGCGCGTCGAGCCGGACATTCTGATCCAATCCGGTGCCGCCCTCTACGGACCAACTACTTTGTAGGGGCGGGCATCGCCCGCCCGTGCTCGTTTGCGGCAGCGGCAAACACCCCGGGCGGATATGGAATCCGCCCCTACGGCGTAGGG
>OLPW01002232.1_pt1 | contig 17641 bp, 13 predicted proteins | sample 1672161 | NCBI WGS metagenome assembly OLPW01 (sample SAMEA3136654, study PRJEB25190) | human gut metagenome
GCAAGCCCTTTCGGCTGCTTGAACAATTTTTACTTCAAAATATTGTCTAACTTTTTGGGGTCACTTCATTTCTGGTCGGATGTTTTTTAGAAAGATTCTGTGATTCAATATATACAGGCAAGCATGAAGAGATTAGTATATCAAGGGTAATGCGATACTTTGGAGGATAGGAATTGGGGTGTATCCACTACATATTTCAAAATGGATTGGGGGAGAAAAGTTACGGTTTCCGTTTAGTTTTCCAAGAAAATGAAGATTTTTAAAAATTTCACATAACTTTCGGAATGGAAGACGACTATTTTGGTTTAAACAGAAAGGGATACGAATAAGTATAACAAATGCTGATAAATAAATATGGATACACATATATATTTTCTTTTATATAAAACAAAATCCTATGATAGACTACAAAGGAAACCGACCGGTTTGGAAAGGAAAAGCAGAAGAAAGGAGGAAAAGGATTTTGGAAAAGAAACAAAAAATAACCACATAATATCAGGGTATTTGTGATAACTTTGTATGTATAGAAAAAATGAATGATAGACAATAGTTCAATTATAAAAAACTATTGGACGGTCATGGAAGATGATGTTATCTTGATATAGGTATAATGTATATAATTGAATGCTCTTACTGTAGGTATTAACTATAAATCTATAGGTTGTTGTTGAATGGAGGGGTTTTGTGTCGAAATCAACTGATCTTTCCTGTTTGTTGGCAGAGGCTCTTTTGGGAAACAAAGGAGAACGGGTTCCATGTATTTGTCCGGGTGGAATGATGAACATGATTACATCGGAGATGATGGGAGCTTGTTCATCTTTCTGGCCAAAAGCGCACGTGGATGCAGAGACGATGGCAAAGCTGGCAGAATTTCCGTACAAGAATAGACTGTTTGACAATATTGGTGTACCATTCTGCATGACTGTGGAAGCTGAGGCGATGGGTGCGAAGGTGGATTTGGGCGACGAATTCACAGAACCGCGCGTTTGCGAATATGCGATTGGAACCGTTACAGAACACAACAAGCTTCAACCTATCAAAATGGACGAGGGACGAAGAAAGGTGGTTTTAGATGCCATTCGTTTGCTGTGCCAATCCAACCCGGATGCAGCCATCATTGGAAATATAACCGGCCCCATCAGCACAGCATCCTCCTTAATAGATGCAAATGTGTTTTATCGGGAACTGCGCAAGGAAAAGGCAGCGGCACATGCTGCACTGGATTTTGTTACCGAGCAGCTGATTGCCTTTGGAAAAGCGCAAATCGAAGCAGGCGCTGAGTTTATCGCCATTGCAGACCCCAGTGGCACCGGTGAAATCTTGGGACCCAAGTTATTTGAAGAGTATGCCATGCCTGCACTCAACCGCATTTGTGAGGAGTTAAAGCCACTTTGTAAAGGGGTGATTGTGCATATCTGCGGACAGCTGCGTACCATTTATCCGCAATTGGCAAAGCTTAAATGCAGTGGTTTGAGTGTGGATGCAGTGGTAAACATCAAGGAGCTGAGGAAAAATCTTCCGAACATGGCAATTATCGGAAATATCAGCACCTTTGCTCTGGCAGGCGGAAATGCAGCTGTCATCCAAAATCTGTGTAACAGCACCATAGATGGAGGGGTGGATGTGCTGGCGCCTGCGTGCGGGCTGGGGACCACCTCGACGGTGGAGAGCATTTCCATTATGATGAAAACAGCGATAGCGCGGATGGAGCAAAAGGAGAAGGCAGATGCTTAAAGTACAAAGTCATGGAGAGATGAACTTGCTGGATTGTTTGCGTTCATCGGGCATACTTTTGGAAAGTCCCTGCAATGGCAAGGGAATCTGCGGAAAATGCAAGGTCAAAATCTTGAACGGAGCGGTATCTGCTTTAACAGAACAGGAAAAGAGGTATTTGACCCGGGAGGAAATCGCCGGTGGAATCCGCCTTGCCTGCCTGACCATCCCGCAAGGAGAAGTGGAACTGAACGAACAGGGTCTTTTGCAGGAAAAGCCGAACAACGTTCTGGGAGGAGAAGCGGTCCATGTTGAGTTAAACCCTCTTTTAACAGTTGAACAGGTAGATGTAACAAAACCGACCTTGGAAAATGGCTACTCCTTATCTCGGGCAATGGGAGACACTCTTTTGCGGGAAGCAGCTCCTCCGCTGTCACTGCTGGAAAAGTTGCCCGGTCTTGCACAGGAAAAACACTTGTGGAAGGTTTCTTATGCAGGAAAAAACATTGACCTTGTAAAGCAACCGGAACGATATGGACTGGCGGTGGATATTGGAACAACAACCGTTGCGGTTTCTCTGATCGACCTTGCCACAGGCGATGTTCGGGCGGAGGAGGGATTTGTCAATCCGCAGAAGGCGTTTGGGCTGGATGTATTAAGCAGAATCCATTATGATATGGAACACACCAACGGTGTGTTGGATCTGCGAAGGGTCATTGTGGAGCGTTTACAGAAGGCAGCGGAAGAGATGGTCAAACGGGCAAACGTCGCTTTGGATGCCATCTACGAGGTGGTAGTGGGTGCAAATGCCACCATGCTGCACGCGCTCCTTGGGATTCCATTGAAGAGCTTAGGAACAGCACCGTACAGCAGTGTATTTACACAACCGGTTACTGTTTTGGCAAAGGAGCTGGGCTTTGCGCTCCATGACCAGACACGCCTGTACTGTATTCCTTCGGTTTCCACCTTTATTGGAGGAGATATTGTTTCCGGTGTACTGGCAAGCCAGCTGGACCGGGCAGAGGACACCGTCCTTTTGGTTGATATAGGCACCAATGGGGAAATTGTGCTGAGTCAGAAAGGAAGGATGTATTCCTGTTCGTGTGCAGCCGGTCCGGCACTGGAAGGAATGAATATTTCCTGCGGGATGCGTGCAGAACCGGGAGCGGTGGAGCACGTTACACTGGGTGATGGAGGGGTACAGCTGAAAACCATTTCCAACCTTCCGCCGGTTGGTCTTTGCGGCAGCGGTCTGCTGGAGGCAATCAGCCAGGTGGTAGAGAAAGGAATCGTCGGAAAGACCGGGAGAATCGTTGCAGAATCGGCTTTTGTTGATACCGATGAAGACGGAAAACGGCGGGTAGTCCTGGATAGGGAAAGAAGTATTTACCTGACCCAAAGCGACATCAGGCAGGTTCAGTTCTGCAAAGGTGCAATCCTGTCGGGAATCTTAACATTGATGCAGCGGTTGGGTTTGAAGGAACGGGAGATTGACCGGGTCATTGTGGCAGGTCAATTTGGAAAGCATTTGAACCCGGAAAGTCTAACCGGGGCGGGCTTGATACCGGCTTCCTTAAAGGAGCGAATCAGCTACATCGGAAACTCCTCCATGATGGGGGCACATCTGTGTTTGTTGAATCAAAACGAGCGCAGACGAGCCGAGGAGGTAGCAAAAAACATCGAATATATCGAGCTTTCTGTTTCCCCAGGCTATGAAAAGCTGTTTACAAAGTGCTTGCAATTTGAGTGCCCGTAATTTGGAGGAAGATAATGGAAAAGTTTGTTTGTGTAAACGGGAGTGACCATCTGCAAATCCCCAATCATCTGTTGGAAGAGCTATCGGTTGTGCATCCGCAGGACATTCATATGAATGCAGGTGTCATTTTCCAAGTGGCACAAGGGATGGAGCAAAGTGGGTGGATTAGACTGCCGTTTTGCAATACCCTTTTGGCAGAAGCGTTAGGGGCAACCCCTACTTTGTCGGTAGCGGGAGCCAGAATCAAAGAACCTGCTTTTGCAAAGCCGGAGGAACTGATGACAATTCAGGTGCAGGAAACAGCAAGACTGTGTGCAATGTTTGAAGCGCTTGCGCAGCTGTCAAAGGCTGGGAAAAAGGTGGCTTACAATATCGAAGGACCGCTTACCCTGCTGTGTGCTCTGCTACCAATGAACAAGGTCTTTTCTGCACTGAGAAAACCGGTCGGCAAACAGATGCTTTCGCAGGTGGAGGAATGGATTGTTCGTTATGCGGAAATGGCAGTCGAGAGAGGAGCAAAAATCATTTCATTTGCAGACCCGATTGCAACGGTGGATATTTTAGGCAGTCAAATGTTTGTGAATCAGTATGTCCCATGCCTGCTTCAGTTGCTTATTCGGTTGCAGGAGAGATTTCCAGACACAGTGATTCATCTTTGCGGAAAGTTGACCCAGTCCCTGATTGACACAAAACAGTGTACACTCACCCGATGGGAAGGGCAGAAGGGACAAAGCTATGGGCAGACTTTGACAGAGTTTTGCGGCAAAGGAGGAATTGTAGGGCATTATTGTCTAAATTATCTTGGAGCGAGCAGAAATTACCTGGAGTTAATCGATTTTACAGAAAAGAGGAACGAAAATGAACGATAAGGAAAGATTGCTGTCCGAACTGGATCGATGCGTAGTAGAAATGGAAGACGAAGAGGTCGTAAACGTTGCCAAGGAATATGTGGATGCCGGCTATGATGCGTATGAAGGCATCACCGAAGGACTGAGCAAGGGAATGGAAAAGGCAGGGGAGCTGTATGAGGAGGAAGAATACTTTGTTCCTGAGCTTTTGATTTGCTCCGATGCTATGTACAACGGTCTGGAGGTTCTCAAACCACATCTCAAGAGAGAGGGAACAGACCACAAAATTCCGGTCATCATCGGTGTAGTAGAAGGCGACACCCACGATATTGGAAAAAACCTGGTCAAGATTATGATGGATACTGCCGGATTTGAAGTATACGATTTGGGCAGGGATGTTCAAATTTCGGACTTTGTTCAGAAGGCAAAGGAAGTCAAGAGCGGCATTATCTGCATGTCTACTTTGATGACAACCACAATGCAGAATATGAAGTGTGTTATTGATCAGCTGGTTTCTGATGGAATCCGCGATCAGTTTAAAATCATGGTAGGCGGTGGTCCGCTTTCCAAAAACTTCTCAGATAAAATCGGAGCGGATTGTTACACAGCTAATGCAGCAGAAGCGGCAAAGGTAGCTCAGAAATTGGCGGCGGAATTAAATAACTAACAGGATGGACACAACCTGCATGTATGTTTTGAGTGGGAAAAAGCAGCAATACAGGTTGTTTCTATAAATTTAAATTGAGGAGAGTATCTATGAAAAAAATTCTGAGTATGGTGCTTGCGGCGGTTATGTGCGCAACCATGATGGTCGGCTGTGGAGGTAGCCAGAAACCTGCCGAAACAGATAGCAGCAAAGAGCAGCAGTCGGTAGAGGCGGAGGCAAAGCCGGAAGAAAAGGCAGAAGTGGAAGAAAAGTCTGAGGAAACACAGAAACCAAGTAAAACAGCAGATCCGAATAAGAAGGATATTAAATTTGGTATCACCTCCAGCTTTAGAGATTTCACAGATTACATTCCAGAGAAGATGGCACAATGGGGATACAATGTTGAGATTATTGAATTGGACAGCCCAGTGGTAGCCAATACTGCTTTGGTGGAAGGTTCAGTCGACGTTAACTACATTCAGCATCTTCCATATCTGTTGGCATATAACGAATCCAATGGAACAAAATTGCATCCATGTGAACCATATATCATGTCCTCCATGGATTGCATTGCGTCCAAGAAATATAAAACCCTGGAAGAAGTGCCGGATGGAGCTTCTATCGCAGTTGCTGATGATGCTTCGAATCTTTCAGTAAACCTGCAAGATTTGGAATCGATTGGCTGGTTGAAGCTCAAAGAAATCCCGGAGGGAAGCTTATATACAACATTTGATATTGTCGAAAACCCAAAGAATCTACAGTTGGTTGAGATGGATATGTTTTCCCGTTTTTCCGCAATGGAAGGGGATGTTGATTTAGCAATGAGCTTTTTCAGCAATACTTCTCAAGAAAAATATAACTTCAATCTGTTGAAATTATTTGATGAGAATATCGCGTATCCACAGGTCGTTGCAGTTCGTGAAGAGGACAAAGATGCACAGTGGGTCAAAGATTTTATGGATGCCTTTACCAGCCAGGAGCAGGTAGACCGAATCAATGAAAAAAATACCCCAACACTGTCGTGGAAGATTTTGTTTGAAGTGAAAGAAGATAGTGCTTCGTTAGAAAAAAGTGAAGAAAAATCCAGAAAAGCTGACCCAAATAAGACCACAATTAAACTAGGGGTTACTCCGAGTTTTGAATATTACATAGACTATATTCCTGAAATGATGGGAGAATGGGGATACACAGTTGAAGTTGTAAGTTTGGATAGCCCGGTTGCAGCCAATACAGCTTTGGCGGAGGGTTCCATTGATGTCAACTATTTCCAGCACCTTCCATATTTGCTGGCATTTAATGAATCGAACGGAACTAGGCTGCATCCGTGTGAACCATACATCATGTCTTCAATGGATTGTATTGCATCGAAAAAATATAAAACATTAGAAGAAGTACCGGACGGGGCTTCGATTGCTGTTGCAGATGATGCCTCCAATCTCTCTATCAACCTGGAAGATCTGCAATCAATTGGCTGGCTGAAACTCAAAGAAATCCCGGAGGACAGCCTATACACAACCTTTGATATTATCGAAAATCCAAAAAATCTTCAGTTGGTAGAGATGGACATGTTCTCCCGTTTTTCTGCTATGGATGGAGATGTTGATTTGGCTATGAGCTTTTTCAGCAACCAGTCGCAGGCAAAATACAATTTTAATTTGCTGAAGTTGTTTGAAGAGAACGTTTCTTATCCAATCATTGCAGTTGTTAGAGAAGAAGATAAAGAGACACAGTGGGTTGATGATTTCATGGATGCATTAGCAAGCGAAACACAGCTGGAGAGAATCGCAGAACAGAATAAACCAAGCCTTGCATGGAAAGTTTTATTTGAGGTAGCTGAATAAGCAGATAGATTAGGAAGAAGGATCATTCCTTCTTCCTAATCTATCATCTTTCAACGGTATTTTAAGATAGTGAAATAATAATCGGTACTGTCATTTGAGGAAGGTATCAGTATGATTGAAATAAACAAGCTTTGTAAATCGTTCGGCTCTTTGGAAGTGCTGAAGGATATTAGTTTGACGATTCAGACAGGGGAAATATATGGTCTGGTCGGCAGGAGTGGAGCAGGTAAATCAACACTTTTGCGGTGTATCAATGCTTTGGAACCATATCAGAGTGGAAGTCTTAAAATTGATGGGACAGAAATTAAAGATTTAAGTAAGCAGCAGATTAGGGAATTGAGAAAAGGAATAGGAATGATTTTTCAACAGTTTTCTCTGATAGAGCGGAGGAGCGTTTATAAAAATGTTGCTCTTCCAATGAAATGCTGGAAATATGATAAAAATATTATAGATAAACGAGTTCGGGAATTGCTGGAATTGGTAGAAATTTCTGACAAAATAGATGCAAGACCTTCTACTCTTTCGGGCGGGCAAAAACAACGAGTTGCTATTGCAAGGGCGTTAGCTCTTGATTCACATATTTTATTATGTGATGAAGCCACCTCTGCGTTAGATCCGAAGACTACCCAATCGGTTCTTCATCTTCTTAGGGACATCAATCAAAAGTTGGGATTAACCATTATCGTAGTTACACATCAGATGGAAGTAGTTCGAGAAGTTTGTGATACGATTTCCATTCTGGAAAATGGTAAAATTTCAGCAGCGGGTGCAGTTAAAGAGGTGTTTTTGCAAAAACCAAAAGCATTAATGACACTGCTTGGAAAAGAGGACCACACTTATCAGGAAGATGGAGAGGTAGTCTCTTTTATTTTGTCAACAGATCAATTGGATGCCATTCATTTTACGCATGATCAATTTGGAGCAAAAATACTTTCAACTAGCACAAATGACTACAAAGGATTGCCTTTTACAGAGGTTGTTGTTACCACGACACCCTCCAAAACAGAAGATTTGAAAAATTTTCTGAAAGAGCAAAAATTTTTTTACTATGCGGCAGGAGGACAAAACTAATGGAAAGGCTTTCTTTAGAGCAATATCTTACGCAAGTTATCTGGCCGGCATTTTTGACTACGATGACGGTTATGGCTTGGACAGTACTGATTTCTACTGTTGTTGGATTTATTCTTGCAGTTATTATGGATGTTTCAAAAGAGGATGGACTTCATCCTAATCCTCTGATTTCCCGTGTCATGGATTTTTTGATTAACTTAATTCGTTCTTTCCCATTTGTAATTTTGATGGTTTCTTTGATCCCGGTAACGAGATTTATCACCGGATCTTCTATTGGTGTTAAAGCGGCAATTTTTCCATTATGTATCACAATGTCGCCTTATATGGCACGATTGATTCAAGGACATATGGACCAAGTTAGCAGAGAAGCGATTGAGGCGGCAAAATCTTTTGGGGCTTCCACCTTTCAGATTATCTGGCATGTAATTTTGGTAGAAGCTATACCGGGAATCTCTTCTGTTATTTGCTTCAGCGCAGTGGCAGCATTGAATGCATCTACAACGGCTGGTATGGTTGGTGCAGGCGGCTTGGGAAACGTTGCGATTCGATATGGATATAACAACTTCAACGATACAATCATGTACTCCACTGTGGCGATTCTGGTAATATTGGTACAGCTTATTCAGTTTATCGGAAATAAAATTTATAATAAATTAAAATGATGTCAGGAGGTTCAATATGGATTACGCAACACTAAAAAGGGAAGCGGCAAAGTATCCTGATACGATGACAAGCATGGAGCGAATGAAGGCTTATGCGATGGGAGAGGTGGTTGACCACATCCCGTTCAGTACAGGTGGTCCAGATTCGTTTGTGCATCTGTACGGCTATACATTGGGAGAATACCGTCGTTCGATGGACGTACAGTTTGATGTTGCAGAACAGGCAAAGAGAGAGTTTGGCGGTAGTGGGATGTATGCAAACACCAATCTTTCCTTGCGTGGAGTGGGAGAAGCAGTCGGCTCAAAGGTGGTATACCCTGAAAATAGCACCGATTACATCAGTGAGCATGTTTTAAAGAATTATGATCAGCTGGATGATCTTGTTTTTGACCCGGAAACCAATCCGTTTTTGCAGGAGAAGATTGCTTGGGCAAAAGAGGTTCAGAAGAGGATGGATGGACGTTGTATGGTGGTGACCGGTGGTTCAGGACCGATGACGACAGCGATTTCGATTCGTTCACCGGAGATGCTGATGCGGGATATGATTCGTGATAAGGAAAATGCACACCGGTTGTTGGATTTTAGTGTCCAGTGTACTTTAAAATGGATCAAGTATAACCGGGAAATTTTTCCAAATGCAGTGGTTGGTCTGGCGGACCCGGCGACTTCTGGGAATTTGATTAGCAATAAGATGTTCCACGAATTTTCCAAACCACACTTTATGGATTTGCTGGCAGGAATTAAGGAAATTACCGGTTCAATTCCGGGGATTCACATTTGTGGAAAAACCAAGCATTTCTGGAAGGATTTGCCGGAAATGGGATTTCCATCCTTCAGCGTAGATAACTGTGAGGATTTGGCAGAATTGAAGGAAGCAATCGGGGATAAAATGAAGATTTCAGGAAATGTTCCTCCGACAACAGTCCTACAGAATGGTACGATTGATGATGTTATCGCTTCTGTTATAGAATGTTTAATTAAGGGAAGTGACAGCCCTTGTGGGTATTCTCTGGCGATGGGATGTGCCATTCCTTTGGGGACTCCGCGGGAAAATCTGGAAGCCTATATGTATGCTGCCCGACGATACGGAAGAGGAGCGCAAAAAGGAAAACTTTGCCGCGGATTGTATGAGGAAGGAATCCTGCATTAAAAGGATGGTGTGGTAAAGTTATCGGACAAAGAATCTTTTCCTGTTTATCGGTTCGTGGTGATTGTATCCGACGCGGATGAGACTTTAACTACATACCAATTTTTTCAACCAGACAGACTGATGTCCAGCCTGTCTGGTATTTTTATATTGTACCAAACAGATGGAACAGGCGAGCGATGTTCCAAAACAATATGAAAATAGTTGGAGGAAAAGAGTATGAGTTATTGCAGTCAATGCGGAAGTAAAGTGTCTGAGAATGCAAAGTTCTGTGAGAATTGCGGTTCGGAGGTCAACCTGCTCAAAAGAGGGATGCAGAAGAACCCACAGGTACAGCAGGAGTCGGCGTGTGTGCGCAGTCAGGAGGCGAATTCGGGAAGAGATGCTACTCTGGTGAAGGAAAACACAGTATCGTTTCATCAAGTATCGGATTTTACAGAGGAATTTTATCAGGAGGATATTGAGCAGAACAAGTTGATGGGTGTTTTATCCTATCTGAGTTTTCTGGTGTTGATTCCGATTTTTGCCGATAAAGGCTCGAAATTTGCCAGATTTCATGCAAACCAAGGTCTGGTGCTGTGTCTTGCCGAGACTGCTTTTGTTGTCGTGTATATGATTTTAAGCGCAATTCTGGTGGGAATTTCCTTTAACCTGCTGTTTCTTGCCACCTTGCTGGGTTTGCTTGGATTGGTTTTCCCGGTTTTGGCGATTATGGGAATCATCAATGTAGCCAACGGAAAAGCCAAGGAGCTGCCGGTAATCGGTAAGGTGAGATTGCTGAAATAATGGGAATAAAAAAGCGTGAACAGCAAAAAAAGGAGGGGATAAAATATTGTGTAAAAACTGCGGAAGAGAAATTCCCAATCAGGCAAAATTTTGCGAGGAGTGTGGCTGTGCTGTGGACCAGATAGAAGAACAGCAGGAGAAGCAGCCGGAAACTTCTATGGACGAAAAGAATCAGGAGGAGCAGGCGGAAATGCCGGAAGAGGGAAGCGCGCAACAGGAAGAAGAGCAGCAACCGCAAGAGGAGAACGGGAGGCAGGAAGAAAAAGCAGAAGCTCCCGCAAAGGAAAACAACCAGCCGGAAAGAAAACCAGAAGACAAGATACAGGAAGACAGTCAGCTGAGAACAGAGAGGGAAGCGCAGAAAGAATTTATATCCATCGAGGAATCAGAGTACGCTCCTAAAGAAGTTAAGGTAGCAGGAGCAAGCAATAGAAAGGCAATCCTTTTGATTGTACTTTCATTGGTACTGCTGTTGGTCGCATGGTTTGTCTACAAAGGAGTTGCATCCGAAAAGGAGGATGCTTCTGCCGAATTTTCTCAAGAAGAGCAGCAGGAAGAGGAGGTGCTTGGGCAGCCATTCCAAATCCCGGAACAGCTGGTCGAACAAAAGAATGAAAGCAATCCACCGCAGGCACCCAATCAGACACAGCAGGAAAAAGCACCGACCTCCAACGAAATCCTCAATGAGCTGGGCGTAAGTGCCGAGGAATTTAAGCAGGGTTGCCATGACCTCAGTTCAGATGGTCTGGTGCTGGATGACATGATGATGAATCCAAACAGTTATGTCAATCGGGGCTACTATGATTATATCACAATCAGTGAAAAGGGAATGTCGGCAGATGGGTATCCCTGTTATGTTATCAACGAAGGCTGGACAGTTTGGGGAAGAATCTACGATTTGCGTGAGGATGTTTATGCGCCAACCATCAGCCAGGGCAATACCTATAATCTGACGATGCAGTTCAAAGGAATTCAAACGGATGATTATGGAAATGACTATCTGGTGTTTTGGCTGATTTCTGTGGAACCGGGGGAGTATAATCCACCCAATATGCCGATGCCACCTAAGCTTGCCTCGGATATTTTGAGTGGAAGCGGAGTGAGCGAAGAAGAATATCGCGAGATGTGTTTGCAGTTGAGGGCAGGAGAGGTTCCGCAATTCGAAACTTTCCCATCGTTTATCCCGGGAGTGGCTGACGGTCTATGGGAACGGGTTTTCCATCCAGAGGAATATCTGGGGGAATGTTATCGTTTTGAGTTTATAGCGTCTCCGGGAAGTTTTGAAAAGAATGGATACCGATATTATCTGGAAGAGATTGAAAGCATTTGTATAGATGATGTGTATACCAGCACAAAGATTCCGGTTATCATCATCGACTACCGCAATCAGAAATATCCAGCCAATCGCAAAGAAAAAAAGAGTATGATCGTTGATGGATATATGACCTTTTCGGGAGTGACCAGCTACACAAAATTCGGAATTGCCTACCACAATGCAGGAGGAGATAATCAGGAGTATTATACATACAACGGAGAAACCTATAATACACACGACAATGACATTGTCCTGGTGTTTGACCTCCTTTCGGGAGATGAGCGACCTTTCATGTAAGCACAGTAAGAGGATATAAAATCAAAAAAGGACGATATGACTTTGGTCATATCGTCCTTTTGGTATTGCAAAAATTTTGTAAGGTGAAATCTTTTGCGGAGAATCGGGCATTTTGGTTACGGCATGATGGAGTTTGCACCGTCTACAATCACGCTCTGACCGGAGAAGTAGCAGGAATCCGGTCCAGCAAGGAAAGCAACGACAGGAGCGATGTCGGTTTCGGAATCGCCAAAGCGTTTCATTGGGTTCAATTCCACCTGTTTTGCATATTCCTCCGGGAATTTTTCTGCCCAAGCTTTTGCAGCAGGAGATTCAGCGCCCGGCAGAACAACGTTGACACAGATGCCGTACTGTCCCCACTCTTTGGCTGCAATCTTGGTCAAGCCGCGCAGCGCTTCCTTGTTGGAGCCATAAGCCAGCTGACCAGCAATGCCGAACATACCGGTAGCGGAGGCGAAGTTGATGATTCTGCCTTCGTGTTGCTCTTTCATGTATGGGAAGGCTGCCTGCATATAGTTCAGAGAGCCAATCACACCGCTCTGCCATGCCTTGAGCATATTGTCGTAGCTGGTTTCTTCGACCGGTGCGGAAGGAACGATTGCCTGTCCATTGTTGACAACAACGTCGACAGTTCCATAGGCTTCTACGGTGGCTTTTACGACCTCTTCTACTCTTGCGCGGTCGGCGGAGTCACAGCTCATAGCAAAGCCTTCGCCGCCGAATTCTTTGATTTCCTTGATGGTCTGTTCGATTGGCTCCAGACGGCGACCGGTGGCAACGACTTTGACACCGCGTTTGGCTAAACAAAGCGCAATTCCTTTTCCAATTCCCTGTCCGGCGCCGGTTACAATAGCAACTTTTTCAGATAATGGTTTCATTTTTAGTAATCCTCCTAGTGTGAAAATGATTCGGTCAAGATTGTTATGTTATAATCTTAACATAGATATTTTCCCTTTTCAATGAAAAAACCGGCATACAATCAAAATCGTGACTTCGCTTAAGTATTAAGAGGGTTATTATCATATTTGTACAACAAATATGATGGATTTTGAAGGGAAATCAGCTTATCTCCTAAGAATGATCGTTAAGAATGACAAATTCCACCTTTTTGAATCAATAAAAAAGGCAGTCCCTGAAACGGGACTGCCGAAGGTTCAACAGGAAAAGCTGCTTTAAGCATTTTGTGCCTGTTGTCCGTTGGTGCGGAGCATATGGCGATAACAGTACAGCCAGATGAATCCGAGGACGATGCTGGTGACCGTCCAGCTCAGTGGGAAGCACAGATAGATGGTGGTCAGTGTGCGATGCATTGGGAAAATGAGCAGCAGCCACAACAGGCGCACGCCACAGATTCCGACAAGCATGACGATGGTGGGTAAAGAGGAGTAGCCCATGCCGCGCAGGGAAGAAACAAAGACATCGAGGATGCCGTTGAGGAAAAGGAACATGGACACCCAGAACAGGCGAAGCATACCGGCTTCTACGACAGCAGGGTCGCTGGTGTAGAAAGCAAGCAGCGATTCGCCGAAGAACCAGACCAAAAAGCCCATCAGCATGGCGCTTAAAGTGGTCAGCACCATCGAATGATTGAAGATGCTCTTGACACGCTTGAGATTTTGTGCACCAACGTTCTGGCTTGTGAAGGTGATGCAAGCCTGTGTGAAGGCGGACATTCCGATGTAGACAAAGTTCTCGATGTTGTTGCTTGCACTGTTGCCGGCAACAATGACCGAAGAGCCAAAGGAGTTGATGCTCGACTGAACGACTACGTTGCTCAAGGAGAATGCCATGCCCTGCAAACCGGCAGGTACACCGATTCGGATAATTTCCAGTGCCATTGCGCGGTCGATGCGCAGTTTGTACAGGTCAAGATGGGTGGCGTCTGGCTCCTTCATCAGGGTGATGCACACCAGAAGGGCAGCCAGAGCCTGCGAAATGACGGTGGCAAGTGCAACACCGGCAACGCTCATCTGAAAGACGATGACAAAGACCAGGTTCAAGACCACATTGGTCATGCCGCTGACAAACAGGAAGAACAGCGGGCGTTTGGTGTCGCCTTTGGAGCGCAGAATCGAGGAACCAAAGGTGTAGATCAGACCGAAGAAGGCGCTGACAAAATAGATACGCATATACAGCTCACTCATATCGATGATGTCGCTTGGGGTGGACATCAGTTCCAGCATCGGTCGGGACAGGAAAAAGCCCGCGACTACCAGAAACAAGCCACAATAGATCGACATGGCAATGGAGGTGTGTACCGATTTTTCAATCTTCTCGTGGTTTCCGGCGCCGATGTAGCGGGCAATCAGAACGTTACTTCCCATACTTAGCCCATTGAACAATGCAATGAGCAGGAAGCACAGGGAACCGGTTGCTCCAACAGCAGCCAGTGCCTGCTGTCCGGCAAAGCGTCCGACGACGACGGTATCTGCCGCCTGAAACAACATCTGCAGCAGGTTGGTCAGCATCAGCGGAAGAGAAAAGACCCAAATGTTCGGGAGAAGCGGTCCGTTCAACATATCCACCGAGTTTGCTCTCATTTTTTGCATAGTGTTTCCCTCACTTTCAAAAATACTGACCATATTATACTATACTTTTTGCAAGAAAGAAACGTTTTTTTACCATATTTTCGATTGTTTTGAAATAAACAAGCTTTTTTGCGCATAAAAATGCAGGATGACAGGTCGATATACTGCGACTTTTGTCGGTTCGAGGGCTGTCCGGCAGGATAAAAAGAAAAGGAAGAAAGCATACAGTAGAAAGGGAAGAGTAATAACGAATTTTACAAAAAATAAAATTTATAGTAGATTTTTCTGTTTAATTTGTTGCAAATTCCGGTGATGGTTGCTATAATAGGGGTAATTAAGCGCACAATTTTGCGCAGAACGAAATGCTTTAGAGAAAGGTGGTCTGTATGGCGTACAATTATCCGAAATTTGAAAAATCTGATTTCAGCGAGGAGTTTTTCGGGCATATTTTGCCGGACCCATACTGCGAATTAAAGCAGGCACTTAACCCGAAGGTTCTGGACTGGGTCAAACAGGAGAATGAATTTACCGACCGATGGTTTGACCAGAAGGAGCTTGCGGACAAAATGACAGAGCTGAAAAGTCAGAAACGACGTCCGTTGTACACGCAGATTGGAATGTGGAACGGAAAGCTTACTGCAACCAAACCGCAGGATGGAAATTTTAAGCTGGTTTGTCTGGACCGGCAGATGCAAAACGAGGAGCTGTTGTTTGAGCGGGACACCGTTCCAAATTATACAGCAAGCAGCCTGCGCGCCTGTCCAAGCGACCAGAAGCTGCTGATGGTACATGGTCTGTACGATGGAGACCCGCGCCAGAACATTTTGCTGATTGACAGCGAGAAGAGAACAATCCTTTCCACCATTCGGGATACCTTCGGCGCCAGCTGGTCGAAGAATCGGGCAACCGTTTACTATGTGGATCCCCTTTCGGATTCGCAGGCACAGACCTGCCGCTCCCGCGTTTGTGCGTATGATGTTTACACCGATACCCTTCGGGTGCTGATGGAGGACCGCGGCAATGCAATTTTAGGAAGTGTGAACGTTTCCTCCGACAAAAAGCATCTGATGGCAGAGATGATGGACGACTATTCTCACTTCCGTTATTTTGCCATTGAAGAGGAGAGCGGCAGCATCTGTGATTTGAGTCAAGGAAAAGGAATGCAGGTGGAGTACATTGACACCATCGACGACTGCCACTATTTTATTTCCAAAGAAGCCAGCACCCTCGGAGAGCTGCTCATGGTAGAAAAGGGACAGACCTTGCAGCAGGCAAAGGTCGTTCGAGCAGAGAAGACCGAGGTTTTGGACGGCGGATTCGTTCTGAACGGAAAGCTGTACCTGACGATGATGGACAATGTCAGCGCGAAAATCGTTTGCGTTGAGAAAGATGGAGAAACTGAAATCCCACTTCCTGCCAAGTTTGGAACCCTTTCTCTCTCGGGACGAACAGAAGACGCAGCTTACTTCACCTTTGAGTCCTTTGCGTTTCCGCCGGTCCTGCTGCGCTTTGATGGAGAACGCATGGAGATTGCGATGCGCTCAAGCGACGAAAGCTATCCTGATGTGGTGGTGGAGCAGCTCTTCGCACCGTCCGAAAGCGACGGCAAGATGATTCCCTATTTTATGGTCCGCCGCAAGGATGTAAAGCCGGATGGACAGACACCGACCTGGATCTACGGCTACGGCGGCTACAACATCCCGGCACTTCCCTGGGCAACCGACAAGGTGGGCGGATTGGACATTGCGCGTTGGGCGATGCAGGGTGGAATCTATGTGATGGCTACCTTACGCGGCGGCAGCGAGTATGGAACCGGCTGGCATGAGGAAGGGATGATGTTCCACAAAAAGAATTGCTACGGCGACTTTTTTGGCGTTACCCAAAAGCTGATTGCCGACGGATGGACCAATCCGAAGAAGATTGTCATCTGCGGCTGCTCCAACGGCGGTCTGCTGGTATCGACCCTTGTGACCATGCGACCGGAGTTGTTCGGCTGTGTCATCGACTCGGTACCGCACACCGATATGATTCATTTTACCGAGGATGCAAGGGGACCGATGTACATCACCGAGTACGGCAACCCGCGGGAAAGCAAGGAGATGTTTGAGTACATCCTGAGCTATTCGCCGTATCACAATGTCAAGCAGACCTCCTACCCAAGCGTCTATATCCAGACCGGAGAGTGCGACAACAACGTCCCGCCTTATCACGGCAAAAAGTTTGCTGCGAGGATGCAGGAATGTAACCGGAGCGAAAATCCGGTTCTGCTGCGTGTTCTGGCAAAGGGAAGCCATGACCGCGGAAGCGGCGAAGCTTACTGGCAGACGATTGCAGAAGCACAGTTGTTTGTGAAAAAGGCGCTGGGCTTATAAACCATAAAAATCCTGCAAAAAGAAAGAGCCTCTGTCCATCGGTTTGTTTGATGGACAGAGGCTTTTTTACAGCTGCTTTGGATGAAAAGCAAATGTTTACCTGTCAGGATGGACATACAGCGTCTGGGTCGGGAAGGCAAAGCTGAGTCCCAAATCTTCCACAATCTGCATGATGCCGTAGTTGACCTGCTCCTTGATGCGCTGGAAGTCGGAGAAGGAGGTGGGCTTGGTAAAGTACATCAGCGAGATTTCCAGGCTGCTGTCCTGAAAGCTGTTGAAGCGGATGACGGTGTCGTCAGCAAGAATCTCCTCGTTGGAGTTGACCATTTCGGTGATGCGGGCGACACATTCTTCCATCTTCTCTTTCGGGGTATCATAGGTCAATCCGATGGAGAAGGTGGCGCGGCGCTTGTTCATTCTGGACCAGTTGGTGATGGGGGAGGACACCAGCGAAGAGTTTGGTACAATCACCAGAGCGTTCGGGAAGGTGCGGATGCGGGTGGAGCGGAAGGTGATGTCCTCGACAACGCCCTCGATATTTGGAGTAGAAATCCAGTCATCGACCGCAAACGGTTTGTCCAGCAGGATGACCAAACCGCCAAAGAGGTTCTGCGCCGTATCCTGTGCTGCCAGTGCGAAGGTCAAACCTCCCAGACCAA
>OLPW01002237.1_pt1 | contig 17634 bp, 13 predicted proteins | sample 1672161 | NCBI WGS metagenome assembly OLPW01 (sample SAMEA3136654, study PRJEB25190) | human gut metagenome
AGTCGAAACTTTAGATTTTAAGCCATTTCTGCCGCACAGGTCGCCAGAAATGATTTTCAATGAGGTTAGCACCTCAAACACCCTAAAATAAAGTAGACAAAATCATTATGGTTTTGTCTGCAATTTGAGATGGCTACATATTCGTAGCCATTTTTTTTATTAACAAAATATTCATAAATAAAATTCTTCCTTTAAGGTTTATTTAAGAAACTAAATGTATAATGAAATCAACATAAAGGAAAGGGGTAATAAAAATGAATATCGGATTAAAGAAAAAGATAATAAGTATAGCAGCAGTAGTTGCAATTACCGCAACAATCGGCAGCGGATGTGTTTTGGCAAAGAGCAATGATATTACGGTTACATATGACGGTGAAAATATCAGCTTTGACGTTCAGCCTGAAATCGTAGATGACAGAGTAATGGTTCCTATGCGTACCATATTTGAAACATTCGGTGCAAAGGTTAAATGGGACAGCGACACACAGACGATAACCGCAAAGAAAAAGTCAAAGACTATACAAATGACTATCGGCAGCAGTGATATGACTAAGAATGACGAAACATATTCATTTGATGTTTCACCTATAATCGAGGACGGAAGAACACTTGTTCCGATTCGTGCAATAAGTGATATGCTCGGACTTGATGTTGAGTGGAACGAAAAGAACAACACAATTACAATAACCACTCCGCAAGATGATGAGGACGAGTCTTGGAAAAACAATACAGGAACGGTTGATCTTGACAATATTGAAGTTACAGGTGACGGTATAAGCGTATCGGATAACTTTATAACAATTTCAAAGGGCGGTGACTTTGAAGTCACAGGCACACTTGATGACGGTCAAATTGTTATTGACACCGAAGAAAAAGTTAAACTTCGTTTGTCGGGTATGAGTCTTACAAATAAAAACGGTTCGGCTGTATATGTAAAGAATGCCGACAAGGCTTATATCACATTGACGGACAACACCGAAAATACTTTGACGGACGGAGAAAATTACACAAGCGGTGATGAAAATGAAAAAGGCTGTATAACATCAAGAGATAATCTTGAAATTAAGGGCAGTGGCTCACTTACCCTAAACGGAAATTATAATCACGGTATTTTCAGCAGTAACAGCATTGAAATCGGTAACGGAAATATTACCGTAAATGCAAAAAATGACGGTATTCATGCAAATGATACACTTGCGATAAGCGGAGGTACTGTAAATGTTACTGCAGAGGGTGACGGACTTCAAGCGAAAGAAATACTTGATATATCGGGCGGTGAAGTGAATGTTACGACAACAGGCGAGGTTAAGGCAAGTACATCTAATGACTTCGGCGGTCGAGGTGAAATGAAAGATTCGTTACAAATGACAGATGATGAAATTCAATCAATGCGTGAACAAATGAATAATAATCAATTTACGCAAACAGAAGAAAGTGACGACAGTGAAGATACTTCAAGCAAAGGTATAAAAGCGGATTGGATGCTTGAAATATCGGGCGGTGAAGTTACAGTTAATTCGACAGACCATGCTATTCATTGCACGTCTGATATAAATATTACGGGCGGTACACTTAATTTATCGTCGGAGAGTAAAAAAGGTATATCAGGTCATGGTGATGTAACGATTGATGACGGTGATATAAAGATAACAAAATCAACCGAGGGTATTGAAAGTAAGAAGATTTTGACGATAAACGGCGGTAATATTGACATAACTGCAAGTGATGACGGATTGAATTCAGGAGGTACAGGTGCAAATCAAAACGGCGGTTTCGGCGGCGGTACTAATATGCAAGGCGGTCAGCAGGGCAACAGAGGTCAAATTGGCAGACAAAACAGTGACGGACAGGACGGTAAGCAAATGACACCGCCGGATATGTCAAGCGACCAGAACGGTAATCAAATGACACCGCCGAATATGCAACAAGCCGAGGGGAATGAACAGGACAGTGAACATCATATCCAAATCAACGACGGTAATATTAAAATAGTTGCCGACGCAGACGGTATTGATTCAAACGGTTCATTGTTCATCAATGGCGGTACTGTTACGGTTGACGCACAGGCAACAGGTGCTGAAAGTGCCTTTGATACAGACGGTGCATTTATAGTAAACGGCGGTACAATTATAGGTGTAAGCGGCAGCGGTATGGACGAAAGTCCAAACAGTTACTCTGCTCAAAACGTAATTTTAGCATACACAACTTCACAGTTTTCCGCGGGTGATGAAGTTAAGATAACTGATTCAAACGGTAAGACAATCGCTGAGTATACAGCCGTTAAAGGCGGAAGTAAGATTGTGTACTCATCGGATAAACTTAAAACAGGTGAAACGTATACGGTTTACGCAAGCGGTGAAGAAGTCGGAAGTGCCGAAATTGAAAGCAGTATAACGAAGATAGGAACAAAGTCAAATTCAGGTTTCGGCGGCGGTCACAGACAAAAAACAACGGATAACACGACCGACACAAGTGCAACAAATTAATAAATAAGGCAAGCCATATCGGCTTGCCTTAACGTGTTGGAATATGGAAAAAGGATGTCGAATAACAGCCACCACTCCGACACTGCGTGCTACCTCTCCTCAAGGAGAGGTATTAGTAAGGGACCCAAAGAGGGGAGCTGTCGACAGAGTCGACTGAGGGGTGGGGATAGAGGAACAGAAAAAGGGCGACCAATGATCGCCCCTCCGCAAAATAAAACATCATTCCACAAATTTAAAATTAATAACATCGAAAAGTCCCGAATCGGTAATACGAACTTCGGGGATTACAGGTAGCGGCAAAAATGCAAGTGACAAAAACGGATCGATTTTATCTGTTATATTAAGCACTTTTGCGGCACTGTAAAGGTTATCGTGTTCTCTTGTAACTTCATCGGCTGATTTTACGGACATAAGTCCCGCAATATCAAGAGTCATTGACGCGATAACTTTACCCTCTGAACAAACTGCAATACCGCCGCTTGTACCGAGAGTATTTACGGCAAGTGCCATATCGCTGTCGTTATCACCGATAACGATTACGTTATGGCTGTCGTGACCGATAGAAGTGGCGATAGCACCGTTTGTAATTCCGTAATTGGTTACAAATCCGATACCCTTTGTACCTAAATTATGATGACGTTCGATAACGCATACTTTAGAAAGGCTGTCAGAATATGATACAGTAACCTTTTTTGTGATAATACTTTCGGGTATAAGTTCGATAGCGTCAAATTTGTCTTTAACATCAGTCTTGAAGAAGTCGGCTGATATTTTCGGCAGATGAACGGTATTTGTAACTTTTGAATTGTCAACCGTTTCGCATTCAAACAATGCTTTACCGTTTTCACATACAAGTTTGCCGTTTTTGTAGACTTGTGATATTGAACTTAAATTCAAATCATCGGCAACAACAATATCGGCAATGTATGACGGAGCGATTGCCCCTTTATTCTTCATACCGTAGATTTCACAAGCGTTAAGCGTTGCCATAATGATTGCGTCAATATTGTTAAGACCGAGTGAAACGGCTTTTCTGATACAGTGGTCAATACTGCCGTCACGAATAATTTCGCCGACAAATCTGTCATCGGTACAAAACGCACAACGTCTTAACGTGTAAGGGGTTACACCCTTGATAAGTTTTGCAACGTCAAGCGAAAGCGTACCCTCACGAAGAAGAATATACATACCTTTGCTTATCTTTTCGGTCATTTCTTCAACGACACTGCATTCGTGGTCGGTTTTTATACCGGCACTTGCATATGCGTCAAGCTCATGACCCGAAAGCAAAGGTGCGTGACCGTCAACGATGTCAAGACATAGCTTACCAAGCGTTTCATCATCACCTGAAACAATACCGGGATAATTCATCATTTCACCGATGCCGAAGAATTTAGGTGCAAGTTTTTGAGTTGTTTTTGCGTCAAGATTAGCACCTGTATGTTCAAAAGGCGTTGCAGGTACACATGACGGCAACATAAGATTTACGTCAAGCGGAATATTTTTCGCAGACTTTAACATAAATTCAAGACCGTCCTCACCGCATACGTTTGTTATTTCGTGAGGATCGGCAATAACGGTTGTAATACCGTGAGGCATAACTGCCTTTGCATATTCGGACGGCTGCGTCATAGATGATTCAATATGAACGTGCGAATCGATAAAACCCGGCATAATATATTTGCCGGAAACGTCTTGTTCGTTTTCACCGCTGTATGAACCGACACCGCAGATAATACCGTCTTTTATAATAACATCGGCTTTAATAACTCTGCCCGAAAAAACATCGACAACGTTTCCTCCTTTAAGTATTAAATCAGGTGCGATACGTTCCATAGCCGTATCAATATATGTTTTTTTCACTTAATATCACCTCGTACAATTATGATATAGTTATTATATACTAAAAGTTAATAATATTCAAATGAAATGTGAATAAAGTGTAAATTCATATTGTATCAAAAGTGTAAATATTGACTTTGAATAATTGTGGTGGTAAAATAGTTAAGTAAATTAACAAAATTTAATATTACGGTGTGTGGGGGGATACACGGTGAAAGAAGAAATGTTTCTTCAATGTTGGGAAATCGTAAGCAGGATAAAGCTGTGGTTTCTTTCAAAGTATCCTTTTGATGGAATGTCAAGGGGCGATTATATGATGTTGAATTTACTTACTCAGTCTGCAAATGACGGAAAAATGATGACGGTCACTATGATGAGTGACATTTTAAAAGTCAGTAAGGCGGCTATTTCTCAAAGCATAAAGGCTTTGAAGAAAAAAACTGGGTTAAAAGTATATCGGATACAACCGATAAGCGTAAGAGTTATATAGTTCTTACTGACGAGGGCAGAAAATCATATGAAAATCAAAGGAAAGTTATAATCAGAAACTTACAGGAATGTTTCAGAGATGTAGATGAAGCAGACCTTAAAATGTTTTGCGATAAATTAACTAAAGTCGCAGAGCAGATAAGTTAAAAATATAAAGGTGCAGGAGGCAAGAAATATGGGAGATTTTACTTCTGAAAAGGAGCAAAAGCTTTTGGAAAGCGAAGCAGAAGTATCTAACACAGAAGATACAAATGCAGACGAACTCACTTTTGAAGAAATATCTGGATTTTCAGATGATGATGACAACAGTGATGAAGAAAAGAAACCGAAAAAGAAATTCATTGGATATGACAAGCAAAACAAGAAGTTCTTTATCGGTAAGTTTAAGATAGGCAAGAAATTGCTTATAATTATTCTTGTAATAGCAATACTTGCAGGCATATGTTCGGGACTTATTATGAAGTCCAAAAACAACAGTGCCGTAAAAGTTATGTATACCGATTCGCCGGTTGAACGTCGTACTATCACAAATACAATCACAGGTTCATCATCTATCGAGCCGAATGATTCGTATAACGTAACGACAATCAAGTCTGGCGATATAACAAGTGATACGTTCAAAGAGGGTGACGTTGTTAAGAAAGGTGATAAGCTTTATCAATTTGAGGACAGCGACGCTCAAAATTCTTTGAGTACGGCAAAAAATGCACTTGCAAAAGCACAACAGGCATATGTTGACGCGGTAAAGCAAAAGGCACAGACTGTTTCTTCAAACAATATCGGTACAAAGTCTGCACAAAATGCAGTGACAAAGGCATTGAATTCGCTTAACGATACTAAAAACAATCAGTACATACAGTCAAATTCAGCAGGTAAAGTTAAAGAATTATCCGTAAAAGAAGGTGACCATATCAATGCCGGTGCAGCGGTTGCAACATTGTATGACGATTCTTATATGAAACTGAGAATACCGTTTAATGAAGTTGATGCCGAAAGTATTCAGACAGGCGCAGCCGCAACAGTATCTGTTATAGGTTCGGGCGATACGATTTACGGAACTGTTAAAGAAAAATCATCGTCAGCCGTTTCAACAGACGCACACGCTAAAGTTGTGTATGTAACGGTTGAAGTCACAAATCCGGGCGCACTTACAACAAATGATTACGGCAGTGCGGAAATAAACGGAGTTGCTTGTGCAAATACGGCACAATTTGAATATGTAAGCGAGGGAACAATAACATCAACGGCATCAGGCACACTTGAAAATCTTAATATTGCGGTAGGAGATTCTGTTTACAGCGGTCAAAAAGTCGGATATGTTAAGTATGATAATCAAAACTCGACAATGAGCAATGCACAGCTTTCATATAATGATGCGGTTTTGGCACTTGAAAAGCAAGTATTGCAAAACGATACTTTCTCACAGGATTCAAGCATAAAGAACGCACAGCTTGCACTTGACGATGCCGAACTTGGTATTGAAAAAGCACAGGACGCAGTTGACGATTATGTTGTAGAAGCTCCGATTGAGGGTACAGTCGTTAAGAAAAACTCAAAAGCAGGCGATACGATAGATTCTTCAAATGCAACAGATCCGCTTTGTGTAATTTATGATTTGTCAAGCGTTAAAATCTCTATTGATGTTGATGAAACGGAAATAGCACTTATTAAGACAGGTCAAAAAGCTACTGTAACGGCAGATGCGGTAGAGGGTGAATTTGAAGGTGTGGTTACAAAAGTTCCTGTAGACGGTGTAAACGAAAACGGTGTAACAACATACACTATCGAAATTCAAATAGAAAATTACGGTGATTTGTTGCCGGGTATGAATGTTGACGCCGAAATTGTTGTTGAAGAGGCTGACAATGTAATTGCAGTACCTGTAAACAGTGTAAACAGAGGCAATATTGTATTTGTAAAGGACGACGGAACAACTCACGAAAATGATGTTACGGATATTATAAAGGGTAATAAAGATAAATCGGGTAAAACGGACGATAAGAAGAAAGCCGATGATAAGGACGATAAGTCGCAGTCAAGCGGTATGCCGGTTGTAAGCGTCGATACACCGAACGGTGATAAATCGGATGAAATTTCGGTGACTAAAGAAAGTGTACCTACTAATATAGATGTACCTGACGGTTACCGTGCAATTCAGGTTGAAACAGGAATTAACGATACAGACTATATCGAAATCAAGTCAGGTTTAACAGAAAAAGACCAGGTAAGAACGCTTGACACAGAATCGTCAAGTGCGAATGCGTCATTCGGTGATCCAAATGCTCAAGATATGTATGTAGTTCCTAATGGCAATATGGGCGGAATGTCAGGCGGCGGAGTCATAATGCCAGGCGGCGGAGGTATGTCCGGCGGCGGTGGCGGAATGCCGGGCGGCGGAGGTATGTCCGGCGGCGGTGGCGGAATGCCGGGCGGAAGATAAAGCGGAGGTGAAGTAAAATGCCTCCATTGGTAGAAATGAAAGATGTTTATAAGATTTATCATATGGGTGATACGGAAGTTCACGCACTTGACGGAATATCTCTTACTATAAACAAAGGTGAATTTGTTGCGATAGTAGGTCAGTCGGGTAGTGGTAAATCTACTTGTATGAATATTATAGGTTGCCTTGACGTGGCAACAAAGGGTGTTTACAGATTAAACGGCAGAGAAATTAATAATTACAGTCAAGATGAATTGGCTGATGTAAGAAATAAAATGCTTGGATTTATATTTCAGCAATATAACTTACTGCCGAAATTAACAGTATTGGAAAACGTTGAACTGCCGCTTTTGTATGCGGGACTTAGCGACGCGGAACAAGAGAAAAGAGCACTTGATTCACTTGACAGAGTAGGACTTAAATCAAAAGCGAAAAACCACCCGACACAGCTTTCGGGTGGTCAGCAACAGAGAGTGTCAATAGCAAGAGCTTTAGCAGGCGATCCGTCGGTAATACTTGCCGATGAGCCGACAGGTGCACTTGACTCGCGTACAGGTCGTGAAGTAATGCTGTTTTTGCAGAAACTTAATGCGGAGGGTAATACGATTATTCTTATTACTCACGATAACTCGATAGCGGCAAAAGCAAAACGTATCATTCGTATAACAGACGGACGTATCGTTTATGACGGTCCGGCAGAGGGTGACGTAACAGTAATGAACCAGCACGGTGCCGGCGAAGATGCTCCCGAAGATGAAAGAGCAAAGGGGGCGACTTGATTATGAGTATTTGGAAATGTTTTCAAATGGCAATGTCAAGTATTGTCGGTAACAAAATGCGTTCAATACTTACAATGCTCGGTATTATAATCGGTATTACGGCGGTTATTGCGCTTGTAAGTCTTATGTCGGGTATGACATCGGAAATAACAGACACGTTTGAAGAAATGGGTATTGAGTCAATCAATGTTATAATAAAAGACCGTTCTTCAACAAAGGAAGTAAAGCCTGAAGAAATGGAACAGCTTGCGGAAGAACATTCCGATATTATTGCAGGTCAGTCACCGACAGTTTCAATGCCTGCATTTATAAAAAACGGCAGTGATACAATTTCAACACAGGCAACGGGTGTAAACGAATACTATCTCGGAATGAAAAAGTATAATATTACATACGGACGTGAGCTTACATATGTTGACGTTGAGAGAAAGCAGAAAGTCTGCGTTATCGGTACTTATATAGCAAAAGAAATTTTCGGCGGTGACGCACTCGGTAAGTCTATTCAAATAACGGGTACGCCGTATGAAGTTGTCGGAATACTTGAAGAACAGGACGACTCGACAGAAAATTCTTCGGATAACTGTGTGTATATACCGTACACTTTGGCGTCATACACAAACCGTACATCAACCGTAAGCAGCTATGTTGTCTATGCGGTTGACCAGGAAAAGGTTGAGGAGGCGGTTTCACTTTTGGAAGCACTTTGTGATAAAGATATAGGTGACAGTGATTACTATACTGTAACGTCAATGAAGTCTATGGCAGACAGTGTAACCGATATTCTTGATAAAATGGAACTTATGCTTATCGCAATCGCGGCTATATCGCTTGTTGTTGCCGGTATCGGTATTATGAATATTATGCTTGTGTCGGTTACGGAACGTACAAGGGAAATAGGTATCAGAAAATCACTTGGTGCAAAGCAGAAAGATATACTTTCTCAATTCGTTATTGAGGCGGGTATGCTTAGTTGTTTGGGCGGTATAATCGGTATTATTGTAGGCTCACTTTTGGCAATACTGGCAGGTAAACTTTTGGGGATGGATATATTACCGACCTCGACATCTATTGTAGTATCGTTTACGGTTTCGGCGATGATAGGTGTGTTCTTCGGCTATATGCCTGCTAAAAAAGCTGCCAAATTAAATCCGATAGATGCGTTACGTTATGATTGATAACTCAGCAATGCGAATGATTTTCTCTCGGACTGAGATTTTCTCGGATTTATAACATATACGGAAAGGAAGTAAGTTATGAAGAAAATAATTTCTTTTGTTTTGGCGGCGGCTATGTCATTATCGACTTTGCCTGTATTGGCAGACTGGAACAATGACGAAGATATTATGTCGCTTTTGTCGGAACTTAATATAATGGTCGGCGATGATGACGGCAATTTAAGACTTGATGACAATGTATCAAGAGCGGAATTTGCAAAAATTGCAGTAGCGTCATCAAGCTACAAAGATACAGTAGCAACAGGTTTAAAAGTATCACCTTTTAAAGATGTTACATATACTCACTGGTCAGCACCTTACATAAAGGCCGCTGTATCAGCCGGAATTGCGGAGGGATATGTTGATTCAACATTCAGACCTGACAATACGGTATCATATGAAGAGGCACTTACAATGGTATTAAAGGTGCTTGGATATACAACACAGGATTTCGGCGATTCATGGCCTTACGGTCAAATGGGGCTTGCAAACAGTCTTGAAATTACAAAGAACGTAAATGCCGAGCAAGGCGAGGCACTTACAAGACGTCAGGTTGCAAGACTTATTTACAATACACTTGACACAAAAATCAAAGATAATCAAAGCAAACTTATAACTTCAGTGTTTGACAGTAAAGTTATTGAGGGTGTTACGATTATTGCGTCACACAACGAGGACAGCTCACTTGGTACTGACAAAATCTATACAACAGCCGGAACATTTGAATTTGACGGTAATTTCAACAGCGATTATGTCGGCAGAAAAGGCGATATTGTCGTAAAGAACGATGAAGATTTTGTGTCATTTACACCGCGTGACCAGCAAGTTGAAGAATACACCGTTTCAAACGTAATCGGTTCCGATATAATTCTTGACGGCGATATGTATAACATCAATTCAAACACAACTACATATTACAAGTCACAGGCACTTACATACGAAAATGCCGCAATGCAAGCCGAAAAAGGCGATACATTCAAGCTGTTTAAAAATTCAAACGGTTCTGTTGACTATGCAATGCTTGTTGCAAAAGACAGCGAAACAGGTACGGACAGCTTTGATAAATATGTAATCTATTCACTTCTTTCAGACGCTGTTATATGTTATAAAAACGGCAGTTTTGAACAGATTGATATAACAGACGGCACAACTTGTTACAAAGATAAGAATAAGAGTACATACGGTGCTGTAAAGAATGAAATGGCTATGGGCGACATTCTTTATGTCAAGATGGACGGAAATAATGTTGATTATGTAAGTTACGAAAAAGGTAATATGGAAGGCCCTGTCAAGGTTACAAATTCAAATTGGATTGCAAACTTTGATACAAACGGTTCAACAACGGTAATGAGAAGCGGTAATAAAGTTGACGCGTCAGAAATTCAGCTTAACGATATTATTTACTATTGTAAAGATTTGAATATGGTGCTTGCTTATACGGATAAGGTTACAGGCGTGTACGAAAAGGCGTCACCGACAAAGGATTCGCCGACAAGCGTTACAATTTCGGGTAAAGAGTATTCTGTTGAAAGCGTAGACGCATTTAATGCACTTTCATCAAGCGGAACATTTAAGTATGGTGATACCGTAACACTTCTTCTTGGCAGAAACGGCGAAGTAGCTGGAGTTGTCGGCGGAAGTGACAGTACATCTTCACACACAACAGTAGGATTTGTTACGGAAACAGGCAAAAAAGATTTCACAAACCCTGATAATACGGTATATTCAAGTTACTATGCAAAGGTTGTTACACCTGACGGAACAGTAAATGAATATGCGACTTCATCAGATTGCAGTTCGCTTAAATGTGCTGTAGTAAATGTATCATTTACAAACGGTAAAGCAAGTCTTTCAAGAGCAAAGGGGTATGACAACGTAAGCGGTAAGTTTAATTCCGAAAAGAATAAATTTGGCGATTATACCCTTGCAGACGATGTGAAGATTCTTGACACTGCCGGAACTACAAGCGACGACTTAGCAATGTACACAAGAATTTATCCGCAGCGTCTTGACGGTGTTACGATAAAATCTTCAAGCGTATTGTATTATTCAAAGAATAAAGCCGGTGAGATTGACGAGCTTATATTGAAAGATATAACGGGTGATGCTTATAAGTACGGTGTAATCACTGCTGCTGATTCGACAACTCATACATATACTATTGATATAGACGGTACGCAAAACACATATGCGACTGCATTCTCAACAAATGTAAAAGGTCCGCACAGATTCAGTATGAATCAGACAGGTATTGAAAGTATGCGTCAGCTTTCATCGTATCCAAGCAATATAACTTCGCTTACACGTACAGAGGCGAAAATCAATAATCAAACATATTTGCTTAGTGATAAGGTGATTGTATATCATAAGACAGATGTTAATAAATATCTGAAGATAACACTTGATGATGCTATAAACGGAAATTATAAGCTTACTGCTTATTACGATAAGGCACAGACATTGGGTGGCAGAATTCGTATAATAATAGCTCAATAAGATGAAAAACAAGCGATGAAAATCGCTTGTTTTTTTGCGTAATATTAAAATTTTATAAATTTGACGGCAGATATATTGACATATTAAATGTCAGTGATTATAATAATAGGTAAAGAAGGCTATGTGTAAATTAAAAAAGGCGGTAGAATAAATGAATTCAGTTTTGTATTGTTTGCATAATTTGTCACAAAAATCGCATTTAAGACGTATGGAAAAGTTTACTCAGCACGGTGACACTTCGTGCCTTTTGCATACGATTGCGGTTGCGTATTACAGTATTAAAATTGCCGAGTTTTTCGGTATAAAGTACAAAAAGCGTGACCTTATAAGAGGAGCATTGCTGCACGATTATTTCTTATATGATTGGCATGACGGCGAAAAGGAGAGAAGAATACACGGTTTTACTCATCCTATGACGGCTCTTAGAAATGCTGACAGAGATTTTGATTTGACCGATACAGAACGCGATATTATAAAAAAGCATATGTTCCCGCTTACTGTAATTCCGCCGACTTGCCGAGAAGGATGGATAGTATGTTTGGCGGATAAATACTGTTCTCTTTATGAAACATTTAAAAAAGAAGCGTACAGAAAGATAAATACAAAGATTACGGGGGACTATGCTGAATTGTATAAGGAAATACAAATGATTTAAATAAGGGAGGGTAAATGATGAGTTTTTGCCAATATTTCTTGTGCTTTGCGGTATTTAGCTTTATTGGCTGGGCTTATGAAACGGTATATTACAGCATACAACAAAGAAAATTTGTAAACAGCGGCTTTTTAAGCACTTGCTTTTGCCCTATATACGGTATGGGAGCAATGCTTGATTTGATATTGCTTGGATGGATTGAAAATCCTTTGATACTGTTTTTTGCGGGAATGGTGGTTACCTGCTCGCTTGAATATTTTGTATCGTGGCTTTTGGAAACGCTGTTTCATAAAAGATGGTGGGATTATACAGGTTGGCCCGGTAATATAAACGGACGTGTTTGCCTTATAGGCGGAATTGCGTTCGGTACATTTACCGTTGCACTTATTAAGCTTATTGCACCGGTGACGATTGATATGATTGACAGCGTGAGTTTGCCGGCGTTACATATTATGACGTGCGTAATTGCATTTGTGATGATTGCGGATACAGTTAAGACGGTTAAGAGTATGGATTCGTCAAAACTTTGGTATGTGGAAAAACAGGCCGAATTTATGGACGAGCTGCGTAACGGCAGATGTGTGGGATTGGTTAAAAAAATAAAAGATACATTTAGAAGATAAACGGAGCATTTTTGCTCCGTTTTTGTGTGCAAAAAAGAACCTTTGGCGCGGGCAGATGGTGATATTTCACCGTCAAAGTCCGTATATGCCTCCGGTTCTGTTAATAACAGTATCATATAAAAATAGGAATGTCAAGAATATTAAGTAGGTAAAATAAAACAGATAAGATACCGACAGGAAAAAAGTTCCCCGAAAGTGAGTCAAGGCTCGATAGTATCTTTATCTGTTAATAACATTATATGTGAAAGTAGGCCGATTGTCAAGCGGTTGTTTAGCAGTGACACAAATAAGATACGGCTAAAGTAACTGCTCAAATTAATGATGCATCAAAAAGAAGATGTAGATTATTGAGAAGCGACTGCTACAAACAGTGTAACCACGCCTGACACGTCCAAAACGTCCCAACCACTACATCTTCTATCGGCAGCAAATATTGTATTGATTGTCAACAGTGGATGTAGGGGCGATATATTGGACTATTTCGTTACCGTTTTTGAGTCAGTGATTGGAACAAGATTGTTTAGAGAATTCCACCACATAACTTTTACGGTATGAGTTGCAGAAAGTAGGGGAACACTTATATTTTCTTGTGGTGAATTGATAGTACAACGTAATAATCTGCCGTCCGAATGAAATTCAGAAATTAAGATAATTCCGCCTGAAGTGCTGTTTGTGAGTTTAACAGATATATTGTTGCCTTCAATGGTGCAGTTAATATCATGTGTAGGACACGTTGTAGCAGTTGGGCTTGTTGCAGGAGTTATTGTCGGATTTGTAGTCGCAGTCGGACGTGGTGTAGGTTTTGGGGTAGAAGTCGGAATTAGTGTCGGACTCGCTGTCGGAGTTGCAGTAGGCGTTGCTGTCGGAGTTATTGTCGGGGTCGGATGTGGAGTAGCTGTCGGACTCGTGGTCGGAGTTATTGTCGGAGTAGCTGTCGGACTCGTTGTATGAGTAGGACGTGGAGTCGCAGTAGGAGTGGGACTCGGAATAGGACTCGGACTCACGGTTGGAGTGGGATTTATAGTAGGAGTCGGAGTAGAAGTCGGAGTCAAAGTCGGAGTAGGGGTTGTTTCTGCAATTCCGCTAATTTCAAACTCTAATTTATCTGCTGACATATTTGTTACATAAACAAATATGTCGTTACCAATATAAAGTTCTTCGCCGTCACCGACTGCACAATCTGACATAGTTGAGTATTGACCGTTAGAAACGACCTGCATATTCCAGTTAGCGCCTGTAGTGTTTATATTTGAGGGAAAACGTACACCTGTGTTAGCAAGATAGCAAATCAGTCCACTCTTAAGAGTTACACCTTTTATCAAGTCACCGGTATTGCACGAATAGAGTTTCTTGTTTTTTGTATCATATTTGTTACCATTGTCATCGAATTGACGATATTCCAAATAAAGAGTTTTTCCGTTCGGCAAATCTCGTTTATATGCAACAACTTCATTTTGAGCTGAGGCAGGGTAGAGTGTGTATGTACCGTTTTTATCAATGGTTTTAATTTGATTATTGTCAAGCCAACCGAGCGATTCGCGTTCTTTAACGGAAATATACTGTCCGATAGGGGTTAGATGTTTTGCCATCAGTGACATATAATACACCGCGCTTGTTTGGTTGGAGCGGTACAAGTCTTTCAAGCCAAGTGCGTGCATGGTTTCGTGACATATTTTACCTGTCGGTAAAATAGGCAGATTATCCTCACCGCGATAAAGCACAAGTCCGTTTACGTTTTCGTAGTTGCACGTTAGCTGTAAATATTCTCCGCTCTGATAAGTATTAACTCCTTCTTGCACTGAAATCATATTTGAATATGAGTGATAGTCCCAAAGAGGTGAATTCCAACCAACCGAAATATTTTGCGTTGTATTTTTGTAAATCACAGTAATTAAATCAATTTTTCCGTCACGGTTTCGGTCAAGATCGGCAAAATTGAATTGATTTTCTTCTATATCTTTTGGTTTGTTTCCGTTCGTGATTGCGTTTGAAATTGTATTCGCCCAATCAGCCTGTAGTTCATACATTCTGGAATTTTCTTCTCCACTCTCGTAACCATAAGGGTTTTGGTCATCTTTTTCGGCATAATAACCGCGTGGCTTTGAAAGTGTGAGCGAATTGTTGTTGTCAAAAAGATAAAGCGTTTGCATATTCATTTTCCCGCCGCTTACTGTTTTGAAATAGTCAGCGACATTATATACACTTTTATTATATGTATTGTCTAAAATGTTGCGGACAGTTGTGTCGGCATAAGTGTTGTTGATAAATTCGTCCTCGTCAGAAAATTTCATAAATACAACAAGATTTGTGAAAGTTGGTGCGTTTGATTCGTCCGATAAAACCGCACCACAGGGAATAGTCCCGAAAATTAATATTAACGTGGTTATAATACATATTGCTGTTTTAAATAGTTTTGTTTTATTTTGCATTATTTTCTCCTAATAGTCAGAGGAATAATCTCAGCTGACAAAGTAATTTAGATATTGTTCAACGTCAATCGGTTATAGCGTCAACAACGTCATTAAAGTTTTTCCTTAATAGCTATATTTTTGCAGTTAGGCGGGCATACCTTTCAAATTAAACTTACATTTCTCTAATCAACAATTTAGGAACACCCATTATTCGGCAGTGCTTTAATTCTTCACCCGCAATTAATATTGGCGGAACATTCGGATTGACAGGAACTAACCTCAACCAATCTTCATCTTCTACAAACTCGATTTTTTTTAATGTTGATATTTCGTCATTGTATATCACTGCTCCGACATCACCACTATAATTAACGGTGCTTTGACGTAAGATTAATACTTTATCGCCGTCTTGATATTGAGGATACATACTGTCACCCTTAATGCACAGTACAAAGAAATCTTTCGGAATATGTCCTTTTAAATATGAATTAGGAATATCGACTTTATCTCCGTCCCATGATTCAATAGCGATATGATTATATCCTTTCGCTATGTCACCTATAACGGGGAATGTTGTGTAGTCCTCTGTTATATTCGGATTTGGAAATTTATCATCTGTATATATTTCCGTTTCGTGTTCGTCCAGTCCCATTAAGTAGCTTGGAGTTGTTTGAAGTGCATTGGCAAAAGCTATGATTTTTGATTGAGTTATATCATTTTTGCCCATTTCAATTTTATTTATAGTTGAACGGGATTTATAACCTAACTTAGTTGCAAGTTCTTCTTGTGACATTCCGAGTTCTTCTCTGCGTGCTTTTATTCTCTTATATAATTCCATAAAATATCACTTCCTGTCTAAACATTTATTGTCATTATTAATATATCATAATGTAGACTATTTGTCAACTTTGCTTTAGAATTATAAAAAAGTTGATGAATAATCTACAAAATAAGGACATTCCTGTTAAGTAACAAAAACGAGGTGAAATTCACGGCAAGATAGAGAAAGATTGCGAAAGTGACGAAATGGGAACAATCGCAAGGAAAAATTGTTGTGAAACTTATTGACAAAGGATATATAAACAAAATTATATAGGATATTTGTGTAAATATTGTAAGAAGAAACTTGACAGAGAAATTGAGAAAGGATATAATATTAATGTAAGTTCGTATGCGATAGGAACATTGGACGCTACTGAGTATGACGAAACATATACAGAGTATAGGGTGCAGAAATGGATAGAAGGGGGAATAATGCGATGAGATTAATAAAGACGGAAGAAGAAAAAAATTTGAAAAAAATATATGCACCGTACTATGATTATACAAAAACACCGGCTTTAAGTCCTGATGCACCAGACGAGGCAGTTAAAGCATATCAAAAACAACAAGAGCTGTTTAAAAGAAAATATGCAGAAGCAGAAGCTTTGTTTTTTAGTAACGGAGATAATTGAAGATAAGAATTAAAGCACGTCTTAGGGCGTGCTTTTTTGATACGAAAAAGGAGAGTGGGATAAGTGAATATACGAGGTTTACCCCGCCTTAGCACCTATGAAACGGTGCTTTTTTGACCGTGATACGGTGAAGAATGCGATATATGAAAAGTGGCTTGACGGAAGATTACTTATAATGAACGCAGGTTGTTTTGACGACTAAAAAAGGCTTTTGTTTTAGACGATAATGCAAAATCGTTTCTTGCGGAGCAAGGTTATGTAATACCGTATTTTACACAGAACGATTTACAAAGTGAAGATTTTGTAAGAAGTTTTATCTTCTATTATTACACAGAAGGTTACGGTGCGGATACGTCTGCTCAATATAAAAACGGATATTTTGAATGGTCCGAAAATTCCGTAAGAGATACTTATAAATTGCTTTTCGGTGCAGATATGCCCGAATATCACCCAACCGATAACGGCAGTGTTTTATATGAAAACGGTAATTATAAAATCAGTGTTTCAAATCGCGGAGACGGCAGATATGAATTTATAAGTGCCGAAAATGTCGGTGACGGAATGGACGTAGTATTTAAAAATACCGATTCAACAGGAACTGATTTCGGAAATGTCACGTTCCGCCTTGTTCCGACAGATAACGCAAACGGATATATAATAACTCAAAAGACAAATTAAAAATTTCAAATAAGGCTTAAAAAGTACATCGAAATTCGATGTACTTTTTTGTATGTCGAAAAGGAGGTTT
>OLPW01002246.1_pt1 | contig 17568 bp, 18 predicted proteins | sample 1672161 | NCBI WGS metagenome assembly OLPW01 (sample SAMEA3136654, study PRJEB25190) | human gut metagenome
TGTTAAAGAAATAGGAGAGAATAATTTTAGATGGACAATTAAAACTATATATTGTGTTGCCGGTTCAGAGGCACAGCGTTATGCGAGAGAAAATCATTTTATATGCAAAGAGATAGTTTGAGGGGTAAAAGAAATGGATAAAAAACAACAGGAATATTTTGATTTTATGATGAGTAAACCGTCCGGCGGAAGTCAATTTTCTTCGGGCGGAAACGGCGGAGAAGGGTGCTTGACAACAATTATCAGTGTAGTTATTATACTTTTTATAGCCGCAATTATCGGTTGTTTTATGGATTAGATATGTTAATTTGAATGAGCGGACTTTTATGTCCGCTTTTTTTGCGGTGTACACTATATTGGACTTTGCTTGTGATAGAATTTAAGTATGAAAAAGAAGAAAAATCAACATAATGGGGGATGAATTATGAGTACGACAAAGAAAGTGTTAATTGCATTGGTTAGTATGGTCATGATAATACTTATATCATATTCTTCTTATTGGGGTATGCAATATAATAAAGCAATAAGGCTTATAGAAGAAAAATCGTATGCTGAGGCGGAAGATATTTTGTTGAATTCTCATGTAAGCAATTTATATGATAAGAATGGATTTGTGAGTTGTTACGCTCGTATGTGTCAGTATGACAGTGTAGAGGATGCCTCAATAATAAATTCGTATTTGTCACAGATACCGAAGAATTATAACGGTATTTTTGGAAAAGAAATATCGAAAATGAGAGAAGAAAACAATACCAATTATGAAATATATTTAAAAGAAGAAGAAAAACGCAGAGAAGAACGTGAAAAGAAACTGCAAGAAGAATACGGCTCAAAAGTACCGTATGAGGGTATGTCAGAGGAGTATATCAATTATACAATGGTAGGTAGATATAACGAGAGAGAAGAAGAAAGTTTTTCTCATGGGGAGTATCATATAACAACATATATCTGGTATGCAAAATGGTATGATCCAAATTCAAAATCAATAGGTTTGAAAGTTAAGTGTCAGGATGGAAAAGTTACAGATGTCATAAAAATGAACTATTATTGGACGGAAGACGGTATGCCGAATACAAGCGGAGTACCAATAGACCAATTTGCAAAATATAAGCGTAAATATTCAAGCAAATCAACCGAAAAAAAGAAAAAATCCGATCCGTATGATGTATATGACTATGATGATCCAGAAGATTTTTATTATGATAATTATGATGATTTTGAATGTTATGAAGATGCAGAAGATTATTTTGATGACCATAATTATTAAAGGAGAGAAACATATTTGCAAAAATATATATCAATAACTGAAAGTGATTCAGATTTGTCTTAAAAAATTTTATGGTTGCAAATTGACACCTTGTGTCAACCTGTATAAAATAATAATTAAAGCAAGTGCACGTGTTTTAATTATTATTGGAGGTCAGTTTTATGAACGGATTAAAATATATAAGAACAAAATGCAATTATAGTCAAAGGGCATTGGCTGAAGCGATGGGCGTAAGCAGGCAGGCAATAAATATGTGGGAAAATTCTAAAAAGCTTCCGTCAAAAGAGAGAAAAGAAGATTTATGCAATATATTCGGTATTGATAACTCGGATTATTTCGGTGAACTTACTGTTGAACAACACCAAAAACTTGAAGAGCTGCCTATATACAGAATTTATTCTGGCGGGCAGAGTGAACGATTTACATTTAAGCCGATAAAACCGGACAATGTGCGTTACAGAGCAAAACGACTGTTACCAAATAATGATGAGGAATTATCTTTAGATGAAAAATGTGCATTGAAAAGATTGGAACTGAAAACATTGCTTGATGATATTAGTAACTATGCAGTTGAAAAAGATGTAAAAAACTCTTTCGATAACTTAAGCGCATTAAATCGTACGTTGCATATATTCGGACAAACGTTAGATATAGCAAAAGAAGCTCGCGGCAAACATCCGGAGTATGTGATGGTTTACTTCTACACAATTTTAGCAGTCTTAGACGCTATGAGTATTTCTTTTGGGAATGTAGATGAAAGTGATGTTATGAATCAAGATTTCATTGAAGAACTAAAGAAATGGTATGATTACAGAGAATTTGCTGTTGAATTGTCTAAAATGATAACCAATCATCTTGATTGTGCTTGCAATAATATTCCTACCGAAAGAGAAAATCCACATAGCAATTACAGAAGACGAAAGACTGATAAGAAGTGTTGAAATTCTATAATATAAATAGAAGATTAAAGGTTATGAATGGAGAAAATGCGATTGATTCAACTTGCGGTGTATCCGATGATGAATTGACAAAACGTTTTGTCGAGGCTATTAGGATAGATAATGAAATAAAGAAAATAAAAGGTGTTTCGATTCAAAAATACGATCATGAAAAGAAACAACCGTATTTGGAGTATCCGAACGATCGGAGGAAATATGCTTAAATATAGTATAAAACCTCACTTTTTCCAAATCCACACCACATGGTCTATTTGGGGTAGGGGCAACGGATGACAATCCTTGTGACTTATTTGAGAGAATAGACTTCCCGGTTGACGAATTCTTCCCGCCTGAGAGGGGCGAATTCTTGGAATGTGATCAAGATGACATATCCGAGCCGGAAGATGACAGTGACTGTGGATGTCGAAGATAAATCAGTACAAAAACCTCCTGTGATTATGCAGGAGGTTTTGCTGTATTATGAAAAACAGACAGTTCCGAGGTTCAGTGTAGCTTTAGCAATGAAAAATAAAACTCCTTTTGATATGACATTAAAAGTTTTTGTTTCAGAAAAAATTTAATTTTTTTTGAAAATCCATTGCATCGTACATCGGTGTACGGTGTATAATAATTATAGAACATAGTCTGCCAAGACGGAATAAAAAATTTAAGAAAAGAGGGATTAAAATGAAAAAAGTTTTTAGCACATTGCTTGCGGCGATTATGGTATTTACCATGATTGCAGTGCCTGTCTTCGCAACGGATATTGAGGACGGCAGTGAGGCTTATGTAACAGTAGGAAGTATGAACGTCACAAAAAATCCGACACCGTCCGGAAGTATCAGTGTTGTGTACCAAAATGAGAAACTGACGGTTTTGGAGGCGTACATAAACGGCAAGGACCAAATAGCGGACAATTACCACAAAGTTCAGCTTAAAGACGGTACAATCGGTTATGTGTATGCTTATGCAAACAGAAAAGATACACTTGAGGCGGCAGAGGACTTTGAAGAAAAGTTGAATGAGTCTTTAAAGTCGGATGATGAAAAATATCAACACGCAATAAATATGGTTTTCCTTGCTGATTACATCTACGGCGGTTCAAAAACAACTGAAGGTGAAGAAATGAATTTCTACGCAAAAGTTCCGACTGAATGGGTAAGACATAAAAGACCGGCATCGTTACCGTTAGTAGGTAAAGCAGTTATACATATCGGTGATGAGGGTAAATTCGGTTCGGTAAAGGCATCGTTCTATCCGGGCAATCCGCCGATTAATTATCACTCTAAGAGATTGGACGAACTTAAAGAAATCGGCTATGATCCTCCGTTTGCGGAAAAGTCAAGAACAGAGGCAAATGCCAACACAGCATTTTATGCAGGTGCAACAAGTGAATTTGACGTTGTCGGATATAACGAAGATTGGGTTGCAATATGGAGCGAAGGCGGTGTTGACGAATCACGCGGTACAATCAGACAATGCGGCGAAAAAGACGGTACTGCTTTTACAAGCTGGAAACCTGCCGTATATTTTGTACCGAGAAAAAATTGTTATATCTTAGATATTAACAATCAAGTGACAACTCCTCCGGAAATTGAAGCTATCGGAAAAGCAACCGCTCCGCTTATGGTAAAGACAACTCCCGACTCAACGGATTATGTAAAATCGGGTGTTTACAAAATAAATCAGTCTGTTCAAATAGTGGACGCAACGCCGCAAAACGGTCATTACAAGATTTATTACAAGCACGGTTTGTATTATGTTGAATCACAGTATGTTAATGTGCAGTACACAAATACTCAAAAGCCGGCTATTTCGTATAAGGCGGAAGTAAGTGCTGACTGCGATGTTTCGGACGGCTCTTCAGTTGTGGGCAAGGTGAAAACAGGTACAACAGTTGATGTTATTGAAAAAGATTATGACGGCACAAATTCAAAAATCTATTTCAATTCAAAAGAATGTTATATTCCTACAAGCAATTTGACTGATTTTGTCAGCACACCGTCAGCATCGGGTATAGCGGCACTTGGTGCGCCGATTGGTGTTCTTGCGGTTGATTCGCCATGGAGTGCATATGGTGCAGAGGCATATACAAAAGAGGCTTATGAGCTTCTTAAGGCGCATGAGTACGGCGAGTCATATGAGGGAGCTAAAATATATGCGGACATTTTAAATCGAAATGAAATAAGCTTTTTAAATGATCAAGATTGGGCTAATGTATATAATATTGAAGATTATTCGTATACTCCAGACCCTGATTATCCTGACGAAATAGAAACGGGAAAAGCATATACCATTCTTTATGACGGAAATATTCGTTATATCCTACAGAATGATGAACATTATCAAACGTTTACATATTATCCGGGAACTGAGTTCAGTAAAACATCTGTTGCCAAAACACAGCCTGTTTATATAGACGGTAACAAATATAACGCCGTTGCATACAACATTGACGACAGTAACTATTTCAAACTCAGAGATATTGCGGAAATGCTTAACGGAACAATTAAAACATTTGATATTAAGTATGACGCGTCAACAAATTCGATTGATATGTTAAGCTATTTTGATTACACATCGGTCGGAGGTGAGTTGACGGCAGGTGACGGTGAAACGAGAACAGCCGTTTCTTCATCGGCATTTCTAACTCTTGACGGAGTTCCCGTTCAGGCAACTTGCTATAATATCGACGGTAACAACTACTTTAAACTTCGTGATATAACAGATGTGTTGGATTGTCGAGTTGACTGGGAAGAAAAGAACCAAACAATTTGGATAATACCGGGTATGACTGCGTATGACGATCCGAATGAGGCTGTAGGCTGATAAAATAATATACGGTTCATTTGAGGTGGTGACGAAGTCACATATCCGAGCCGAAAGATGGCAGTGACTGTGAGTGTCAAATAGGATAAATATGATTAATATAACCCTCTTACCGGCTTTGATTTAAAAAGAGGGGCACATCAAAGTTAGACATACTCAAAACAATTTGATATAGTTTAAAATATCACCTGCGGTATTTGTGAGGGAGCTAAGGGCGTTGCCTTGAACTCTAACACTCGCCGCAGGTGTTGCTTTATGCGGAATTTTTAGAGGTTTGGCTGACTTGACGGATAGAATTTGCGGAAAGTATTGTTTATTTTTATGGCTTGTATATGTGAAAATTTAATGATATAATATTAAAAAAATATTAAGGGGTAGAAAAATGAAAATATTTGATAATATAATGTCTTGGAAAAAGCCCGAAATGCTTGACTTGGCAAAAGAGCTTAATATAAAAGGTCGTTCAAAAATGAACAAGGGCGAAGTGGCAGAAAGCATATCGGAAATATTATTATCAGACGAGTATTTTAAGACAGTTCTTGCGGCGCTTGACAAAGAACAAACAGAATGTCTTGTAAATTGGTGCGAGAGCAATGAAATTAAACAGTCAGACGTTTTCAAAATCAGACTTTTATTGGAATTAGGTTATATATCATTTGAAAACGAACAATACAGTTTGTGTGACGAAGTAAAATACTTAGTTGCTAAATGTTATACAAACGAATCAAAAGGCGATTTGGAAGTCAGAGATAAAATAATAAATTACTGCAATGTTTTTGCGGAACTTTACGAAATTGTTCCGTTGGACAAGGTTTTTGAAATATACGACAAGCAAAATCATGATATTTCAAAAGAAGATTTTATGGAATTGATTAATACTGTCAACGGTAAAATGGATTTGTGGGAAATATACAACAATTCGATTGTAAACACTTATGTTTTGGAAGAAGGTTTTTATGATGATTTGTTGAAAACGCAAGGTAACAAGCCGTTCTATATTCCGTCAAGAAAAAAGATTATGAAAATGGCTAACCCGGGATATATTGAAGAAACCAACGAATATCTTGCGCTTAGACATTACTTGATTAAGAGAATGGGTATGGATGAAGTAAAGGGCGAAAACTTATGCTTTGAAATTGAAATGGAATGTAAAATGAGCAATGAAAACGCTCCTGATATTCTTAGTTTGTTTGACAAGTATAATGTTGAATTAAATGATAATAATGCAAAAAAAGTAATCGGTTTGGTACAAGCTGTTAATTTAAACACAAGAAAAGCGGTAAACAGAGGTTACACCGATTTGCAAATCGAAGAAATGAATAACAGATATATGGTTCAGAACGATTTTTTCCCGTTCTTTATGTAAAAAACAAAAGCTCCCGAACTTATATGTTCGGGAGTTTTTTTATTCTTCTATCGGCAGAGCTACTTGTGTTATGAAAAGTTTTTTATCCTTATGTTGCGGGGGACCTTCAAGATATGTATGACGGCACATTCCCAAAGGTGTGAGATTATGCTCTTTGGCATACGACAAAAGTTTTTCGCGAACTTTCGGGAGTTCCTCATATGCACCGTGATGATAAATGCAAATTGCACGCATTGGTGTCAGTACGACGATATGTTCGCCGCTGCTTTCAGGCGGTACGGCAACACAGTAAGAAATTTCGTTGGGTGCGGACAATGAGTATTCTAAAAAATACATTCGCCTTGTCATATCGGTACCGTATTCACGCATGGCAAGTATTGCGGTATCGCGCAGAATATTTGTTTTATCGAGAATACTTTCCGTAGTAAAAGTGCGTCGATAAATCGTTTGCTTGTCAATGTGGATTTCCTTGATTTGTGTGGGATTGGTGTTTGCTCTTTCATACAACTTTTCAATATTCAAATTTATTTCGTCACGCATAGCTTCAAGGCGGCGGATAAGCGGTAATAAATCGGTTTTGCCGTCTAAATAGGCGTGAATTTCATCAAGCGACAGACCGAGCTTTTGCAAAATGCGTACTGTACGAATTTTAGTGAACGTATCTACGGTATAATAACGATTTCCGTTTTTGCCGTCCTTAACGTCAGGAGTAATCAATCCTTTTGCTTCGTAATTCAATATGATTTTTCTTGTAATTCCGATTGATTTTGCCATTTCACCGATTGTAAACATATTTTTTTCAACATTCATATCATCACCCCAAAACATATATTAATACAAAAAACGGAAAAATGCAAGACATAGAAAAATGTTGTTTAAAATTCGTGTATAGTGGTATATATTATATATGAGTAAATTTACGGAGGTAATATAAATGGCAAACAAATATTCGGGAACAAAAACAGAGGAAAATTTAAGAACTGCCTTTTCGGGTGAGTCGCAAGCGCGTAACAAATACACATATTTTGCGTCGAAGGCAAAGAAAGACGGCTTTGAACAAATAGCGGATTTGTTTTTGAAAACAGCCGAAAATGAAAAAGAACACGCAAAAATGTGGTTTAAAGAATTAAACGGAATCGGAACAACGGCAGAAAATCTTGTTTCGGCGGCAGAGGGCGAAAATTTTGAATGGACAGATATGTATGCCGATTTCGCAAAAACTGCCGAAGAAGAAGGCTTTACCGAATTGGCTGAAAAGTTCCGTATGGTAGCCGCAATAGAAAAAACTCACGAAGAACGTTACCGTGCATTGCTTCACAACGTTGAAACAAAAGAGGTTTTTGAAAAGAGTGAAGTCAAGGTTTGGGAGTGCCGTAACTGCGGTCATATCGTTGTAGGCGTAAAAGCTCCGCAGGTTTGTCCTGTGTGCAATCACCCGCAAGCATATTTTGAAATTCACGCAGAAAATTATTAAAAATTTCAGCATATCATTTTTGGAAATGATATGCTTTTTTATTTGAAAATATTAATCGAAAAGTCTTGATTAAATGAATAATTAATGATAAAATGTATGTAATGGCGGTTGAAATTTGTATGAATTGAATTTGCAATTTTACAGACGCTATTATTAAAGTTGGTTTTTTATTTGAGAAAGGCTATGGAGTTGAAAATGAAAAAAATTACGGCTCTTTTAACGGTATTGATGATGTGCATGACATTCGGTGCGAATTTTGTATACGCGGCGGACAGTAATTCGGCACGCAATGCTGTTTTGCAAATACGTAAGGAGATAGACAGTCACAAGTCGAACATTCAATCGAAAAACGGTGAACTGTTTAAACTTACACCCGAAGAAATCGCCGAAGCGGATTTTAAGAATTATGATACGTCATCAGTACTGTTGGGAACTGACTTGTATGAGTTTTCTGCCGGCAGTGTTTCAAACGACATAAAAGGCAAAGACGGAACAATAAACACACTTGCTCCGAATGAATACAAAGTTCACAGTACAATTAAATACGGAAAATATCCGTCAATATTCAATTCAGACACGGTGATAAAAACTTCCGGCGGAAAACGGGCAACATTTGTTGCGGATTATTCGGACGATGTGCCGTCATATCAGATTGTGAAGAATGTTGAGAATTTATATGTCGAAAATATAGATTTTGAAAATTTTCCTATGATAAAATTTGAAAATTGCGATAATATTATTTTCAACAACTGTTCTTTTACCGATTTTGAAAACAACGGAATTGTGTTCAGAGATTGCAGTAATATCGCGATTTTGAACAGTAAGTTCACAAATTGCGGCAATCAGATTTCGGACAGTTCAAACAGCGGTTACAGTATAAGAATAGTCGGTGATGCACAAAGTCCGGCTGAAAATGTTCTTATTGAAAATTGTACTTTCGAGAACAGCTGCGGTAAGACGATAAGTTTTGTCGGCGATGTTGACGATTATGTTATAAGAAATAACACGATTAACAACAGCGTTTGGGGGGCGATTGATTATTGGACTCCGACTGTTTCGGGCAAATATGCAGACGTTATTGAAAATAATGTGTGCAAAAATATCGGTTTCGGCAAACCGTCCGTAAATGATACGAATGCACTTACAAGCGGTGTCGGTTGTGCGGCGATATTCGCGGGTATGGGAACATCACTCCCTAATACGATTGTGAAAAATAACGTTGTACAAAATTGCGTTGAAACGGGTATCGAAGGTCCGTATGAATTGGTTTATCACAATACAGTAAAAAATACAGGCGAAAATTCCGTTGCGCGTTATACCGGCTCTACAGAGGCGATATATATTAAGCTGACGACTGAATTTGAACAGAAATATATAGGAAATACTATCGAAACAAGAGGTTTGAGATGCTTTTCTTCTTACTCGAACAGAGATGATGAGTACAAGGGAATATACATTTTGAACAATTCTGTGAATTTGAAAAATACAGATGCAAGTATTGTTTGCAATTACAGTCGTTCAGATATTGAAATCAACTGTAAAAAAATAAAGAAGATTGTTATTGAAAATAATACGGGAATGATGAAAGACAAAAAGAGTGTAAACATCTATACCGACAAGGGTTATGTTATGGATTATTTCAGTATTCATAATCCTTGTATGATAGGCTCAGTGCCTGAAAAGGCGAGATATTGCTTTAATATCAATAATAATTAAACAGAATGCAGTCAAAATCGTTGCGGATTTGTCTGCAGACTCAATTAAGCTAATCATTGGGGAACACATAAACAATGCGTATGCTTTGTTTATGTGTTCCTTTTTTGGTGCAAATATATAAAAATTATAGGTATATTTAATAGATAATTACTAAAAAGTAAAATATATGTTGAAATTGCACGAATAAAGTGATATGATAAAAGTATAATTTGTACAAAAGGGATGATTGCTATGGAATATATTGGACATACATCAGACGACGGACGGAAACAACCGCTTTTGGACCACTTGAACGGAACGTCGAAGTTATGTCGTGAAAATGCAAATGAATTTTGGGCGGATATAGCCGAATTTGTGGGGCAAATACACGATATAGGCAAGTATACATCGGGTTTTCAAAAACGTATAAACGGTGCGGAAAATATCCGAGTGGAACACGCAATATGCGGTGCAAAAGAAGTTGCGAAAGCACCGCCGAAATCATATGTGCCTATGATTGAGTATTGCGTTGCGGGACATCATTCGGGTTTGCCTGACGGCGGAACGAAGGCTGACGGTGAAGAAGATTCGACCTTGCACGGCAGAATGAAACGAAAAACCGGCGATTATTCTGCGTATGAAAATGAAGTTAAACTTGAATATCCCAAAGATAATTTGAGAGAACTTTTTGATGTCAGTAATCAGAGAGAAATTATTGAAAGGTATTCTTTTTTTACAAGATATTTGTTTTCATGCCTTACGGATGCGGATTTTATAGATACGGAGCGGTTTGTAACTCCCAACACAGACAGAGGTATAGACGGAGATTTTCAAAAAGCATACGAAAAAGTATGTGAAAAACTTAATTCTTTTAAAATAGAAACCAAACTTCAAGAATCAAGAAGTATTATACAAGAACAGGTTTATAAAAGCGTTGAATCGAATGCGAATGTGTATACATTGAATATGCCGACAGGCAGCGGAAAAACTCTTTGCAGTATAAGAGCGGCTTTGAAAACTGCGATAGAGAATAAGAAAAAACGTATTATATATGTAATTCCGTATGTCAGTATAATTGAACAGACAGCAAAGGTATTCGAGGATATTTTCGGTGATGTACTTCCTGTGTTGCAGCACCATTCAAATTATGATTTTGATGATGATAAAAATGAAGATGAGAACGAAATAACTTCGGAAAAATTAAATCGTTCATGTGAAAATTGGGACGCAAAACTTATAGTAACAACGAATATTCAATTTTTTGAATCACTGTATCATTATAAAGGCAGACGACTTAGGAAACTTCATAATCTGGCGGACAGTGTTATCATATTTGACGAAATACATATGCTGCCGATTGACTATATTCAGCCTTGTTTAAGGGCGATAGGGTATGTGACGAAGTATCTTAACAGTACGGCAATTTTGATGTCGGCGACAATACCGAATTATGATAAATTTATGGAAAGGTATATGTCAGGTGTCAAAATAGAGAATGCGGTTAAGGATACGTCGTTGTTTAACGTATTTGATAAGTGCAGATATGAGTATATCGGAAAGTGTGAACTTGCTTCATTGGCAGAAAAGGCACAGGAATATGACAATGCACTTATAATTGTGAACAAAAGGAAAACGGCAAGGGAATTATATGATATGTGCAGCGGTAACAAGTATCATTTGTCAACATATATGACGCCTTTGCACCGTTCGGAGATTATTGTAAAAATAAAGGAAGATATAAAGAACGGAATTAATACGACCGTGATTTCAACATCACTGATTGAGGCGGGTGTTGACCTTGATTTTAAGGCGGTGTTCAGAGAAATTGCGGGAATTGATAACATATTGCAGTCCGGCGGTAGATGTAACCGTGAGGGTAAGATGGATATGGGCGATGTGTTTGTTTTTGAAACAGACGGCGGAAAAGGTGAAATTCAGCTTAAATCAAATATAACACGAAATTTATTTGAGGAATTTGACAATATTTCAACCGACAAATGTATTGAAGAATATTACAGTCGCTTATTTGCGTTTAATGACGGCAATATAGACAAAAGTACCATAACTTCGCTTATGGGTGAAAATTTGAAATTTGATGAAATACCGTTCAGAACGTATGCCGAGAATTTTAAGTTTATCAAAAATCAAGTTATAGGAATAGTAATTCCGCGTGATGAAAATAAAGATTTGATTGAACAGCTCAGATACGGAAAACTGTCCGTAAAACGAAAATTACAGCAGTACAGCGCGTCCGTACATATTTGGGAGCTTGAAGAAATGATTAAAGAGGGGATTATAGAACAGCTTGATTGTGGTGTTTGCATACTTGCAAATACAGATTATTATAAGTCGGACGTGGGTTTGACGTTGGAAAATGATGTAGATTATTTTGTATGAGGAGGTTAAAATGAGTTACGGATTTAAAATTATGGTTAAAGGCGATTATGCCGCGTTTAACCGCCCTGAAATGAAAGTTGAACGTGTGAGTTATGACGTTCCGACACCGGGAGCTCTTGAGGGACTGATAAAGTCGGTGTATTGGAAACCGGCAATTCGGTATGTAATTGATAAGATTATCGTTTTTAATCCGATAACATTTATCAATGTTCGCCGTAATGAGGTTAAGGAAAAAATAAAATTGCAGTCGGTACAAAAAAGTATGAAAAACGGTACAGGTGATGCAACGATTTATACTAAGGATATGATAAATCAACGCGGAAGTATGATTTTGAAAGATGTATGTTACGGCGTGGAATTTCACTTTGAACTTACGGGTATACAGAGTGACCATGATGACGAGTCGGAGGAAAAGCATTATAATATTCTTCTAAGACGTTTAAGAAACGGTCAACAATTCAGACAACCTGTGCTTGGGTGTCGTGAATTTCCCGTAAAGAGTATTGAGCTTGTGGAGGAATTTCCGCTTGAAAATGTTTCGGATACGTTAAAAGGTGATACGGATTTGGGATTTATGCTGTATCATATGAAGTTTGAGGACGGCGGACATCCGAAAGATAATGATTGGGAAAAACGTAATTTTTCGGACAAGGCAGACGCACTTTTTTACAGACCGCATATGATTGACGGTGTTATAGATGTAGCAAAATATAGGGAGATGATGAAATGCTGATAAAGGCTTTGAATGAATATTACGATATTCTTGCGAGAAATGACAAGGTTTGCAAAGACGGTTTTTCAAGGCAGAATATCACGCATATGATTATGCTGAGAAAAGACGGTACAGTAAGCGATATTATAAACGTGGAGCAGGAAAGTGAACCCGACAGTAAGGGTAAAACCAAACTTCAGCCTATATCGGTGGTTTTGCCGGAGAGAACGCAGAAACCCGGTATAGACGGAAATATTGTCGAACACAGACCGTTATACATTTTCGGACTTAATTATGACAATAAGAGCGGTACATATTCAACAGAGGACAGTACGGATAAGGCGAAGAAATCGCATAAAGCGTTTGTGGACAAAAACCTTGAATTTACAGAGGGTATGACATCGGATATAGTTACGGCATACAGAAACTTTCTGCAAAAGTGGAATCCGCAGGACGAAACCGAAAATGAGTTGCTTGTAAATCTCGGAAAAGCATACTCGACGGCGAATTTTATTTTCGGTCTTGACGGACACCCTGAAATAAAATTGCACGATACTGACGGCGAAATTGCTCAAAAGATAACGGAACTGAAAAAATCAGCCGGACCGGTGCAGGGTAATGACATATGTGCCGTTACGGGAGAAAAAGGCGAAATATCGGTAACGCACGATAAAATCAAGGGTGTAAGAAATGCAAATGCAACAGGTGCGTTAATGGTTTGCGTAAATAATACGGCAGAGTGTTCATACGGCAAAGAACAGGCGTACAACAGTTCCATAACGCAAACTACTATGAAACACTACACAGAGGCATTAAACACTTTAATCGCAGACAAAAATCACAGAATATATCTTGATGATATGACAGTTGTATTTTGGGCGATGTCAGATGACGATTCAAAAGAAACGGATTTGTTTGCTTCAATGCTTGGCTTTGACGATAAGATTGACGCAGATGAAATGAACGGTATTTTGCTTAAATCGCTTAATGACGTAAATCAGGGCAAAAGTCCCGATTTTACAGAACTCGATATTGATAAAAATGTTGAGTTTTATATTGTGGGAATTGCTCCGAATGTTTCGCGTCTTGCACAGAAATTTATATACCGTGATAAATTCGGCAATGTATTTTCACATATAGCAAGACATCAAGCAGATATAATGATTGTTAATTCAAAAGGAAATATACCGATGTGGCGAATATTCCGAGAATTAAAACCGCCTCAAAGCACAAATTACACCACACCGCCGCCGCTTATGGCTTCGGTGTTCGGTGCGATAATAAACGGTACACGTTATCCCGAGTCTTTGCTTGAAAATGCCGTAAGACGAGTGAAAACGGATAAATCGGTAAATTATGTTCGTGCAGGTATTATCAAGGCTTGCATAAACAGAAAAGATAGATATTCAAAAAATAAGGAGGAGATAAAAATGGCACTTGATATTGAAAATAATAATCAAGCGTATCTGTGCGGCAGACTTTTTGCCGTACTTGAAAAAGTTCAATCGGACGCATTGCCTGGATTGAACAGAACAATTAAGGATTCATATTTTGCGTCAGCTTGTGCAAATCCGTCAACGGTATTTCCGAAACTTATAAAGCTTTCGCAATACCACATTGAAAAACTTGAATATAAAGTTAAATATAAGATAGTTACGGGTGAAATTATGGACAAGCTAAACGGCAAATTTCCAAAGACATTACCGCTTAGCGAGCAAGGTAAGTTTATTATAGGCTATTATCAGCAAACACAAGATTTTTATAAGAAAAAAGAAGATAAGGAAATATGAAAGGAAGTAGAGAATTATGGAACCAATTAAAAACAGATACGAATTTACAGTTATTTTTGATGTAGAAAACGGCAACCCTAACGGTGATCCCGATGCAGGCAATATGCCGAGAATTGATCCCGAAACGTCGGCAGGACTTGTTACAGATGTGTGCTTAAAGAGAAAAATCCGCAACTTTGTGGAAATTTTTAAAGAAGATGAGCCGTATTATAATATTCTTGTAAAGCCTGATAAGGCACTTAACACAAAATTTACGGAGGCATATGAGGCAATAGGCGAAAAGACAGGTCAAAAGGGTAAAAATCCTGAGGCGGTAAGAGCGGCAAGAGATTACATATGTCAAAATTATTTTGATGTAAGAACATTCGGTGCGGTTATGAGTACAGGTAACGACCCATGCGGTATTGTCAGAGGTCCTGTTCAGATTAGTTTTGCAAAGAGTGTTGATCCGATATTTACACAGGATATAACAATTACAAGACAGGCAAGAACAAATGAAAGTGATAGTGCTACTATGGGCAGAAAGAGCATAGTACCGTATGGCTTGTACAGAGCGGACGGATATGTGTCGGCTATGCTTGCACAAAAACTTACCAAGTTTTCGGAAGAAGACCTTGAACTTTTGTGGGATGCCATTATCAATATGTTTGAACACGACAGAAGTGCCGCAAGAGGTAAAATGTGCGTAAGAAAACTTTATGTATTCAAGCATGATTCCTTACTCGGAAATGCTCCGGCGAATGTGTTGTTTGACAAAATTGTTATCGGCAAAAAAGACGGAGTGGAAGTTCCGAGAAGTTTCAATGATTATGAAATCACTGTCGATAAAAATATGCCTGAAGGAGTAGAACTTCAGGAAAAAGCATGATTAATATAAGGACAATACAGCATTATATGTATTGCCCGAGAAGATTCGGATTGCTTGAAATTGAGAATGCCTGGGCTGAAAATGTTTCGGTTGTGTTGGCGAATATTATGCACGAAAACGTACATTCGGGCAAACACCAATTCAAAAGCAATAACAAGGTTGTTTTAAGCTCGGTTACTTTGTATAATGATGAACTTGATTTGTATGGCGTTGCGGATTGTATAGAGTTTTGCAAAAATAAAGACGGCGTACCGATAGACGGTCTTGACGGAAAGTACACTGTCAGACTTGTGGAATACAAGCCTACGCAGCCTAAAGACGGCTCTATAAGAGAAACTGACGCGATACAGGTGTTTGCTCAAAAATTGTGTGCGGACTATATTTGGAAATGCAACAGTGAGGGGTGCATATATTATTCCGATACAAGAAAACGTGTGAAAATGCCGTTTGATGAGGAGTACGACAGGTATAAAGCTTTGCTTGATGATTTGGTCGGTAAAATGCAAAACGTAATGGAAAGCGGTGTTATTCCTCCAAAAATAAAAGGTCAAAAGTGCAGTGGTTGCTCTATTAAAGATTTGTGTATGCCTAAAACGAAAAAGTACAGCATTAAACAGCTTATTGAGGAGGATTGCGTATGAGAAAACTTTTGAATACTTTGTATGTCACGAATGAAAATATATACATGACTCTCGACGGCGAAAATGTTGTATGTAAGGAAAATAATGAGGTTAAATTACGACTTCCGTTTTCAAATATTGAGGCGATATTTTGTTTCAGCTATCTTGGCTGTTCGCCTGCACTCATGGGGAAGTGTGCCGATTACGGCATACCGATTAACTTCATATCTCCGTCAGGCAGATTTTTGGCTCGCGTGCAGGGTGCGTCACACGGAAATGTGTTGCTGAGAAAACGTCAATACGAACTTTTTTCAAAACCGCCTGCACTTTTAAGACAAAATACCGTTGCCGCAAAATTGGCGAATACAAAAAGTGTTGTGAAAAGAACGCTTAAAGATTATCCGCAAATTGATGAGGACGGCAAGCTGACTCATTGTATAGAACGCTTGGACGGTTGTATTAAAAGCGTGTATATCACAGATGATTATGATGGTATACTCGGTACGGAGGGTAACGGTGCAAAGGCATATTTTGATGTGTTTGACAGCCTTATTCTTCATCAAAAAAACGATTTCTGTTTTGCAATGAGAAGTAAAAGACCTCCGCTCGATAGGGTGAATGCAATGTTGTCGTTTATATATACGATTTTTACCCGTGAATATGCGGCGGCACTTGAAAGTGTGGGATTGGACAGTTATATGGGATTTTATCATTCGCTTCGCCCCGGACGTGAATCGCTTGCGTGCGATTTGGTCGAGGAGGGGAGATGTATTGTTGAAAGATTTGTGTTGACATTAATAAATCTTAAAATTATTAAACCCGAAGATTTTGATGTACAGGTAAGCGGTGCAGTTTTCTTGAATGATGACGGCAGGAAAAAGGTGCTCTCAAAATGGCAGGAGAAAAAACGTACCGATATGATACATCCGTATTTGAAGGAAAAAATTCCTATGGGACTTTTGCCGTATGTGCAAAGTATGTTGCTTGCAAAATTTGTGCGTGGTGAAATTGACGAGTATCCGTGTTATTTGGTGAAGTAGGTGATATTGATGATGACTTTGGTAAGTTATGATGTGTCAACTGTCGATGCGGCAGGTAGGAAAAGACTTCGCAAGGTTGCAAAGGAATGTGTTAATTACGGACAAAGAGTGCAAAATTCTGTGTTTGAAGTTGATGTTGATTACGGAACATTCTTGAAATTAAAAGATAGACTTATGAAAATTATTGATGAAGAACAAGATAGCCTTCGATTCTATTATTTGGGTAATAATTGGAAGAGGAGAGTGGAGCATATAGGTGCAAAGGAAACATATGACCCTGAGGGCAGTTTGATTTTGTGAGCGAACGTGCAGTGATATTGGTTTTATATGGAGGTTCGCTGAAAAAATAATACATATTATGTAAAAAATATCGCTTTTTAAAGTGATTTTTAGTAAAATGTCCGCTCTGTTGTGGTGGTGTGACTTCACATATACAATATGTAGAGGTCACGCTCCCCACGGAGCGTGTGAGTTGAAATTGCTTACCAATGTATCTACGAATGATTTTTGACCGGTCACGCTCCCCACGGAGCGTGTGAGTTGAAATCTGCATCTGCACCGCCTAACGGCTT
>OLPW01002257.1_pt1 | contig 17504 bp, 14 predicted proteins | sample 1672161 | NCBI WGS metagenome assembly OLPW01 (sample SAMEA3136654, study PRJEB25190) | human gut metagenome
AAGCCGTTCCAGGCGTACAACTTCATCTACACCAAACTTGCCGACTAAGACAAAAACTGCTCCTTAAACGAAGAAACGCGGCATGGGAAAACCCATGCCGTTTTCTTCCATTTCAAGGGTGAAATGATAAAAAGGGCATTCTAAAACAAAAAGGAGGGGAGCGCGTTGATTCGCTACATTATCAAGCGTCTCGTCTATGCGGTACTGACGCTGTTTGTGCTCATCTCGCTCACGTTTTTCATGATGCGCATGCTGCCGGGCGATCCGTTCATCGGCGACAAGACCGTCTCCGCGACGGCGATGGCCAACATGAACGCGAAATACGGCCTGGATAAGCCTGTGTTTGTGCAATATCTGATGTATATGGGCAACTGCCTGCGCGGCGATCTGGGAATTTCCATCACCTACAACCGCGACGTGATGACCATCATCTCCGAATCGTTCCTCGTTTCGGCGGATCTGGGCATTCGCGCAATCATCTTCGCCGTGATTATCGGCATTCTGCTCGGCGCTGTGGCCGCCATCAAGCGCGGCAGCGTGTGGGACTCCGTATCCATGTTCATCGCCATGATCGGCGTCTCCGTGCCGAGCTTCATTTTGGGCGCGGTGCTGCAATATTTCCTTGGCTTGCAGCTGCGCAAAACCTTCGGCATCAATCTCTTCCCGATTCAGGGCTGGGGCAAGTTTAACCAGACGCTGCTGCCTTCGTTCGCGCTGGGGCTCGGTTCGCTGGCGACGGTTTCCCGTCTGATGCGCACGAGCATGCTCGACGTGCTGGGACAGGATTACATCAAGACTGCAAAGTCAAAGGGCCTGTCGCAGGGCAAGATTCTCTGGCGGCACGCGCTGCGCAACGCCATCATGCCCGTTGTGACGGTCATGGGTCCGACAGTGGCTTCCGTGCTGACAGGCACGTTCGTCATCGAGAGCATCTTCAACATCCCCGGCCTGGGCAAGTATTTCGTCACCAGCATCAAAGACCTTGACTACACGATGATCGGCGGCACGGTCGTGTTCTACGGCGGCTTGCTGATCGTCTGCACCCTCGTGGTCGATCTGCTTTACGGCTTCATCGATCCGCGCGTAAAACTGGAGGGCTGAGCATGGAACATATTGAAAAATCCCGCTTTGCCCATGTCGGCCAGAGCGCGCAGGAGAGCGAGTCGATCAAGCGTCCGAGCCTCACGTTCATGCAGGACGCCATGCGCCGTCTGTGGAAAAACAAGGTCGCGATGGTCTGCGTCGTGATCATCCTTGTGCTGACGGCGATGAGCATTTTCGCGCCGATGGTTTCCAAATTCGATTACCGCGAGCAGCATTACAGCCACACCAACGCGCCGATGGGTACAGTCTGCAACGAGAGCGGCGCGGAGGGCGAAGGCCATGTGCATTATTTCGGCACGGACACGCTTGGCCGCGACATTTTCACCAGAATCTGGATGGGCGGCCGCGTGTCGCTGACCATCGCCGTGGTCAGCGCGCTGGTTGACCTGATTCTGGGCAGCATTTACGGCGGCATTTCCGGCTACTTCGGCGGCACGCTGGATATCATCATGATGCGCCTGCTGGAAATCATCAACGGCATTCCGTATCTGATTATCGTCATCCTGCTGATGATGATTTTGAAGCCCGGCATGATGACCATCATCATCGCCTATTCGCTCGTCGGCTGGATTCCGATGGCGCGCCTTGTGCGCGGCCAGGTCGTTGCGCTCAAGCAGCAGGAATACATTGCGGCGGCGGAAGCCATGGGCGCGGGGTCGGCGCGCATCATCGCGCGGCATTTGCTGCCCAACACGCTTTCTGTAGTCATCGTCCGCGTGACGCTGTCCATTCCGAGCGCGATCTTCTCGGAAGCGTACCTGAGCTATATCGGTCTGGGCATTCCGCTGCCGATGTGCTCGTGGGGCTCGCTGGCCCAGCTGGGCATTGAGAATTTCCGCATTTATCCGTACCAGCTCATCATTCCGGCGATCTGCATCAGCCTGACGATGCTGGCATTCAACATGTTCGGCGACGGTCTGCGCGACGCGTTTGACCCGCGCCTGAGGAGGTAAGCGGCATGGCAGAGAGAATTCTGGATATGGAAAACCTGCATGTGTCGTTTGACACCTATGCGGGCGAGGTCAAGGCCGTTCGCGGCGTGACGCTGCACGTGGACGAGGGCGAAGTGCTGGCGATTGTCGGCGAAAGCGGCTGCGGCAAATCCGTGACCGCGCAGACGATCATGAAGCTCAACCCGATGCCCCCGGCGCGCATTGTCGAAGGCAAAATCAATCTGGCCGGACACGACATCGTGAAGGCCAGCGAAAAAGACATGCAGAAGATCCGCGGTCAGGAAGTCGCCATGATCTTCCAGGACCCGATGACCTGCATGAACCCGACGACGCAGGTCGGCAAGCAGATTGTCGAGTCCATCAAGCTGCACAGGCACCTTTCCCGCCAGGAGGCGAAGGAAGAGGCGATCAAGTGCTTAAAGCAGGTCAACATCCCCAACCCGGAGGAGCGCGCCAAGCAGTATCCGCACGAGTTTTCCGGCGGTATGCGCCAGCGCGCGATGATCGCCATGGCGCTCAGCTGCAACCCGAAGCTGCTGATTGCCGACGAGCCGACGACGGCGCTGGACGTGACGATTCAGGCGCAGATTTTGAAGCTGATGAACGACCTCAAGCGCGAGCATGGCACGTCCATCCTTTTCATCACCCACGACCTCGGCGTCATCGCTCAGATGGCGGACGACGTGGCCGTCATGTACTGCGGACAGGTGGTCGAAATGGCCCCGGCTAAGACGCTCTTCACCGACTGCGAGTTCTCCCATCCGTATACCGAGGGCCTGATGGTCTCCATTCCGAGACTGGATACGCCCGCCGGCGTTCGGCTTGAATCCATCCCCGGCTCGGTGCCGCATCCGCTGAACCTGCCGAAGGGCTGCAAATTTGCGCCGCGCTGCAAGTATTGCCAGCAGCGCTGCCTGGAGGAAGAACCGGAGCTGGTGAACGTGACGGAGGAGCAGCAGGTGCGCTGCTTCTACCCCAGAAAGGAGGAGCGCCGTGCAAACCTCAAGTAAAGAGGGGAAGAAGGTGCTGCTTCGCGTCAGCAACCTCAAGCAATACTTCCCGCTGAAAAAGAAGGGCCTTTTCGTCAAGGCCAACGACGGCATTACGCTGGATATCTACGAGGGCGAAACCTTTGGCCTGGTCGGCGAGAGCGGCTGCGGCAAGTCCACGCTGGGCCGCACGCTGCTCCAGCTCTATCGCCAGACGGACGGCCGGACGATGTATTACGGCCGCACGCTGGACGATCTCGCCCCAGCTTACGTCAAAAAGACGCTGCAAACGCTCGACAAGCGCCGCGAAAAGTGGCACGAGCTGAAAAAGCATCTGGCCAACGTGCAGAAGGAATACGACGCGCTGCCGGACGGCGAGGCGAAGTACAAGAAGCACAACGAGCTGGACAAGGCCGTCAAGGACGAGAACGACGCGCTGCTGGATATGGCGAACCTCATCGGCGGCTTCGTCTGCGTGAAGGACGTTCATCCCGCGCAGAAGCTGTTCCTGGAGGAATACCGCATTTCCAGCGCCCGCGTAAAGGAAATGAACCGCCGCGCGGCGGTGCAGCTCGATCTGGACGACGCGCTCTTTGACATCAAGAAAGGCGAAGAGAAAGGCAAGAACGTCGGCGGGCTCAAGAACAAGGAAACCAAACTGCGCGCGGATCTCGCGAAGATCGACGAAAAGCTGGCCGACCTCGCGTGCCAGATCGGCGACGTGCGCAAGCAGCTCGACACGATGCGGGCGCAGTACGCGGGCGACGCGGACTTTGCGCGTTACGAAGTGCTGCGCGACGAAGGCATCGATCTTGCGCGCCTGGAATACAACGAAATCCGCAGGCTGCGCCGCGACTTGCAGCTCATCTTCCAGGATCCGTATTCCAGCCTGAACCCGCGCATGACCGTGGGTAACATCATCGGCGAAGGTCTGCTGGCGCACGGCTTCTTCAAGAAGAACGACGAGCGCATGCAGGAATACATCATCAAGACGATGGAGGACGCGGGTCTGGCGAGCTACTTCCTGCATCGCTTCCCGCACCAGTTCTCCGGCGGCCAGCGCCAGCGCATCGGCATCGCCCGCAGCCTGGCGGTGCAGCCGAAGTTTGTCGTCTGCGACGAAGCGGTTTCCGCGCTGGACGTGTCTATTCAGAGCCAGATCATCAACCTGCTGGCCGATTTAAAGGAACAGAGCAACCTGACTTATCTGTTCATCACGCACGATCTTTCCGTCGTCAAGTACATTTCCGACCGCATCGGCGTCATGTATCTGGGCAACATGGTCGAGCTGGCGAACACGCAGGAGCTGTTTGACCATCCGCTGCACCCGTACACGGAAGCGCTGATGGCCGCGATTCCGACCACGGATGTGGAGGAACACCGTGAGCTGCGCATTCTGGAAGGCGACATCCCCAGCCCGGTCAATCCGCCGCAGGGATGCAAATTCCACACGCGCTGCGCGCACTGCACGGAAATCTGCAAGCACGCCGTACCGGAGTGGAAGGAAATGGCGCCGGGCCACTTCGTCGCCTGCCACCATCCGTTAGGCAGGGAGGAATAAGCCATGCGCGTGCGCATGCCTTTTCAGGGACGCTACGAGCGTTTCCGCAAGCTGCAAAGGGAAAAGATGGGCGAGCAGATTACCGACCGCGCGCCCTGCGACGAAATGGAGAAAGGCGACGGGCTGGCGATGCTCATTGCCGCGATGATTACCATTGTGCCGATCTGTCTTGCCGTGATGGCGGTGTTGGCGCTGGCGGGATATTTCTTCATCGTTCGATAAAAGAAAAAGCGAGTCTCTTTCCAAAGAAAGGGATTCGCTTTTTTAACTCCTTCCGTCTGCCTCCGGCATCTTATCGAACTGCTTCTGTTACAGACGGCGATAGATAAGATGTCCCTCTGGGAGAGAGGCATTATCCTTACGTTATCGCAGCTTATACCCAAAGGCTCCCTCTCAGAGGGAGCTGGCGCGCGTTAGCGCGACTGAAGGAGTTTACGCTTCTTTCACAGGCTTATAGCACAAATCATGCTCGACACAGGCCCACATATCCATCGCGGGTGTGCGCAGCTGAATTTCTACGGGAACGGAAGCGCTTTTTCCGTTTCGGCAGAGGGGCACGAGCATCACCAGATGCAGACTGCGGTAGCCGCTCTTCTTCGGCACGGCGATGTAGTCCCGCGCGCAGACAAACTGCCACGAGGGCGACGCGCGCAGAATATCCGCGAAACGGTACACGGCTTCCACGCTGGAAAGCACGACGCGCAGACCGGCGATGTCGTGCAGATATGCCGCGCCTTCCGCGCTTTGCGGCAGACCGCGACGAGTCAGCTTGTCGCGGATGGACGCGGGCGACTTGAGCCGAAACGTCATCGAGCGGACGGCAAAAGGCGTGGATTCTTCTTCAAGCTGCATTCGCGCCGCGCAGAGCGCCAGAAACGCGGTTTCCACCGCCGTTTCATAGGGCGCGTAAAACGAAAAACCAAAATCCGCCGTCTTCGGCGTGCGCATCGGCTGTACGGAAGAAATACGCTGCAAGACAATCACCTCAAAAATCAATCTGATGAAAATCGTTATCCTCAGCATACGCCAAGGTTGTTGCCGGAATGCGGCTCAAAGCGGGCAAAAATGTGAGCAACCATGAAAGAAACCGCTAAAACCTACTTTATGCGGGGAAAGCGGCAAAAATGACGGGCGGGATGGTTTTCTGCTGTACAGAAGGCGGTTTTTTCAGTATAATAAAAAACGATGGAAACCAACGCGGGCGTTTGCCCGAAGGAAGGAAAGCATATGAACAAAAATGTTGCGGACGACGCGCTGCGCGGCCTGATGGGGCGGCGCATGCCCGCGTGGGCGCGCTGCGCGCTTGTGCTGGCGGCGACGGCGGTGTTTGCGGTGTTCGCCTATCATGCGCGATACGCGAAGATCGATGAATTTACGGGCTTCCGCATGGAAGAAATGACGCGGCTGATCGCCGGGGTGCTTGCCGCGCTCTATGCGCTGACCGTGGCGGTGGAGCTGCATATCGGCAGAAAGCTGAACGTCGGCGCACAGGCGCTGCTGTGCGTGGTCGTGGGCTTGATTCTGCTGGCGAAAGTCTCGCTGTTCGACTATGTGAGCGACGACTACGACATCTTTTTGAGCAACTGGATTTACGAGTATTCCCAGATGGGCATCAAACAGGGGCTGGGCACGTATATCGGCAGCGACTATACGCCGCCGTATCTGTATCTGCTGCTGCTGATTTCACGGGTGAAGAATTATCCGTGGCAGTATCTGGTCAAAGCCGTCTCGATGGCGTTTGAGGTGCTGCTGGCTTACGCGGTCACGCAGCTGGCCGGTTTGCAGGTCAGGGGCGCGGGCAAGCGCGTCGTGATCTTCAACCTCACGCTGATGCTGCCGACTGTCGTCTTTAACGGCGCGTATTGGGGCCAGTGCGACGTGATCTATACCTCCCTGTGCCTGACGGCGCTGTACATGGCGCTGCAAAAGAAGAGCGCGCGGAGCATGATCCTGTTCGGCATGGCGCTTTCGTTTAAGCTGCAAACGGTCTTTTTCCTGCCCGCGCTGCTGCCGCTGTGGCTGCGTAAGGATATCAAGCTGCGCCATCTGGCGCTGATTCCGGCGGCCTATATGGCGATGATGATTCCGGCGTTTTGGGGCGGCAAATCGCTGCACCATGCGCTGACGGTCTACACCGCACAGGCGAGCACCTACAATTTCATGACCGTCAACGGGCCGAGCCTGTATAATTTCCTGCCCGCCTCGATGGACAAAGGCATGCTGTATACGATGTTCAGCGGCATGGCGATGGCGTTGGGTATGGCGATGCTGGCGATCGTCTGCCTGATGATTTGTCTGCACCGGGAACACATCACGCGGGAAGGAACGCTGCTGACCTGCCTGCTGGTGCTGGGCGGCGTGCCGTTCTTCCTGCCGAAGATGCACGAGCGCTATACCTTCGGCGCGGATGTGCTTGCGCTGGCGATTGCGGCTTACAATCCAAAGCGCGTCTGGCTGCCGTTGCTGTTCGGGCTGTCCTCTTACATCTGCTACACGGCGGGCCTGCCGGGCGACGCAATTTTTGATCTCAAGTGGGCGACGGTGTTTCAGGGCGCCGCCGTCGCGCTGACGGCCGCGGCGCTTTACAGAAGCCTGAACGAAGAAAAGGCGGAAGCCGCTCTGGCGGAGGTGAAGGCATGATGAATCAAAATGTGATGCGCGACCCGCTGCGCGCCGGGATGGAAGCGCGGGTGCATGGCCTGCCCAAGCTGCTGCTGGGCGTGGCGGCGGTGCTCGTGTTTTTTACGCTGGAAATGAAGAACTGCGCCGGAATGGAAGGCGCGGCCGCGGTTGCGCTGATCGGCGCGGCCTGCATGGCGCTCCTGACCTTTGGCGCGTGGCGCGCGCTGAAAGAGCAGCCGGTGATGGTGCTGCTGTGCGCGACGATGCTGGCGATGCTGGCGGTGGCGGCGCACCTGGCGATGCTGGATATCAAGCCGGGACGCGTGAGCAAGGTGCTTGCGCCGATGCTGGAGGAGATGTGGAACTATGAACTCGGCACGGCGATGGCGTGGGAAGACGGCGCGTGGTCGGGCGGCTACCTTATTGTGATGGCGCTGATTTCTCGGCTGGAAAACTTTTCGCAGTTGTACGCCGTCAAACTGGTTGACATGGTCTGCCAGACGGCGGCGGCGCTGGCCGTTTTGAAGCTGGCGCTCACCCGGAACGCAAAGCCGGGCACGGCGGTGGGCGCGATGTTTGCCTGTGTGCTCGCGCCGACGATGCTGATGAACGGCGGCTGCTGGGCGCAGTGCGACGCGATGTTCGCCGCGCTGACGCTCTGGGGACTGGCGCTGCTGCTGGGCGTCCATCCGGTCTGGGGCTGCATGCTGTGGGGGCTGGCTGCGGCGACGAAGCTTCAGGCGGCGTTCCTGTTTCCCCTGCTGCTTGTGTTTTTCATGAAGGGGAAAGTCTCCATCCGCCATCTGCTCGCGGGACTGGCGGCGTTTGTGCTGATGCAGGCGGCCTTCCTGATGGATGGACAGGGCCTGGCGGCGGTCTTTGGCCGCTATGCTCAGCAGATCAATGAAATGGCGTATGAAGGCGCGGGTCTGGCGGATCACGCGGCGGGCGTTTACAGCCTGATGACGGTGGCCTCCGTCCGTGAGTTCAGCGGCATGGGCATGTATCTGGGCTTTGCCTGTGCGCTGCTGGTCGCCTTTGCGCTGATCCACGCGCATGCGGATGTGGACGCGGACACGCTGCTGCTGGCGGGGCTGCTGCTGGCGGCGGGTCTGCCGCTGATTCTGCCGCAGATGAACGCGCGCAGTCTGTATCTGGCGGGCATGCTGGCCTTTGCTTGCGCGGGCAGCGCGCGGCGGCTGGCGATTGCCGGGGTGCTGGAATTGATTTCGCTGTGCAGCTATATGGAGGCGATTTTCAACTGCACGATCATCCCGATGAACGTGCTCAGCCTGATGGCGATTGCCTGCGCGACGGTCATTCTGCTGGAACTGCTGGATAAGTTGGGCATCAAGGGGGCGCTTAGCCGTGAAAGCAACGCTTGACGCGCTGGACGAGCGCCTGCACGGTCTGCTGATGCGGCCCTGCGGCCGGGCGGCGCGGATCGTCTGCGCCGCGCTGACGGCGTTTGGCTTTGCGCTGGTGATGGCGACGCGTACCCTTGCGCTGGGGCATCCCATGGCGACGGCGGCGGCGCTGTGCGTGCCGCTGGCGGCGATGCTCATCTTTGCAATGCGGATTGCGAAGGAACATGAGCAGGGCGTGCTGGGAGCGCTGTTGCTGTGCGCGCTTTGCGCGGCGGCGATGCTGGCGCGGGTCAGCTTTTTGGAGCGTTCCTCCGGCGATTACGACATCTATCTGGCGGACTGGCTGCAAAAGCTGGCAGGCGGATCGTTCGCCGAGGGGATGCGCCAAAACATCGGCGAATACAATGTGCTGTATCAATACATTCTGTTTATCATCACGCGGCTGTCCGTGCCGTCGCTCTACGCGGTGAAGGCGGTTTCCTTCATCGGGGACGCGTTTCTGGCGGGCGCGGCGGCTGCATTGGCGCAGAAGGACGGCAAAAAGAGCATGGCCGCGTTCGGTCTGGCGCTGCTCCTGCCGACGATCGTTTTAAACGGTGGCATGTTCGCCCAGTGCGACAGCCTGTACGCGGCCTGTGCGCTGTGGGGACTGGCGCTTGCGCTGGAAGGAAAGCCCGCGCGCGCGGCGGCGAGTTTTGCGCTGTCGCTGGCGTTTAAGCTGCAAGCTGTGTTCATCCTGCCTATCGTCGTCGTGCTGTGGGCGGACAGGAAACTGCGCCTTTCGGACGCGCTCGTCTTTTTGGGCACGCTCGTGCTGACGGCGCTGCCCGCGCTGCTGGGAGGCAAGAGCATCGGCGCGCTGCTTTCCATCTACACGGCGCAGACGGGGCTGTATACGGGGCTGACCTACAACGCGCCGAGCTTCTTTGCGCTGATGAATACGACCGGGCTGGACGTGTATGCCTACGGTCATTTCGGCATGGCGCTGGCGTTTGGCGTGTGCGCGCTGCTGGTGAGCGCCGGCGTAAAGCGCGCGGGCAGGATGACGCGTGCGGGCTATCTGTGTCTGCTGCTGCCGCTGGCGATTGTGTTTTTCCTGCCGCGGATGCACGAGCGGTATTTCTATCTGGCGGATATTCTGAGCGTCGCGCTTGCGGCCTATGACAAAAAGGCCGCGCCCGTCTGCGCGCTGGCTGTGTTCGCGTCGTTTAGCTGTTATTGGGAAACGCTGTTCAGCCTGCCCGTCTGTGCGCTGATGATGCTTGCGGCGCTGATTTTGACTTTGGGGCATACCCAACGGGACGAAAATGTGATATAATGGATTAAAAGCAACAGAATGTCACTTTTTCCCGGCGAAAAAAGGTCAGCCGGAACGTTTTCAGTTAGAAAACAAAACAAACAAAATGAAAACCCGCATGCTGCGGGACGGAGGACTTTGACATGAACCGGGAAGAAATGCTCAATTTTTTGAAAAACGAGGCGCGGGGCATCTCCGTGATGTTCGGACCGAACTGCGAAACCATTGTCCACGATATGACCCGCCCCGGCCATCCGATTCTGGCGATTTTCAACGGCACGGTGACGGGCCGCGAGGTCGGCTCGACGGCGGATATCTTCGGCGACATCGGCGATTACGACGAGAGCATCTACCAGAATAAGGACTACATCAACCAGCTGGTGCTCTCCCGCGACGGGCGCACGCTTAAAAGCTCGACCTTCAATATCGTCGGCGAGGACTATCATTTCGCGCTGGGCATCAATCTGGATATCACCAACATGGTGCGCGCCGGGCAGATGCTCAGTGAGCTGACCGCCACCAGCGGCGATTTGCAGCAGACGCTCATGCAGGACGCGAGAAGCCAACTCGAAGAGCTGCTGCGCGAGTGCATCAGCGCCGTGGGCAAAGAGCCGGAGGCGATGAAAAAGACCGACCGCATGCGCATCATCCGCATGCTCTATAAGCGCCGCGCGTTTACGTATCAGAAATCCGTGGCGATTGTCGCCGAGCGGCTGAACGTGTCGCGGTACACGGTATACAAGTATATGCACGAGCTGGAGGAAGCCGAGGCGGCGGGAAGTTTGGTGCAGGACTGAGTTTCGCGGAATACTTCGTTCAACAAAAACGCATGAGGATACGCCGAAAGGCGCTCATGCGTTTTATTTATAGCTTGTAAATATAAAATGCGGACGCTCAGCTGGGCTTGCGGTTATTTTGCCTTCGCCGTCGTCCCCCGCACCACCAATTCCACCGGCAGGTTGAAATCCTTCGGGTCCGGGTTTTCTCCGTCGATGAGGGCGAAAATCGCTTCCGCCGCGCGGCGGCCTTTGCCGATGCCATCCTGATGGATGGTGGTCAGCGGCGGAAACGTCATGCGGGCGATATCCACATCGTCGAACCCGACGATGGAGACATCCTCCGGCACGCGCGCGCCGCCTTCGCGCAGTCCCGTGATGACGGCGGCGGCGTATTGATCGCCGCTGACGCAGATGCCCGTGAAATCCCGCCGCGCGGCCAGCTGACGCCCCAGCGCAATGCCGCGCTCGGCGTTGAAGGGAAACAGATTGGTCATCAGATTGTCGGGGTTTGGCGCAATTCCGGCTTCCTCAAGCGCGTCGCAGTAGCCCGCATAGCGCTGGTCATTGTTCATGAAGCCGCAGTGCACCGCGCCGATGAACAGAATATTTCTGTGGCCCAAATCGATGAGGTGCTTTGCGGCCAGATAGCCGCCCCGGCGGTCCTCGGCGCGCACCTGAATGAGCGTCGGATCGTCGAGATAGGTGTTGATGGTCACGCACGGCTTGCCCTGCTTTTTGACGAAATCCACGAGGCTCTGCGGAACGCGGTCTTTGAAGATCACGCCGTCGGGATTCCAGTTGTTGAGCATCAGGCGGAGCACGTCTTCGTCCGTGCCGCGCCGCGTCATCAGAAAATAGCCGTGGTCGGTGACGACGCTTTCCAGCCCGGAGAGCATCACGCCCGCAAAGCCGTTGCCCGCGTAGGTTTCCTGCGGGCTGTGGGTGTCCACATAGGCGATGATTCGGGAGGAGTGGCTCACCAGCGCCCGCGCGGACATGTTGGGCACATAATGCAGCTCGTCGATGGCTGCCAGAATGCGCTGCACCGTCTGCGGGGAAACGCGGTCGTAGTTGCCATGAACGACATTGGAAACGGTCGTCAGACTGACGCCGACGAGCCCGGCGATATCCTTCATTGTAGCCATGAACAAGTCCTCCCTGATCGATCTGATAACTGATTATACCATGTTGAGCGCTAAACTGCAAACAGGCAAAGAAAAAAGAGGATGCGTGAACAGCCTCCCAGACTGTAAATAAAAAGCTATTCTCCCCCGAAGTGGGGAGAATAGCCCTTTCCGCAAATGAAAGAAGAACGGAATTTGTTGATTCTGCCATTCAAGCCCGGTCTGCTTATGTCAGCAAACCTCCTGATGAAGGGCAAATCAGTATTTGAGTTTCTGGGTGGCCGCCCAGCCCTCGTTGATGGCTTCCTGATGGCTCGTGGCATACGGGCCGATGCTCTTGGCTTTGTCTATGGAGATCGGGAAATGCACGCACAGGTGGCCGTTGAAGTTGTTGTTGGAGAGGTGCTGCGGGGAGTGCGGTACGTCGTGGGTGGAGCCGATGTAGGTCTTGCCATCCGAGAAGGTGACCCAGACCGCTTTCGGCGTCCACGTCGTCTTGCCGCCAAACGCCTTGAGCATGATGGCCGTATCCTCCGCCGTGGCGGGTTCGGCGTCCATATGCGCGTCCTTGGTCATGATGCGCAGCTTCCAGGAATAGCCGGTGGAGAAATCATACACCGTGCAGTATTCGCCGCTCTGATAGTTGCGCCGCCAGTTGTAGAAGTTGTCGTAGATGACGTTACCGGCGACCTGTGCGCTCGGCGTGGTCGTGCCGTCGGTCGAGCCCGCGCTGCTGCTGCCGTTGCCGGAATAATCCGCGTTGATAGCGGCGAGCGTCCGCTTGCCCGCAATGCCGTCCGCTGTCAGCCCCTTGGATTTTTGATAAGCCGTGACCGCATCGGCGGTCAGCGCGCCAAAGTTGCCGGTCTTGTTGCCGGTGTAGAAGCCCAGCGTCGTCAGCATGTTTTGCAGTTTGAGCACCTCGTCGCCGGAAGATCCCTGCTGGAGCATAACACTTGTGTTGAGGGTCGTGGACGAGGAAGAAGAGCTGCCGGAGCTGCTGCTGCTTGAAGAGCTGCCGGAATTTGTATTGTTGCTGCCGGAGCTGCTGCTTCCGGAAAGCTTGCCCGTGATGGCGGCGAGCGTCTTGCTGCCCGCCACGCCGTCGGCGGAAAGGCCGTTTTTGCGCTGGAAATTCATGACGGCGGCTTCAGTGATGCTGCCGTAATGGCCGCTGATCGTGCCGGAATACAGGCCGAGCGCGGTCAGGTTCTGTTGGAGCTTCATGACCTCATCGCTGCGCGTGCCATAACGGAGGATGGAGCTGTCCGACACGGTGGAAGAGGAGGAAGAAGACGACGAGGATGAAGACGAGCTGCCGGAGGAGGCGGTATAGGTGATGCCCGCCGCCTCATACAGCGCGGCGCGCGTGGCCTCGTTCACAATGCCGTTGTCCTCAAGCGCGTATTTCTTCTGGAATTTCTTGACCGCGGTTTCCGTCTTTTCGCCGTAGTGGCCGGTAATGCCGGCGCTGTACAGCTTGAGTTGCTTGAGCGCGGTCTGAATCGTCGCGATTTCGTCCGCCTCATCGCCGAGGCTGTAATCCTGCGCGCAGGCGCTTGCACAGACGCATACCATCAAAGCGGCGGAAAGCGCCGCAATCCATCTTTTGTTAGACGCACGAATTGACATAAGGGCATGCGTCTCCTTTCATTTCAAGTCTGTGACTATTTTATTACGGATTGTAACATTTGTCAAGCGAATTTTAATAAACAAGCCGTCACAGTGAAACAAAGGAAGCGAAATCTGCGCTGAACAGCGGCGTATAGCGCAGCGCATCTGCGTCATCCCGCGCGCTCAGAAAGAGGTGCGCCGATTTCGGCGCAAAGGAAAGCGGGGATACGGAAACGGCGGCCAGCGCTTCAGCCGTGGTCTGCGCATGCCGTGCGAGGGTGATGTGCGGGGCGAACGGGCCGGGATCGACGGGCAGACCGCATGCCTGCGCGTCGGCCGCAAGGGCGTTGTGCAGCGCGTCCAGCGGCGGATTGCACAGCGCCCGCAGAATCAGAATGGCGTTTTCCGCGCGGCCAAAAAAATCGACAGGCCCCAGCGTGATGGTCGGTGCGGGCATTTGGGCGATATGCCCGGCCAAAATGGCCTGCGCGTCGGGGAGGCGTTCGGGCGCAACTTCACCCAGAAACGCCAGCGTGATGTGATAATTGGAAGGGACGCCATATCGGCCGGGCATCCGCGCTTCGGCTCGGCGGGCGGCGAAGGCGGCTTCCGCGCGGATGTCGTCGGGGAGAGAAAGACCGTAAAACAAACGCATGATCAGCACCTCAAAAAAGAAAGTCGGGATTATTGTAACGGGTTTTCGCTTGCGGCGCAAGTGTGCTATAATCAAAACAGAATGCGAAAGCGGGGGGACAAGCGCCTTGATGCGAATGGAAGATGTTTATCAGCTGGTGGGCAACCCGACGACGATGAAGAAAGCGTTTGACTATGTGCAGGATGGACGCGTGATAACCATTCATGCGGAAAATGAATCGGACGGCGTGCGCTATACGGCCAGGGTGCGCGGACGGTATGACCTGTATCAAACGTGGTATAAGGAGACGGATACGCAGATCGTGGGCGGCTGCACCTGCCCCGCGTTTGAACGCACAAGAACCGCCTGCAAGCATATCGCCGCGCTGATGATCGAAAATATGGCGCGGCAGGAATATGAACGCGAGGCCAGGCAGAGACAGCAGGAATACGAAAAGAGAAGGCGGGAAGAACAGGCGCGCGAAAACGAAGCTTTCATCAACCGGATGATTCAGCTGGGCGAAAAGGCGCGCATGCCCGCCGAACAGACGGGCGGACGCAGAATCCGCCTGTATCCCGTGCTTGAGCGCGCCGACATGCAGTGCGTTGAGCTGGAATTTAAAGTCGGCCGAGAAGGCGCGAGGGCGTACATTGTCCGTAACCCGTGGGATTTTGCGCAGCGCGTGGCAAACGGCGATTACTTTGCCTACGGCAAAGGGCTTGCGTTTGCCCACGACCGGGAGATGATCGACGAACGGGACCTGCCGCTGCTGGATCATGCGCTGCTGCTTACGCAGGCGATGCCCCGGCAAAACGCGCAGACGATTCCACTGACCGGCGCGCTGCTGGATCAGACCATGCGCCTGCTTTTGGGCGGTATGGCGGAGATGAAGCGGGAGGGGGAAACCCCAATCCGCGTTCGGGTGAGCCGGGGCGAAATTACGCCCGCCGTCGCGCTGGAAAAAAAGGGGGACGGCGCACGGCTGCGCGTCAGGGCGCAGAGCGTGGCGCTCGGTTCGGCGGGCGCATATGAATTTCTGCCGAGCGGGATCGTCTGCGCGTTTGACGCGGATTTTCGCCGGATTGCGGCGCTGCTGAAGAGCGCGGCGGAACGCCCGGACGGCCTTGTCATTCCGAAAAAGCAGATTGCGCCCGTCTGTTCGCAGATCATTGCGCCCGCGCGGGCGACGGTGGTCAGGGGGCGTGAGCTGGTGCAGAAGCACACCCCGATGGAGATAACGGCACGCTTTTACATCGACTGCGGCGAGGAAAACGCGCTGTTGTGCCGTCCGGAATGGCTGTATGGCGCGGCGAGGGTGCATCCCGGCGAGGATGCGCCGCATATCCGCCGGGACACGTTCCGCGAGAATCAGCTGCTTTCGCGCGTACAGCAGATTTTTCCGCAGAAAAAGACGGAATGGGAGTATGCCTTTGACGGGGAGGATGACGCCTGCTACGAGCTGCTGACGACGCGCCTGCATGAGCTGGAAAACGCGGGCGAAGTGATGATTTCCGACCGGCTGGCGCGCATGAATGTGAAGACCAGCCGCGCGATGACCTTCGGCATGAGCAGGCAGGGCGCGCAGCTGCTCGTTCACGCCGATCTCGGCGGGCTGACGCAGGCGGATCTGGACGCGGCCTATGCGGCGTATCGCCAGAAGCGCAAATATGTCCGGCTGAAAAACGGCACGTTCCTTTCGGAAGACGCTTTGGAGCAGGCGGCGCAGATCAGCCAGGTGCTCGACAGCGCAGGCATGACCGCCGAAGAAGCGCAGAAAGGCGGCGCAATGCCGTTGGAACGGGCGATGTATCTGGAACAGGCGCTTGCGGATCGCAAGGGCGTTTCGCTGGATATGCCCAAAGCGCTGGAAACGTGGATGGAGCGTCTCAGCGCGGCGCAGAAGACGCAGGCCGAGCCGCCCAGGGCGCTTCATGCGGAACTGCGGCCCTATCAGAAGACGGGGCTGTCGTGGCTGAGCGCGCTCAGCGACGCGGGCTTTGGCGGCATTCTGGCGGACGACATGGGCCTTGGCAAGACGGTGCAGACGTTGGCGCTGTTGCTGCGCGAAATGGAGCAGGGACGGGCGGTCTGCGCGCTGGTGGTCTGTCCGGCTTCGCTCCAGCTGAACTGGCGCGGAGAAGCGGCGAAATTCGCGCCCGACCTGCCTTGCGAAGTGCTGATGGGGACGGCGGCAGCGCGGCAAAAGCAGATTGAGGCGTGGCACGAGGGCATTTTGGTGACCTCCTACGATCAGCTCCGCCGGGACGTGATGGCCTATGCCGGAAAACCGATGACCCACGTGCTGCTCGACGAGGCGCAGAACATCAAAAACGCCGCCTCACAGGCGGCCAAGGCGGTCAAAACGCTGCAAGCGGCGCATCGCTTTGCGCTCACGGGCACGCCGATTGAAAATCGACTCAGCGAACTCTGGTCGATTTTTGATTTCCTGATGCCGGGCTATCTGCATGCTTATAAGCGCTTCCGCGAACGGTTTGAAGCGCCGATTGTGCAGGATGCGGACGAGCAGGCGCGCCAAAACCTGCATCTGATGGTCGCGCCGTTCATTCTGCGGCGCATGAAGCAGGACGTGCTGGACGATCTGCCGGAGAAAATTGAAACCGTGATGACCAGCGAGATGACGCCGGGGCAGGCCAAAGTCTACCACGCTTACGCCGAAAAGCTGATGCAGGAGGCGGAAAGCGAGCTGGCCGACCCGCAGGGACGCATGAAGCTGCTGGCGGGGCTGACGCGGCTGAGGCAGCTCTGCTGCGATCCGCGGCTCTGTCTGGAAGAATATGCGGCCGGAAGCGGCAAGCTCGACCAGCTGATTGAGCTGGCGGGCGGGCTGGCAGCCCAGGGGCGCCGCATGCTGATCTTTTCGCAGTTCACCTCGATGCTTGCGCTGTTGGAGGAAGCACTGCACGACGCGGGCCTGCAAACGCTCAAGCTGACGGGCGAAACGGATAAGATTGAGCGCATGGCGCTGGTCGAGCAGTTTAACAGCGGCGACATCCCGGTGTTCCTGATTTCGCTCAAGGCGGGCGGAACGGGCCTGAATCTGACGGGCGCGGACGTCGTGATTCATTACGACCCCTGGTGGAACACGGCAGCGCGGAATCAGGCGACCGACCGTGCCTATCGGATCGGGCAGACGAAGGGCGTGCAGGTGTTCGATCTGATTGCCGCCGATACCATCGAGGAACGCATCGTGCTGCTTCAGCAGGAAAAGAAAGCGCTCAGCGACGGCGTGCTTCTGGGAGAGGACTCGCTGTTCACTGTGGACGCGTCTGCGCTTCGGGCGATCCTGAAAGGGTAAAATTCGCCGCGTCGATCAGGCCCGCGCAGGCGAGCGGCTGTTGGCGGGCATACGGCGCGGCGGCGGCCCAAAGGGTGTGCGCGGCCTCGCGATAGCCCGCTTCCGGGCGGAAGCCGTCGGCCAGCGCCAGCGCGTGCAGCAAAA
>OLPW01002269.1_pt1 | contig 17446 bp, 9 predicted proteins | sample 1672161 | NCBI WGS metagenome assembly OLPW01 (sample SAMEA3136654, study PRJEB25190) | human gut metagenome
ATGATATGCGCTCCCGGTCCGCGATCGTAGATGTCGCCTACGATATGAAGTGAATCGATTGTCAAACGCTGAATCAGATTACACATGGCAATGATAAAATCATCGGCACGCTTTGTCGTGATAATCGTACTGATAATCACATTGATATAGGCATGCTTGTTCGGCTCGATAGATGACTCGTGCAACAATTCCTGTATGATATACGAGAATTCGGCAGGCAATGATTTACGTACCTTGGAACGGGTATACTTGGAAGATACGTTCTGACAGACTTTTACTAACTGGTTCAGAGTGATCAGATACCAATCGTCCAAATCCTTCTCACGGGCCTTCACCAGTTGAAGTTTTTCTTCGGGATAGTAAATCAACGTGCAGATCTCTTTTTTCTCGGCCTCGCGAAGCGTATTGCCGAATATCTCATTTACCTTACGTTTTACTGCACCGGAAGCATTCTTCAGCACATGTTGGAAAGCTTCATATTCACCATGTACATCTGTCAGGAAATGCTCCGTCCCTTTAGGTAGGTTCAAGATAGCCTCCAAATTGATTATTTCCGTACTTGCATCGGCAATAGTAGGAAAACTTCGGGAAAGCAGTTGCAGATAACGCAGATCGTTCACAATGCTTTCAGGAGTTATGTTACTTTGAGCAGTCATTTCTATTTAATTACAAATTACTAAAATCAAATTACCATTTATCGGCTCACAATCCATTGTTCTAATCTCCAAACTTACGTTTTTCGATTATTCGCAATAAATATAATACTTTTTTATTTATCCGGTTATTATTTTTTATTCAAAGTTTCATTTTTCAGCCCAAGAAGAACATCAGAAGTACTTGTGCGATAATCACCCGCAGGAACATACAGAGCGGATATACCGTCGCATAAGCCACAGAAGGGTTATCACCGGGTATTGTATCATTAGCGTAATTCAACGCCATCGGATTGGCCATACTTCCACACAACATACCGGATACCGTACCAAAATCGATCTTCATCATTTTGAAGGCGACAAAACCTACCAATACTGTCGGGATGATAGTCAGCCCAGCTCCCAAAGCAATCCACAGCAGACCTTCCGGACGGAATACGGTGTCGAAAAAGTGAGCTCCGGCATCCAATCCCAGACAGGCGAGATACAGGGAAAGCCCTAAGGCACGCAACATCAGATTCGCGCTGCGGGTAGTGTAGGTTATCATGTGTATCCGTGGTCCGAATGTCCCCAAAAGAATACCAACAATAATCGGTCCGCCGGCCAGTCCCAGTTTCACGGGTTGGGGAATGCCGGGGAACATGAACGGCAGACTGCCCAAGATACATCCCAGGGCAATACCCAGGAAGATAGGAATCAAGTTGGGATGGTTGAGACGCTTCAGCGAGTTACCCAGCACCTTCTCCGCATGACTCACGGCAAGCTCACTGCCTACAATCGTCACACGGTCTCCCATCTGCAACTGCAAGTGGGGAGTTGCCACCAGATCCACGCCCGAACGGTTGATACGGGTGATGCAGGCACCGAAGTTGTTACGTATCTTGAGCTGAGACAGAGACTTGCCGTTCAGTTCCGGCTTGGTGATGAGGATGCGGCGTGAAATCAAGTTCTTGTCCTCCCGTTCCCACTCCACCGAAATTTTTCTTCCGAAGAAGGCAACAATGGCCTCCACATCTTTCGGGTTGGCAATGAACAGAATTTCATCCTGCATGTGCAGCACCGTATCGGCATTCGCCAGTTCTGTTTCCTGACTGCCGGTGTGCCGGATGCGGGAGATGACAAACGCACGGTTCAACAATGGTTTCACATCTCTGATCCGCTTGCCGTCTATTGCCTCATTGCGTATCTCTACCGATATGGGACGCACGGTCAGCTCCTGCAGATGACCCAGCCCGTGCTCGGCATCCTCCTCTTCTTTTTGGGTATTAATCCGCATGAAAATCTTCAAGGCTAGCAGCGCCAGGATGCAGCCCACCACACCCAGCGGATAGGCAACGGCATATCCGAGTGCGATTTCCGGAGCATCCACCCCGTTGAGGTCACTGTTTGCCTGCTGGGCAGCACCCAGACCGGGGGTATTGGTCACGGCTCCGGACAAGATACCCACCATCGTAGTAATGGGGATTCCGGTGGCAAAGTGCAACACAATGGTGATAACCACGCTGAGGAAGACGGAAAGCATTGCTACCATGTTCAGCGTAAGTCCGCCCTTCTTGAAAGCGGAGAAGAATCCCGGTCCCACTTGCAGACCGATGGAATAGACAAACAGTATCAAGCCGAACTCCTTCAGGAAGTGCAGCAGATGTTCGTCGAGGTTCATGTCGAAATGTCCGAAGACAATGCCCACAAACAAAATCCAGGTGACACCCAGCGAGATACCCGCCACCTTCAACTTGCCCAGCATGATACCGAAGGTGATGACCAGGGACAGAATCAGGACAGAGTGTGCCACTCCTCCGCCCCAAAGATTGGGATAACCCTCAAAGAGGTTTCTTAATAGTTCCATAGTTTCTATCTTTAGTTTTTACTTTTCAGCCTTATTGTTTAATTCTTAATTCTCTATTTAAAAAGTGTATCCCCACAGAAATCACTTCTCCGGGGATACGCATTTCACACATAAAAAATAACTACTATTATAAAGGCATGTTGCCGTGCTTTTTCGGTGGATTGCTCTGATTCTTGTTGTGCGCCATCTCCAATGCCTGCACCAGCTTGTAGCGGGTATCGCGCGGCATGATGACCTCGTCTATGAGGCCACGCTCGGCAGCGCGGTAAGGGTTGGAGAACTTGCTTTCGTACTCCTTGATAATCTCCTGCTTCTCTTCGGCAGAGGACTTACGGTAGAGGATGTTCACCGCACCCTCGGCACCCATCACGGCGATTTCCGCCTGCGGATAAGCCAGGTTCACGTCGGCACCCGTCGGTTTGCTGGACATCACGATGTAGGCGCCGCCGTATGCCTTGCGGGTAATCAGCGTTATCTTGGGCACGGTGGCCTCGGCATAGGCATAGACAATCTTGGCGCCGTGGCGGATGATGCCGTTGTGCTCCTGCATCGTTCCGGGCAAGAAGCCGGGAACATCTTCGAAGGTTATCAGCGGGATGTTGAAGCAGTCGCAGAAACGAATGAAACGTGCCGCCTTGTCGCTGGCATCAATATCGAGCACACCTGCCAAATAGGCAGGTTGGTTTGCCACGATACCTACCGAACGCCCGTTCAGGCGACCGAAACCGATAACGACGTTCTTGGCAAAGTGAGGCATCACTTCGAAGAAGTACTGGTTGTCCAGCACCGGTTCTATAATATCCTTGATGTCATAGGGCATGTTCGGGTCCTCAGGAATGACGGTCTGAAGCGCCTCTACCCGGCGATGGATATCGTCGGAGCAGGGAGTGAAGGGAGCATCCTCCATATTGTTGGACGGCAGGAAGCTCAGCAGCTCGCGGATGCTCATCAGTGTCTCCTCCTCCGTATTGCACATGAAGTGGGTAACGCCGCTCTTGCTGCTATGCGTATAGGCACCGCCCAGTTCCTCCTTGTCCACCTCCTCGTGGGTCACGGTCTTTACCACGTCCGGACCGGTGATAAACATGTGGCTCTGCTCCTTTACCATGAAGATAAAGTCGGTAAGCGCCGGAGAGTAGCATGCCCCACCGGCACACGGACCCAGAATGGCAGATATCTGCGGAATGACACCCGACGCAATGGTGTTCTGATAGAAGATGGAGGCATAGCCTGCCAAGCTGTTCACACCTTCCTGGATGCGTGCGCCGCCCGAATCGTTGAGGGCAATGACGGGAGCACCGTTCTTCAGGGCAAGCTGCTGCACCTTTACAATCTTTGCGGCATTCGTCTCGCTGAGCGAACCGCCATGCGCCGTGAAGTCGTAGGCATAGACAAATACAAGGCGGCCGTCTATCTTTCCGTAACCGGACACCATGCCGTCTCCGGCAATCTGCTTCTTCTCCATGCCGAAGTTGGTGCAGCGATGGTTCACGAACTTGTCCAGCTCATTGAACGAGCCTTTGTCCAGCAGCATGTCAATACGTTCGCGGGCAGTCATGCGGCCGGAGGCGTGTTGTTTCTCTATCTTGTCTACGCCCCCACCCAGCGAGGCACGTTTGTCCAGTTCCTCAAACTGGCGGTATATTTCTTCTCTGTTCATATTTGCATTTACAATTTAGTGATTTATAATATACGGACTGAATGCGACTCGGGATTATTCCTCCTTTATCAACTCCAATTCAATCAATACTTGGTTGGCATTTACCGGTTCGCCCTCGCTCACGAGGATGTTGCGGACGATGCAGTCGGCATTTACCTTATAGTTACTCTGCATCTTCATGGCTTCCAGCACCACGGCAATGTCTCCGGCAGCCAGTCGGTCGCCCACCTTGACGGGGATGCTCACTACCTTGCCCGGCATCGGCGCCAGAATCTTGTCGCCCTGCTTCTCGTCGGCTCCTTTCTTCATGTGCAGATACTTGGCTTGCGTGTCCACGATGTCCACATGAAAGGAACGCTGGAGCATGCTGATGTCATAACTCTTGCCGCCCTCGCCGCGCACAAGGCCTGCGTTGAACGAGTTTCCGTTGTGCAGGATGGAGCAACTTCCGTTCTCTGCCATCACAATGTCCACTTCGTAGGGCTTTCCGTCAATGGTAAGTTGTACCTTATTCCCTTCCTTACCCACCAGGGTAATGTCTGCGATACGGTCTCCTATATGTATTTCCATTATTAATTCTCCATTATCAATTATCCATTCCTTAAATCCTGAGCACTCCCTTCTGCAATCCGAATTCCCTCCAACGGCTGATGGGGCGGGCATCGGGTAGCTGTGCCGAAACATTCTCCTCCAGATTAACCAGATAGTCCATATAGGCAGCTATCATGGCGATGTTCTCCAACTCTTCGTTGGCAGTGTTGGTGCGTACCAGCATGCGGGCGTTCTTCTCGATAAAGAGGGTGTTGTACTCTCCCTTCACAAAGTCGGGCACGTGCATGATGCGCTTCAGATAGGCAAGGTTGGTCTTTACGCCCGTAATCTTGTACTCGTAGAGCACACGGCGCATACGCTCGATGGCATACTGGCGGGTGGTTGCCCATACGATGAGCTTACCTATCATGGGGTCGTAGTAGATGGGAATCTCATAGCCGTCATACACGTAGCTGTCAATGCGGACACCGATTCCGTTCGGTTCCGTCAGTTGCTTGATGACACCGGGAGACGGCATGAAGTTGTTTTCCGTATCTTCGGCACAGATGCGGCACTCTATAGCATGACCGCGCTGGAACAGGTCCTCCTGCTTGAGGTGCAACACCTCGTCGTTGGCAATACGGATTTGCTCTTTCACCAGGTCTACGCCTACCACCTCTTCCGTGATGGGGTGCTCCACTTGCAGGCGCGTATTCATTTCGAGGAAGTAGAACCGACGGTTCTTGTCTACCAGAAACTCGATGGTACCTGCACCGGAGTAGTTCACTGCCTTTGCTGCGGCAACCGCCTTCTCCCCCATCTCCCGGCGCAATTCCGGCGTAAGGAAGGGTGACGGGCTTTCTTCTACCACCTTCTGATTGCGACGCTGCACGGAGCATTCGCGGTCGAAGAGGTGGATGACGTTGCCGTGGTTGTCGCCCAATATCTGGAACTCGATGTGGTGGGGTTCTTCCACGAACTTTTCCAGATAGACCGTGTCGTCTCCAAAGGAGGACATGGACTCGGAGCGTGCCGTGTTGTAGGCTTCCACCACTTCGCTCTCGTTATGGATAAGGCGCATACCTTTACCACCGCCACCCATAGACGCCTTCAGCATCACGGGGTAGCCTATCTCGTTGCAGATGCGCACAGCTTCTTCGGCACTCTGCAAAGGTTGTTCCGTTCCGGGAACCACGGGTACGCCTGCCGCAATCATTCGCTTGCGGGCAGCTATCTTGTCGCCCATCGCCTCCATCGTCTCGGCGGCGGGACCGATAAAGATAATCCCTTCCTCCTTGCAACGGCGTGCAAACTCCGAGTTCTCCGACAAAAAGCCGTAACCCGGATGGATGGCATCGGCACCGCATCGCTTTGCCGTGGCAATCACTTTTTCAATATTCAGATAACTCTCTTTTGCCACGGCCGGTCCTATCGGATAAGCCTCATCGGCATATGCCACATGATGAGAGGTGCGGTCAGCCTCGGAAAAGACAGCAACCGTAAGCAGTCCCATCTCCCGGCACGAACGCATGACGCGCAAGGCAATCTCACCTCTGTTGGCAATCAATACTTTCTTAATCATTTTACTTTTTCTTTAATATATAAAGGATATATATAGTCACACCACAATGCGGACATACCTTTAACAAAGGCATTCCATTTCTTGTTTAAATGTTCAACTAATATCTTCGTACTGTCTTCCTAACCCACGAGCAAAGGCAGCCTTTAATGAATGGCAGGTCTTCTGACTGACTCCTAATCCTGAAGCCTTCCCGATATTTCAATGCATATCAGTGGCAAGGGTGTTTTTCATGATATAAACGGAGCTTCACAGCAGCGGGACTGTCCGGGATTTACACCCGATTCCCTTTTAATCCAGATGATGGAAACATGCATCCGGAACCAATTCGCGGACAAAGATAACAAAAATTATCAGGAGTATCTTTGTCCCAGTTTTGGTTTCACCTCTCCCGGTTCTGTTGGAGATGAGTGATGAAAAAGGGAATCAGGTGCAAATCCTGAACAGACCCGCTGCTGTAAATCCTTCCAAAATCTTTGAATATTCTACAAGCCACTGTCCGCCCGGCGGATGGGAAGGCATTCAAAGAGGGATAAGTCAGAAGACCTGCCAAGACAACATAGTTTTAGTGCTTTCGGGGAATAAAGCAACAAAACATTGAGTCGAGGCATTCTTTATCCATATAAAGGAATCTTTCTCTTTGTTCATTTTTCCTTGAGGGCAAGTTACGAACGCTTATAAGGAACTGAAATGAGATTCATCACAGGACTGCTATTTACATTTATTTGCCTGCTTCCTGCAGGTAGTATGGCACAGAATAAGGTCACCTTATCCGGAAAAGTCATAGACCAGCACGGGACACCGATAGCCCAAGCCACCATCGCTGTGGAAAACACCACCTCCGGCACCTATACGGACGACCGGGGGAAGTATTCACTGCAAGTCGCTCCGGGTAAACATACCTTCGTCGTCTCCTTCCTGGGCTACCAAACCGTGAAACAATCCCTCGACATCCGGCAGGATAAAAAACAGAACTTTACATTGCAGGAAAGTGCCGTAACGCTGAGCTCTGTCGAGGTTTACGGAAAGACCCAAACGCAGAAAGTGAAGGAAGGGGCCTTTGCTGTCAATGCACTCGACATCAAGCCGATAGTAAACTCACTAAATAACCTCAACGACCTGGTGAACCGTACAACGGGCATCAAGGTGAGAGAGGAAGGCGGAGTTGGCTCGGACTTCGACCTTTCCATCAACGGCTTGTCCGGAAATTCAGTCCGCTACTTTTTGGACGGAATGCCACTGGACACCAAAGGAAGCGGTGTTTCACTCGCCAACTTACCCATTAACATCATAGACCGGATTGAGATATACAAAGGAGTAGTCCCTGCCAGCTTGGGAACAGATGCACTGGGCGGCACCATCAATATCATTACAAAGCAGGAAAAAAAGGATTATCTGGATGTATCTTACGGCATCGGCTCCTTCCATACCCACAAGGCAGACTTGAATGCACAGTTCGTAGAAAAGAAAACCGGACTAATAGTCCGGCCCACCGTTGGCATCAACTACTCCAAAAACGATTATAGAATGAAGAATGTGCAGATGCGCGACGAAAGCGGAGACAATTTCATATATGGCAATCCCAAGCGTTTTCATGACGGCTACTTCTCGCTACTGGCACAGGTGGAAGCCGGATTTGTCAACAAATCCTGGGCTGATGCTTTCTTTGTTTCCGCCTCCTATTCAAAAACAGACAAGGAACTGCAGACGGGGTCTGTTCAAAACAAAGTATACGGAATGGCAGAAAGGAATTCCGATTCCTGGAACATCTCTGCCCGCTATCAGAAGTACAACTTCATCCTGAAGAACATGCAACTGAATGCCTCCCTCTCCCACACCTGGGACCATTCCTTGACCGTGGACACTGCCTATCGGAAGTACTATTGGGACGGAGGATACATCGTGAGCCAGCGCAACGAGATTATGGGCAAAGAACCATCCATGCGCCACTACAAGCGTCCGCTCACCATCATGCGCACCAACCTGGACTATCAGCTGAATACCCATCACAGCTTTAATCTGAACTACCATTTGAGCCGTACCGGAAACGACCGCTTCGATGACCTTGATACCAGCTTCGAGCCGTCAAAAGATGTGGTTACCAAACATATCCTGGGACTCTCCTACAACCAGTCTCTGTTGGATGGCAAGATGGAAAACGTATTCTTCATAAAAGACTACATCAACCATCCCAATATCCGGCAGACCGACCAATCCAGCGTGACCGGCTCGAAGGATGTGCAAGGCTCCACCACCAAGAACTACCTGGGTTACGGTGCCGGACTCCGGTATATCATCGTGGAACCTTTATCCATCAAAGTATCCTACGAACATAGTGTGAGACTACCCATTGCCCGCGAGCTGTTGGGAAACGGTACCACCATCTATGCCAACGTGGCACTGAAACCGGAAAACAGCAACAACTTCAATGCCTCTCTGTTCGGCACATGGCACCCGGGCAATGGACATACATTCTATTACGAGATGAGCGGATTTTTCCGCAAGGTAAACAACTACATTCAGACCAGCATTGCCGAGAAAGAAGGCACGATGCAATATACCAACGTCCCTGCCGTCCACGTGAAAGGTGTGGAAGGGGAAATACGCTACGACTGGCAAGGCAGACTGCAACTCGCCACAAACGTCAGCTACCAGGACACTCGCGACCAGCAGAAGTACAAGGGTGACGGAAAGCCCTCTGCCACCTATAACAACCGTGTGCCCAACCGCCCGTGGCTATTCGGTAGCGTAGAGGCTTATTATACCTTCCGCAACATTGCCCTGCCCGAAAGCAGATTGCGCCTGGGTTGTACCTATCAATGGGTACACTGGTACTTCCTGACCTGGGAAGCTTACGGCGCATATGATAACAAGGCACGCATTCCCGCCCAGCACATCTGTAATGCCGACATCACTTACTCATGGAGACGCGGACGCTATAATCTGGCTTTGGAGTGTACCAACTTCCTCGACAAGACAGCCTATGACAACTACAAGCTGCAGAAGCCCGGACGTGCTTTTTTTGCTAAATTCAGACTATTCATTAACTAATCATTTAATAATTCATTCAAAATGAGAAAATTCAAATTTACACTGATTGCCTTTATGGCTGCCATGATGGCACTGTCATTCACAGCGTGTTCCGATGATGACCCGGAACCTAATCCTAATCCCGACCCGGAAGTCAATGAGGATAACTATCACTTCGACCTATTTGTAACCGTAGACAAGCACGGCGGGATGAGTAGCAAGAATACCACTATCGTCCATAGCGTCAACTCATTGGCCGCAGAGCAGGGTGTCATCACTGTGAAAAGAGAAGGTTCGGAACTGGGAGATTACTCCATGGAGACTATCTCAAAAGGAAAATATTACTACCAAATACCCGCAACCAACGACCGTTTCGTAAAATATCAAATCAAGAACAATGCAGTTCAGGTTATTGCAGAACGTCCTTTCAAGGCCAACAGCTATAAGGTACGTTCCTACACACATGCCTGGATTGATGACAACACACTCGTCATCATGTCTACCAATGGTAAGAAGGACAAGATTCTTTATACGAAACTGAACGCAGAGGACTTGACTATCCTTGCTGAAGGTGAACTCAACATACCAGCCCCCACCAACTGGCTCAAACTGACAAGCTCCGGTATCCTCACCTACCGCAAATCAGACAACAGATTGTACTACTTCTACTATTGGAAAGAGACAGACGGTTTGACGAATATAGACCAGCAAGAGCCTAACTTCCATACAGCCATTATCAACCCCTCTACCATGGAAGTAGAAAAAGATGTACTCTCTCCCATCGAATGCGAAATGGCAGGAAGCGCTTACGGAGAACTGATGCAAAACTGCGTAATGTACGACGAAGCAGACAATCTCTACCTAGCTTGTTTCCACGAAGAAGATAACGCTTTTTTCAAAGGCATCCTGCTACGTATCAACAAAGGCGAAACAGAATTCGACGCTTCCTACAACGGCTATCCCAATGCCGACGGCAAATTGCTGACCATTCAATATCTGGAAGGGAACAAAGCCTTAGTGTATGCACGTAATGACAATGCCGATAGACCCGCTGCAGATAAGCAACCCGGCATCGACGCTTACTCTCACTACTACGCCATCCTCGATCTTACCACCGGAACCAAGACACGCTTAAGCTATGATGGCAAGGAAATCGGTTACAGCGGCGGTCGCTTCTCACAGCGTTCTGTCATCTTCAACAACAAAGCATACATTGGTGTAAACACTGAAGAAGATGCCAACGCCGTTATCTACATCTATGACATCAAGACCGGTAATGTAGAGAAAGGAGCCGAAGTGGACGGACGCTTCTACTTCGATATGATACGTGTCATAGAGAACGATTAAAACAAGCATCAGTATTTATGAAGAATTTGTTTGTCTTTTTATTCCTTTGTAATTTCCTCCTCCTCTGCCATGCGCACGGGGGAGGCAACTACGAGCACAGCGATATGCTTGCAAGTATGAAACCCGGTGACAAGGCCGCCCTGCTCATGGTGCACTTCGGCACTACGCATGACGATACCCGTGCCCTTACCATTGATGCCATCAACGCCAAGGCACAAGCCGCCTTCCCGGAGTTGAAGTTCCAAGAAGCCTATACGTCGCGCATCATCATCCGCCGCTTGAAAGAGCGCGGCATCACGAAGCTGACTCCACTGGATGCCATGCTGAAACTGCGCAGCGAAGGTTACACACACCTCATCGTACAGAGTACCAACATCATTGACGGAGTAGAAATGGAATCCCTCCGCCGGGATGTGGAAAGCGCACTACCCTTCTTCAAGGAAATACGTGTAGGTACTCCCCTGCTCTACTCTATCGAAGATGCAGAGAAAGTGGCAAGTATTCTGGGGAACCGCTACAACGCCCCGGCACAAAGCAAGAAAGCTACCAAAGAACACTTCGTCCTTGTGGGCCACGGCACCTATACCCCCAGTACCGCCATCTACAGTCAGATGGACTATATGCTGAAAGCAGGCGGACTGACCAATTTCCATGTGGGCACCATCGAAGGTTATCCAACCTTTGACACCATGCTGGCACAACTGAAAGCCGGGAAAGCCAAACGTGTGACCCTCATACCCTTCATGTTTGTTGCCGGAGACCATGCCAAAAACGACATTGCCGGAGAGTGGAAGGAGATGCTCGAGAAAGAAGGCTTCACCGTCAGTGCACAACTGGAAGGACTGGGACAAATTCCGGAAATTCAAGAAATATTCATTGACCATATCCGTTTCGGACTGAAGCACCGCATGCTGGACATCATGACGAAGAAGGCGGCCTATGCTGCCGGAAAAGACACAGAATAATATACCCATTAGTGGGTATTTAGTGTTCTTGAATCATCTTGTACTTTTGCAGGAAAAACGCGAACGACAATGAATGTTATCACCAAACTGATGTACTCTATTCATAGGATACTGGGCACTTTGCTCTGTATCCTATTTCTTATGTGGTTCCTCTCCGCCTTCGTGATGATGTACCACCGCTTTCCCCGTGTCAGCGCCAAAGAGAAAATGCAAAAGCTGGATATGCTCTCCCAAACCGGAGACTCACTTCCGGACATCTCCTCCGTCACAGCCCGCCTGCCCCGTGGCGTAAAGGTCAGGTCTACGATACTGAACCTCAATGCCGGACACCCCGAGTTCAGCTTTAGTACCACAAAAGGCACGCTTCATTTCCTTGCCGATTCCACCATCTCACGACCCTCTCTGGACAGTGAACACCTGCACCGGACAGCAGCTTTGTGGTGTTCTTCTCCCATTACCCGTATCGACACCCTCCACTCTCTGGACCAATGGATTCCCTTCGCTGAACTGAAAAAGGAAATGCCCATTTATAAAATATACTTTGCCGACGATGCCGGGACACAGCTCTATCTGAGTTCACAAAACGGTGAGGCCTTGCAGTTCTCCAACAGAAGCGAACGCTTCTGGGCATGGCTGGGTGCCATTCCCCACTGGGTATACTTCACCTGGCTGCGGCAGGACACCGTCCTTTGGACTAAGACCGTCATCTGGCTCACAGCTCTGGGTTGTCTCATGGTCATTGCCGGCATTTGGGTAACTGTGGATGTATGGCGTAAGACGCACCGAAGCCGCCATCCCAAGTTCTCCCCCTACCGAAAAAGATGGTATCACTGGCACTACGTCAGCGGAATCTTTTTCGGCATCTTCGTACTGACCTTCACCTTCAGCGGCATGATGTCTCTGGCAGACATTCCCGAATGGATTCATAAACCGGCACTGAAGAAAGGCAGCGCCACACGCACGCTCCATGCCCGTGCCCCACAACCGGAGGATTACCCCTTGGACTACCGCCGTGTCATAGCTGCCTATCCCCAAGCTTTGCAGATAGAGTGGCGCAACTTCCGCGAACATCCCTACTACATCGTAAAAGATAGAAAAAACGAGTATTACATCGATGCCGCCGACAGCCTGCCGCGTCCGTTACAACTCTCCGAAGAAGAAATCCTGAAAGGCGTGGAAAGCATTTATACCTCCCAGCGTGATTCTTCACAACATATCCCCGGCATACGTATCTCCCGGCTCGAACATTTCGAGACCTACTATCGCGACATGAGCAATATGTATCGCGGACGTCCCCAGCTTCCCGTCTGGAAGATAACGGTGGACGACCCGGACCGGAGCGTCTATTACATTCACCCGGAAACGGGAATCATCCGCCATGTAGACACCTCCTCCCGCTGGAAATACTGGAGCTATACAGCCCTGCACCGCATGCGTCTGCCCGGTCTGAACTCCAATGCCACCCTGCGCAAGACTGTGCTTTGGGTATTGCTGCTTGGAGGTACAGCCGTTTGCATCACGGGTGTGGCGTTAAGTGTGAATTATATAAGAAGAAAATGTTGTAAAAGACAAAAACGCTATTAACGAGAATAAACTTGTATGAATAAGAAAAGACTTGGAATATTCCTCGGCAGCATAGCCCTATTGATTGTCTGCAGCTTTGCGGCCTATCAGTACTGGCTTGCTCCTACACGTATACTTATTATCAACGCAACCCTGGCACAAGCTGCCGACATTGCCCTGAACAATGACTGCGCCCGGATAGAAGTCACCTGCATAAAAAAAGAAGAGGTGAAGGACCTTTCCGGCTATGATGCCATCGTGATGTACAGCAGAGGGCTATACCTTGACGACGGCCAGATTGCCGAAGTGGAACGGGTGGGTGCCAGCGGAGTACCAGTCTTTACGAATACGTTACGAAATTTCACCCTCTCCCTCAATCACAATGTTACCAATGAACAACAGCATACGCTACGGGAGTATCTCAAGAACGGCAACAAGCACAACTACCGGAATGCCTTACTCTACCTGCGCCACATCGCCACTCCCCACCGGTGGGGACACCAGGATTACGAGCCTCCCATCCCATTGCTGGAGAACATGTTCTACCACCGCGAATACGGCCGCTACTTCAGTACTCCGCAAGAGGTGACCGCCTATCTGAAAGAAAAAAATCTCTACCATGAGGACGGACGCAACCTTGCCCTGATTTCCGGACTCAACTTTCCGATGGAAGGAAACCGTGCCCACGTAGATTCCCTCATCACGTGCTTGACACAAGCAGGCTTCAATGTCTATCCTTTCACAGCCGGAGGTCAACCGCGTGCCGATATGATACGTACCCTCCATCCCGATGCAGTAGTCTACCTGCCTATGGGACGGCTGGGCAATGACTCACTCATCAACTGGCTGCACCAGGAAAACATTCCTTTATTCATGCCCTTCCCGCTGATTCAGCCCCACGAGGAATGGCTGGACCCGGATACCCCCGTCAGCGGTGGCACACTGACCGCCCGTGTAGTGGTGCCTGAGATAGATGGAGGCATGCTACCCCTCTGCATCGCTACCCAAAACGAAAACAAACACGGATACTATCTGTACACCGCTGAAAATGAACGGATAGATGCCGTAGTGGACCATATTACCAAGTACATGTCCTTGAGAGACATGTCCAACAAAGAAAAGCGCGTTGCTATCTGTTACTTCAAGACTCCGGGAAAAGACGCCCTGCTGGCAAGCGGTATGGAAGTGATTCCTTCACTCTATAACTTCTTGAAACGCCTGCGTTCGGAAGGGTACGACGTCAGTGGACTGCCTGCTACTGTAGAGGAGTTCGGCAAGCGGATACATCGTGACGGTGCCGTCATGGGTTCGTATGCCAAAGGAGCACAAGAACAGTTTTTGAAAACGGCACACCCGATATGGCTTTCTACCGAGCAATACGAACAATGGGCACACGAAGTACTCCTTCCCGAGAAATATCAGGAAGTGACAGACAGATATGGAGATGCGCCCGGCAATCTGCTGGTAACAGAGGACAGTATTGCCATTGCCTGCCTGCAATTCGGCAATATCCTACTCTTCCCCCAGCCCCGCCCGGCATTGGGAGATGATGAGTTCAAACTGGTGCATGGAATGCCGGTAGCGCCGCCCCACAGCTACCTGGCTCCTTATCTGTATATGCAAAAAGGATTCAAGGCAGATGCAGTGATTCACTTCGGCACCCACGGCAACTTGGAATACACGCCCGGAAAGAATGTGGCACAGTCGCAGGCCGACTGGTCGGATGTACTGATTGGTAACCTCCCCCACTTCTATTTCTATACCACCGGAAACGTAGGCGAGGGTATCATTGCCAAACGCCGAACACATGCCGTACTGGTCACCCATCTCACTCCGCCCTACGTGGAGAGCGGTATGCGCCAACGCTATTCGGCCTTGCTCGAAGATATTCACAAAGTGCTGGACGAAGGTACCGAAAAACACCGAACCCTAGGAATAAGTATCAAAAAAGAAGCCATGCGTCTGGGACTGCATCGCGACCTCAACCTCGACTCCATCTCCAGTGACCCCTACACAACCAAGGAGTTGGAACGTCTGGATGCCTTCACCGAAGAGATAGCCAACGAAAAGATACTGGGTGCGTACTACACCATGAACGAGCCTTATTCTGACCGCGACCTGCTGACTACCACTCTCGCCGTCGCTGCCGACCCGCTGGCATACGAAACGGCCCGCAAGGACCGCGATAAAGGCAAAATCACCACAGAGCAGTTGCAAGACTTCACCTATATAGCCCACCACTACTTGCCTGCCGCCAGGAAAAGGCTGACCGCCTTACTCCAGAATCCACCCAAGGATACTGCATCTGTAGCACCGGAGCTTCGCCCCGCCCTACTCTATCGCGAACAGTTGCTTGCCTCCCCCGTCAACGAACAGAATGCCATGGTGCGTGCACTCAGCGGAGGAACCGTATTCCCTGCGCCGGGAGGTGACCCCGTACTGAACCCGAACGTTCTGCCCACCGGACGCAACATGTACAGCATCAACGCCGAGAATACTCCCAACCCAAGGGCTTGGGAAGATGGAAAGCGATTGGCAGAAGCGACTTTAAAACAGTACATCAACAAGCACGGCGAATATCCTCGGAAAGTAAGCTATACCTTCTGGGCAGGCGAATTCATCAATACGGAAGGAGCTACGCTGGCCCAGGTATTCTGGATGCTGGGAGTAGAACCCGTACGCGACGCCCAAGGCAGAGTGGTTGACCTGAAACTGGTGCCCAGTGAAGAACTGGGGCGTCCGCGCATCAATGTGCTGGTACAAGTGTCCGGACAGCTACGCGACATAGCCGGTTCCCGCTTGAAGTTACTGACCGATGCTATACGTCTGACATCGGAAGCCGGAGATGAGACCTATCCCAACTATGTGGCATCGGGTACACTGTTGCAGGAAAAATTACTGGTGGAAAAGGGAACTTCCCCCAAACGTGCCCGTGAAATGTCTGTGATGCGTGTATTCGGACCGATCAACAGCGGATACAGTACCGGTATGATGGCCTATACCGAGCACAGCGGCTCGTGGGAAAGCGAAAAGGAGATAGCCGAAGGATACCTCAACAATATGGGTGCCTCTTATGGGGACGACGAAAATTGGGGAGACGTCCAGGAAGGTTTGTTTGCCTCGGCACTGTCCGAAACGGATGTTGTCATCCAGCCCCGTCAAAGTAACACATGGGGCCCCATCTCCCTGGATCATGTATACGAATTTACGGGTGGACTCTCGCTCACCGTCAAAACCGTGACCGGCAAGGAACCGGATGCCTATATGGCAGACTACCGCAACCGGACCAACCGCCGCATGCAGGATGCCAAAGAGGCCATTGCCGTAGAGACACGTTCCACCATCTTGAACCCTACCTTTATACAAGAGCGGATGAAAGGCGGGGAAGGTTCGGCGCAGATGTTCGGCGAAATCTTCCGCAACATCTTCGGCTGGCACGTCATGCGTCCGTCGGCCATGGACAAAGAACTGTTCAATGACTTGTATAGAATGTATATAAAGGATGAGAATAAGCTGGGCATTCACGAGTACTTCCTCCGCGTCAATCCCGCCGCATTCCAGGCTATGACAGCCGTCATGCTGGAAAGCGCCCGCAAAGGTTACTGGAAAGCATCTGATGAGCAACTGAAAACTACTGCTTCCCTGCATGCACAAATCACACGCGAGAAGGGTGCCGCCTGCACAGAGTTCGTTTGTGACAATGCCAGGCTCCAGTCGTTCGTTGCCGACCAGTTGGGCAATAGCGAGAAGCAGACCTATACCCAGAACATGAAGGAGGTACACGAAGCATCCGCAACCGATGGCAAGGATGTCGTACTGAAAGAACACAAACTGACTTCCGAACAAACGGTACGTAAGAACAGGGTGAACGGAGTGATTGCAGGCAGTCTTGTCGTCATCACCTTCATCGGACTGGTCGTATTGTTGAAGAGAAAGAAAAAGAATAAATAGAAACAGAGTATTATGGAATACGTCATTCATCTGTTAGCCCTATTCATCGCCCTCAATTTTCTATTAAAGGTGGGGTTCTATCCACGCTGGGGAATGTGGACGGTTGCCGCAGGCTGTGCCTTTTTTGCGTGGCTGGTGACTCCATGGATGACGGAACAGTCCAAGACCGTGATGGCAGCTTTCTTTGCCTCCCGCCCGCAGATGTTAAACTTGTCGGTATGTGTCACTCTGGAAGCCGCCGTAATGATAACTTTCTGTTTCGACTGTTTCGCAGAAATGCGTACCCGCAACACGGCATTCAAACAAGCAGTCACCCTCTTC
>OLPW01002273.1_pt1 | contig 17399 bp, 14 predicted proteins | sample 1672161 | NCBI WGS metagenome assembly OLPW01 (sample SAMEA3136654, study PRJEB25190) | human gut metagenome
ATTTCAACGGTTTTTGCGTAAAACAAACCGTCTATGGTCTTAAGTTGATGACATTGGGATAAAGGGTAGGGGGTGTTTTTTCAGAAAGACGAAATCAATCGAGAATAGTAATTACAAACAAAGGCGGACAACTATGAAAGAATCTATCTACAAGAACTATGACGAGCTGCCGCTGTTCCTGAATGCGGCAACGGTGGCGAAGGTGCTGGGCATCGCACCCTCCAGCAGCTATGAGTTGATGCACGAAAAAGATTTTCCCGCACCGCAGATCGGCAATCGGATCGTCGTGCTGAAGGAGGCATTCATCCGCTGGGTGGAGCAGCATACGGGAGAAAGTGAATGAAGCGTGACCTCTGGCCGATGCGCGACTCAGTTAAGGATTATTTTCCTCTGCCGAAAGAAATTTTCTCGCTGGGTCTGAGCGCGGCGGAAATCGCGATCTACGCCTACCTGTGGTTTTCGACTGCTGAACACTATCGGTGCGAAGTTGAACAGCAGATTGTCCCGCGTCTCGGGGACGTTCCGCTGAAAAAACTGGCTGACTGCGATCTGCAATGGCTTTACAAGGGCTTACAGGAACACAGACGGCTGTGTGAGGGGCGCAGAAGAGTACGCATTTCCCTACAAATTGGAAACGGCAGGTGCGCTGACGAGGGAAACGCCCTTTGCCTGAAAGCGCGAGATATCGTCTTCGGCAATGTGCCAGTCCGTGATGATTCGGTACACGCGGTCCGCAGGCGCGATCTGGATCAGGGAATCGTTCCAGAATTTTGAATAATCCGCAAGAACATAGCTCTGCTTGCAGGTGCGCAGGATCCAGCGCTTCATTTCGGCGTCGTTCATATTCGGCGTTGTAAGGCCGTGAGAGAAAGAAATGTGCTCGATGCCCAGAAATCCCTTGTCAAAGACCATGTTGCTGAGCATATCCTTGGCCAGATAGCCTGAACAGGCGCGTACATCGTGGCGAATCTCACCGCCGATGAGGATCAGACTGATGCCCTGCTGCCCAAGCAGCACGCCTGCATGGTCGAGCGCGTTGGTTGCGACGAGAATGCCGCGCTTAGGCCCGTTGCAGAGCAGCTTAGCCAGTTCAAAGGTCGTCGTACCGCTGTCGAGATAAACGGAATCACCGTCATTGATCATGTCATAAGCGGCTCTCGCAATCGCCATTTTTTCCTGCAGATATTTTGATTCCCGAACTTGATACGGAAGCTCTGCGGTGGTTCTAGCCGTTCGAACCGCACCACCCCACGTCCGCTGCAGCAGCGAATCCTGTTCGAGTGAGATCAGGAGCTTACGAACAGATACTTCGGAAATTCCGAAATGCTCACTTAATTCCGAAACAGTAACGGAACCGTACTGTTCCAACGTGGAGAGAATATACTTTCTGCGCTCTTCTGCAGCCATTTTCACGGGCTTTATTTTTGATGTATTGTCCAAAAAAGGCTCCCCCTTATGTAGAAGTCAGGAAATTCTGCGCATCTTTGATATTCATTCTAATATACTCCAAAGGAAAAATCAAGTACTTTATAAAGAAACTACTCGTTGTTTTTTTGCTTTTGAAACAAAAATCGAAACGTAAATATAACCAAAAATACAATCAACCTTTTGTTAATTGCAACAAAACGAAAATGATGTATTGACAATTATGATAATGAAATGGTATTATCGCACCAGCGCAAGAAAAACGAAATTCAAATTGCGTAAAACGAAAAGTAAAACACTAGGAGGAACCAAAATGAAAAAAGTAATTGCTCTTATTCTGGCAGCCCTCATGGTGCTCGGACTGGCAGCATGTGCGGCCAAGACGACTACCACGGAACAGGACACGGACACGCCCGCGCAGACTGCTCCTGCTGACAAAGCGGCAGAGGAAACCACTGCAGCGGATGCGGCTGACAAGCAGATCACGGTCGGCTTCTGCCCCATGGATCTCTCCAACAACTTCTTTGCAAACATCGCTAATTCCCTGCGAAATGCGGCTGACGCGGCGAACGTAAAGGCGATTATTTCCGACGGCAAATCTGATGCCGCAACACAGATCGCGGCTCTGGAAAACTTCATCTCGCAAGGCGTTGATGTCATCATCGTCGTCCCGGTCGATGCGGAATCGCTGAAGGGCGTTATTGCGGAGGCAAAGACGGCCGGTATCCCCGTAATCACGCACACCACTGAATATGCCGACGCGACCTGCAACATGAACGTTGCCGAGCTTGAAATGGGTCAGGCCAACGGCTCCGCCTGCGGCAAGTGGATGGCCGAGACCTTCGGCGCCGACGCTGACTGCAAGTACGCCATTCTGACGCAGAGATCCCTTGAGCAGACCATCGGCCGCGAAAACGGCATCATGCAGGGTATTGCAGAATACTGCCCGAACGCCGAGTGCGTCATGACGGTCGATGGCTACACCACCGATATGGGCATGACCGCAGCCGAGAATATCCTGACCGCGCATCCTGAGGTCGTCGCAATCCTCGGCATCAACGACTCCGGCGCGCTGGGTGCTTACGAAACCTGCGTTGCGCAGGGCGTTGACACCGACAAGTTCTACATCGGCGGCAACGACGGCACGCAGCAGGCTCTGGAGCTCATCAAGGAAGGCACCATCTATCGTGGCTCCGTTGACCTCAACCCGGTCGGCACCGGCGAATTGATGATTCAGTACGCTGTTTCCCTGTGCAACGGCGAAAGCATTCCGGAGAGCTACATGGTTCCCGTTACCGCCGTTACCCGCGACAACGTCGACGAGTATCTGGCAATGTACAAATAGGCTGTCAGCCGGAAACGCCCTGCCGGATTTCCATATCCGGCAGGGCCGGATGCAAAGCGATCCAAACGGAGTGATGTGAAAACTATGGATAACAATATTGTTCTGAAAATGGAGAAAATCTGCAAGTATTATCCGGGCGTCACTGCCCTGGATCATGTGGATTTTGAACTGAGAAAGGGCGAGGTGCACGCGCTGCTTGGAGAAAACGGCGCTGGGAAATCCACGCTGTGCAAAATCATCGCGGGCGCGCAGCCAATGGACGACGGCAGTTACTGTCTGGACGGCGAACAGATCCGGACTCTGACGCCGCAGAGCGCCAAGGACAAGGGTGTCAGCATGATCTACCAGGAATTCAACCTGGTTCCTTATCTGAAGGTCTATGAAAACATGTTCCTTGGCAAGGAAATCGAGCGCGGAATCTATGCGGATAAACGTGCCATGATCCGGAAAACGCGCGAAGTATTCGAGCGGTTCCATATTGAAATTGACCCGAATTCGCGCATCAGCGATCTTTCCAATGCCTATAAGCAGCAAGTGGAGATTGCAAAGGCCGTCCTTGAAAATGCGAAGGTGCTGATTATGGACGAGCCGACAGCACCACTTGGCAACCGTGAAGTTGAAAACCTGTTTGAAATGATCCGGACGCTGAAAAGCGAAGGCGTTTCAATTATTTATATCTCTCACCGTCTCGAAGAACTGTTTGAGATTTCTGACCGTATCACCGTCATGCGCGATGGCCAGTATATCGAGACGCTCAACACAAAAGACACCAACAAATCCGCGCTGGTCAAGCTGATGGTTGGCCGTGACCTGTCGGAAGACTACCCACAACGCAGCACGCCGATCGGCGAGGAGGTTCTCCGGGTGGAGCATCTGTCCACCGTGGAAACGAAGCTGCACGACGTTTCGTTTACGTTGCATAAGGGTGAAATCCTCGGCTTTGCCGGTCTTGTCGGCGCAGGCCGGACGGAGGTCATGCGCGCTTTGTTCGGCGCCGATCACAGATCCTCCGGCACCGTTTATGTCGGCGGGAAACAGGTTGAGATTCTCCGGCCGATTGACGCCATCCATCACGGCATCGCGCTGATCCCGGAAGACCGGAAGGGCCAGGGCGTCTCGCTGACGCTCAGCATTCGGGAAAACATTTCTCTCGTCATGCTGCACACGCTGCAGTCCTTCCTACGCATCAGCCGGAAGAAGGAGCGCACGCTGGTTGATTCCTACATGAACGCGCTGGCCGTCAAGGCACCCAGTATGGAGCAGCTGACCAAGAATCTGTCCGGTGGCAACCAGCAGAAGGTGGTCGTTGCCAAGTGGCTTGCAACAAACGCGGATATCATCATTTTGGACGAGCCGACACGGGGCATCGATATCGGCGCAAAATACGAAATCTACCTCATTATGAACCGGCTGGTCAAAGAAGGAAAATCGATCATCATGATTTCCTCCGAAATGCCGGAGCTGATCGGCATGAGTGACCGCATCATCGTGATGCACCAGGGCTCCGTAAGCGGAGAGCTGACAAAAGAGGAAGTCAGCCAGGAACGCATCCTTGAGATGGCTTCCGGCATGTAAAAAGAGGGGTCTCGCTATGAAAAAAGAAACGAAGCTTTCCATCAGCCAGGTGTTTGTCTATCTGGTGCTCCTGTTCGTATTCGTCTTTTTCTCTGTTCTGACAAAGACGTTCTTGTCGACAAAGAATCTGCTGAACATCTGTCGGCAGGTCTCCATGACCGGAATCTGCGCGGTCGGCATGACTATGGTTCTGCTGACCGGCGGTATTGACATTTCCATCGGCTCGATTATTGCGCTTTCCGGCGTTGTCTCCGCAAAGCTCATCAATGACCTCGGCTTTGGGATCTTCCCTGCGATGGTGGTCGGCGTTCTGGTTGGAATCGTCTGCGGGCTTATCAGCGGCATTATGGTCGCGCATTTTGAGGTTCCCGCGCTGATCGCGACACTCGCCATGCAGACCATCGCCAGAGGATTCGCGTTCATCATGACGCAGGGCATCCCGGTCTACGGTCTTCCGGAGTCCATCAAAACGCTGGGGCAGGGCTATTTCCTCGGGATTCCGATTCCAGTCTATATTCTGGCACTGGTTTTTTTCATTGGCTGGTGGATGCTCGAGCAGACAAGCTTTGGCCGTCATCTCTACGCAATCGGCGGCAATGAAGAAGTTGCCAGACTGTCAGGCATCAACGTCCTGGTCAAGAAAATCCAGATCTATTCGCTCAGCGGATTTTTTGCCGGTCTTTCCGGCGTCATCATGCTCTCCCGTCTCAACTCCGGCCAGCCAGCCACCAGCGAAGGCTTTGAAATGGACGTCATCACGGCTGCTGTTCTCGGCGGCGTGAGCGTTGCAGGCGGCCAAGGCAAAATCATCAACGTCGTCGCAGGCGTGCTGATTATGGGTATGCTCAGCAACGGCATGACGCTGATGAATCTTGACGAATACTGGCAGTGGGTCGCAAAGGGCGCCGTTCTGCTGTTCGCAGTTGCGTTCGACAATATGCAGAGAAGACGCAAGGCAAAAACATAATTGTGAATTGTATGGAGGTACAAATCATGACAAATCAAACCTGCAAAGCCGCCGTGCTGACGAAAAGGCACACCATTGAGGTCATGGACGTCCAGATGCCGGAATGCGGCCGCGACGGCATGATTATCAAGCTGGAGGCCGCCAGCATCTGCGGCACCGATCTTCATCTGTTCGAAGAGGATCCGGCATATCCCGTCATTCTTGGTCATGAGCTCTGCGGCCGCGTGGTCGAAATGGGGCCGGACGCCGCGAAATCCATGCGCTGCTACACCGGCGAAGTGAAGCTCGGCGATCGGATCTGCCTGTATCCGTGGGTCGTCTGCGGCACCTGCGAAAACTGCTTGACCTACGGTATCGGTGCCTGCGGTGTCTGCGACAATTCGTTCGTCTACGGTGTGCCGTATGAGTCGCTCGGCTTCGGCGGCGCGCCGATCCGCTCGAACTCCATCTATGAAGCGCCTTATATCAAGGGTGGCTTCGGCGAGTATATGTACGTTTTCCCCGGCACCTTCATGTGGCAGGTGCCTGATGATATGCCCAGCAATGTTGCGTCGCTGCTTGATCCGATGGCGGTCGCCATGCGTGGCGTTGAGCTTGCGATGCGCGCGCCCGGCATCTTCGAGGACAGCTTCAATCTTGGTTCGACTGCGCTTGTCATCGGCGATGGCCAGATTGCAGCGCTTGTGGCGACAATTGCCCGCACGCTGGGCATCCAGCACATCATCATCAGCGGTTTCAGCGATCAGAAGCTCCAGCTGGCAAAGGAGCTGTCTGGCGCGGACGAAGTCATGAATTCCAGCAAGCTTTCCATCGAAGAACGCCGTGCAATCATCCACAAATACAACCACAAGAACGGCGCTGACGTCGTCTTCCAGTGCGCAGGTTCGCAGTATGCGTTCCGCGACGGCGTGGATCTGCTCAAAAACGTCGGCACGCTGGTTGAAATCGGCAACATCGGCACCGGTAAGCCCGTGGAGTTCTATCCGGGCAAGGATCTGTGTGGCAAGCATGCTACGTATATCGGCATGAGCGTCAACACGGCAAAGACCTTCGACAAGGCATTCCAGATGCTTCTGAAGTACAAGCAGCTCGGTCTTGAACGGATTTTCTCCCACAGAGCAACGCTCGATACACTGGGAGAGGTCATGTCTCACGGCAAGGATCTGGATTATATGAAGGGCTGGCTGGATTTTAGTAAATAACCTGGGGCAAAGAGAGGACTTATAACATGGCAAAGAGAATTGTTGCAATTTATGACAGAGGCATTGACAAAAATCTGATGCAGGGCTTTGATGTCCTGGAAAAGTACGGATACGAGCTGACGCTGGTTGAAAAAACCGTCAACGAAGACGAGCTGGCTTACCAGAATTCCATGCTTTCCGTCGAGGTCAACGGGCCCGACGGCACACCCATCAACGAAGAGGTCTTCCAGTATCTGGACGACGCAGAAATCATCATCACACACTTTGCACCGGTCAGCCGCCGCATGATCGAGGCGGCAAAGAACCTGAAGATTATTGCGACACTCCGCACCGGCATGGAAAACATCAACATGGAGGCTGCAAAGGAACGCGGCATCAAGGTGATCAACGCGCCTGGTCGCGCAGCTGTTGCGGTTGCAGACTTTACGGTTGCCGCAATGCTCTGCGAGATCCGGAATATTGCAAGAACGGACGAAGATATCAAGACCGGCGGCTGGACAAAGAAATACCCCAACCGCACCTATTCCGACAACATGTGCAACCTGAAGGTCGGTCTGGTCGGCTTCGGCGACATCGGCAGAAAGATTGCCACGCGGCTCAAGGGCTTCGGCACGACGATTCTCGCGTATGATCCTTACTGCACAAAAGAAAGCATTGAAGCGTTCGGCTGCGTGCCGGTTTCGCTTGACGAGCTGCTGGAGCAGGCCGACTTCGTTTCCTTGCACGTCCGTCTGAGTCCGCAGACGCAGAATATGTTCGGCGCGGCAGAATTCGCGAAGATGAAGCCCACGGCCATTTTTGTAAATGCCGCGCGCGCCGGTCTTGTCGACGAAGCCGCTATGATCGACGCGCTGGAGCAGAAGAAGATCGGCGGTGCCGTGCTCGACGTCTTCCGCGAAGAGCCGTTGCCGGTTGACCACCCGCTCAGAAAGCTGAAAAACGTGACGTTATCCGCGCATCTGGCCGGTACGGATATTGGAACCTTTAGCGGCTCCATCAAGATTGTCGCGGATAACCTTGAGCAGTATTTCAGCGGCGGAGAACTGAAAAACGTTGTGAATCACTGACCGGGAAAGGAGCGTTCCTGTGAAAAAACGAAGCGCATATCTGGCCATTGATTTCGGCACGTCCAATGTGCACGCATCGGTGATTGACGCCGAAACAACCCGGATTATCGTGAACACAAACAAAAAATACGGATGGTATTATCCCGCACAGAATCAGGTTGAGCTCCATATTGACGAAACCTGGAAGGCATCTGAATGGGCAGTTGGCGAAGTGATTCGCCAGCTGCCGGAGGATGTAGAGCTGCTGGCCATCACGTTTTCCTATTTTGGCGACAGCATCACGCCGGTCGACGAAAAGGGCGAAGCGCTGTATGGCATGATTCCCGGCTTCTGCGGGCGGTCGTTCAAAGAAGTACAGACCATCAGCCGCGAAATCGGCGCGGACACGTACGCGAAAATCACCGGCAATACGCTCTCCACGCTTGCAACACCGTCAAAAATCATGTGGCTGCGGGACAACGAGCCGGAGGTCTTCAAAAAAGCGGCTGGCTTCTACTCCAATCAGCAGTATGTAATGCGCAAGCTCGGGCTTGGCGACGTGCAGGATCGTACCATGGCCGCACGCAAACTGATGATCGACGTCAAGGCAAACTGCTGGTCTGCGCCGATTCTGGAGCTGGCCGGCGTCACCGAGCAGCAGCTCGGCACACAGATTGTCGAATCCGCAACGGTTGTCGGCACGATTGACCATTACGGTTCTGTCCGGCTGCCGCGGACGCTTCCCGTCACAATCGGCTGCCATGACGTCTCTGCCTCTCTCCTGTCCGCTGGTGTCCGGCTTGAAAATCCAGATACCATTGGCGTTCTGATGGGTACCTATGAGCAGATGGGATATTTCTCCGATACCTTCGTCGACGGCTGCAACGATTTCGGCGATTCTCTGATCTTCTCCTGCTGCTACAGCTCCCCGTTCAACAACAAGTATACGGTCATGGACGCGTTCCCAACTGCCGGCGCGCTGCTGGAGTGGTTCTGCAAGAACATTCTGCGTGATCCGTCCGCCGACATCGGCAAGCTCATCGCCGATGCAAAGCTCGACGGAACCGGTTCGCTTATGATGCTGCCGTATGTAGAGAACTTCCACGGAGCCGTTGTCGGCATGAGCCTGTCCACCACGACGGACGAGATCTTCGCAGCGATTCTCGAATCCCTGGCCTACCAGTTTGTCGCCTGCGTCGACTACATCCGCTCTACACGTAAGCAGCCGTTTACCAGACTGCATTTCGGCGGCGGTGGTTCCCGTACCGACAAACTTCTGCAGCTGCGGGCAGATCTGATCCAGGCTCCGCTCGGAAGAATGCAGAACATCGAGCTTCCGTCGCTTGGCGCCTGTATGCTGGCTGGTCTCGGAAACAACTGGTATGCCAGCGTGGAAGACGCGGCCGCCCATATGGGCAATCCCGTTTCCTACTTCGAGCCGATTCCGGAAAACGAAACAAAATATGCAGAACGGTATGCGAAATACAAGGCAATTTCCGCTGACTATCTGCGACGCTATTAAGAGGATACAATTGTGAACACAAGAGAAGTCATTCTGAAAGCCCGTGAAAAGGGCAAATGCGTGCCCGCCTTCAACGTACCTCATATCCCGATGGTCAAGCCGATCATCGAGGCCATTCGCGACGAAAACAGCGTCGCCATGATTCAGGTTGCGCGCGTGGAGTGGGAAAAAATGAAAGCCGAATCTCTCGAGCGCATCGCGGAGGAATATGACCGGTACAAGGATCCGGCACATACGCTGCTGCATCTGGATCACGTTCCCGTGATTGACGAGGACTATCAGCGCGTGGATTATCGCTCACTGATCGAGCGCGCCATCCGCGCAGGCTACCAGTCCGTCATGATTGACGGTTCGCGTCTGCCGCTGGAGGAAAACATTTCCGCAACGCGGGAAGCGGCTGATCTTGCGCATGCCGCGCAGATTCCCTGTGAAGCGGAGCTCGGCGCGGTCATGGGGCACGAAAACAAGGTCATGCCGCCGTATGAAGAGATTTTTGCTTCGAAGATGGGCTTTACCCGCCTGGACGAGGCAAAGCGGTTTGCAGAGGAAAGTAAGTGCGACTGGCTGTCCGTCGCAGTCGGCAACATCCACGGCGCAGTCGCCGAGGCTGTCCGGAACCAGAAAAAGCCGGAAGCCAAAATCGACGTTGCGCACGTGGCAGAGCTCTACCGGGCAGCCGGCATTCCGCTTGTGTTGCACGGCGGCTCCGGAATTCAGCACCAGTACATTCTCGACGCCATTTCCGCCGGCATTGCCAAGATCAATGTCGGTACGGAGCTCAGGCAGACGTATGAATTTGCGCTGCAAGAATCCGGCAATGATGTCTCATTTGCACAGGATGCACTGTATAAGAGAACAAGAGCCTACATTGCAGAATACCTGTTTAATACAAATCTGAAGGATTTCCTCTTCGGCTGAGCCGCAGCGGGACTTCGCAGAACTTACACACAGCCGCCGGTGGCTGTGATACTTGCTGTGAGAGAAGACCAACTCCACACCTACGATGGGTATCGCTTGCTGAATCGCAGGTATATTCCCGCAGCTTGTATCGTCCTGCCTATATCTTCTATACGGAAGGACCGAGACTCTTCCAGCCACGATCGTTTTCTTTGTGATCCACAGGGTTTTGCAGCCCACATCCATAGCTTGAGCAGTTTCCTGATTTCGGGAAACTGCTCTTTTTCAACGAGATAAAATTCAAGCGTCCGTTGATGCATTTGCCGCAGCCGGAACAGGAGCAGGGGTTCACAATGGAACAGACAATGTAATATTCGCAGGAAGCCGGGATTTTAGAAGTCCCGGCTTTTTTGCGTTCATGAGGTCAGCTTGGTATAAAAACAGGGAAAATGCGGAAATCATATCCACAAGGAGCGTGAGGCTATGGAAATGACCGTCAAGGACGAGCGGAAGCTGGTTGAGATTTGGCTGACGAATGCAGAAAAGTCAGACCCGGTCCTGCGCGCCGGCTTGCAGAGCGTTTATGACACATACAAAAAGAAAAAGTATCTGGTGGCAGTTTTTGAGTCTGGAAATTGCGACCTTTATGAACAGACGCGGGATCTGCTGCTTTATAACCGCCAGAGATTGGCGGAGCAGGAAGTCCAGCGTGAAAAGGCGCAGCAGATGACCATGTAGCGCCGGATACATTGGGGGCGAAGAGAAATTTTCTCTTCGCCCCCGTTTTCTCTTTATGCACCTCCCGATATACAGCGCATTTTTGTCTTGCAATCTCTATTTTGATGATGTACAATATTATCTGCGAAGCAAAATGAAACAATAGATAATTGTGATAAGAGCGCGGCTGATTGGGGAGGACGAGAATGGGCGAACCAATGAAAAACGAGATTCAGCTTTTTGAGAACCAGAAGATCCGCGTGGCGTGGGACACTGAACGGGAGGAATGGTATTTTTCCATTGTGGATGTTGTCGGCGTGCTGACAGACAGCCCCGACTATAATACCGGGCGGAAATACTGGAACAAGCTGAAGCAGCGGCTGAAAGACGAGGGCAATGAACTGGTGACGAATTGTCACCAGTTGAAAATGCGGGCGGCGGACGGTAAAAACCGCCTCACGGACGTTGCCGACACCGAGCAGCTTCTGCGCATCATCCAGTCCATTCCCTCCAAGAAAGCCGAGCCGTTCAAGGCGTGGCTGGCGATGGTCGGCCGGGAGCGCATTGAGGAAACCATCGACCCGGAGCAGGCAATCGACCGCGCGCTGGAAACCTATCTGAAAAAGGGCTATTCCGAGGAATGGGTACATCAGCGGCTGCTTGCCATCCGCATTCGCAACGAGCTGACAGACGAATGGAAAAAGCGCGGCGTGCAGAAGGGCAAAGAATACGCGATTCTGACGGACGAGATCACCCGCGCGTGGGCTGGCATGAACACACGGCAGTATAAAAATCTCGAGGGACTGAAAAAGGAAAATCTCCGCGATAATATGAGCGATCTGGAGTTGGTGCTGACCATGCTGGCAGAATCGTCCACGACCGATATTGCGAAAGCCGAGCAGCCGCAGGGCTTTGACGAAAACCAGAAGGTCGCCCGGCGCGGCGGCAATGTCGCGGGTGTGGCGAGAAAAGCGCTGGAAGCCGAGAGCTTCCGCCAACTCGTCACGGACATAGTAACGGACGCGGCGCAGCTGCCGGAGCAGATGGAGGAGAATGCGAATGGGAAATGAGCCGAAAAGCAACTACCGAGGAATCCTCGGCAGCTGGCGGCAGACGGAATAGTATCTCAAGGGTGAATGCGAATGATAGAACGCTTTGACATTGCGGGGTATGCCCGCATTTCGGTCGATGAGGAACTCGACCGCGACAATGTGTCGATTGAAAACCAGAAGTCCATCATCGAAGATTTTGTAACGACGCACTTTCCAAACAGCACGCTGACGTTTTTTGAAGACCGCGACCGCTCGGGGTACACGTTCGAGCAGCGCGAGGGGTATCAGGAGATGCGCCGGGGGCTGATGAGCCACAAGTACGACATTCTCATCGTCAAGGATTTCTCGCGCTTCTCCCGCCGCAACTCGCGCGGTCTTGTAGAATTGGAGGATCTGCGCGACGCGGGCGTGCGCATTATTTCGATTGGCGACAATATTGACTTCCCGAATGACGACGACTGGCTCAAAATTCAGTTCCAGTTTTTAATCAACGAAATGCCTGTCACGGACACGTCGAAAAAGGTGCGCAGCGTCGTGAAGCGGCGGCAGGAGGAGGGGCGCTGGCTCTGCGCCGCGCCGTATGGCTATATTCTGAACAAGCAGCAGATCTTTGAGGTTGTGCCGACCGAGGCCGAGGTCATCCGGACGATTTTCAAGCTTTACTTAGACGGCTGGGGCTACAAGAAAATTGCCAACTATCTGACAGACAACAACGTGCCCACGCCGCGGATGTCCGAGTGTGAGCGCCGCGCCGCCGCGGGAGAGCCTGTCCGCCGCAAGACGAAAGCAGCATGGGCGATCGTCACGGTGCAGGGGATTCTCGATAACGATTTTTATATCGGCACGCTGCGGCAGGGAAAATTCACGCGCGTGAAAATCAACGGCAGCGACCGAAAGCTGGACGAGCGCGAGCACCGCGTCTTTGAGCACCACCATCAGGAGATCATCGACTACCGCACGTTTGCGACCGTGCGCTCTCTGCGCGAAAGCCGCTCGACAAACAACTATCGCGGGGTCAAGGTCAACGACAACGTGTACTCGGGGCTTCTCGTCTGCGGCGACTGCGGCAGCCCAATGTTCGCGATGAGCCGGAGCGATCTGGCTCCCGCCTATACCTGCGGAACGTATCACAGGCGTGGTCTCAAGGGGTGCACGAGCCACCATATCCGCGTGGAAACGCTCGATGCGCTGATCAAGGACTATGTGCGGAAAGTCCATGACAATTCCAGCACCATGCTCGAGCGGCTGAACGCCGATCTGGAGAAAGAACAGACCGACATTGCGGAGACGAAGCGCACGGAGGAAAATCTGGAAGCCTTACTGCTTGACAAGCAGGAGGAACTGAAAGCGACCAAGCGCCAGCGCATTCGCGACATCATGAAGCACCCGGAGCAGGAAGCACTCTTGGAGGAAACCTACGATGAGCTGGAGGCGGAGCTGACGCAGCGCATTGCGGGCATCCAGCACCAGATCGAATTTGCCAGTGACAAACGAAACACCATCATCCGCATCAACCGCGTGGCGAAAACGGCAATGGATGTGTTTCACGACATTCTGGAAAAGCCGTCACTTGACCGCAACGACCTGAATCTGATGATCGAAAAAATTCGGGTGTTTGAAGATCACATCGAGGTACAGCTCAAGGCGGACATTGACAGCCTGCTCAAAACCGGCGCGCTCCCGGAGGACGCCGTAAATTTTAATTGGGACACGGAAAATAGCGAATCCCAGCTTGTAGGGGCGGACGACTCTGTCCGCCCGCGGGTCGATGTGGGCATCGACCCCTACGAAACTGAAATTGTCCAAGGTGCGGCGCACCGAAAGGACAAGGTTTTCCGTGTCAGTGTTATCAGCAGCGGCGACCCGCTGGAGATTTATACGGAGAAGGACGGCGAGGTGATCTTTAAGAAATACTCGCCGATGGGCGATCTGGGGGAATTTGCGGGACAGATCTGTGAAGCGATTGGGAAGAACACCGGATATATCGCGGCGGTCTGCGACCGGGACGCGATCATTGCGGTGCATGGCGTGCAGAAGCGGGAGCTTCTGGACAAGCGCTGCTCGCAGGAGCTGGAGCAGCTCATGGAGCTGCGGCGCAGCTACCGCTATCAGGACGGCGATCTGCCCGTCCGGCCGACGGACGCATCCGACCGCTACCGCGTCGGCGCTGCGGCCCCCATTGTGACAGAGGGCGACTTAATGGGCTGCGTCCTGCTTCTGAGCGAGGACGGCGCGCCTGCGCTCGGCGAGGCGGAGCAGCGGCTCGTGCAGACCGTCGCGGGCTTTCTCGGACGGCAGATGGAGAGCTGAACAAGCAGGCAGGGATTCGGTTCCCTGCCTGTTTTTGCGGGTGGAGAAAAAACAGTAGCAAAGCGGCGGAAAATCTGTTATACTACTATAATATAAGGCGAAGTATAGGCCGAGAAAGGAACACCGAACATGGACTTTACCGGCTTTCTGGGAAATGACGCCGTCAAGGCGCGTCTGAGCGGCGCATTCGCCAGCGGACGCGTGGCGCACAGCTATCTGCTCTGCGGGCCTGCCGGTTCGGGCAAGCATACGCTCACGCGGATCTTATCGGCGGCAATGCAGTGCGAGGGGCGCAGCGGAAAGATCCCCTGCGGCGTCTGCTCCGGCTGCCGCAAGGCGCTTGAGGGTGTCCACCCGGATATCATCACCGTCGACGATCCCGACCACAAGGCCATGACCGTCGACCCCATCCGCGCAGCCAGAAGCGATATGTTCATCCGCCCGAACGAGGGAAAGCGCAAGATCTACATCATCCCGCGCGGGCAGGATATGAACGAATCCGCGCAGAACGCGCTGCTGAAGATTCTGGAGGAGCCGCCGGATTACGGCGTGTTCCTGATCCTGTCGACCAACGCGGAGCGGCTGCTGCCGACCATCCGCAGCCGCTGCGCGGAGCTGCAGCTCGGCCCGGTGGCGCAGGATGAGGCGCTGCCGTTTCTGCGGCAGAATGCGCCGGACAAGCCTGACGGCGTTCTGCGCGCGGCCTATCTGCGCGCGGGCGGCTTTCTGGGTCAGGCGCTGACGCTTTTGCAGGATGCGGAGGACGAGCCGTTCGTCCGGCAGTTTGCCGCGGCCTATGCCGCGCATGACCGGATGGCGCTGCTGCGCGTGCTGCTGCCCATGGAAAAGGCGAAGCGGGAGCAGCTGCTTCCCGCGCTGCAGCAGCTGCGCGCGTGCATCTGCGGTGCGCTGACGCAAAGAGGCGGACTGGACACCGCGTCGGAAAGCGCCGCGCAGATCGTCGCCAGCCGCTCCGGCTCAGAGCTTTTGCAGGCGTCCGACAGCATTCAGGCTGCCATTGACGCGCTGGCCGCCAATGCGTCGGCAGGCGCGGTCACCGGCTATCTTGCGATGAAGCTGCGCTGAGCGCCGAATCTGAAATTTTACCTTGCCGCAGGCTCTGCGGCAGATTGGAGAGAACCATGCAAGAACAGACCCCCGATACCGTTCTGGAGCAGCAGCCCGCCGCCGCAGAACCGGAAGCCGCAGCGCAGCAGCCTGCGGCGGATACACAGCAGCCCGCGGAAGCCGCCGCGCCTGCAAAGGAGGAAGCGCCCGCCCAACCGGCGGAGCCTGCCGCCGTTACCGTGGTGGACATCCGCTTCCGCAATAATGCAAAATCCTATTATTTCGACCCTGCCGGACTGACGCTGCAGGCCGGTGCGCGCGTCATCATCGACACGGCGCGCGGAGACGAATTCGGCCTCTGCGCTGCCGGCAACCACCCGGTCAAGCCGCGTGAGCTGGTGCTGCCGCTGCGCAGGGTGCTGCGCGTAGCGACGCAGCAGGACGAGCGCGCGAACGCAGAGAACCAGGAAAAGGAAAAGAAGGCCTTTGAGATCTGCCAGCAGAAGATCGCCGCGCACGGGCTGGAAATGCAGCTTGTCTCGGCGGAATGCGCCTTTGACGGCAGCAAGCTTCTGTTTTTCTTCACAGCGGACGGCCGCGTCGATTTCCGCGAGCTGGTCAAGGATCTGGCCTCCGTCTTCCGCACGCGCATTGAGCTGCGGCAGATCGGCGTGCGCGACAAGGCCAAGATGGTCGGCGGACTCGGCGTATGCGGCAGGCCCTTCTGCTGCAAGGAATTCCTCGATGATTTCCAGCCGGTTTCTATCAAAATGGCCAAGACACAGAACCTCAGCCTGAACCCGACGAAGATCTCCGGCACGTGCGGCAGGCTCATGTGCTGCCTGAAATACGAGCAGGAGGCCTATGAGGACCTCATCAAGACCGCGCCGAAGATGGAATCCTTTGTCGACACGCCCGACGGACGCGGGACGGTCGTCGAGGTCAATCTCCTGCGCCAGAGTGTCAGAGTCCGCATGGAAGACCACCCGGAGACGATCGGCAGCTATAAAAATACGGATATCTACATCCTGCGCAGCGGAAAGGCCCGCAAAAACGACCCGCCGATCCCGCGCGATTTTGCGCCCATTTCCTCCAAACCGCGTCCGGTGCAGAAGACGGAGGCGTTTTTCGAGGAGCTGCCGGAGGTCATCTATCCGGATGCCGTCGCCGTGATCGAGCCGGAAGCGCCGGACACAGCGGAGGCAGCCGGCGAAGAAGCCGGAAAGAGCGCGAATCGCCGCCGCCGGCGCGGCGGCCGCCGCACGAAGCCCGCAGGCGAACGCCCGCAGGAGACTGCCGCCCCGGAAAAACCCGCGCCAAAGGATCAGCCGCGCACCGACGCCCCCCGCAGGGACCGCCCCAAGAAGGAGCGCCCGCCCCAGCAGGACAAGCCCGCCCCGCAGAAGCAGGAGCGTCCGGAAAAAGCGGAAGCAGCCGACGGCCAATCCAAGCCCCGCCGCCGCAGACGCCGCAGCGGAGGCCCCAGAAAGCCGTCGGGTGAGGGCCAGCCGCCGAAAGCCGAATAACAGACAAGCCCCCGGCCAGCCGCTTTACAAGCGGACGGCCGGGGGTATTTTGGTTCTGCAGAGCCGGTTCAGCCCTGAAACGGCTCTGCGTAGGATGCGTAATAGGATACTGGTTCTCCGCCGATCAGAAGGTGCGAGGTATCGCCCATCATCTGGCAGCGGAAGTATGCAATGCCGGGCTGGCGCTCCTCCGTGTTCAGAACCGTTACGGACGTCGGGGCGAGGAATGCCCCGTGCAGCACGGCAAACGGGCTGACGTTCCACAGGTGAGACAGCAGAACAGCCGTGATGCCGAAATGACAGAAGCAGACGATGGTTTTTTCACAGGTCTCGCGGCAGGTATAATATCCGCCGTGCCGGGTGTAGCCGTATGACGCGAGCAGCGCGTCCAGTCCGGCGGTCACGCGGTCGTATTCGGCCTTGACGTTCGTACCCTGTAAGAGCGGCGCGGCCTCCCAGCCGGTGGGCTGCAGCAGCTCCGGCTGCGCCGTCCAGTCGGCGGGCATCAGATCCCAGCAGAGGCGCGTTCCGCCGGCCCCGTCCGGCACCTTGCCCAGAAATTCATGCAGCCAATCCATGATCTCTGCCGTCTTTCCGTGCGCTTTGAGCGTAAAGGACGCAGTATCCCGCGCACGGCCAAGCGGGGAAACGTAGAAATCATCGACATGCCAGTCCTTTGTGCGGGCTGCCAACAGCTTTGCCTCGCGCCAGCCCTTTTCGGTGAGCGAATCGTGCTCGTAATCGGGT
>OLPW01002283.1_pt1 | contig 17342 bp, 9 predicted proteins | sample 1672161 | NCBI WGS metagenome assembly OLPW01 (sample SAMEA3136654, study PRJEB25190) | human gut metagenome
CTTTTCAAAAATGGGGGCCAGTTTTTCTTTGCCTTCAATCCATTCATGATAATTTCCGTTGCCCAGCTTTTCCCCGGCTACGCGGGTCGGGAAGCCGGCCAGGGTGCCCAGGGTGCCCTGGATGAGATTCAGGCGGGAGTAGGGGCGCGGACTGGTTTCATCCCATTCCACCAGGACAGTGCGGCCCATGGTGGTCTTGATGATGGAGGTATTCATATCGCCGCAGGCAAAGTCCAGCTTGTTCCACTTGTGGTCCGCCGGGAAATTTTTCTTGGCATACGCGGCGCGGCCCAGGGCCGGGCTGGAGAAGGAGACGAGCCTGCCGAAGCAGTCGTCCTTGCGGGCCAGATTCATGTACTGGGCAATGGGGCCGAGGCCGTGCGTGGGATACACGTTGCCGTTGCGCTTGGCGTAGTGATAGGTTCTCCAGGAACCGGTGCCGCGTTCCACCTGCTTCATCTGTCCGCGCAGTTCATGGATGTAGGCGGCTTCTCCGTACAGCAGGTCGCCAATGACGCCCTGGCGCACCATGTTCAGGTACATGAGTTCCTCACGTCCGTAGTTGACGTTTTCCATCATCATGCAGTGCTTCCTGGTTTCTTCGGAGGTATCCACGATTTCCCAGAGTTCCTTGATGGAGACGGCCATAGGCACTTCCACAAAGGCGTGGGCGCCCATCTTCATCACGTCGCAGGTAACACGGCAGTGCCATTCCCAGCTGGGGCAGACGATGACGGCGTCCGGCTTGACTTCCTTCATCATGCGCTTGTAGTCTTCCGGTCCTTTCGTGAAAATGGGGGGGCGCTTGCCCGTCTTCTTTTCCACGACGTCCGCACTGCGCTTGGCCCAGTCTTCATACAGGTCGCAAATGCCGACAATTTCCGCACCTTCTATAACGGCCATCTGGCCCACGTGCATGGAACCGCGTTCACCCACGCCGACAAAGGCCACACGCACCTTGTCCAGCTTGGGAGCCCTGAAGCCGCCCATGTAGATGGCGCCGGGCTTGCGCGGGGGCCACGTGGTCATGGGGCCGATATTATTCGGGTCCGGAATGGTGATTTTTTTGGGAGCCAGGGGGGCTACTTCCTGGGCGTTGGCAAAGGAACCGGCAGCCAGGGCGCCAGTGGCCAGGCCCAGGGTCTGAAGGAAACGACGGCGTGATGATGAATTATCCATGGATGGTAATTATATAAAGGATTTGAATCCCTAGTTTGCCATAGATACTGAGGTTTGAGAATCTTTCTTTCACAGATGGTGAAAAAAATGCATTCCTCTGTAAAAACGGAATATCCCTGATTCCTAGAAGGAATCAGGAGGGAATGCCGCCGCCTTTTGAAAATCCCGGACATGAAAAAAGCCCCAGTCCTGCCGCAGAGCGGGAAGGACGGGGCCTGTAAGGGCATCATCCGGTTGTGCCGATGTTGCATGCCGTTGCTTGGGAATAAAACAGGGGAGCGAGCGTATCGCCGCTCCGCGTTCCGAAGGATCGGCCCTGCATCGGAGGACATCCGGAGGGTGTTGTTTGTTGCCGCCGGCGCTTGGCTGCCGTTTCCGTTCCCGGCGACGGGGAAGATCATTCCGTTTCCTGCGGCTTCTATTCAGGGGACCCTGGCAGGGGGCCGCGTGCCGTGGAATCGGGATCATCTCCCCGATCATCCGTAGATGGTCCGGTTATTGCGCCATGCCGGCGGCGGGAAGTTTTGGCGCCGCAAGCCTGGCATAGGCTTCATTCAGAGCCTTGCCCAGCCTGGGGCGGAAAGCGGTGGTGGCGGGCAGCTGGGTGCCTTCCATGCCGCAGGAGCGGAGGATGTCCGGGATGGACGGGGCCAGAGTGCGCTTCATGATGTTCGTGCAGTCTTCCAGGTCCACTCCGTATTTTTCCTCCATCAGGTTCTTGATGCGGTCCGCCATCTTTTTCATCCTCTCAATCTGTTTTCTGGACATGATCGGCTGGATGATTTCATTCGGGTCGGGGACGTAGCCGATCAGCATTCCAATGGCTCGTTTCAGATCTTCCGGCAATTCCGTTACATTGCCGCTGTTAAGGACCTGAGCCAAAACCTGATAACTGCTGGTGGCGTTTTCGTCATAATCATGAATGCCCGAGGCCAGCGCCACGCCTGCGATGCTCTGCACGTAGCGGGCTACTTCCGGGGAATAATTTCCTTCCACGAAAGTGGAGGGAACGTCATCCGCGTAAGCCTGCATGGCGGCCTGGCAGGCGAGGGAACCGACGGTGCCCGCGCATAGTGTCCTGATGATGAACGAGGTTATTTTCATGATTGAAACTCCGGTTGAAGCTTCCCGACTGGAACGATTAGGAGAACCGTTTGCAGCAAGTGAGACCGCGTTGACTTCAATTCCGTTCAAAAGTTTTTTGAATGATTAAAATCATGCTTCCGCACGGCTGCCGTTCCTTCCGTACCCTTTCCGCGGCTTCCTGCGGGGAGCGGAACGTTTTTCCTGCATGGAGCTGCTACTTTTCCTGCGCGCTTCTGGGACCGCGCGCAATTCAGCCGGGACGGAGGCGCTGGAAGCGTGCACGGGAAGGAGGCGTTCCAACAGCTTGTGCACGTTCCTGGCTTTCCTGATTTCCTCCGGGGAACAGAGAGCGATGGCTTGCCCGGCGGCTCCGGCACGCGCCGTGCGGCCGATGCGGTGCACATAGACCTCCGGTTCTTCCGGCAAATCATAGTTGATGACAAGCCGTACGTCTTTTACGTCAATGCCACGGGCGGCGATGTCCGTGGCGACGAGGACAGGCGTTTTCCCGGAACGGAATTCACGGAGCATGCGTTCGCGCCTGCCCTGGCTTTTGTCCCCGTGAATGGCGGAAGCCGGATAATCCTTTCCGGACAGGAAGGAGGCCAGGCGGTCTGCTCCATGCCTGGTCCGGGTAAAGATAAGCGTGCGGCCAGGGAGCTCCTGCTGTTTCAGCAGTTCCAGGGTAAGGAGCCTTTTTTCCGACTGGGAGCCGACCATGCAAAGGAACTGTTCTACCCTGTCCGCCGTGGAGGAGGGAGGGGAGACTCTCACCGTTTCCGGTTTCTGAAGCAGGGTCTGGGCCAGTTGCCGGATATTGTCCGGCATGGTGGCGGAAAACATCTGCGTGTGGCGTTTCCTCGGGATTTTGGAGACGATTTTTTTCAGGGCCGGGGCGAATCCCATATCCAGCATATGGTCCGCCTCATCCAGAATCAGGGTTTCCACGCCGTCCAGACTGACGGTCCGGCGTTCCAGATGGTCGATCAGTCTGCCGGGCGTGGCTACCAGAATATCCAGGCCTCCGGCCAGTTCCTTGAACTGGGAAGCATATCCCACGCCTCCGAAAATGACGGCGGTGGACAGATGCAGCCCTCTGGCGTAGGCGCGGATATTTTCATGAATTTGCGCAGCCAGTTCCCGGGTGGGACTCAGAATAAGCGCCCTTACCCGGCGGCCCGGCGGCTTTCCGGAACGTTCTGAAAGCTGTTGAATAAGGGGCAGGGCGAACGCGGCCGTTTTTCCGGTTCCGGTTTGCGCCAGCCCCATCAGGTCCTTGTTCTGCAGCAACAGGGGGATGCAGGCTGCCTGGATGGGAGTGGGGGTCTTGTACTCCAGATTCTCCAGTTGGCGGAGAATGGGAGCCGACAAGCCAAGCTCCCTGAATGTAGTTGATACCATGTCTGTGGATGTGTCTGTGAATGCGCCTCGGCTGCAATGAACTGACGGAATCACGGCAATAACGGAACAAAAAAGCCCGCAGGAGCGATACTGAAAAGATCAATACGGAGACGCCCGTATTCCGCCAACCGCAAATGACTATCAACAATCAACAACCAAACACCATTCGGCGGGAACGGCTTTATCAGAGCACGGCGAAAATCTCCTGTCAAGGAAAATAAAAACGTTTGTCCTGTTAGTGTTCCGTATCTCCGCTTCAAAAACAGTTCTTGTCATGATTTTTTTATAGAAATTGAATATGAATAAATTACCGGATGAAGCGGGTGAGGAATCCGCCGTCAACCCTAAATTCTGAATATGAATGACTGATTAATTTCTGGCGGACAATTTAGGGGGGAATACCCAAGAGGTTCTTTTCCTGTTCCGGTACAGGTTTTATCTGCATCAGGGAGCCGGCTGACATGTTAGAGGCCGCATGTCCCAATCAGCGGATTCCTCATCCGTATACTTTCCTTTGAATAGACGATGTTGAATTAGTTATGTCCCTTAAAACAAAGGTAAAGAATGGAATTGGCATTTTTCTTGTCGTGTTGTCCGTATGTTGCGGCAGCCCTCTTTTTGCGGGGTTTCAGCCGGAAGAGGGGATGGATTTGAGTAAACCCCGTATTTGGACGGCGGTGACAGGCCATCAATTAAAGGCAGCGTATGAGGGAAGAGATGGCAACAAAATCCGGTTGCTTGCAAATGGTGGAAAAATAAAAACCATTTTACTGGAAAAACTTTCAGAAGCTGATCAGCGGTTATTGGAGCATCTGACGCGGGAGGAAAACCGGAGCGGGGAAGCTGGCTTTCCGGATTCCGGCAGGAATGGCAAGGAGCATCCATTTGTCGGATTTCTTGCTGAAGCGAAACAAAAACGCCTTGATGGAGAAGAAGGTGTGGAATATTACCAGAATCTGATTGATGCTCTTTATGAAGAAATGAAAAAACATGAATTCAGGTATCCGAAAGATTTTATTAAAGAAGATGGTTTGTTCAATATGAAATATTTAAAAAGCGTTCACGGTAGGAAAAAACGAATTTCTGAGCGCGTAAATCTTTTTACGGGAAAACATTTATTTACTCCTTCCTATGGTAATGAACCTCGTTGGGAATGGGTGGATCAGAAAATAAATTTTGTCATAGAAGGAGATCTTATCCGACTTAAACAGCAAGATACTCTGTATGCAAAAAATAAGGAAAAGATGGTGGAATTCGGTATTCTGATTAATAAGAAAAAGCGCAATGCTGAAAACTATAAAGCTTGGTATACGGAAGACAGCAACGATTATTTGTACCGGTTGGAAGCTTGCGTGAATTCATCTGATGACGGCAGGTTCGTCATAGACAGAATGAATAGAGAGGAATGGCTGCATTTATGTGCTCACGATACGAAGAAAGGAATTTTCTATACTTTAAAAATTTTGGTTGATGAAAATGGAAAAATAACAATCAGAAATTCCGAAGAAGGCTCATTCCTGTTTTTTGCCACAGTTCCCAAAAACAGGGGGTCTAAAGATGTTTTTGCTTATCCGAGAAATAATGACAGGCTTGTTTTTAATTCAGTATACAGCATAGCTGTTGCTTTGGGGAGATACGATAGGAACGGCTTTCTTATGGATTTGGAAACGCTGTGGGATGGCGTGGAAAAGAGGGGGCATTATATTAATGCCAAACCTTCGGGCAAACATGATGATCCTTTAAATGTTTTTGCGGAACGCAATGTCAAGGACAGGTAAGGCGACTTGAGAGCCGTGGAGGCGTTCATCTTTCGGAAGAGAGGATGGACAGCTTGAACGTTCCAAGGCTTCAGCATGTGCAGGAAGGGCGACAGCGGAAGATTCCGCATGCATTCTTTCATACAGGAACCCGGCGGAATGAAATCATGCTCCCGGTATATGAAATGTCCCGGAGAATGAACAATGTTGCCTCTGTCTCCGGACGGATGGGGGAAAAGGCAATTTTCAACGCTGCAGGAATTTGCGGGCGCCCGCGCAGTAAACGGCTCCGGAATAAACGGTCAGGATGACGGAACCCCACAGTGTAACCTGGTACAGCAAGTTGGAAGCGCCGGAACCGTGCCACAGGCAGAGCGCGGCCAGCCGGTCCGTGATGGAAGGCAGGTATTCCGGCGTATGCGTCCATGTCAGGGCCAGCAGGCAGGCGATGCAGAAGGCCAGCTGGAAGGCGGTTTTCCATTTGCCGGACGTTCCCGCAGGGATGATGACGCCATGATCCTGCGCAATCTGGCGCAGTCCGGTGACCAGGAATTCCCTGCTGATGATGAGAATGGTAATCCAGGCGGGGCAGAGCCCTTCGCCCGTCAGGTAAATGAAGGCGGCGGAGACGGCTATTTTATCCGCCAGGGGGTCAATCAGCTTGCCGAAGGTGGTGACCTGATTCAGGCGGCGGGCCAGGTAGCCGTCCAGCCAGTCCGTGCAGGCAGCCAGAATGAACGTGACCAGCGCGGCCAGGTATCCCCAGGAATACCGGTCCGCGACGCTGACTGCTGCCGTAAAGACGACTACCAGGGCAATACGCGTCAGGGTAATGGCATTGGGCAGGTTCAGCATACCGGTTTATTAGGGGACAGATGGCTGCCCGTAGCAAGCTTTTTTGCTGGATTCAGGAATGAAATTTCCGGAAAACGGCGCACGGAAAAAAGCGAAGGGAATACGAAGATACGGGCAGCCGGGCGCATGATGCGTGCGTTTCAGTTCCTGCTTCCCGTTTCCGCTGTTTTGCGGCAATTAATTTCCGATCATTTTGTAGAAGTCTTCCTCGGAAATGACGGGCACGCCCAGTTTGAGGGCCTTGTCCCGCTTGGAGCCTCCTCCGCTGCCTGCCAGGAGGCAGGAGGTGGATTTGGAGATGGCTCCGGTGGCTTTTCCCCCGTGGGAGGCGATAAGCTGTTCAAAGTAATCCCGCGGATGGCTGAGCGTTCCTGTGATGACGAAGGTTTTGCCGGACAGGGAGCCCGCCGGGATTTCGAGAAGGCTGGCCCGGTAAGATTGGGATTGGGGATTGATGCCCAGTCCGTGCAGGACGTCCATGGTATGGTTCCCTGCTGCGGAGGCGAAAAAGCTCCGGAGGGATTTGGCCGCCGCCACGCCGATTTCAGAGCCATAGCTGAATTTGGCCGTGTTTTTACGCAGGTAGCCCGTTGCCAGATAGGGAGCGGTCAGGCGGTTGATTTCCTCCATCAGTTCCTGGTGGCGCTCCTGTACCGCTTCTGCGGAAAGCGCGCCTTCCTTCACCGCCTTTTTGTTTTCGCGGGTGTTGGGGTTGGTTTTGGCGGCCTGTTCCACCAGTTCATCCAGGCGGACGATGTCCCGGAGGTAGGGAGAATCCGCCACATGCTTCAGGTCGGGATGCGTGTCCGCCAGCGCCTTGGCGACAACTTCCCCCACCAGGGGAATGCCGAAGGCGATGAGCCAGCGCTCCAGAGGAAGCCCGCGCGCGTTTTGCAGGGCGTCCAGAGCTTTCCGGGCATTCTTCTCCCCGTAACGGCGCGGTTCTTCCGGCGTGCCCAGGTTCAGGTTGGCGAGCTGGTCCGGCATCAGGGAGAAAAGGTCCAGCGCGGAGGACGCCAATCCGGAGCTTCTCAGCGCTTCCGCCACGGAAGAGCCGATGCTTTCCACATCCAGAGCGGACCGGGAACAGAAATGGGTGATACCCGTGACGGCCTGCGCTGGGCAGGTGAAGTTGGTGCAGCGCCAGGCTACTTTCCCTTCTTCCTTCATGATGGGGTTGCCGCAGGCGGGGCACAGCCCTTTCGTGGCTTCCAGGATGCTGTAGGGCCTGGCGTCCTGCGGGCGTTTGGAAAAGTTCACTTTCAGAACGGCCGGGATGATTTCCCCCGCCTTTTCCACCAGCACCGTATCGCCTATGCGAACGTCCTTCCGGTCGATTTCATCCTGGTTGTGGAGGGTGGCCCGCGCTACCGTAGAACCGGACAGCAGCACAGGCTGCAATTCCGCCACAGGTGTCAGCACCCCGGTGCGTCCTACCTGCACGACAATATTCAGCAGGGTGGTTTCTTTCTGTTCCGGGGGGAATTTATACGCCGCCGCCCAGCGGGGCGCGCGAGCCGTAGCTCCCAGCGCTTCCCGCGTAGCCGTGGAGCTGATTTTAATAACGGCTCCGTCCGTGCCGTAGGGGAGCGTATGGCGGAGCCTGTCAATATCCCGCACGGCTTGGCGGGTGGATTCCAGGCTGTCCGTGTAATACACCGGCTCATTGCAGGGGATGCCGCAATGGCGGAGCATGTTCCAGAAGTCTTTTGCGTCCCTGAGTTCCGGGCCTTCATACGCGCCCAATCCGTGGGCCAGGAAGGCCAGCGGCCGGGCGGCCACCTGCCGGGGGTCCAGCTGCTTGAGGGTTCCGGCGGTGGCGTTGCGCGGGTTGGCGAATGCGGGGAGCCCGTCGGCGTCCCGTTCTTCATTTAGTTTGGCAAAGGCTTCATTGGGCATGAAGACTTCCCCGCGCACTTCCAGCACGGGCGGCGCGCCGGGGGGGAGGGTGAGGGGGACGCTGCGGATGGTGCGGACGTTGGCCGTTACGTCGTCCCCCACGTCTCCGTCTCCGCGTGTGGCCGCATAAGCCAGCTTCCCGTTGCGGTACATGATGGAAAGGGCCACTCCGTCAATTTTGGGTTCCACGGAGACGGGCACGTTCTCCGTTTGCAGCGCCCTGGACAGCTTATGGTAGAATTCTGCCAGTTCTTCATCCGGTACGGGGGCGTCCCGCTGCTCAAAAATGTCGTCAATAGACAACATGGGCACCGCATGTCTGATCTGGTTGAAGCCCTGGAGAGGGGCGCCGCCTACGCGGCGCGTGGGGGAGTCCGGATCCGACAGTTCGGGATGGGCTTTTTCCAATTTTTCCAGCTCCAGGAACAGGGCGTCATATTCCGCGTCGGAAATCTCCGGTTCCGCCTGTTCGTAATACAGACGGTTGTGGCGGCGCAGTTCGGAACGCAAATAGTCTATGCGGCGGTGAGCGGGGGCCTCCGCGTTTCCGGGTTGGTCGGTGCCGGCATTTTCCCGCGCCTCCCCGGCCCGGGGTGCCGTTTCATTTGTAGCCTGCTGTGAAGGCTGTTTGCCGGCTGCCAGGGAAAAAAGGTCTTCCTCCATAGGAAAAATGAGTGGGGAAAATGGCTATTTGCTCAGTTTGATGACGGAACAGGGAGTTTGGGAATGTTCATGAGCCTTGAACAGGACCGTTCCATTGACGACGGGAAGGGCGGTGTTGTCCCCCAGAAGCAATGCTTTGGAATAGCCGGCGGGCAGGGTGACGGCTGTTCCCCCGTCATTTTCGTAGCCGGTGGCATCCAGCGGCTGCATGCGGGCGTGTTCCGCTCCCGCCGTCAATTCTTTCATGGTTCCTTCACTGGGCGGCTGGGCCGGCCCCTTGTCCGGCGGGGGAATCAGGAAGACGAAGATATCCCCCTGCCGATTGATGGTGGCAGGCTGGTCCAGCTGCATGAATGCCCGTGTTCCGTACACGGCTTCACCGTTGATGTTGAGCCATCGGCCTACGCCGCGCATGGTGGCGGCCACTTTTTCCGGAATGGTGCCGTCCGCCATGGGATTGACGTTCAGCAGAAGATTGCCTCCCTTGGTAACGCATTCCACCAGTTTTTCAATGATGGTTTCCAGAGATTTGATGTTGGTGTCGTAGCGGTTGTAGCCCCATTTGTCGCTTACCGTCATGCAGGATTCCCAGTCCACGCCGGGATATCCGCGCCGGGGGATGAAGCGTTCCGGGGTAATATAGTCCCCGCAGCGCAGGTCCAGCGTGCCGGCCTGGTTTTTGTTCAGGCCGGAATAAGCGTACAGGCGGTTGTTCATGATGACGCCGGGATTGATGGAGCGCACCATGTCCATCAGTTCCGGCGCCTTCCAGCCTTTGGCCCCCTCCATGGCTCCCTGGGAGTAATCCCACCACATGATGTCGATGGGCGCGTAACGGGTCATCAGCTCCCGGACCTGGGCGTGCAGGTATTTCTGGTAGGCGGCGTGGTTGCGGGGAATGTTTTTCCTGTTAAGCATTGCCGCCTGTCCCGCAGGGTAGCAGAGGTCCGGGCAGATGGTGTTGTCATAGGACGGGTGATGCCAGTCAATGACGGAGTGGTAGAGGCCCACTTTCAGGCCGCGCTTGCGGCAGGAGTCCACATATTCGCGGATGATATCCCGGTTCACGGCGCTTTTGGCGTCGTAATCCGTCAAGGCGCTGTCGAACAGGCCGAAGCCTTCATGGTGCTTGCTGGTGAGCACTACATATTGGCAGCCCGCATCCCGGGCGAGCTGGGCCCATTCTTCCGTCAGGCCTTCCCTGGGCTTGAACAGGGGCAGAGCTTCCGCGGCGTAGGTATCCGTATCCACTTCCACGTTTTTTTGAATCCATTCGGAACCTCCGGGCCTGCCTTTCCATTCCCCGGCCAATCCGGAATACAGGCCGTAATGGATGAACATGCCGAATTTGGCATCCCTCCACCATTCCATGCGCCGGTTGCGTTCCCCCGCCGTTTCCCTGACAGCGGCATGGTTGGCATCCGCAGGGAGGGGGAGGCCGGGCGCTGCTGCCGAAAATTCCACGGGAACGGTGGCCGGGGAACCCTGCTTCATTCCGCCGTCGCGCAGCCGGGCTGCGAACTGTTCGTCCAGGGCCAGCGCAGGCTGTCCGTTTTCCGTAATGATTTTAGTGGCGGACTGCTGGGCCGGGGCGGGAAGTCCCAGAGTGACGGCCAGGGCGGCAATCGTGGCTATGTTCATGGTTGTTCAGAATGGTGTGAGGCTGGGGGGGGGAAGGCTGAACCTGCTTAAATGACGTCCGTATCCGCGTAGCTGCCCAGAATCTTCAGCATGGAGCAGTGCTGCTCCAGCTCCGGAAGGGTTTCCCGTAAGGGGGATTCCTGAATGTGGCCGGCGGCATCTATGTAAAAGACGTATTCCCAGTTGATGACTTTGGACGGGCGGGATTCAATGCGTATCAGGTTATTGTTGTGCCGCTGGAAGCAGTTGACTACTTCCGCCAGGGTGCCGGGTTTATGCTGGATGCGGATGAGCAGGGAGGTGCGGTCCCTGCCGCTGGGCTGCGTTTCCTGGCGTCCGATGACGGCAAAACGGGTGGTGTTGCAGGACTGGTCCTGCACGTCTTCTTCCAGGATGTTCAGGCCGAACAATTCCGCGGCCAGCGGACAGCCGAGGGATGCCGCGCCCATGGCGGCGTTCTCCTTGGCAAGAATGCTGGCTTTCGTGGTGGAGGACGTTTCCACGAGTTCCGCGTTTGGGAAATGCCGCTGGATCCAGTTCCGCGTCTGGCCGAGAACCTGGGGGTGGGAATACAGGATGCGGATGTGTTCCCGTGGAATATCCGCCATCAGGCTGTTGCGGATGTTCAGATTGATTTGGGCGCAGATTTTGAGGGGAGAGGTGACGAAAAGATCCATCACGGCGGTGACGGAACCTTCCGAAGAGTTTTCCACGGGAACTACGCCGTACTGGGCCTTCCCCCGGTCCACCATGTCAAATACGTCCTTGAAGCTCTGGCACGGAATGAGTTCGCAGCTTTTTCCGAACTGCTTGAGGGCCGCCTGGTGGCTCCAGGTTCCTTTGGGGCCCAGGTAGGCAATGGTCAGGCCGCCTTCCAGAAAGAAGGAGCAGGAAATGATTTCACGGTAAATAGCCTGGAGGGAAGCTTCCGGCAGCACGCCCGCATTCAGGCGGTTCAATTTGTTGAGCAGGGCCGTTTCCCGTTCGGGAACGAAGATGGGGGAATTTTTTTCCTTTTTAATGCGGCCGACTTCATGCACCCATTCGGCGCGTTTTTTTAACAGCTCTACAATCCGGGCGTCCACCTCGTCAATGGCCAGACGCGCCTTTGTCAGGGCGATGGTCTGTTCATCCGTGTTTCCGCTTTTTTGCTGCCTGGGGGGATTGTCCGGAGAGGCGTCCTCCCCGTGGTGCGTGGTCTCCATGTCTCTGTGAAAGCTGTGTGGTTAAAGCCGTGTCAGGGTAGCGGTTCCGGGGGGGCAAATCAAGATTAAAGGGGAGGTCTCCGCCGCGGATTCTTCTTGCATACGCGGAAGATGCCGGGCAGGTTCATTTCTCCTTGATTGATGAAAAGAATATTGTTCCCGGCTGACTGTGACCGTGGACGCTCCTGCCGGAAAGGGGGCGTAAGAAGGTGAACGGCGGGTCTGTTGCCGCATCTTTGTCCGCAAGGATGGGGGCGCCGGATGACGGCGGATTGCTGACGAAGGCCGGGCCGGCTCTGGGATTTGAATATGGCGCTTTCCCGTATTCTGTCCGTTGAAGCGGCTTCCGCTGCCGGGAAATGGCGGGGAGGTTTAGTTCCGTCCCCCGTCTTCCTGTACCGGGCGCGGCTCCGGGATGGCCCCGTAAAGCCCGTTGGGGAAGAGCTGGAGCCACGGCGTATATTCCGGCGGGACGGGCGCTTCGAAATCCATGCGCTTTCCCGTGCGCGGGTGGTCGAAGCCCAGCCGCCACGCGTGGAGCATGAGCCTGCCGGGTTTTGCCTTTTGCCGGGCGGGTTTGGCGTAAATGGGATCCCCGATGAGCGGATGGCCCAGATGGAGCATGTGCACGCGTATCTGGTGGGTTCTGCCCGTGTGCAGCGTGCACAGAACCAGGGAGGAGTCCGTGGACGGGTCTGCGCAGAGCAAATCGTAGTCCGTAATGGCGGCTTTCCCGGAACCGGGATTGACTACTGCCATTTTCAGGCGATTGACGGGATGGCGGCCGATATGGGTGAAGACCGTGCCGGAACTTTGGGAAGGAATACCCTGGACGACGGCCAGATAACGCTTTTCCGTGCTTCGGGCCGCGAACTGCGCCGTCAGGGACTGGTGGGCGCCGTCATTTTTTGCGATGACCAGGCAGCCGGAGGTGTCCTTGTCCAGGCGGTGGACGATGCCCGGGCGTTCCACTCCGCCGATGCCGGAGAGGTCCCCGCAGTGGTGGAGCAGGGCGTTTACGATGGTGCCGTCCGGGTTGCCGGCCGCGGGATGCACGACCATGCCGCTTTCCTTGTTGATGACTACCACGTCTTCATCTTCATACAGGATGTCCAGGGGGATATCCTGAGGCTGGGCTTCCGCCGGTTCCGGTTCCGGAATGCGGACGGTGATGGAATCACCGCGGGAGACGGTGTTTTTAGGCTTGGCGGGAGAGCCGTTGACCAACACGTCCCCGCTTTTGATCAGGCTCTGGATCCTGGAGCGGGAAAGCTCCGGAAGGTGGGCGGCAAGGTATTGATCCAGGCGGATTTTCCCGTCGGCGTCGTCCGTAGTCAGATTCATGTTCCGTGGCGTTTGGTCAATGGCTGTAGGCGGAGGGCGGCAGGTCAATAAAGGTATAATCCAGCCCGTAGACATCCTTGAGAAGAAGCCCCAGGGCCTTTACGCCGAACGTCTCCGTAAAGTAGTGGCCGCCGAAGACCAGATTGACGCCCAGTTCCTGGGCCAGGGGGATGTTCCAGTGGGAGCCTTCCCCGGTCACGTAGGTGCGGCAGCCGAGGGCCGCTGCCTGGGCAAGATCGTCTCCCGCGCCTCCGGTACAGATGAAGACATCTCCGGCCGGAGCCTCCGGGGAATCTTTCCAGAAGGCCTGCACGGGCGCGCCGAGGACGGTTTCCAGTTTTTGCTCCAATTCCGCGCATGTACCTGGAAATTCTCCGTGCGTACCGAGGGAAACGCCGTGGTAGTCCAGCCCATCATGGGAACATGGCCGGAGGCCGCAGGCCTTCGCCAGCAGGGCATTGTTGCCGTATGCGGGGTGGACGTCCAGAGGAAGGTGGGCGGCGTAAATCGCCAGGTTCCCGTCCATGGCGGCTTTCAGCTTCCGGTAGGCGATGCCGGTAATGGGCTGCATGGGCTGCCAGAAAATGCCGTGGTGAAGAAGGAGCAGGTCCGCACCTGTTTCCAAGGCCGCATGAATGGCCTTTTCTGAGCCGTCCACGGCGGCGGCCACCTTGGAAACGGTGCCCCCGTTTTCCAGTTGAAGGCCGTTCAGGGCGCGGGGGGCGTCCGGAATGGAATTCACGGAGAGGATTCCGTCCAGAAAGGAGATGGCGGTGTGCAGCTCAATCTTGCTCATGCGGGAGGAGTGGTTAGTTGTCTTCCGAAAGGCTGGCGCCGAGCAGACGTACGGCGTCCATGTTCAGGATAAAATAATTCGGGGTTGTATTTACTCTGCCGTAATAAAATCTGCTGTATCCGGCCTCTCCCGCCGGGGCGATTTCCAGCGTGATGACTTTGTCCTCCGTTTCCGGTTCCGGGGCAAAGGTAATGTCGCTGGAACCGGATTGGGACTGCACGGGGGCCGCCTCCTTGTAAGACTGGAGGATGAGTTTCAGGCGGAAAACGGGATTTTTCAGGGCTTCATGCGCTGTGGCGTCCGTATAGGGGAGCCAGGTGCTCACCTCCATTTTTTCCAGTTCATCCAGATAGCGGTTGGCGCGGTTCGGGTTGATATTCAAGGTTTCATCCTTCCCGTCTTTGGAGGCTGTCCAAGAATCGTCCAGACGGTCGAATTTCAGAACCAGGGGGCCTCCGGAACCGATGCGTTCCAGGTGCATTTCTCTGAGGTCAAACCTGCTGAAGGAAAAAAGCCTCTTTTTTTTCCAGGCCAGTGCATCCGTCAGCAAATCCTTCATGTAGGCGTTGTCCAGTATGGCGACGGTGGGTTTTCCGGCCTGGCGGGCATACCAGGAACCGTCCGCACCCTTGGAGAAAAACACCGTCACGGGGGGGCGTGGCTCTTCACCGGGCTTGGGCAGAAGGGACATGGTGAGCGTCATTCTGGGATTATCCAGCCCGTACACGGAAAGGTCCGTAACTTTGTCCGAAGCGAAGCCGGCCACTTTTCCCTGTTTAACGGTTTTCAGCAGGGAAATGAGATGCTCCGGATTAGCTTCCTGGTAACGGGCGCCCTCTGCCGTGTACAGCCAGGTGGGCTTGATGCCTTTTTTCTCATCCCCCTGAATGAAGCGGGCGATGGTAGGGTAATCCTGAAAACTTTTACGGATGGAAAGGCCGGTAATCTTGTAATCCCCGATGTCCGTCAATTGCTTGGAACGCAGAAGGCCCAGATCCAGCGGAATATTGCGTACGCCGGGAACTTCCTTGTTGGTTTCCGTCGTTTGCGCCAATTCAAAGACGGCCTTACGGTCGGAAACGGTGGCTTTGACCAGTTCGGACAGGCTTCCGTTGTCCGAGGGAGGATAAATTCGGAGCGTGACGGGCTGTTCCTCCATTTGCAGGGATTTGCCGTCCCCTGAAAGGCGGCCTGTGAAATTCCTGATGGAGACGGAGGTGATTTGATCATCCGTCATATCCGGCACGCTCGTTTCCTCCGGGTTGTACACGCGCACGGCGGTCAGCTTCTGGAGCGTGCCCAGCAGCACATCCATCATGGCCGGGTCCGTATCCAGGGAGAGGGGATACGTGATTTTCCAGGGGGAGCCAGGAGTCTTGCGCTCCAAGGCGATGCGCTGGCCCCGGTTGTTGATTTCAATGGAGGCGGGCATGGCCGGATGCAGTAGCAGGGGACGGTGGTCCCGAAGCTGGCGGATGCCGGATTTGAACAGAGGGAGGATGTTGCCGGTGCCCACCAGAATGCGGGTGTCCCGGCCGTAAAAATCCGTCTGCATATAGGTGGTGTCATCCGTGGTCTTGTTCTCCGGATCGTCCACCAGCCAGGGCGCCGGGGAACCCAGCGTATAGCGCGCCACAGTGGAGGAACGCTTTCCGTCGTCGCTCATTTCCTTGAGAGTGATGGTAACGGGAGTGGTTTTCACGCCGAATTCCTTCAGGCATGCGGAATCAATCTTGTGCAGGGGCAATGCGTCCACGATGCTGGTGGAGTACGTGTACTGGAGAATGGCCGCCGCCGCGCGAGGATCCATACGGTCGTTCCAGGGCTTTTCGCACCACCAGACGCCGTTGGGTTTGCGGCGGAATTCCGCGACATCTCCCACGCAATTGATGCGCATCCAGGAAACCTCGTTCATTTCTTCCCGGGTGTACGGGAAAAGCCGTTCTCCGGAACTGAAAGCGGTGCGCCCGATGATGCGGGACAGATTGCCGTCAATCATGAGGAGCACCGCTGCTCCGACAGAAGCGAGGGTGATGAGGATGAGAAGAATAAAACGGAATGTGCGCATGTGCTTCCGGTAATGGGCGTGGGTGGAGTTAATGACGGCGCGTGTTCCAGATAATCAGGGCGATCAGCAGTGCCAGCAGGGGGAGTCCGATATTCGTCAGGAGTTCCAAAACGCCCAGGGCGTTGCGGTCCAGATTCAGCTTGACGGTCAGGTCATGGCGGGAGCCGAGGCCACGCAATTCTTCACGGTCCGTCATCCAGCCGATCAGCGTACGCATGAAATCCCTCTGTTCCGGTTTGATTTGCCGGGGCTGGAGCAGGTCCGTATTGCCAAGCAGAACCAGGCGCCCGGTAGTCTTGTTCTGGTTCACGTCCCCGGCATTCCCCCGGATGAGGGCCGCGCCGATCATCAGAGGGCCCGGATTGTCTTCCCTTGCGTCGAACTGGGCAGGGAACTGGTTGTATTTGGTTTCTCCGTAATAATCCTCCGTTGTGACCAGGAGGGGGTATGGCGTAATGCGCTTCTGTTCCATGGCCGCATTGTCGGAATCCAGAATGAGGGAGATGCTCTCCCCTTCCAGTCCGGTGCTGGAATTCCAGAATTCACGGGTGCAATTCAGGGAGGGGGCGAAAATGGAGTTAATTTCAAAAACGGAACGGTTGCCCCTGTTGCGGAGCATCACGCGGTCATTCTGGGGCCGTAGCCCCTGTTCGCGGAGAAAGCGGTAAAGCTGTTTGGGTGTGTCATTCTGGGGTTCCAGCATGATTAGAATGGCGGCGTTCGGGCGCGCCCAGTACCGCTGGAGCACTTCCGCCTCCTGCGGGGACAGATCATATTTGGAACCGATAATCATGAATCCTGCGGCGTCTTCCGGAATTTCTTCCAGACCGCTCATGCGGATGGGAACAAGCTGCAGGTTGACGGAACGGCAGATTTTGCCCAGCGTCGTGAAAATGCTTTCTTCCTGGTTGTTGCTCAGGGACTCGTTGAAGTTGCTCTTATCCGCCGCGATATAAATTTTACGAGGTTCGCCGTTGGCCGCTCCGTAAATGCCGGCTGTCATCATGTCTTCAATCTGGAGCGCCACTGCCTTCATGCTTTTGCCGTCCGGTCCGGGTGCGTATACTACGAAGGCGTCTCCGGGCAGGATGCGCACGTGGGCGGCGTCCGCCTGGGTGCCTTCAAACGTCTTGAGCGCTTTTTCCGTATCTTCCCGGGCATCAATGATGACCAGGTTCTTCTTGAATTCAATTCCGTAGATATTGGAGATTTCACGGGCCTTGTTCGGCTGGCGGAGGGGATCCACATACTCCACCTTCACCTTGCCGTTGGAATAACGTTCGTACTCCTCAAGCAGAGAACGCATGCGGGTGTAGTTCTGCGTGGTGCGCAGGAAAGCGAACGTGATTTTGACGGGGGTTTTGCGCTTCTGGATTTCCGGGGACTGGAGCATGTTGATGCTCTGACGGGAAATTTCATAACGCTGGTCTTCCGTCAGGTCCCGGCGG
>OLPW01002286.1_pt1 | contig 17329 bp, 13 predicted proteins | sample 1672161 | NCBI WGS metagenome assembly OLPW01 (sample SAMEA3136654, study PRJEB25190) | human gut metagenome
GGTGCGGAACGAGCGAGCTGTCCTTCAGGGAAATCACGCTGTGCCTGTCCCCGCAGGTGAAATCCAGGCGGCAGGGCTGCGCGCAGAGACCTCTGCTGCCGCTCCTCCCGCCGAAAATGCTGCTCATGTAGCACTGTCCGCTGATACAGACGCACAGCGCTCCGTGTACGAAAACCTCGAGTTCAATGCCGGTGTTTTCGGCGATGCGCTTTATCTGTTCGAAGGACAGCTCCCGCCCGATGACCGCCCGGCAGAATCCGAGCTGCTGAGCCGCGTTGACTCCGGCGGCGCTGTTCAGCGTCATCTGCGTGGAGGCGTGGCGCGGAAGCTTCGGGCAGACCCGCTTCGCTATTTCAGCCGCGCCGAGATCCTGGATTATAAGCCCGTCCACGCCGCATTCCGCAGCGCTTTTCACGCACTCCGCGAATTTTTCGGCCTCGCTGTCGTACACCAGCGTGTTCAGCGCGGCGTAGACTTTCACCCCGCGCTTGTGGCATTCGGTGCAGGCTGTTTTAAGCTCCTCAACAGAAAAATTTTCGGCATTTTTGCGTGCCGAAAATTCCGATAAACCAAGATATACCGCGTCGGCGCCGGTGTTCAGCGCCGCGGGCAGATCTGAAAGCCCCCCGAGGGGTGCAAGAATTTCACTCATAATGTAAGCTGACCGTCCTCAAGCATTTCGTTAAGCTGCCGGTTAAGGGAAGCGTTTATCTTTCTCAGCTCCTTGACCTCGGCGAGCGCGTCGGAGAGCTGTTTCTTCAGCTCCTCCATCTGCGCGGGGGCGGCGCCTTCGGAGGCGTCGGAGCCTGCGCCTGCTCTGAGAGCCGCGTTCTCGTTTTCAATCTGCGAGAATTTCACGGTGAGCTCCTCGTACATTCCCGCCTTCTCGCGCAGCGCGGAAAGCTCCTCGTTTTCGGACTTGAGCGCGGCGATGTCCTTTTCAAGCACGGATACGCTGTTCTGCGCGTCGTCTGCCGCCTTGCGGGAGGCGTCCAGGCGGCGCTCAAGGTCGGCGGTTTTGCCCTGTTCGGCTTCAAGAGCTTTTTTCACGCCGGAAAGCTCCTCGGAGCCCTTTTCAGCGGCGGCGAGTTTCTTCTCCAGGTCGGAATTCCTGCCCTTTTCAGCGGCGAGGGACTGCTTCGCTTCGGAAAGCTCCGCGGCGCTCTTTTCGGCGGCGGCGAGTTTCTTCTCCAGGTCGGAGTTCCTGCCCTTTTCAGCGGCGAGGGACTGCTTCGCTTCGGAAAGCTCTGCGGCGCTCTTTTCGGCGGCGGCGAGCTTCTTCTCCAGGTCGGAGGTCTTGCCCTGCTCGTCTGCGAGGGACTTTTTCAGCGTGTTAAGCTCCACGTTTGCCGCGTCGAGTTTTCCGCATTCCTTCTCAAGGTAGGACACGCGATCTTCGCTGCGGCGGAGCGCTTCTTCGGTGTTCGCAGCCTTGTCCAGCCTTTCAGTGAGCTTCTTGTTCTCATCGGTGACTGCCACCAGCTTCGCTGCCTGCTTTTTCAGGTCGGAGTTCTGCCGCTCAAGTTCCGCGATGTCCTTCTTCTGCGCTTCGGACTTCTCCTCGGCGGACTTCAGCGAGCCGGTGAGCTGCGCGTTTTTCTCCTCGAGGGACTTCACGGTCTGCTGGGACTTTTCAAGCTCCGCCTTTGCGCTGGCGTTCTGCGCGGCACGCTCGTTGGCTTCGCTGAGCGTTTCGGTGAGCTGGGCGTTTTTGCCTTCAAGCTCGGTGTGTTCCCGGCGTAGCTCCGCGAGGGCGGCGCTGTCCTTTGCGAGCAGCTCGTTTTCGGAGGCGAGCTGCTTGTTTTCCTCAAGAGCCTTCGCGCCCTTCTCCGCGGTGCTGACCAGCGCGGCGTTCTTCTTCGCGTAGGAATCCCGCTGGGCGTTCGCGGAGTCGAGATCCCCCAGGAGATCCAGCACGGTGAAAACGCATGCGTCGTCCTTTGAGAGCGACATTTCACGGCAGTATTCGGTGATGCGGCGGTCGGCCTCCTCACCCTGGCGTATCAGGGAGGAAGCATTGTCCGTGCGGAGATTATACGCTTTTCCGCATATTGTAACGGTCACTTTTTCGTTGAGCATGTCGGCGGTTTTCCTTTCATTGATGTGATCTATAAAGTCAGAAAAAGTCTGGAATGGTCTGTATATTAATATTATATCTTAAAATATCAGTTATTGCAAGTGCTTTTTCAAAAATAATCTCCCGCCGGGTCTATAAATTCAGCGCCTGGGAAAAATGCCGAAAAATAGCCAAAAAAAAGTCCGAGAAAGCCGAAATTTTATGCTAATAATGCATTGCGTACAGAGCACAATAATGCTATAATTATAATTGTACAATTATGTATAAGAGGTATGTGCGAGGAAATGACCGCATACTGTAAAATATCACAGAATATAACGGAGGAAGCACAATGTTTGGAATGACCAAGGACATCGGTATCGACTTAGGAACGGCGAACACGCTTGTATATATGAGGGGCAAGGGTATCATTATCCGCGAGCCTTCGGTGGTTGCAGTGGACAAGAAGCTCCAGTGCGTGCGCTACGTAGGCCAGGAAGCCAAGGACGTCATCGGACGCACCCCCGGCTCCATCGTGGCTGTACGTCCGCTCAAGGACGGCGTTATCGCCGACTTCGACATGACATCCAGCATGCTGGAGCAGTTCATCAAGAAGGCTCTGCGCGGCAGGGGCAAGGCGCGCGTCATCATCTGCATTCCGTCCGGAGTTACAGAGGTAGAGCGCCGCGCCGTTAAGGAAGCGGCTCAGAACGCGGGCGCAAAGCGCGTTTCCATCATCGAGGAGCCTATGGCTGCCGCTATCGGCGCGGGTCTCCCGGTTGCCGAGCCTGTCGGCAGCATGATCGTGGATATCGGCGGCGGCACCAGCGAGGTCGCCATAATCTCCCTGGGCGGCATCGTTACCGCGCGTTCCGTAAGGGTAGCCGGCGATGAGTTCGATTCCGCGATAATCAACTACATCAAGAAGAAGTACAACCTGCTCATCGGCGAGAGGACCGCCGAGAACATCAAGATGGGCATAGGCTCCGCATACAAGACCGGCGACACCGAGCCGGTAATGGACATCAAGGGCCGCAACCTGCTCAACGGTCTGCCCGAGAACATCACAGTTACCAGCGAGGAGATCCGCGAGGCTATTTCCGAGCCGCTCTCCCACGTTATCGACGCCATCAAGACCACCCTTGAAAAGACTCCCCCTGAGCTTGCGGCCGATATCATCGAGTCCGGCATAATGCTGGCTGGCGGCGGCGCGCTGCTGAGAGGGCTCGATCAGCTTATCCACGAGGAGACCGGCATGCCCGTCAAGATCGCGGAGCGCCCCCTCGACTGCGTTGCTGACGGCACCGGCAAGGTACTTGAGAACATCGACAAGCTCGAGGACGTTCTCAGCGAGGACGAGAACATCTACTGATACACTGCGTCCGGCTGCGCCGGAAGAAATGAACTGAACAACATCTATGAGAGAATTCTTCCACAGCGTCAAATTCAAAATCATACTCTGTATCGCGGCGCTGCTGCTGGGACTTATGACCTACGTTGCCGTCGCCGCGGGCACCCAGACACTGCCCGAGCAGGTCATCAGCACGGTAACATACCCGTTCGTCACCGCGGCGAACGCCATTTCAAACGGAGTTAACGGATTCATCGACAAGTGGGTCAACGCCGATACCTACAAGGCGCAGAACGACGAGCTGCGCGAGCTTGTCACGCAGATGTACGAGCGCTCCGCGGACTACGAGGCGCTCCAGAAGGAAAACGAGCAGCTCCGGGAAATGCTTCAGCTCAGCAAGGAGCACAAGGACCTCGTTTTTTCTGAGCCGTGCGGCATAATCGCCCGCAACGCCAACGACATGTACGGCGGATTCACGATAAACCAGGGAAGCAGCACCGGGTTATCACTCAACGACCCGGTGATAACCTCCGTGGGTCTCATCGGCAGGGTAACAGACATCGCGCCGAATTACGCGAAGGTGTCTACGATACTCTCCCCGCAGGTGAACGTCGGGGTATACACTATGCGGACCAAGGCGACCGGAGTTATTGAGAATTCCACCTCCACCGCCGAACAGGGGCTGTGCCTCATGAGCCAGATACTCAAGGACGCGGACGTTGAGCCGGGGGACGTGATAGTCACCGCCGGTCAGAGCGGACTGTTCCCTGAGGGTATCATCGTCGGCACGGTAAAGGAGGTCTACGACGACCCCAACGGGCTTTCCAAGCACGCCCTGATAGAGCCGGCTGAGGACTGCTTCGCTATCACCACCGTCTACGCGGTCGTGGATTTCGACGGCAAGGGGCTTTCGTTCGGCGATATCGCACAATAATTAAGAACGGTGCAGCTTAACTGCGCCGTTTCTCCGGATTTAAGGATAATTCATATGGCAAAATATATCTCAAAAAGCAAGGTGGGATTCCGGGCGCGCTCCCGGAAAGCACGGCTGCGCTGCTTTTTCCGATGGTTCCTCTATTCAGCCGTGCTGCTGATGTTCTACCTGTGGGAGGTCGCTCCGCTTATACGCGGGTGGTGTCCGCTGCTGATTATCCCGCTTGCCACCGCCGTTGCCATGTTCGAGGGTGAACTCGCCGCCGGAGTGTTCGGCGTTTTCTGCGGGCTGATGCTGGATATGGCGAGCGGCACGCTGCTCGGGTTCTCGTCGATGTGGCTGCTGATATCCTGCCCGCTCATCTCGCTGCTGTCGAGGTTCTGGCTGAAATCGAACTGGCTCTCCCACCTTGTGATGAACACCGCCGTGTGCGTCATTATGTGCGGGCTGGACTTCCTGTTCCTGCACTGGGTGTGGGAGCGCGAATACTCCGGGATATCGTTCCTGCATTCGCTGCTGCCCGCCTACGCCTGGGCTGTCGCGTTCTCGGTGCCGGTGTATTTTCTGGTGCGGCTCATATCCAACAGGCTCCGCCCGAAGGAGGAGCGCCGCCTGGAGGAGGCCGCCGGAAACGCCGCAGCGGAGGAAGAGATAACCAAGGGCGCCGAGGAATAAACCGCCCAGTCCCAACGCATAACTGGAGGAATAAATGTCAAAATTTCAGAACCTGCTGAGGTCTGCCGTGCTTGCGGCAATAGTGATAGGCGCGGCGTTCCTGTGCGGACTGCGGCTTCTTGAAATACAGATAGCCGACGGAAGCAAGTACCTCGCCATGACCCAGAGCACTCACACCGCGACCCAGGACATCGAGGCGGCGCGCGGAAAGATAGCCGACAGCACCGGAAAAATACTCAACACCAACGAGCTGAACTGCAGCGTGAAGCTCCAGAAAGCCTCGCTGGAAAGCGGAACGGAAAACGAGGTCATCTACCGCATTCTTACCATACTGATGAAGCACGGCGACGAGTGGAACGAAACCCTGCCCATTACCAGAACGCAGCCCTACCAGTTCGAAAAGGACCGCGACAACGCCGTGGATTCGCTGAAATCCCGCATGAAGCTGGGCGTTTACGCCACGGTAGAGAACTGCATGAACGCCCTCTACGAGAACTACAAGATATCCGACCAGTACGAGGAGCCGATGCGCCGCTGCATCGCGGGAGTCCGCTACGAGATGGAGCTGAAGGGATTCAATAACAACAATCCCTACGAGCTTGCCTCCGGGATATCCAGCGACACGGTGCTGGAGCTGAAGGAGCTTTCCGCGCTCATGCCCGGCATGGAGATCTCCGAGGGCTGGAACCGCGTCTATCTAGACGGCACCACCGCGCCGCATATCAGGGGAACGGTCGGGGCGATATCCGCGGATAAGTACGCCGAGCTGAAGAGCGCCGGCTACAAGCTGGACGACATAATCGGCACATCGGGTATCGAGCTTGCGCTGGAATCCACGCTGCGCGGCGAGCGCGGCACCCGCGAGATAACGCGTAACTCCGACGGCATGATGATCTCCGACGAGATAACCAAGGAGCCGCAGGCGGGGAAGTCCGTAATGCTGACGATAGACTCGAACTTCCAGAACATGGTGGAGCGGATAGTGCAGTACCACATGGATTTCCTGCACTCCCCGTACTACACCACGGCGATGGACGCGAACCTCCGAGGCAAGGATACCGAGGTAGGCTCCGCAGTCGTGCTGGACGTCAGGGACGGCTCGGTGCTGGCGATGGCGACGCTCCCGAGCTACGATATAAACCAGCTCGTCGAGGACTACGCGTCCGTTCTGAACGCTGAGAACTCCCCGCTGCTGAACCGCGCGATAAACGGCGAGTACCGTCCCGGCTCCACATTCAAGACCATCACCGCGACGGCGGGTCTTGCGGAGGGTGTTATCGACGCCTCCAGCACTATCAACTGCACGGGGCGGTATATGTACTACGCGCCGAGCTACACCCCGGGCTGTACCGGAGTTCACGGCTCCATCACTGTGCAGTTCGGACTTAAGCACTCCTGCAACATTTTCTTCTACGAGACCGCGCGCCGCATGGGTATCGACCGGCTGGCGTACTGGGCGAATAAATTCGGCGTAGGCACCGACCTCGGCTTTGAGCTGCCGATGTCCACCGGCAGAATGACCTCCCCAGAGCTGTTCGACAAGCTCGGCATCGAGTGGAACGCGTCGGATACGATCCAGGCGGGTATCGGTCAGTCGGAGACCCTGCTGACTCCGCTGCACCTGGCGACCCAGGCAATGACCATCGCGAACAAGGGCGTAAGGTACCGTCCGCACATCGTGAAGGCTGTCTACAACTACGACTACACCAAGCTCATCGAGGAGATAAAGCCCGAGGTGATGGCGGATTTCTCCGAGGGCATGGAGGACGTATTCGCGGAGGTGCACGCCGGAATGAAGCGCGTAAGTGAAAACGCGAACTTCCTGATGGAGGGCGGCTGGTACAACATCTACGACTTCAAGGGTATCGGCAAGGAGAACGTCTGCACGAAAACAGGCACGCCAGAGGTCATCGCAATGACGAAGTTCAACTCCACCATCGTGGGATTTTATCCCGCCGACAACCCTGAGATAGCGTTCGGAGTGTGCATGGAAAACAGCGAGTACAGCCGTCACGTAGCCTGCAATATCATTTCAGCTTACATCACGGGCGAATTCAACCCCGTTTACGACGAGGACGGAAACGCAGTTTACCCCCTCGGCGAGAAGCGAAAAACAGCGGACCCAGAGCAGCACTAATATTTAATTCGGAATTCGGAATTATGGTGTCCGCTTCGCGGACTGATTTAATGGCGCGCGTCTTATCGGCAGGCGTTCAGCCTGCTATTTGTGCTGCAATACCTCTCGTTTTCGGCGCGGTTCCAAAGTGCGGAAATCCAGAATATGACGGCTTCCTGACACCCTGATAATACAATAATCCCCCGGAGGCGATCCGGGGGATTTTCGGTTGATTTGATCTGTGGTAACCTCTAAAAACCTCCTTCACGGCAGATTTCTATGACTTATATCATCTGCTTCGTTGTCAAACCTTGAAATACATACAGTATTACTGCGGTTTGACGCCTAGCATCTGATATAAGTCATGTACGAAATCTGCTCGTGTCCCGGTTTTTAGAGGTTACCCTGTGATTAAACCCTGAGCTTGCCGACCTGCTCCTGAAGCAGTCTTGACTGAGCGGAAAGCTCCTCGCAGGAGGCGGCGGATTCCTCGGCGGTTGCGGAGTTCGTTGCAATTACCTGGGAGATCTGCTCGATACCCGCAGTTACCTGCTGAACTGCCTTCGCCTGCTCGTCTGCCGCAGAGGATATCTCCGAAACCAGCTTCGCGCTCTCCTGGGAAAGCCCGGTGACCTGCTGGAGGGTCTCGGCGGTCTGCTTTGCAATGCCGGAGCCGTTCTGTACCGCGTTGATCGTGGAGGAAATCAGCTCGCGTGTGCTGTTCGCGGATTCAGCCGACTTGGAAGCAAGGTTGCGTACCTCGTCCGCGACTACCGCGAAGCCCTTTCCGGCTTCTCCTGCGCGGGCAGCTTCTATCGCGGCGTTCAGCGCGAGTATGTTCGTCTGGAATGCGATGTCCTCGATGGACTTTATGACCTCGGATATCGCTTCGGACTGCTTTTCGATCTGATCCATTGCTTCAAGCATGCGCTCCATCTCGCTGCCCTGGCGTATCATCTGCTCGGCGCAGTCGTTGGAGATATCGCTTGCCTTGTTGGAGTTCTCGGCGGTCTTGTTGATGTTGCCGGAGATCTCCGCAATTGTGGAGGACAGCTCGTCGACTGCGGTAGCCTGGCGGGTCGTGCCTTCCGCGAGGAGCTGTGAGCCGTCAGCCATCTGCTGCGCGCCCGCCATTACATCGTTCGCGGAGGAATTCATGTTGCCGATTATGCCGCTGAGGGTATCCTTTATGCTGCGGAACGAGCGGTTGATCTCCTCGAAGCTGCCAATGTATTTCACGGAGGGCTGCGACGAGAAATCGCCGGTTCCCATGCCGGAAAGCACGTGGGAGATGTCGTCAACGTAGGTGTGCAGGGTGTGCTTTGCTTCGGTGAGCTTCTCGGCGATGTCGCCCATTTCGTCGGCGTGGAAGCTGAATCCGGAATCAGGCGCATTCAGTTCGCCGGCGCTGAGCTGGCCGCATATCTTCACGACCTCCGCCACCGGCTTGCGAACCAGCCTGTTCATCACTGCGAACAGCAGGAATCCCGCGCCCACGCATACCGCGATGAGAACTGCCACAGAAATAATAATGGCTTTGAAAAGCTCCGTGTCAGCGTCCGCTGTGGAGTAACCCGCGAAGTACGCGCCGACCACCTGACCGTTAAAGTCAGTCATGGGAGTGTAGTTAACGTAGTAGTTCTGACCGTTTATCGCCGTTTTACCGATATATGTGTCGCTGTTCTGAACCTTGTTCCAGATGCCGCCGTCCATTTTGGTGCCTGTGTTGCGTACTCCGGAGCTGTCCATGATGGTGGTGCTGTAACGGGTGTCGCCGCAGAATATGGTAAGTTCAGAACTGGTTTTTTCCTTTACGTCGTCAACGTATGTGGGGTCGTTGAGGTCGGTGCCGACTACCAGAGCGCCGTTCTCCACCGGGCGGCAGTATACGGAGTACAGCTTGTCGCCGTCCGCCATTACGCCCTTCATCCCGCCTGCCTTTACCCGTGCGATTGCGTCGCCACTGAGCGGGAAGTTTTCGGTGCTCCAGACTGCCTGATCACCGTTTATGTACGCTGCGAAGCTTGCTTCAGAGGGCTTGTTGGACGCCCAGGTACTGTCGTAGTCCGATTTGTTTATCTGTCCCCATGAACTTGCGATGAGAAGTTCGGCTACGTCGCCCATTTCTTCGATATCGCTCCTGATTTCAGAAGAAAGCACGTTTACGCCGGTATTTGTCTCTTTTTCCTGGAGCGTTCCCACGAACGACATAAACACAACAGTCGTCACAACAGCCAGCATTATTGCCGCGATTACGGCAACCAGGCAAGAAATAACAGTGATCTTTGTTCCGATCCTCATTGACCTTTTCACTTTTGATGATACCTTCCTTTCAACACATCTTTGTGAATTTCTGGAATTGTACGATATACATTTCCAGTATATTATATATAATATCGACAGAGTTTAACTAATCTTTAGCTTTTTTATTATTATTTTACTTAAATCACGCGAATCTTAAAAAATGAGGTATACTGCACAACGGTGAAAAAACAGCGCACATAACCCAGAGTCTCTCCGCATAGTATTTACAGAAGAACAGGACATGCAGGAGGGAACGCATATGGGACTTAAAGAGGCGCTGACAGCGCTCGGGGAGGCTCCGTACCAGCACACGACGGTGACTCTGCGGGACTGCGCGGAACTTATCGCGGAGAACTGCGCCGGAGTGATAAGCTGCACAGACAGCCGGGAGGTCTCCGGCGAGATCGTGCTGAAAATTCGCTGCGCCGGCGAGGAACGCCTGATGAGGGTTCAGGGCACCGGGCTGACCCTCGAGAGCGGCGGAGCCTACGGAGTACGCGTCACCGGGAGTATCGAAGCGGTGAGCTTCCTCAGTCTGTGAGGTGGGAACATGGAGGAAAAACAGAGGGGATTGCGGTTCGGCAGCGTGGAATTCAGCGGGTACGGGGCGTTCCCGGAGCGGTTCGCGACCGAGCTTATCAGCCGCGGCGTGGAGCTGCGCCGGGTAAGATTCGGCGACGGGACGATAAGCGGCTCGGTCTCCCCGGCGGACTACTGGGAGACCGCCCGGACAGCGCGCCGCTGCGGTCTGCGTATCCGTGCAGGGAAGCGCCGGGGGCTGTACTTCACGGCGCTGAGGTACAGCCGCAGGGCGGGGCTGTACGTGGGGTTCCTGGCGTTCGTGATGCTGACGGCGCTCAGCGGGAGCCGCATTCAGGATATCGAGATAGTGAGCTCCGGGACGGTGACGGCGGCTCAGCGCTCGCAGATAATGTCGATACTCGGGGAGTGCGGACTGACCGAGGGAAGCTCCGCGCGCCGCCTGGAGAACAGCACCACCGCCGCAGAGCGCCGGATACTCCTTGAGATACCCGAGGCAGCCTGGGTGGACGTCACCTGCGTTGGTTTCCGGCTGGAGGCGGCGGTGGAGATGGGTACTCCCGCGCCGGAAATGCTTGACTCGGACGCTCCGTGCAATCTGGTGGCTTCCCGGGCGGCGGCGGTGGTGTCGCACGTCGTGCGGGACGGAGTGCTCGTCGCCGATACCGGAAGCGGCGTCCCCGAGGGAGGTCTGCTGGTCAGCGGGACAGTCGCCGACGCCGCCGGAAACGTTATCCTCAAGCACGCCAGCGCCGAGATCATAGGGGAGTACACCGAGACCCGGGAGTTTTTCGTGCCTTACAAGGAAACGCTGCGGCTTCCTGAGGGGGAGACGGCGGAGTACAGGTGGCTGGTCTACGGCGACGACGAGTACCCGCTGTTTTTCGGCGGGGCGGCGATGGAGGATTCGGTGTACTCCGAGGAGACCGAGGCCGTAAGGCTGTTCGGGAAGGAGACCCCTCTGAAGATCAGAACCGGACGGTTCACCGGGTACGTCAGCAGGAACGTTACGCGCTCCGCCGATGACTGCCTGGCGGAGCTGTCGAGGCAGCAGGCGGCGTTCGAGGAGAACTTCTACGCCGGGCAGGAGGTGTATTCCTGCGAAAAGACCGCCGTTCCGGAGCAGGACGGGATACGGCTCAGGTGCGTTTACACCCTGCGCGGGAACATCGCAAAGGAGCAGGAGATACTGCTTTCTCAGCCGGGAAGCCAGGGCGCGGAGTAAAAATCACGAATCGGAGTTCACGATGTGGGCTCCGATTTTTTGTGCAATAACAACAAATTCTTTTTCGAAAAACTGTTCACAGAGGACAAAACCTATAAAATATATAAGAATTCATCAAAACCTATTGACAAAGTGGGCATTGTCTGATATAATCATCACATAAAGCCTATCGGAAGGATAGGCAAAAGAGGAGGCGGAAATCATGAACGCTATATTTACAAAGCTGCTCCGCAGGAATTTCCGCTTCGGACGAATGCGTACGGCGGCACCGCAGGACTAAGGAAGTGCTGATTAAATCTGGTGCGCAGATTGCGCCGCAGATTTTCCGTCAGATTGTACAATGAGGACGACGCAAGGCTGTCGCCTTGCTAGGACGAATTGTGCAATATAACGGAAAAGATGCAAGCAAAATGCGTGCCAAGCCGTCAGGCGTGATTTAATCAGTGCTTCCCTAAATTGAACGGTCATGCAGTGCTGCCTTCCCCCGAAACAACAGGGAGAACGAAAAACGTCACAATGAGGTGAGAGCAAAGCATGATACGTCTGGAGCACATTACCAAGACCTACGTCAACGCCGGCAAAAAATTCAACGCCGCGGACGATGTGAGCCTTGAGATAAAAAAAGGCGAGATATTCGGCATAATCGGCTTCTCCGGCGCGGGAAAATCCACGCTGGTGCGCTGTATCAATCTGCTTGAGCGCCCGGACAGCGGAAGGGTCTTTATAAACGACAAGGACATTACTGCCCTGCGCGGCGCGGAACTCCGCAGGCAGCGCAAGAAAATAGGAATGATATTCCAGCACTTCAACCTGTTCGCTTCGCGGACAGTGCTGCAGAACGTAATATTCCCGATACGCTACAACGGGCTTTCCGCAGCGGAGCGCAGGAAAAAGGCGCTGGAGCTGCTCAAGTTGGTAGGTATCGCGGATAAGGCGGGCGCGTACCCCTCGGAGCTTTCCGGTGGTCAGAAGCAGCGCGCGGCTATCGCAAGGGCGCTCGCAAGCGACCCGGAGATACTCCTGTGCGACGAGGCAACGTCGGCTCTCTACCCGCAGGCCACCGAGGCGATACTGAAGCTGCTGAAGTCCCTCAACGCAAAGCTGGGGCTTACCATCGTGCTGATCACTCACCAGATGAACGTAGTCAAGGAGATATGCGACCGCACCGCCGTAATGGAAAACGGCAGGGTAGTCGAGCAGGGCGACGTGTTCGAGATATTCGCGAACCCGCAGCATCCCGTGACGCGCTCCTTCGTGGACACGACCTCCTGCCTGAGCGGCATAAACACCCTCATCGAGGAGAAATCCCCGCTGGTGCAGCTCAAGCCGGGTCAGAAGATACTCCGGTTCAAGTACCTCGAGAGAAGCGCCTGCGAAGCGCTCGTGTCCACCATCTCCCGCAAGTTCAATATTGACCTGAACATCGTGTTCGGAAGCATAGAGATCATCGGCGACAACCCGATAGGCGGGCTTGTAGTCATCGCCGACGGAAACGAGGACGATATCCGCGCCGCAGTCAAGTACCTGTGCGATATCAATGTCGGAGTGGAGGTGATCCTCAGTGCGTGAGTTCTTTGAAAGCATTATGCCGAACGTTATACCGAAGCTTCCCGCCCTGTGGAACGCTACCCTGGAGACCCTCGCGATGACCGGCATTTCCGCGCTGTACATTCTCGTTATCGGAATGGCGCTGGGAATCCTGCTCACCGTGACGAAAAAGGGCGGACTGCTTGAAAACGCAGTGGTCTACCGCGTGCTGGACATCATTATCAACCTTCTGCGCTCGGTTCCGTTCATTATCCTGCTGTTCCTGCTTATCCCGCTGACGCGTATCATAAGCGGTACCTCCATCGGAGTTGCCGGTTCGATTTTCCCGCTCATCGTCGGAACTGTTCCGTTCTTCTCCCGCCAGGCTGAGGCGGCGCTCGCCGGAGTAAACCCCGGTCTTATCGAGGCGGCGCAGTCGATGGGCTGCTCCAAGCTCGGGATCATTTTCAGAGTGTACCTCCGCGAGAGCATTCCGGCTCTTTCCCGCGGTATTACGATCACCCTGATAAACCTCGTCGGACTCACCGCGATGGCTGGCGCAGTCGGCGCTGGCGGCCTCGGAAACTTCGCGTATGTTCAGGGCGTTCAGCGTAACTACTACGACATTATCGTTGCCGCAGTTATCGTTCTGGTGCTCATCGTCCAGGTTATCCAGATAATCGGCAACATCATCGCAAAGAAAACAGAGAAATAAACCGGTAAGACAAATAAGACAACACCGGATAATACAACTAAAGGTCACCTCTAAAAACCTCATGTGAGCGAAAATGTGCAGTGCGTACCATCTTCGTCGTCAAACCTCCTCGTAAGGCATACAGCCTTACTTCGTCGGCTTTCCTAGAAGCTGGCACACCCTGCCCATTTTTGCTTTTCGCACCGGTTTTTAGAGGTTCCCTAAACAAATCAAGTTCAAAGGAGAACAAACACCATGTCTATCAGAAATAAATTCGCATTTTCCCTCGCAGCAGTTCTTGCAGCAGTATCTCTGACCGCTTGCAGCGGCAACACTTCCTCCGGCTCTTCCTCCGCGGCTGACAGCTCCGCTGATTCCTCTGCGGCAGAGAGCGCAGCAACCGCTGAGAACTCCGACAGCGCAGACAGCGCTGCTGACGCAGAGACCGCGTACTCCCCGGAGAACCCCGTGACCGTAAAGATCGGCCTCACCGGCAACGTATACGAGGACATCTGGAACCCCATCAAGGAGAAGCTCGCTCCCGAGGGAATCAACCTTGAGTATGAGCAGTTCACAAGCTTCAACATTCCGAACAACGCGCTCAACAGCGGCGAGATCGACATGAACGCGTTCCAGCACCACGCTTACTTCAACAACGATACAGCCTCCAACGGCTACGACCTGACCGCCATCGGCGACACCTACATCGTAGCAATGAACATCTACACCGCTAAGGATCTCACCATCGAAAGCGCGCTTGCTTCCACCGAGACCCTCAAGATCGCAGTTCCGAACGACGTTACCAACGAAGGCAGAGCGCTGAAGCTCCTTGAGAGCGCAGGCTTCTTCACCATCAACGCTGACGCTGGCGCTTCCCCCGAGATCAGCGACATCACCGACTACGCAGTACCGGTAGAGTTCGTCGAGGTAGACGCAAACCTCGTTTATTCCGTTATCCAGGACGTTGACCTCGCAGTCATCAACGGCAACTACGCCCTCGACAGCGGCCTTACCGCAGACGACGCGATCTACAAGGAGAGCGAGTACGCTGACAACAGCTACTACTGCCTGATCGCCGTACGTTCCGAGGACGCTGAGAACCCCGTTTACAAGCGCATCGTTGAAGCTTACCAGACTCAGGACACCATCGACATCTACAACAACGAGTTCAAGGGATTCTTCGTTCCCGCATGGACTCTCGGCTGATAACAACTGAAAACATAGCACTGGAACCGCGCAGAATATGTGCGGTTCCGTTTTAGAAAGGGAGATAACAATGCAGGACCTTCTGAAAATAATTTCCGACCCTGAGAGAGTAAAACTCGGCAATATTGAGGACAAGTACCTTTCCGACACACTCGGCAGATTAAAGGGAACCGCCGCGGCGCTGGTGTTCCCGAAGTCCACCGAGGAGGTCAGCGCGGTGATGAAGTTCGCGAACGACCGCGGGCTTCCCGTAACTCCCCGCGGCGCGGGAACCAACCTTGTCGGCTCGACCGTTCCCCATGGCGAGGGCATAATCCTCGATTTCTCGCTGATGAACCGCGTCCTTGAAATAGACGAGGACACCTTCACCGCAGTCGTGGAGCCTGGCGTTGTGCTCCAGGATTTTCAGAAGCTGGTTGAATCCAGGGGACTGTTCTATCCCCCCGACCCGGGCGAAAAGACCGCTACCATCGGCGGCAACATATCCACTAACGCCGGCGGCATGAGAGCTGTAAAGTACGGCGTAACCCGCGATTACGTCCGCGGTCTGGAACTTGTGCTCGCTGACGGCAGAGTAGTCACCGCAGGCACCAAGAACGTCAAGGACGCAAGCGGACTTTCACTCAAGCATATCGTCATCGGCTCGGAGGGCACTCTGGCGGTCATCACGAAGTGCATTCTGAAGCTTGTTCCCAAGCCTGAGAAATCGCTTTCTGTGGTCGTTCCGTTCCCGGATCTTTCCACCGGTATCTCCGGCGTTCTGAGCATTATCCGCGCAAACGCGAACCCCACCGCGATAGAGTTCACCGAGCGCACCGTCGTGGAGCTCGGCGAAAAGTTCACCGGGCTGAAATTTCCGGTCCCCGAGGCTGGCGCGTACATTATACTGACGTTCGACGGCACCGGGAATTCAGTGACCGACAGCGCCGCGAGAGTCCGCGAAGTAGCGCTGAAGGCGGGCGCGCTGGATTACATCACCCTCGACGACCCGGAGGCCGCGGCGAACATCTGGAAGGTGCGCGGCTGCCTCGTCAAGGCTGTGGAGGCGGTCAGCGAGCAGGAGCCTGTCGACCTTGTAGTGCCGATAAACCGCACCGCTGACTTCATCAAGTTCGTCCACGAGACCGAGAAGAAGTCCGGCATGCAGATGGTCGCATTCGGGCATGCAGGCGACGGAAACGTACACCTGTGCATGGTTCGCGGAAAGCGCTCCGACGCTGAGTGGGAGCACGACCTCCACAAGAACATGACCACTGTTTACAACTACGCGTACTCCCTGGGAGGGCTCACCTCCGGCGAGCACGGCATCGGCGTTGCGAAGCGCCCGTACTTCCTCGGCGCGACCGCTCCGGAGAACCTCGATCTCATGCGCTCCATCAAGACCGCATTCGACCCGAAGCACATTCTGAACGACCACATTTCTTATCTTAAATAAGGGGAACAACATGACAGATCTTTCATTAAGAACAGCGGGATTCACTGATTCAGTGATTCGCCGCATGACGAGAATATCCAACCAGTACGGCGCGGTGAATCTCTCCCAGGGCTTCCCGGATTTCGAGCCTCCGAAGGAGATACTCGAGCGCCTGGCGCAGGTCACTAAGGAGGATTTCCACCAGTACGCTGCGACCTGGGGCTCCCAGAACTTCCGCGACGCGGTAGCCGCAAAGCAGAAGCACTTCATGGGCTATGACATCGACCCGAACTCCGAGATAGTCGTTACCTGCGGCTCCACTGAGGCGATGATGGCGGCTATGCTGTCCGTTACCAACCCGGGCGATAAGGTCATCGTATTCTCGCCGTTCTATGAGAACTACGGCGCGGACGCTATCCTTTCCGGCGCCGAGCCTATCTACGTTCCGCTTGTTCCGCCGGAGTACAGCTTCGACGCAGACGTGCTGGAAGCGGCGTTCAGGCAGCACCCCAAGGCGCTGATACTCTGTAATCCCTCCAACCCCTGCGGCAAGGTGTTCACCCGTGAGGAGCTCCAGATAATCGCAGACCTCGCAGAGAAGTACGATACCTATGTTATCACCGACGAGGTTTACGAGCATATCCTCTATGCGCCGAACAGGCACGTTTATTTCTCGACCCTCCCGGGCATGAGAAAGCGCACGATATGCTGTTCTTCGCTTTCCAAGACCTACTCCATCACCGGCTGGCGCCTGGGTTACGTTATTGCTCCTCCGGAGATCACCGACCGCGTGAAGAAGGTTCACGACTTCCTGACTGTAGGCGCGGCGGCTCCGCTCCAGGAGGCGGCGGTGGTCGGTCTGAAATTCGGCGACGACTACTACAAGTGGCTCCAGGATAAGTACACGCACATGCGCAAGCTGTTCCTTGACGGTCTGGACAGGATAGGGATTCAGCACAACGTTCCGCAGGGCGCGTATTACGTCATGGTGGACGTATCCGAGTTCGGCTACGAAAGCGACCTCAGGCTCTGCGAAGCGCTTGCGGAGCACGTAGGAGTAGGCGCGGTGCCCGGCTCCAGTTTCTTCCGCGAGCCGGAGAACCGCTACATCAGACTGCACTTCGCAAAGCAGGATGCGACGCTCAACGCCGCACTGGAGCGTTTACAGGATATCCGCAAGAAGCTCCCCAAGGCATAATATTACCGGGCAGGCGATGAACCTGCCCGGTTTTAATTCGGAATTCGGAATTTCGGTGCCGCCTTCGGCGGGTTATTTCAAATGACGGG
>OLPW01002289.1_pt1 | contig 17312 bp, 10 predicted proteins | sample 1672161 | NCBI WGS metagenome assembly OLPW01 (sample SAMEA3136654, study PRJEB25190) | human gut metagenome
GCCACGCCCACGGGCAGCTACGCAGCGCAGTACGTCAACGCCATGGCCGACCTGCCGCTGGCGATGCTGTTCGGCGGCACGCTCTGCCTGTATTTTGCGGTGGGACGCCGCAAAATTGCCTACTGGCTTGTTGCGCTACCGCTGGCCGTGCTGACGCTGACCAAGGACATCTGCTTTGCCTACGGGCTGATCGCGGCATTCCTGATTGGGCTGGATCTGTGGCTGGCCGCAGACGAGCCCTGCAGAAAGGCGTTCCCCAAGGCTCTGCTCCGGGCGGGCGCACTGGCGGTTATCGTGCTGGCGGTGTTTTCAAGCTGGGGCCGCTACACGGCGGCTGTCACCCCCACGGCGGACACCGCCGCGAGCGTCGGCAGTGAGGGCCTGAGCTACGACGCGGTATTGGTCGGCGGCGTAAAGCAGCTGCTGGGCATGGGCCGCACCGAAAAGTTCGCGCAGATCATGGCCGCCATGGGCAGCGCGTTCTTTACGCGGCGCATCTGCCTTTTGGGCGGCGGCATCATGGCTGTGGCTGCCATTACGATGGTCGCCGCCGCGGCATGGCTGGCCGCCGACAGGGGCGCACCGCGCCGCCGCGTGCTGGCCGCGCATCTGGGGTTTGCGTTCTGCTTTGCGGCGCTGTATCTGTTCCATCTGATTCTGTACAACTACAACTTCTCCGATCTGGAGGGACTGGCGCTCAAGGACTATGACCGCTATCTGGCCCCCTACTATCAGGCGTGGATGCTGGCGATGCTCTGCCTGCTGGCGCGCGGCGCGCGGGAGCGGCTGGCGCAGCTGGCGACGGGCGGCGCGGCGGCGGTGATTTTTGCCGTATTCTGCTGGCGCGGTGTGCCCGCGGCGGGCTTCTGGTCCGGTGCCGACAGCCTGTACACGCTGCGCGCCGACGTGCAGAACCGCGCCGACACGATGAACACCGTGCTGGGCTGGCCGGACCGCGTGCTGGTCATCAGCCAGGGCGACGACGCCACGCGATGGTATTATTATCGGTACGAGCTGACCGCACAGGTCGTGAACGGCTTTGGCGGCTTCTATGGCCGCCTGGGCGAGACGCAGGACCGCTGGGACAGCGATTTTATGAATCTGGTCGAGAGCGAAAACTGGACGCTCTACGACTACAAGGCCGTCTGCGTGCCGGACACGCTGGTCGCCTACATGGCCGAGAAGGACTGCGATTATATCCTGATCGACCGCGCGGACGACTATCTGCAGCGGGAGTTCAGCCCCCTGTTTGAGGGCGGGCTGACCAACGACATGCCCGCAACGCTCTATCATTTTGAGGGCGCGGACGCGGCAGTGCCGTTCAAACTGGCAGCTGTGGCAGAAAGCGGGGTGGAGTAAATGCGTAAACCGCTTTTGAAGGCGCGGCAGCTGCTTTTGCTGGCGTATCTGCTGGCGGCGGTGCTCTGGGTAGTGCGGTGTCTCGTCGGCTGCGGCGTCATGCTGAACTACAAGCTGCAGGGCAAAATGCCCCAGACGCACGTGGACGCCGCCGAGCTGGTGACCGAGAGCTTTGCGCCCTATTCGTCCAACGAATGGTGGACGCCGCCGGACGACGACCCGGCGTGGTATCTTTCCACCGACAGCGACCCGCATATTTACTGGCAGGGCCAGGGGTATATCGAGACCGCCGTGCTGGACGCGGCGCACCGACTGCCCCCGGGCGGCGTGGCGCTGTACTATTTGAAGCCCGGCCAGACCGACTACACCGAGGCGCAGAAGGTCTACGCCAAGGTCACGGCCCCCGGCGTCTACACGTTTGATTTGGGCGGGCAGTGGGTCACGGGGCTGCGCATTGACCCGGACAGCGTGGGCGGCGTGTCGACGCTGTTTACCGGCATTGATCTGAACCCCCCGCGCCCATGGTACACCCGCTTTGTCCCGACGGCAGGCTGGTGGCTGGTGCTGGCGTTTGTGCCGGCAGTGGCGGCGGCGATGGCGAGCGCGGTTTGTTCCTTCTTTGTAAAGAAGGAACCGAAGAAATTTTAAATGCAGTAGGGGCCGGGCATGCCCGGCCCGAATCGCGTTTACAGGAAGGTCGAGGGCAGGGCATGCCCTGCCCCTACGTCTCTGCACATTTGTAGGGGGCGGCATTCCCGACGCCCCTACACGCAATTTATCACAGCAAGGAGCTGACCCTATGGAACTACTCTGCGTACTGGCGGCGGTGGCGGCGCTGTTCTGCGGCTGCGCGGTGCTGACGCTGAAATGCCGCGTCCCGGCATCCGTCGCACCACTGACGGCACTGTCCGCCATCGTCGCGGTGCTGACACTGGCCGCAATGGCGGGCGTTCTCTACCCCGCCGCGTGGCTGCTGTATCTTCTCTGTCTGGCGGGCGGCGTCTGGGTCGCGGCGTCCTGCAGGGGCAGCACCGGCGCGGCGCAGCGCCTTTTCACCCCGGGCAGCGTGCTTTTCTGGGGCATGGCGCTGGCGTTCACGGTCTACTTTTTCGTGCGGCAGCCTATGGCGACGGACTTTGACGAGCTGAGCCTGTGGGCAACGGCGGTCAAGATCACGAAGGTCAACGACAGCCTGTACGCCACCGCCGAGCTGGGCACGCCCTGGGCCGCGACCCAGAACCCCGGCCTGCCGCTGCTGGCGTATTTCTTCCAGTTTTTCGGCGATTATGCAGATTGGAAAATTTACGTCGGTTATGACATTTTGTATTTTTCCGTGTTTGCCGCCGTTGTGGGGGCTGTCCCGCGGGAAAAATGGCGCGTGGCCGTGCCGATGGCCGCCGTGCTGTGGTGCGTGCCGTTCTTCTTCACGAACTACAACCACACGATCTACCTGACGACCACCTACATGACCAGCTACGGCGACGTGCCTGCGGGGCTGGTGTTCGGCGGGGCGGTGGCCGCGTGGCTGGCGCTGCGCCAAAATTCAGCCCCTAAGTGGGCCGTGCTGCCGATTCTGGCGCTGTCTGCCAACATCAAGGCCAATACGTTTGTATTGGCGCTGGTGGCGGCGGGGCTGGTGGCTGTGGACGAGTGGCTGTTTGCCGACGACGGCGATTTCAAGGCCGGTCTGCTCCCCCGCACCGGGTTCAGTCTTACCTGCTTTGCCGCGCCGATGGCAATATACTATCTGTGGAATGTGCGCTATGTCGGCTGGCTGGTCAGCCGCAGCGCCAGTGATTCCGGCGTCGGCGAGACGAGCGCCCCGCTGTCCGCCGTCGTGGTCAACGGCATTAAAATTCTGCTGGGGCAGCCGGTGGAGGGCTTTTACGCCGAGCGCGAGGCACAGTTCCGCACTGCAATGGCCGACATGGGCCACCAGTTCTGGACGAGCGACGGCAAGCTGAGCATGATCGGGCAGGGCCGCAATGTGGTCGCGCTGATTGCCATCGTGTTTGTCGTGGCGATCCTGGCTGCGGCGTCGCGGCGGCTCAAGGCACGCATCGCCGTCATCGGCGTGCTGTCTGGCGTCTGCTTTTTGGGCTACAACCTCATGCTGGCGCTGAGCTACGGCTTTATCTTTGTGCCGTTCCAAGCTGAACAGCTGGTTGACTATAACCGCTACATTTACAGCTACTACATCGGCTGGTTCATTCTGGCCCTGGGGTGTCTGTCGGTAGCGCTGCTGCCGCAGATCACGGTCAAGTGTGAGGCCGACGGCCCGACAGCGGTTTTTGCTGCGACCCGCCGACAGCCGCAAGCTGCCTTTGAGCTGTTTGTGCTGGTGCTGGCCTGCGGGATGCTGTTCCGCCAGAGCCAGCTGATTCTGCCGCAGCTGAGCGTGCTGGGCTTTGCGGACAGCGAGTTCACTGACCGCCGCGCCGAGCGTACCGAGGCCGAGCTGGTGTGCAGCTACTTAGACCCCGATGACCGCGTGTTCTACGTCGGGCAGGGCGACAACGGCGAGGGCTGGTTCAGCGCCGTGTTTGACTTTTACCCGATTCTGGTGGACTACTCCGGCACGGTGACCACGGACCCCGACACCGGCGAGACGAAGATGATCGGCGGCGGCGGCGAGCTGGGTCTGCCCGAATTGCAGCCCGCCGAGGGTGTGAAAAACACCTACTACCACGCCTTTACGGCGCAGGAGCTGGACGGCATCGTGCGCGGCAACGGCTGCACGGTGCTGTACATCCAGACGCTGGACGATATTTTTGTGCAGAGCTACGCCGATTTGTTTACCGACAAGCTGGCGGCGGCGCAGAGCGGCGAAACGCTGCTCTACCGCGTGACCGATGCGGGCTTTGCCCCGATGCCGATGGAGGTGAGCGCGCAGTGAAGGCTTTGAAAAACTGGTTCTCCCGCCGCGGCGCACTGCCGCTGACGGCGTATCTGCTGGCGCTGGCCGTCTGGCTGGTGCTGGGCGCGGTGCACTTTGGCAGTGACGCCGCCGCCCGGGCGCAGGGCCGTCTGGCCGAGGAGACGATGGCCGTGACCGACTGGCAGCTGGTGGGCCTTGTGCAGGGCGCGGACGGCACGCTGACGACACAGGACGGCGACCCGCAGATGATTTTGGAGGACGTGGGCAGCCGCGTGGTGCGCACGATTTCTTACACCGCCGAATTTGACGGTGAGGCGCGTGAAATGTGCCTGTACTACACGACAAAGGTCGGCGAGGATTACTCCGCGGACCGCCGGGTGTTCCCGCAGAGTCTGGGAAGCGGGCAGTACGTCTACACACTGCCGCGCACGAGTCTGGCCGCGCTACGGCTCGACCCCTGCAGCCCCGAGGAAAACAAGGCCGTGACGCTGACAATGAGCGACATCACGCTGAACGCCGCCGACACCCTGCCCGCCGTATGGCAGTATTTTGTGCCGACGTGGTATCAGGCGTTTTGTCTGGTGCTCTACCCCGCGCTGGCCGCCGCAGCGGTGAGCATGGTCGGGGCCGTGGTTACGGAGAGAAAGAGAAAATAATTTTGGGGTCAGGCGGATGCTTCACGCAGGTGGAGCACCCGCCTTTTTATATTGCGGGGCCTTGTGTGGCTGCCCCTGAACGGTGTGCCTGCCGCAAGGCTGCGGGCCGGGCATGCCCGGCCCCTACGTTCTACGCGGGGGAGCGATTTACCCCTCCCCGGGGTGTTTTCCGGTGCCACCGGCGGGCACGGAGCGGTCAAGACCGCTCCCTACAAACCACCCGCTATCGCTGCATCGCGGGGGAGGCTTTTCCCTTTTGGCACATTTTTTCATCTTTTTTGCGCTTTTGGAATATTTTTCGATTGTTTTGCACAAATTGGTTGCTTTTGCGGTTCCTATTATACTATAATGATAAAGTATTTGAGAATGTACATTTTTACCGCGTGTTTGCTCCGCTTGTAATTATAGGAGAAGTCATGAGTGAAAAAGAGAAAATCCTGATTGCGGACGACTCCGCGATGAACCGCGCCATCCTGACGGAGATGCTGGGTGACGGGTATGAGATTCTGGAGGCGGAAAACGGCAGACAAGCTGTGGCCATTTTGCAGTCCGCGACGGACATCGACCTGCTTTTGCTCGATATTATGATGCCCGAGATGGACGGCTTTGAAGTGCTGGCCATGATGAACAAATACCACTGGATCGACGAGGTCCCCGTCATCATGATTTCGGCGGAGAATGCGTCCAGCTACGTCGAGCGTGCCTATGATCTGGGCGCTACCGACTATATCAGCCGCCCGTTTGACATGGCCGTCGTGCGCCGCCGCGTCATCAATACCCTGATGCTCTACGCCAAACAGAAGCGGCTGGTCCGCCTTGTGGCCGAGCAGGTCTATGAAAAAGAGAAAAGCAACTCCACGATGATCAACATACTGAGTCATATTGTGGAGTTCCGCAACGGGGAGAGCGGTATGCACGTGCTGCATATCCAGACAGCCACCGATATTCTGCTGCACACGCTTGTGCAGAAAACCGACAAATACCACCTGACCGCCGCGGATATTTCGCTCATCAGCACCGCTTCGGCGCTGCATGACATCGGCAAGATCAACATTCCCGAATCCATCCTGAACAAGCCCGGCAGGCTGACGAAGGAAGAATTCGAGGTCATGAAAACCCACACCACAATTGGTTCGGAGATTCTGGAAAAGCTGCCGTTCCAGCAGGAGTCCGACCTTGTCAAGACGGCCTACGCTATATGCCGCTGGCATCATGAACGCTGGGACGGGCGCGGCTACCCGGACGGGCTTAAAGGTGAGCAGATCCCCATCGCCGCGCAGGTCGTGTCTATGGCCGATGTATACGACGCATTGACGAGCGAGCGCTGCTACAAAAAAGCGTTCGACCACGACACCGCTGTGAAGATGATCCTGAACGGGGAGTGCGGGCAGTTCAACCCGCTGCTGCTGGAATGCCTGACCGAGTGCGGCGCGCAGCTGCATGCCGAGCTGAGCATTGCTTCGGACACCGGCAACCAGCTGCACCGTCTGGCAGACGCACAGCATATTTCCGATGCCCTCCTGCGTGAGAATGCACTGCCCGGGCAGAATCATATAGTGCAGTCGCTGTCCCGCATGCAGCAGAAGGGTCGGTTCTTTAACCAGAGCGTCCGCTGCATACAGTTTGACTATGACGAGCCTACCGGTCATCTTTCCTTCTCGGCGTGGGCGGCGGAGCACATGGGCGTGCCCAAAGATCTGCACCTGCCCGATGAAGTCGAGGAAACCGGGTTCGCCCTTGCGGACATTGCGCGTATCCAGAAGGCGCTGCGCGCCACCAGCGCAGAGCACCCCTACACCGAGCTTTCGATGCTGCTGCCCATTGACGGCGAGCTTCGCTGGCATCACGTGCGCCTGTGCTCTCTGTGGAGCGATGACAGCGTACCCGCGTATATCGGCGCTGCCGGGCAGGCCGACCCTGCAGAGCAGTTTTTTGACTACCATCATGACCTCTACCATGATGTCCTGACCAACGCCTATAACCGCCGCTTCTTTGAGAAGCAGCTGCGGAAGCTCATGGAAGTGGATGCCGTAGCCATGCTGGACCTTGACCAGTTCAAGCAGATCAACGACGTCTACGGCCATCAGGCCGGCGACGACGCGCTGCGCATTCTGGTGAGTGCGGTAACGGCCTGCGTGCGCAACCGCAGCGATGCACTGGTGCGGTACGGCGGCGACGAGTTTTTGCTGATTTTCCCGCATATCCCGGAGCATGTCTTTATAAAGCGGCTTGAGCAGATCCGCGCGACGGTGCAGGCGCTGCACATGATCGAATACCCCGACCTGCATCTGACGGTCAGCATCGGCGGTGTGTACGGTGCCTGCACCCTTGACCCCGGCATCCGTCAGGCGGACAAGCTGCTGTATCAGGCCAAGGAGAGCCGGAACAAATGTATCACCGCAGCATTTTCCGCAGAAGAAGCAGAAAAACCAAAGCCAAATCAGGAATCCGATAAATTGTAAGAAAGAAGAAGGTCCCCTATGACACTGCAGGAATTTTATGACCGCATCGGCGGCGATTACAAGGCAACCATCAGCCGACTGCCCAGCGAGGCACTCATCAAAAAGTTTGTGCTGAAATACCCCGGCGACCCCAGCTTCAACCAGCTGAAGGACGCGCTGGCCGCCCAGGACTGGGAGCTGGCCTTCCGCGCCAGCCACACGCTGAAGGGCGTGGCCCAGAACCTTGGCATGGACCGCCTGTATAAGACCGCCGCCACGCTCTGCGACGCCGTCCGCGGCCCGAAGCCGCTGGAGGATGCCAGCCTCTGGCCGCCGGTGGTGGCCGCGCATGAGGAAGTGCTGGCCGCGATCCGGGAGCTGTAAAAACATCCGAGATGATGCCCGCGGCGGACGGCACCGAAGCTGCCCGGGCCATGCCTGCAAAATATACGTGCGGCGCCGCGGGTCCTGCATCCCTGCCCGGCTGTCGCGCTAAAAAGACCGGAGCTGTTTTCGATGAATAAGAAGGAGAATCCCGGCGTAAGCAGACGCGGGGCAGCCATGCTGCTGTTGTTCAGCCTGGCTGTCAGCGTTCTGCTTGGCTTTGCCATGCCCGTGCACGCCGCGGACGGTGGCCGGACCACCCTGCGCACCCTGCGCGTCGGCTTCTACCCCTACACCGGCTACATGGCCACCGCTGCAGACGGCAGCCGCAGCGGCTACGCCTATGAGACGCTGCAGGACATGGCCAAGTATGAAAACCTCAACTACGAGTATCTGGGCTATGACTGCGACGTCAATGAGATCATGGATATGCTGGAGAACGGCGAAGTCGATATTGTGCCGATGCTGCGCAAAACGCCGGAGCGTGAGGAACGGTTCGACTTTTCTGCCGAGCCGATCAGCAACATTGCCACGATGCTGACCGTCAAGGCCGGCAACCGCAGCATTGTGGCCGGTGACTACAGCACCTACGACGGGATGATCGTCGGCGTGAGCCGCACAGGCAATAGCCGCAATGACAGCTTTAAAGCCTACGCCGAGGAGCACGGCTTCCGCTACACCCCGGTGTACTATGACACCGACGAGGAGCTGTCCAGCGCTCTGCGCACCGGGGAGATCACCGCCGCCGTCTCCAACCGGATGCGCCAGACGAAGAACGAATGGATCATTGACACCTTTGACGTGCAGGACAGCTATATTGCCGTGCGCAAGGGTGATGCCCCGACGCTGCGGCTCGTCAACAACGCTATTGCGGCGATGAACCGCGACAACCCCAGCTGGCGCACGACCCTGTTCAACAAATACTACACCGGCAGCCATACCAGCAGCAAAATTAATCTGACCGACGCCGAGGAAAACTATGTCACCGCCTGCAACGACGCAGACACGGTGTTCACGGTGCTTGTCAACCCGGACCGCTACCCTTACTCCTACATGACGCCGGACGGCATGACCACCGGCATCATGGTGGATATTTTCCAAAAGGCAGCAGGCCGGGCGCGGCTGCGCTACAAATTCCTGAAGCCCGCGGACCGCAGCGAGTACAAGACCATGCTGGCGGACGGGCAGGCGGATTTTGTCATCGACCTGACCGACGACATGTCCCAGGCGGAGAACTACGGCTATAAGCTGACTGACAGCTATCTGTCGGCGGAGTTTTCCTGGGTGCTGCTGCGCCGCCACAACGGCGCGCTGAACAATGTCGCTGTCGCATACGATTTTTCCCCCTCCGCGCTGGAAATGCCCGGCCTGAGCGACACGGCCCATATAGAGTACCTGAATTCCTTTGATGACTGTCTGGCCGCCGTGCGCGACGGGACCGTCGATGCCTACTATACCTACACCTACCAGGCCGAGCGCACGGTCTTTGACGACACGCACAACGAGCTGCGCTCGATGCTGAGCGACGAGCAGCGCAATTTCTGCATCGGCGTCCGGCAGGACTACGATGTGCTGCTGCGCACTGTGCTGAACAAGAGCATCGACAGCCTGACCCGCGCCGAGATCAGCACCATCACCAACGCCTACATCAACCTGGGGCAGCAGCCGTTCTCTCTGACGCGGCTGGCCTATCAGTATCCGGCCATTATCGTGCTGACCTGCCTGTGCGTTCTGGTTACCGCGGTCTGCATCGCACTGGTCATCCGCGCCCAACGGTTCCGCGCCGAGACCGAAAAAGCCCTGCGCAAGGCCGAGGAGGCCAGCGTCGCCAAGACGGAGTTCCTGTCCAACATGTCCCACGACATCCGCACGCCCATCAACGGCATTATGGGTATGCTGGACATTGCCGAGGACAACTTTGACAACAAGGCCCGCGTGCGGGACTGCATGACCAAGATGCGCGGTGCGGCGTCCCACCTGCTCTCCCTCATCAACGACGTGCTGGACATGACCAAAATCGAATCCGGCAATATGCAGATGCTGGATACGTCGTTTGATCTGCGGGCGCTGCTGGATTCCTGCTGCTCCATCGTGGAAGGCCAGATCGTGGACCGGCACATGACCTTCACAAAGCAGATCGGCCCGTTCTGGCACCCGTACCTGACCGGCAGTGAGCTGCATATCCGGCAGGTGCTTATCAACATTCTTTCCAACGCCGTCAAGTACACGCCCGACGGCGGCGAGATCAACTTCCGCGCCAAGGAAACGCTGTTTGAAGAAGGTCTTGTCCACCTGCGGATGGAGATCAAGGACAACGGCATCGGTATGAGCGAGGAATTCCTGCAGCATATTTTTGAGCCGTTCACGCAGGAGCAGCGCTCGAGCCGCACCCACTACAAGGGCACGGGTCTGGGCATGGCCATCACAAAGAAGCTCGTTGACCAGATGCACGGCTCGCTCGATGTTGAGAGTGAGCCCGGCAAGGGTTCGACCTTCATTGTGCGGCTGTCGCTGCCCTTGGGCACACCGCCCAAGGCCGAGCCGTCCGTGGTCGTGCGGCATGCCGCATCGGCAGCCGCATCGGCAGCCGCATCCGGCAGCAGTTGGGGCGATGCCTCCGCCGCTGGGGCAGAGACTGCCGCGGCTGCCCCAGCGGCAGCGGAAACTGTGCTGCCGCTGGCCGGGCTGCACCTGCTGCTGGCCGAGGATAACGAGCTGAACAGCGAGATCGCCACGACCCTGCTGGAGGAGCAGGGTGCCAGCATCACCGCCGTTGAGAACGGCAGACTGGCGCTGGAGGCCATCCAGAACGCTGCGCCGCGCACCTATGACGTGATTCTGATGGACGTCATGATGCCCGAGATGAACGGCCTGGAGGCTACCCGGTGCATCCGGGCGTTTGAGGGCAAGGGGCCCGGCGAGGGCACGCCCATCATCGCCATGACGGCCAATGTCTTTGCCGATGACGTGAAGGCCTGCCTGGACGCGGGCATGAACAGCCACGTGGGCAAGCCGCTGGACATGAAGGTGCTGATCGGCGAGATCCTGAAGTACACGGACGCTCGCTGAAGAATCCAAAGTAAAACCCACTTTTTGCAAATTTAATAAAGAAAATATGCCCGCCATATTGCAAAAGCTGTTTTTTCCGATGTATAATGGAAAGGATAATTTTTTGGGATATGGCGGGCGCTGTTGTTTGGCATCCGCCGACATGGAGGGTGAATTATGGCAACGAAGTATATTTTTGTGACCGGCGGCGTTGTGTCGGGCCTGGGCAAGGGCATCACAGCGGCCAGCCTGGGGCGTCTGCTCAAGACCCGCGGACTGAAGGTGGCCAGCCAGAAGCTGGACCCCTACATCAACGTTGACCCGGGCACGATGAGCCCGCTGCAGCACGGCGAGGTGTTCGTGACCGACGACGGCACCGAGACAGACCTCGACCTCGGCCATTATGAGCGCTTCATCGACGAAAATCTGAACAAATACTCGAACCTGACCACCGGCAAGGTCTACTGGAACGTCCTGAACAAGGAGCGTCAGGGCGCTTATCTGGGCCAGACCGTGCAGATCATCCCCCACATCACCAACGAGATCAAGAGCTACATCTATAATCTGGCCAAGAGCACCGAGGCGGACGTCGTCATCACCGAGATTGGCGGCACCACCGGCGACATTGAGAGCCAGCCCTTCCTGGAGGCCATCCGTCAGGTCGGTCTGGAGCAGGGCCCCGAGAACTGCTGCTATATCCATGTCGTACTGGTGCCCTACATCTCCGGCTCCGACGAATACAAGTCCAAGCCCGCGCAGCACTCCTGCAAGGAGCTGCAGGGCATGGGCATTGCGCCGAACATCATCGTCCTGCGCGCCGACGGCCCTGTAGGCAACGACATCAAGCGCAAGATCAGCATGTTCTGCAACGTGCGCCCCGACTGCGTCATTGAAAACCTGACGATGCCGAGCCTGTACGAGTGCCCGCTGATGCTGGAATCCGCCGGTCTGACGAACGTCGTGGCCCGCCAGCTGCACCTGCAGACCCCGCCGAGCGATCTGACCGAGTGGAAGGCGCTCATCAGCCGCATTGCGACCCGCAGCAAGACCTGCACGATTGCGCTGGTCGGCAAGTATGTCAAGCTGCACGACGCTTATTTGAGCGTCATGGAGAGCCTGTACCACGCGGGCTTTGAGAACGAGAGCAAGGTCGAGATCAAGTGGGTCGACAGTGAGCATCTCGTCGACCAGGACTGCTGCGCCGACGAGCTGGGCGACGTGGACGGCATCATTGTGCCGGGCGGCTTTGGTGACCGCGGCATCGAGGGCATGATCCAGGCTGCGCAGTACGCGCGTGAGAACCACGTGCCCTATTTCGGCATCTGCCTGGGCATGCAGATCATGGTCATGGAGTACGCCCGCAACGTGCTGGGCTACGCCGACGCCAATTCCAGCGAATTTACGCCCGAGGGCCAGCACAACGTCATTGACCTGATGCCGGACCAGCAGGGCGTTGAGACGAAGGGCGGCACGATGCGTCTGGGCAAGTACCCCTGCGTCATCACGCCGGGCACGAAGATGGCCGACTGCTACGGCACGACGGAGATCGACGAGCGCCACCGCCACCGCTATGAGTTCAACAACGAGTTCCGCGCCGAGTTCGAGGAGAAGGGTCTGGTCATCGCCGGTACCAGCCCGGACGGACGCCTTGTGGAGGCTGTGGAGATCCCGGGCCGCGATTTCCATCTGGGCGCGCAGTTCCACCCCGAGTTCAAGAGCCGCCCGAACCGTGCGCATCCCCTGTTCAAGGGCTTCATCGCCGCCGCGCTGAAGTTCCAGAGCGAGCACACCCCGACCGGCCATCCCGCGGTACTGGGAGAGTAAAATACAGTATAAGCCGAGGAACTCGTCCCTTAGTGACGGGATCCTTTTTGCGGCCCTTACCGCTCCGCCATTTGTTTGTTTACAACTCTTTCACATCTGTAACGCATTATTCCCGCGCGGCTATTCGTATTAGTATACAGAAGGCGGCAGGGACAAAATCTCCACAATATCCTGTCGAAAACGCAGCTGCGAATTGTGCGGATTGTCGCTTGTTTTGTGCGCCGCGTGCGGCGTATAATAGTACATCATCGAAAGGGTGTAAATGTATGCGTAACTGGTGTTCGCGCCATCCTGTCTGGTTCATGGCGCTCTATGCTTTGTTTTACTTATCGTTTTTTGCGCTGCTGGAGCGCACGATCCAGACACCGGATCTGTGGGTACACTGCCGGCTGGACGATTTGATCCCGTTCTGCAAATATGCCATTGTACCGTATATTTTGTGGTTTCCGTGGATTCCGTTTACGCTGTTTTATCTGCTGTATAAGGCCCCGCGGGAGGATTTCTGGCGGCTGTGCATTCCGCTGTTCACCGGCATGACGATGACGCTTCTGTTCTATGCCATTGTGCCTAACGGCCTGGCCCTGCGCCCGAAATACGTGCCGGGCACCGACATTTTTGCGCAGCTTGTGCGGATGATCTACCGCAGCGACACGCCGATGAACGTCTGCCCGTCCATCCATGTGTTCAATTCGGTCACGTTGATGCTGGCGTACTACCGCAGTGCAATCTTTGATGCCCCGCGCCGCCGCTGGATGCGCTCCGCCGCCATGGTGCTGTGTGTGTCGATCTCGCTGTCCACGATACTGCTCAAGCAGCACAGTGTCATTGACGTGGTGTTTGGTCTGCTGCTGGCGCTGTTGCTGGATTATGCCGCCACCGTTTTGCAGAGAAGCCCGGTGCAGCGCCGCGAGCGCCGCGTGCCGGAGAGGCTGTAAACAAGAGTACGGGTGTTCTTTCTTTGCAAAGAAAGAACCAAAGAAATTCCAAATGCCCAAATAAAAAACGTCCTGTCTGCGCAATGTTGCAGGCAGGACGTTTTTAGTTACAGCGCATACACAAGGATGCCGACCAAAATCATCGCCAGTGCGGCGAGCTTTTTGGGGTTCATCTTCTCGTGGAAGATCGTAACGCCGAAAATCGTGACGTAAATATAGCCTGTTGCTTCCAGTACAGGCCCGACGTTGAGCGGTACGCCCTTGTAGGCCAGCATCGTTAAGAGCGTGCAGCCCACAAAGAGGGCATAGCCTAAAATCACCCGCCAGTCGGTGTACTCCGCCAAGACCGACTTGTGCTCCCGCAGCGCGGCCTTCTTCAAAAGCACCTGCGAAACCGCGGAGAGGAACGTGCTGCACAGATACAGCAGCACATAGGGCAGCTGTGCCTGACTCATTTGCCGCCCTCCCCCTCATTGTCGGCCCGTACAAAAAGCACGATGCCGCATATAATGATGACCGCACCGATGACCTGGCGCGGCGTGACGGCCTCACCAAAAACGGCCAGACCCAGCAGAATACCCCACACCACGGTGACGGCCTTGTTCGCGTAGGCCGTCGTCAGCGGCAGATGCTTGATGACCTGCTGCCAGCCCACCGCATAGGTGACAAGCGCCAGCAGCATCAGGCCGTACAGCACGATAAACGCCGCGCTCAAAAACGGCTGCTGCGCGGCCAGCTTGCTGCACACGCTGCTGCCCGCATAGATGCCCAGGATCACATGCAGCAGCAGGAACCATTTTGCCTGCTTCATGCGTCGTCCTCCTCATGCCGGATGACCTCGCGCTCGACGTACTGGGGCGCGGCGTTGGCGCACATGTAGATGCGGCCCACGTACTCGCCCATAATGCCCAGTACGACCAGGATCATGCCGCCGAGCAGCAGCAGCAGCGCCGTGGTGGACGCCCACCCGATGGGGGCCGCCGCGCGGGTAAAGTGGTCGATGATGATATAGATAAAGTAGAGAAAGCCCGCCATGGCAAACAGCGTGCCGATGTAGGTCGCAATGCGCAGCGGCTTGACGGAAAACGACGTAAAGCCGTTCATCCAGAGATTCAGCAGCTTGCTCAGCGTGTAGCCGCTGCGGCCCTCCTCACGGGCGCGGTGGTGCACCGGCACGTTGCAGATGCGCTTGGTGGAGCGCAGCACCAGGCCGATGACGTAGGGGTAGCAGTGCTCATAGCGCAGCATCTCGTCCACAATGAAGCGGCGCGCCGCAAAGTAGCTGTTGACGACGAGCTCCGGCGGCTTGCCCAGCATGATCTCGGTCATTTTGCTGTTGACCCAGCTGCCCAGGTTGCGCCAGCCGGCCTGACGCTTCGTGTCATAGCTGGCGTAGACGACGTCATAGCCCTCGTCAATTTTTGCCAGCAGCTTGCCGACCTCGTCCGCCGGGGTCTGGCCGTCGTCGTCGAGGCAGACGACGATGTCGCCGCTGCACTTGTGAAAGCCCGCCATCAGCGCCGCATGCTGGCCGAAGTTTTTCGCCAGATCGACGCCCACGACATGGCTGTCCGCCGCTACAAGGCTGCGGATCGTGCCGAAGGTATCATCCGGCGAGCAGTCGTTCACCAGAATGACCTCGTAGTCATACTGCGGCAGGGTCTGCATGGTGGCGGCGATCTCCGCCACCACGCCCCCCACGGTGTGCTGGGAGCGGTAGCACGGGATCACGTAAGATATTTTCTGCATAGCTGTGTACTTCCTCTCAACTGCGCTTATAAACGACCAGATCCTCGGTGGAGACAAGCTCCTGCCAGTTTTCGGCCAGCAGGCGTTCCTCCACGCGGGTGTCGTGGCCGCACATGACATAGCGGGAATAGATCGGATTTTCGGCATCCCACAGGTAGCTGTTTTTGTCAAATTCAATGCCCATGCCGTCCGGCACGGCGTAGAGATAGCCGTGGAACACCCCGTCGTCATAGGCGTAGGCCAGCGTGTGGTCCCAGAGGTCGGCCCCGGCATCCTGCACGCTGGCGGTCAGGGCGGCCTCGACGGTCTGCATCTGGGCGGCCATTTCGGCGTTTTTCTCGGGCAGGCTGCCGCGTTGGAAGTTCATCGGCAGCAGCAGGACGACGAGCACCGGCAGCCAGACGGCGGCGGGCGCGGCGTCCTCGACAACGACGGCCCCCAGCAGTAGGATGGCCAGCAGCATCATGTGGCGCGGGTCGATGTTGTACATGAACAGCAGCACCAGCGCAATGACCGCGCTGCAAAACAGCGCACAGCCCTTGAGCACCAGCGGGCGGCCCTTGTGCTTATCCCAGACAAGGCAGACCACCGCGACGAGCACAACGGCCAAAAACGTCACACAGCCGCCGCCGATGTAGGTCGTCTCACCGTGGAGTGTGGGCAGAATATCGTCCCGCCAGGCCGCGTGCAGCAGGGCCGCGGCGCGGGCGCACTCATAGCGGACTGCCGCCACGGGATGGAGCTGCAATAACAGACGGATGCCGTCAAAGTCCATGCCGCCGTCGCTGAAATAGGGCGCAGCGAGCTTGGCCATGGCGAACAGCGAAACCGCGAACCCGCCCGCCGCCGTGCCCAAACAGGCCGCGCGGCGGCGCTTATTCTGCCAGACCGCCGTAAGCGGGAACACCCAGAACAGCAGCGCGTAGGGGCGGAAGATCGTTTCCACCGCGCAGGCCGCGGCACAGGCAATCAGCCAGCCAGTCTTGCCGCTGCGGTGCAGGGCCGCCGCCGTGCCGACGATGAGGAGCGCCAGCATGTAGTGCATGGCCTCCGACGCGCCGCTGACGCAGGAGCGAAGCGGCAGCATGATGCTGAACAGTGCGCCGCACAGCGCGATGCACTGCCAGTAATTCAGCCGCGCACTGCGGGCAAACACCGCGATGCCCACGGCAATCAGCAGCAAATTGCACCACAGCACGACGTTTACGCCGGCACCGAACAGCAGACCCGGCAGCGCGTAGGCCCAAATCAGCAGCGGGCCCCAGGTACCGTAGCGGCCAATATCCGCGGTGGATTCCTGATAGCCGAAGTACCCCTGCGGCCCGCCGTGGGTCAGCACGCTGACAACCTGGCGGTTATAGAGCGCCTCGTCGTTGTTCATCGTGGTAGGCAGCCAGACCTCGTTCAGCGGCGTGCGGTAGCACAAAAAGTAAAAGCCCGCAAGGAACACGACTGCCCCCAACACGCAGAGCAGCGCATTGGGGGTCTTTTGCAGGCAGGTTCGGATTTTCTGCATCGGTTTTTTCACGTCAGTTCTCCGCCAGCTTGGCCATAAAGACGACGTCGCGGTAGGCTCCGTCCAGCAGCTCCATATCACGGAAAACACCCTCCTGCACAAAGCCGGCCTTTTCATAGCTGCGGCGGGCGGCGGCATTTTCGGCCAGCACGCGCAGGCTGATGCGGTGCAGATGCAGCGTATCAACGCCGAATTGTGTGAACAGGCGGGCCGTCTCGGTGCCAAGGCCCTTGCCGCGGGCGCTTTCCTCACCGATGAAGATGCCGTACTCGGCGCTGCGGTTGTGGTTGTCAATATCGCGGTAATAGACCGACCCGACGGGCTTGCCGTCGGCGTTGTCGAGGATGATATACTGCACGACCTGGCCGGTGGCGACCTTCGTCGCCAGCCAGCTGCGGTGCATCTCCGGCGTGAAGGTCTGGCGGAAGATGAAGTTTTGCACGACAGACGGCGTGTTGCGCCACTTGACGATAAGGTCCGTGTCGGCGTCGGTGATGGGGCGCAGCGTGACCGCTGTGCCGG
>OLPW01002290.1_pt1 | contig 17310 bp, 17 predicted proteins | sample 1672161 | NCBI WGS metagenome assembly OLPW01 (sample SAMEA3136654, study PRJEB25190) | human gut metagenome
TGTGCGTCAGCTTGTCTATTATCTCTCCCCGTAATTGACCGTCGGAATCCATCTGATTGAATCTGTGTTTTATATGTATGCTATTCGAATTTATTCCCTCAACTTTTACGCGGCCTGTCGATATAGACCTCGTCCCCGGCAGCCGGCCGGCCTGCGGGCAGGTGTTTTCGGTTGAAACGCTTCAGACGCCGCTCCGGAATACCGAGCGCCTGCGCGATGTCGGCATAGGAATCTCCGCTGCGGGCAACCACATAACGCACCCCTTCGCGGGCGAAGATACCGCGCCCGCCCACCGAATGCACCGCAACGGCATAGTTGTCTATGTCTATCGGCTCCTGCGGATAGTAGGCATCCACCATCCCGGACATGGACGGCACCATCGGTACCGCCTCGACACCCGCCAGATAGGCGGGATACTCCCCGTCGTCGAGCAGATACAGTTCGTAATCCTCGATACATTTTATCAGCGAAGCGGCATAGTGCGGCGCCGTCGCATATCCGCACTCCTTCAGTCCGTAGGCCCACCCCTTATAATCCTTCGGGTCGAGCCGGAACAATTTCTCGTACCGCGGGCTGTTCTTCAGGAACTCGGAGTGGTCGCGGTAGGAATCCTCGATGGAACCGTAACGCCGGAAACACTCCTGCAGGGCATCGTCGTCGTACCGGACGGTATCGCCTATCCAGTTATTCTTGCACTTGATGCCGAAATGGTTGTTGGAACGGCGCGACAGGTCGCTGTTGCCGTAGCGCGACTCGATGATTCCCTGCGCTATCTTGATACTCGCCGGTATGCCGTACTCTTTCTGCTGCTGAATAGCCAGCGGCGCATAGGTGGCGATATACTCTTCCCGCGTCATCTCCCTCTGGGCCAACGCATCCGCCGCCGCGCCCAGAACTGCGGCGAACAATGCCAAACGCACGAACAACTTCATAGCCATCGAATATTCCGTTAAACGGTCGCAAACACCGTACAAATATAGTAAATATATTCGATGAAAACCGAAAGTGCATGTCGGCCTAAAGGCCGATGCACGCTGGCGAAACAATTCGTTTGAAGCAAATCGACGAAAAAGTGAGCCGCCCCTCCCAAACGGGCCGGACAGCGGCCTGGCGACCGCTTTCACCGGGGAATCATGGGAATACATTCCAGCCCCGCAGTGCCGTGCGCACGGGAAGAGCAGAAGGTATTGGGAATTCGGCGGAAAAACCTTAGCTTTGTATCCTGTCGGCTTTACAGACGGCAATACATCCACAAATCATAAAACCCTTATCATGTTTACGGAACAGGCGAACAAAATATTCGAACGTTCGATAGCGGACTATCACAATTACGACAACGTGGACCATCCGATAGCCAACCCCTACACGCCGGGGAGCATCGAACATCTGCTCTACCACAAGAACTGGATAGACACCGTGCAGTGGCATCTGGAAGACATCATACGCGACCCGAACATCGACCCCGCGGAAGCGCTGCAAATCAAGCGGCGTATCGACGCATCGAACCAGGAACGCACCGATATGGTGGAGTTCATCGACAGTTGGATGCTCGACCGTTATAAAGATGTACAACCCGCTCCCGACGCCCGCATCAACACCGAAACACCGGCATGGGCCATCGACCGCCTCTCGATACTCGCGCTCAAGATATACCACATGGAACAGGAGGCCTCCCGCACCGACACCGACGAGGCGCACCGCACCGCATGTAGCAAGAAGCTCGCCGTACTCCTGACGCAGAAGGCCGACCTTTCGATAGCGATAGAGGAGCTGCTGGACGATATAGAATCGGGCCGCAAATACATGAAAGTCTATAAACAGATGAAGATGTACAACGACCCGTCGCTCAACCCGGTTCTCTACGGTAAAAAATAGCGGCCGGGATACGTTCCGCAGCATGCGCAACGTTATTACAACGTAACCGTGCGGCAGGCATCCGCTTCGCCCGTTGCGGCATCGCCGCGGGAGGAGGCGCCCGGACGGGAACGTAACCTTCCAAATACGCAATCGGTTTTGGCAAAAAAGAGAAAAGATACCGGCCACCTGCTCATTATGCGTCTTTCGGCCATGGGCGACGTGGCGATGACCGTACCCGTCATCGCGGCACTGCGGCGGGCCTACCCCGAACTCCGGATAAGCATCCTCACGAGGAGGGGCTTCCGTCCCTTTTTCCGCGACATTCCCGACCTATCGTTCGTCGATTTCGACCCGACAGGCCGGCACAAGGGATTTTTCGGACTGGTACGCCTCACCGGAGAGATACGCGCTGCCGGAATCGATACCATCGCCGACCTGCACGACGTGCTCCGGACAAAGGTCGTCCGGACGTTCGCCCGCCTCACGGGTATCCGTACGGCGGTGATAGACAAGGGCCGGAAAGAGAAGCGGGAGATGACGCGCCGGGCGGGCAAGCGTCTCGTACCGCTGGCTCCCATGACCGAACGCTACCGCCATACGATACGCCGTCTGGGCTTCGACTTCGACATGCCGCGCGAACCGCAAACGAAGCCATGCACCGTTCCCGAACCGATTCAGGAGACGGTCGGCCCCAAAGAGGGACGCTGGATAGGCATCGCCCCCTTCGCCAAACACCGCGGCAAGATATACCCCATTCCCCTGACCGACGAACTGATAGGACTCCTCAACGAGACCTACGACCGCGTATTCATATTCGGCGGCGGCGAACACGAAAAGAGTTTCGCCGAAGGGATGGAACGACGGCATAAAGGGGTGGTTTCGGTCATCGGACGCATGAGCATGTCGCAGGAGATGGACCTCATCGGCAATCTGGACGCCATCGTCACCATGGATTCGGCCACCATGCACATCGCCTCGCTGCTCGGCATCCCCGTGGTATCGGTATGGGGTGCTACGCATCCCTTCGCAGGATTCTACGGCTACGGCCAACATCCGGACAATGCGGTACAGGCCGACCTGCCCTGCCGCCCGTGTTCGGTATTCGGAGACAGGCCCTGCATATCCGGCGATTACAGATGCTTATCCTCGATACGTCCTCAGGAAATAGCGGACAGGGTGGCCAAAGCGGTCGCCGCACAGAAAAGCGACAGACGGTAACGCCCCCCTACGAACCCGACAACGCACAGTTCTGGCCGGTTTCCTGCTATTGCAGCAGATACGATAACCTCTTCATGCGCCGAAAAAGGGGCGGATTGTTTACGTAAGCCGGTCCTTCCATCATCACCACCATCGGGACGGCGCAGTCCGCTACCATCTCAGTCCCGTACCGACAACCGTACCTGCCGGTCTCGTTCTACATGGTCGGGCATAGGCAGCAACCCGATTACCCTCATCGGGGCTTCCCATTTCCCCCTTTTCGGGCTACCGGCCGTCAGCGGGCCCGTTTGCATCGTCGTCGGTACAGTCATCATCGACATAATTCCCGCAATCCGTCTCGCACCGGCCGAAAGAGACACCCGACCGAACCTTCCCGGTACAGGCGACGACCGTTCCCGGCCACCGACCGCCGGAAAACCCCCGCTCCTCCGACCAGGGAACGTTTTTACCTGTTATATCATTCACAGTTATTTTGCGCTCTTAAAAATAAAAACTATCTTTGGCAGACATTTTGGGATGACCGTACCGAAAGGCACGGAAATTCCGAAAGGGCAAAACAAATCAAGCAGAAAAACATTAACCATCAAACTTTTCAGCAATGAACATACCTGCTAATCTCAAGTATTCCAACGACCACGAATGGGTAAGGGTGGAAGGTAACGAAGCATTCGTCGGCATCACCGACTTCGCACAGGGCCAGCTCGGCGACATCGTATTCGTTGATGTTCCCACTGTAGGCGAATCGCTCGGCCAGAACGAAGTTTTCGGTTCGATAGAGGCCGTCAAGACCGTATCCGACGCATTCCTTCCCGTAAGCGGCGAGATACTCGAATTCAATGAAGCACTCGAAAACGACCCGGCCCTCGTGAACAAGGACCCGTACGGCGAAGGGTGGATTATCAAGGTCAACATGGCCAACCCCGCCGAAGTGGATACCCTGCTCTCGGCCGACGACTACGCGAAACTCGTAGGCTGATACGGGCAGGAGGAGAGGCTCCTTTCGTCAGGTTAGGTTAATAGGTTAAGATATAGGCTCCCGTACGTCGTCCGGAAAACAATCCGGCGACAGCACGGCGGAGACCCGTAAAAGTTAAACATAAAACATCAGATTATGTCAAAAGTAACAGTTGTCGGCGCAGGTAACGTAGGCGCTACCTGTGTGAATGCGATGGCCATCCGCGAAACAGCCGGCGAAATCGTACTCCTCGACATCAAGGAGGGGCTGGCCGAAGGCAAGGTTCTCGACATGTACCAGACCTCGACGTTGATGGACTTCGACACCAACCTGCTTGGCGTCACCAACGACTATGCAAAGACGGCGGGTTCGGATGTGGTAGTGATTACGTCGGGCATACCGCGCAAACCGGGCATGTCGCGCGAAGACCTGATAGGCGTGAATGCCGGTATCGTGAAAGACGTGGTCACCAATATCCTCAAATACTCTCCCGACGCCATCCTGCTTATCGTCAGCAACCCGATGGATACCATGACCACGCTGGCCCAGAAGGTCAGCGGTCTGCCCACCAACCGCGTATTCGGCATGGGCGGCGCGCTGGACAGCGCCCGTTTCCGCGGATACCTCGCCAAAGCGCTCGGTGCCAGCGCAAACGACGTGGACGGCATGGTCATCGGCGGACACGGCGACACGACCATGATTCCGCTCGTCAGCAAGGCATCCTATAAGGGGGTTCCCGTCAGCGAATTCCTCGATGAGAAAACGCTCGGCGAGATAGCAGCGGCCACGATGGTCGGCGGAGCCACCCTCACCAAGATGCTCGGAACGTCGGCATGGTATGCTCCTGGAGCAGCCGCTGCCCGCATCGTGGAAAGCATCATCAACGACGAGAAAAAGGTATTCCCCTCCTGCGTACACCTCGAAGGACAGTACGGTCAGGACGACCTCTACATCGGCGCTCCGGCCGTTATCGGTCGCAACGGTGTCGAGAAGGTAATTGAAATAAACCTGAACGAAACGGAGAAAGCCGCATTCGCCAAGAGTGCGGAGGCCGTGCGCAACACCAACAAGATTCTCCACGAGATAGGCGCCTTATAGCAGCCCCTCGCCGAATACGGTTCAGGACGAAAATATGTAAGCCATCGACAGGAGTGCGACGCCCATCCTCTTTGTAGGGATGGGCGTCGCCGTTTCCCGTCGTCGCATCTTGTGGATGGCCGTTAAAAAACGGGGGCAACAAGCCCCCGTAAACCATTCGGACGACGTAACTCAACGCCCTCCGTACATCTTCTCGTAATACTTTTCGTATTCGCCGCTCGTGACGTTATCCAACCACTCCTGATTGTCGAGGTACCAGCGGACGGTTTTTTCGATGCCCTCTTCGAACTGAAGGCTCGGCACCCATCCGAGTTCATTCTTCAGCTTCGTGGAATCTATCGCATAGCGCAGGTCGTGCCCCGCACGGTCGGTCACGTAGGTTATCAGCTTCTCGCTCGTTCCCTCCGGATTGCCGAGCAGCCTGTCCACCGTCCGGACGATGACCTTTATCAAGTCGATGTTCTTCCATTCGTTGAACCCGCCGATATTGTAGGTATCGGCAACCCGGCCGTTATGGAAAATGACGTCGATGGCACGTGCATGGTCCTCGACATAGAGCCAGTCCCGGACATTTTCTCCACGACCGTATACGGGAAGCGGCTTACCGTGACGGATGTTGTTGATGAAAAGCGGAATCAGCTTTTCCGGAAACTGGTAAGGCCCGTAATTGTTCGAACAGTTGGTCACGATGGTCGGCAGTCCGTACGTATCGTGGAAGGCCCGCACGAAATGGTCGCTCGACGCCTTGCTCGCACTGTACGGGCTGTGCGGGTCGTACTTGGTCGTTTCATAAAAGAATTCCCTGCCATAGGCCAAATGATGTTCGCCCGAAGATGCCGTCGTCGTGAACGGCGGTTCGATACCTTCGGGATGCGTCATCTCCAGCGCCCCGTACACCTCGTCCGTGGAAATATGGTAAAACCGCTTGCCCTCGTAATCGCCGTTCCAATACTCTTTGGCCGCCTGTAACAAAGCGAGCGTCCCCAACACATTCGTCCGCGCAAAGGTGAACGGGTCTTTGATGCTCCGGTCCACATGGCTTTCGGCGGCCAGATGAATGATGCCGTCTATCGCATACTCCCGCATGATTTCGCCCATGCGCTCGTAATCGCAAATATCTGCCCGCACGAATGTATAATTGGGTTTGTTCTCGATATCCCTCAGATTATTGAGGTTTCCCGCATAGGTCAGCTTGTCGAGATTGACGATGCGGCAATCGGGATACTTGTTCACGAACAGCCTCACCACATGGCTGCCGATGAACCCGGCTCCGCCGGTAATCAGAATATTTTTCATAAACTCCGGTATTTCAATTTATTTATCTCCGTTCTGCGGCAACAGAATATCCAGACATGTCCGCAGCGATGCGCGCCAATCCGGTAGCACCGCCCCCACGGCCGCTATGCGGCTCTTGTCCAGTACGGAGTAATGCGGCCGACGCGCGGCTGTCGGATAACCCGCCGTATCGACCGGCACGACCGCAACAGGCATGTCCGCCTGGCGGAATATTTCCACCGCGAAATCATACCAGGTAGTTTCGCCTCCATCCGTATAGTGGAACAGTTCCATGTCCTCGCCGGGCCGCTGCACCAACACCATGAGGGCGCGCGCAAGGTCCGTCGCATAAGTAGGCGTACCGTACTGGTCGTCGACCACGCTCGGCGTCTTTCCTTCGCCGGCCAGCCGCAGCATGGTTTTCACGAAATTATTGCCGAATTCCGAATAGAGCCATGCCGTACGCACGATGGCTCCGCATGCACCGGACGTCCGCACCCGTTCTTCACCGGTCAGTTTCGTCCTGCCGTAAACGCTCACCGGTCCCACGGGGTCTTCTTCGCGATAAGGTCTCCGGGCGTTACCGTCGAAGACGTAATCGGTCGAGAGATGGATGAGCCGACAACCGTACCGCACGGCGAGCGCAGCGAGCACCGCCGGCCCGTCCGCATTGATGCGTTCCGCCGCCGCTTTGTCGCTCTCGGCCCTGTCCACAGCCGTATAGGCCGCACAGTTGATGATTGCCTCCGCCCCGCACTTTTTCACAACGGCTTCCATACCTTCGGCATCGGTGATGTCGCCTTCCGGCAGGTCGGTAAAGACGAAACTGTGCGCCGGATATTCCGGCGCTATCTTCCGCAGCGACAGGCCGAGCTGGCCATTCGCCCCGGTCACTAAAATCACCATAATCTACATTTCCGCTTGCAATGCCGCACGGCGGCATGCTATCAGTAAAGTTTCTCTCCGTAATCGAACAGTCGGGCCGCCTCCAGCCGGGGATGGTGCCTATCCTTTTCGGACAATACCACATCCGCCGTCGGAATTCTCCAATCAATCGCCAGCGTCGGGTCGTTCCAGGCGACGGCTCCCTCATGGTCGGGCGCATAGTATTCGTCGCATTTGTACTGGAAAACGGCCCGCTGGCTCAACGTAACGAAACCGTGGGCAAAACCGCGCGGAATAAAGAGCTGCCGATGATTCTCTCCGGTCAGCTCCACGGCCACATACCTACCGAACGTGGGCGACCCTACGCGAATATCCACGGCGAAATCCACCACGCGCCCTTCGACGACGCGCACCAATTTGCTTTGACTGCGAGGCGGCAACTGGTAATGCAAGCCGCGAAGCACACCGTAACGGGAGCAAGACTCGTTGTCCTGTACGAATACCGTAGGGCACACCTCCCGCTCGAACTGCGCCTGTGAAAAACTCTCCATAAAATACCCCCGCTCATCGCCGAACACACGCGGTTCGATAATGACCACACCGGGAATATCTGTCTGTATAATATTCATTCTTTCTGTTTGAGTTACAATATTCCATTCTGTCCCTGCCGGCCTGTACCCCATTCTCCGGACACGCCCCGTCACCCTTTTTCGCACCGCCTCCGTCCGACAAATGTCCGGAACGCACAAAGATAGCCCTGCAGTGCGTCGCCTACAACTGCGTCCCAAAAATTACCCGGCAGCGTTCCTCGTCGTCTCTCCGCTTTTCTGGTCCGCCCATCTCCCTCCAAAGTTCCGGACCGACCGCTGCTGAAACGGTTACAACTTCAGCATATACTGCCCGTACTGGTTCTTTTTCATGGGTTCGGCCAACTCATGCAGCCGTTCCCGAGTTATCCACCCCTTCCGAAACGCTATCTCTTCCAGACAGGCCACCTTCAGTCCCTGTCGCTTCTCAATCACCTCGATGAAGGTCGACGCCTCGGAGAGCGAATCGTGCGTACCCGTATCGAGCCATGCGAAACCGCGGCCGAGCAATTTGACCTTCAGCTCGCCATCCTCCAGAAAACGCTGGTTCACGGTCGTTATCTCCAGCTCCCCGCGCGCGGACGGTTTGATGTTTTTCGCCACCTCGACCACTTTGTTCGGATAGAAATACAACCCCACCACAGCATAATTGCTGCGCGGCTGTGCGGGCTTCTCCTCGATGCTCAGCACATTGCCGTCGTCATCGAACTCCGCCACGCCATAACGCTCCGGGTCATTCACCCAATAGCCGAACACCGTAGCCTTACCATTGTATTCGGCCGTATGTACCGCATCGGCCAGCATCGACGTAAAACTCTGACCATAAAAAATGTTGTCCCCCAACACCAGACATACGCTGTCGTCACCGATGAACTCCTCGCCGATGAGGAATGCCTGCGCCAGGCCGTCGGGACTCGGCTGCTCGGCATAGGAGAACCGCACACCGTAATCACTGCCGTCCCCCAACAGTCTGCGGAACATGGGCAGGTCCATCGGAGTGGAGATTATCAAGATATCCCGAATACCGGCCAACATGAGTACCGATATCGGATAATAGACCATGGGTTTGTCGTAAATCGGCAAAAGCTGTTTGCTTACCCCTTTGGTAATCGGGTACAGCCGCGTACCGCTCCCTCCCGCCAAAACAATTCCTTTCATGATTATCTCGTTTATATAATGTTATCTCCGAAGATTCTCCTCGAACACAAAGCCCGCTACTAATTTAGCCATTTATTCCCAAATTCCTTCTGACAAATGTTCCGGTACTCTTACCAGACACACGACACAGCAGCCAACAATTTGGCCCCGTTCCACCACAAGTACCTCGAGATTCATTCAATACCGAAACCAGATGATTATCTGTGTGTTTTTCCTAAATACAATCTCATATTTCTTGGGGATGCCGAAGATGCAGGACAAGAGACGGGTAAACAATATCTCTCCAGAAACTTTCCGGAAGCAACAATTGATATTTCCAGCGGCAAGAAAATATTTTACGACATTTCCGGACAAAACGAACACCACGTTTTGAGGAAGACTCCCTATGAAACCCAAAATTCAATATATCATTCCAAACCCGTCGTTTCACTAAAACATCCGGCCGATTAACAAGCAACGAAGTGAAATCTTCTCCAATAAGCTCACCGGCCAATTCTGTAAATATATCATAAACTGCCTCATATCCACACGCTGCACACAGCGACTGAATCTTGTCGAAATCAATCTGATGTCTATTATTACGAAGGAAAAGCCCCCAATCCAGCAATATTCGAAGGTTAATTCCTTCTATTCCAAAATGACGAGCCATATGCCGCAATAAATACAGCACATTAAACATCGGAGACGGAAGATAATATCCACCGTCTGCTACCCGTAAACAATGTTCCGCTTCTTCGTTCAGAAACTCATTGATAAGCTTTTCCGTTTTATGATGAGAGAATGCCAGCAAATTACAATGATTCTCAACCATAACACCTTTATAATAAAAAACAGCATGTTTTTCATTATTCCGATTGACCGTTATGCCAAGTCGCTCTATTATCTCATTCCCCTTGATATAATCGTCAAGCAACAAATCAATATCCCCACACTCTCGATGCTCAGGCCTGGGATAATACACACTAAGCCCTATCCCTTTCAATACTATTGAACGAATACCTTGATTACCATAAAGTTCCGATAATTCATGCACAACCTGTATCTGTTGCTCATACCGCCGTTCTATAGCCTCAACACTCAACGCCCAACGCAGCTTTAACATCCGGGGCGGTTGAACCGATTCGGGAAGCTGACAAATCACTTCATACAGCAGAGCAAGCACTCCTTGCTTAGCTGCAATCTCAAACAGACGTTGCCATGTCGTTTCTTGTATAATAGGTATCTCCTGCAAAACAACATTTGAAGCCACAGATGCATGCAACAAAGGGAGCAATACATCATCAATCACATTCGATACTGAATCACTTCGATGATTCTCTTGATATACAACTCTTTGTCCAATCCTCATCTTGACCGACAGAATATTTTAATCATAGATGCCACTTCAAAAATCTGTTCATCTGTCAACGAAGACCCGGACGGGAGACACAAGCCTCGATTAAAAATGTGTTCTGCCACGCCATTCCCATAATACACATTTTGAGCAAATACCGGTTGCATATGCATGGGGCGCCAAAGCAGGCGCGACTCAATGTCATGTTGTTCCAAATATTGACGAATGTCATCCGCTGTTTTGCCATTACATAAACTCGGCTCTACTTCAATACAAGTCAACCAGAAATTGGCATCATAATCCGAACCGGGATTTTGCTTCACCCTTATTCCTTCCGTATTGCTAAACAATTCCGTATACAATTTATGAATGGCCCGCCGACGAGCAATGTGCGCATCAAGTACCAACATTTGTCCGCGCCCTATACCCGCACAAATATTCGATAATCGATAATTGTAACCGATAGTTTCATGATAGTAATACGGTCGATTCTCCCTCGCTTGCGTAGCTAAAAAAACTGTCCGTTTGGCAGCTTCTTCCGTGCGGCAAATAAGCGCGCCTCCACCTGATGTGGTAATCATTTTATTCCCATTAAATGACAATGCGCCAAATTCTCCGAATGTTCCGCATTTTTGTCCTTTATATTCAGAACCTATGGCCTCTGCGGCATCCTCAAGAACCGGGATATTATATTTGGAGGCAATTCTACAAATTGTTTCTATTTGAGCAGGCATACCATATAAATGCACCGGAATGATGGCTTTCGGAAAACGTCCCGTTTTTGCATAACGATCGAGAATAGCCTCTTCCAAAAAATCAGGAGACATATTCCATGTCTCCTCCTCGGAATCGACAAAAACTGGTGTAGCCCCCAAATACGTCACCGGATTAGCAGATGCCGCAAAAGTAAATGACTGACAAATAACTTCATCTCCGGCTTGTACATTCAACAAAACCAACCCTAAGTGAATAGCAGCCGTTCCTGCCGATAACGCTACAACATACCGATTCTGCCCAATAAACTTTTCAAGTTCCCTTTCAAATGCATCCACATTGGGGCCTAATGGTACCACCCAATTCGTATCAAAAGCATTCTGAATGAATTGCAATTCATTTCCGCCCATTTGAGCCAGCGAAAGATAAATTTTCTGTTTCATTGGTAAATATATTAGTGGCCACAGGCCCGGAAAATTGTTTGCAGAATTAACCGTAAATCCTGCATGAAAGAATGGTTATAATAATAATCAAGGTTAATTCTCACCTTATCCGGGAAAATCACCTCGTCATTATACAGAACAGGGTTCTCTACCTGAGCAAGCATCTCCTCTTCATTCGCATATTTAAGGGACGCAGGGCCGGTAATGCCGGGACGCAGTTTCAGAATCAACCTATCGTCCCCCGTCAGTCTATCAGCATATCCTGGTACATCCGGCCGCGGACCGACAAAACTCATATCTCCGATTAATACGTTCCACAATTCTGGTAATTCATCAATTTTGTACTTTCTCAGCACTGCCCCCAAAGGCGTAATCCGATTCTCCCCGGCAATCGAAATAGAACATCCGGAATGGGATACCTGCATCGACCGAAATTTATACATCGTAAACAACCGACCATTTTGTCCCACACGCACCTGCCTGAAAAGCACAGGACCGTCCGGCATCTTAATACGAATCAATACCGCCACCACCAACAGCATCGGCCATAATAACACCAGTCCCAACAAAGCGACAATTCGGTCAAACAAAAACTTCAACAACATTTCGTCAAAGGCAATCCGAATAAATACTAAATCTTCACAGAATATAAACTGCAATCATTATACTATAAATTCTTTTTATACCAATCAATTGCCTCCATTAACCCTTGAGCAAAACTGTAATCAGGGGCATATCCCAACAATCGCTGCGCTTTGGAAATATCAGCATTACTATGCTTTATATCCCCATTACGTTCCGGACCGAACTTGGGCTCAATATCTTTACCAAGTGCTTTAGTCAAATTATAATAAATATCGATAAGATATTCCCTACCGCCATAAGCAATATTAAAAGCCTCTCCGGCCACTTCTTTTGGAGCCAGACAAGCTAGCCTCGATTACATTTTCAATATAAGTAAAATCACGACTCTGCTTGCCATCGCCATGAATGATAGGCTGTTCATCATTCATCAATTGTTTGATAAACTTTGGAATAACCGCTGCGTATGCCCCGTTGGGACTTTGACGTCGTCCAAACACATTAAAATAACGTAAGCCATACGTATCCAACCCATAATGACGAGTATATTGTTTTGCCCACTCTTCATCGCAACGTTTCGTCAATGCATATGGCGAAAGTAAATTTCCCTCCGTTCCTTCTTTTTTAGGAAGATGCACATCATCCCCATAAACAGACGAACTGGAAGCATAAACAAACTTTTTTACCGCATTGATGCGCGCAGCTTCAAGCATATTCAGTGTTCCCTGAATATTATTTAAGCTATAAAACAGAGGCATCTCCAAAGAACGGGGCACACTCCCCCAAGCCGCCTGATGCAAAACATAATCCACTCCCTTGCATGCTGCGACACAAACATCCAAATCTTTAATGTCTCCTTTAATAAACTCATAATGCGGATTTCCGCTAAACAAATCCACATTTTCCTGCCTACCAGAAGATAAATCATCAAGACATCGAACCCGATAACCTAAATCAAGAATCGCCTCACACAAATTCGAACCAATAAACCCCGCTCCACCTGTCACTAAGAATAACGGATTGCCGGAGAATTTTAAATGTTTATATCCCATAATTACAATCTCCCATCTACTTCCGTACGTTCCAATATCCACTTCACATCATAAACCACCGCCAGCTCCTTAACCAAGGATTGTATAGACAGCATGTTAAATACATCATGTGCCACCGCCATTATCACCGCATCATATTTTTTACTAGGCAACTCATTGAGTACATCAATTCCATACTCTGACCGGGCAACTTCCGAATTTACCCAAGGGTCATAGACAGTTATATGAAGATTGTACTCCGCCAATGCCTTATAAATATCCACTACTTTCGTATTGCGTACATCCGGACAATTTTCTTTAAATGTAAACCCTACAATAAGAATTTCCGAATCTAAAACCTGAATGCCCTTTTTCAGCATCAATTTCACCGTCTCTGTCGCAACATATTCTCCCATACTGTCATTCATACGACGGCCGGCTAAAATGATTTCCGGATTGTAACCATGCCGTTGGGCACATTGCGCCAAATAATAAGGGTCTACTCCGATACAATGCCCCCCAACCAGTCCTGGCCGAAAAGGCAGGAAATTCCATTTTGTACTCGCCGCTTCCAAAACATCATGCGTATCAATCCCCATTTTATTGAAAATCTTCGACAGCTCATTCACAAAAGCAATATTGATATCGCGCTGAGAATTCTCAATAACTTTAGCAGCTTCAGCTACTTTTATCGTCGGAGCAAGATGAGTCCCCGCTTCAATCACGGAAGCATAAACCTCATTCACGTACTTGCCAATATCAGGAGTCGAGCCAGAGGTCACTTTTTTAATCTTCTCAACCGAATGCAATTTATCTCCCGGATTGATACGCTCTGGCGAATAACCGGCAAAAAAATCTTCGTTTAATTTTAATCCGGAAACCTTCTCTACTACAGGTAAACACTCATCTTCTGTGACACCTGGGTAAATCGTAGACTCATACACCACAACATCCCCTTTGGAAATTACCTTGCCTACAGTTGTACTCGCACCTATAAGCGGGGAGAGATTCGGAGAATTATCCTCATCAACTGGGGTAGGAACCGCTACGATATAAAAATTGCAATCACGAATATCATCCACATTCGTCGTACAAATGAATCCGTAATTATCAATGGCATCTCTCAACAATGCATCATCCACTTCCAAAGTCGCATCGTGTCCTGCCATCAAAGCATCTACGCGTTTTTGGCTCATATCAAAGCCAATCGTTGTATACTTTGTTGAAAACAAACGAGCCAGCGGAAGCCCTACATAGCCCAACCCAATGACACAAATTTTAGTCTCCTTCATGACAATATTTTTTACATGTACCACACCTATTTACTCCAGCCAATCCCTTTCAAATATCCCATGCCATAGGTCAGATGCAACATCATAAATATCCACGGCATCTTGAGAATATTTTTAATCTTGCTTGTTTTTTTACTCGCAAAATAAGTACCCAATCCTAAATGCAAACATAGGATACCAAGGCAAAGGTACCAAATAGGACTCCAAAAAATTCCGGCCACAACAGAAATTATAAGATACAGAACAAAAACTAACGGGACAAGATGCCTAAAAGAAAGTGCAAATATTCCTTGTCTCAATAGAATCATATTCCATTGACCGTTACCCATAGCCTGCACACACATCTTTTTGAAAGTATTTCGCGTATAATAAATACTGGAAATTTCCGGATTAAAATAAAATTTATATCCTCTCTTTCTCATTCTCGCATGCAACTCAATATCCTGATTTCTTACAATGGTTTCATCAAAATATCCCACTGTTTCAAACACCGATTTTTTATAAAGTCCGTAAACCACGGTATCGACAAAACCGGCTTCGTCTGAAACTCGAAATGACGAATTACCTACTCCAAAGGGAGAAGATAAAACCAGCGATATTACATTATCCTGTCCATCGATGGATTGAGAAATCAATTTTCCTCCGACACAGACAGCCCCGACTTGAAGTATCGTTTCCACACTCTTTTCAATGAAATCCGGAGCGGCCGCAGCATGAGCGTCAATTCGAGTCACATACTCCCCTTTAGCGGCGCGGATACACAAATTCCATCCGGCAGACAAAATATACTTCTCATTCTTTATAATCCTAATATTAACGCCTTCTACCTCATAATGCCGCTTTACTCTCTCAATAACCGATAAAGTACCATCTGTAGATAATCCATCGGCAATAATAATTTCAAACCTATTTTTAGGATAGGTTTGATTTATCAACGACATCAGCGACAATTCAATGTATTGTTCTTCATTTCTGGTAACCAAAAAAGCAGATACAAATGGCAAATCATCTTGTTGCATTGGCAATCCTTAAACATTTACAACATAAAGTCCTCTATGCCCTTCAAAAACACCGTCAAAGCAGATTGCCGACCCATCTCGCTTCCAACGCGGATGAAGGTCGCACCGCACATCATTATCATATTTAAACGGAGCAAATACACGAGCCACCACATTAATTTCTTGTCCTGTTATATCCGTATCCCTAACGACTTTAATATCAGCCATCCGCGCTTTATCTGGATACGAATCTGTCACGACCAAAGAATTATCTACTGGACAATAACTGGGATGTCCATCATTACTCAACTGCGGCCACAAATGCTGAAAATTTTGTGTTTTATCTTTCATTAAGTAATAACCTTGTCCAATCCCTTTTTTTCGCTCAAAGGCGATAATCTCATCATCATTTTTCCAATAACAATGACTTACCATATCATCGTCACTCAGTACATACATATCTGAACCATCTACATTACAAGTAATAAGTCGCGTGTACTTTCTATGTCCACAGAACCAACGATAAAGCACCATAAAACGTTTCCCGTTCGGCGAAAGCATTAAATGGTTTACCTTATGTATAGCACCTACTTCCAACATTTCCGGCCGCGGTTGGAAACCGGCGAAATCCGTATACTTTAAAAGTTCTGTCACTTCTCCATTGACAAGATTCAACTTCCAGATAGCGACAGATTGAGGCAATGCAATACCTTTTGTTGTTTCGGGAAGAGCCGCATAACCATATCCTTTCCGAAGTTGATGAAGACGAGAGAAATCGAGTGTAAGAGCCATCGTACCATCGGAAGATACAGTATAGACGGGTAACGGCAATACACGCTCTTGCATAGTATCCACATTAAGAATGACAGCACAATATTGATTCGCGCGCATATCATTATAAATAATCTCCTTATCATAATGGGGCCCTAACCATTGCGCCATACACCCCTGTTGCACATTCCATGTAGACGTTGTTGCAAGACGTTTCACCTGATTCTCCTTCAACGTGTCAATTAATACGATATCTGCAGAGCACAAGGGGTCCGGAGTACGCCATGTCTCATTCGCACGCATACAAAGCATATATCTACCAGATATATCCCAAGGAGACTTATCATAATATCCAAAAAAATATTCCGCCCCATCATCAGGTGAAACTCTAATAATATTCCCTTCAAACTTCTTTTTCGAGGAAAATGTATACATTACTAATTGATAACAACGTTTAATAACTCTTTTAACTATCGGAAACTTATTCAACTGATAATTAATTCTCTGCTCTATACTTCCCATCGTCATAAAGTTCTTATTATTTAGAAGTCACCATCTGCATATATAACTCTTGATACCTATGGCTCATCCGAACTGCACTCAAATTCTCCGTCACTGTCCGATAGGCCTCTTCTCCAGCTACTGCAGTTCCTTTTTCCATTAGCATGTGCATTTTTTGAATCAATTCAGTCGCATCATTTTGCCTAAATACACATCCGATGTCATGATTAATATTATATATTTCCATATGCTGCTCGATATCCGACAACAAAACAGGTAATCCAGTAGCCATTGCCTCCAAAACTCCATTAGGCAATCCCTCTGACTTACTCGCTGACACATAAACATCACATCCCTCCAAATACTGATGCACGTTTAACACATTGCCTCTAAAATCAATATTTTTCACATCTTTGTATTGTTCAACCAATTCATCATACTGTACCCCACTGCCCAGAATCAAAAGATACACCGACTTTTTATTTGTAAATGCATTCGCAAATGAACGCAGTAAAAAGTGTAAATTTTTGCGCTCTATTAACTGCCCCGTATACACAAAAATAAAAGCGTTTTCAGGCAATCCCAACTCTTGACGTATCTTGCCTTTTACCT
>OLPW01002296.1_pt1 | contig 17278 bp, 13 predicted proteins | sample 1672161 | NCBI WGS metagenome assembly OLPW01 (sample SAMEA3136654, study PRJEB25190) | human gut metagenome
TGTACGGTATTGACCTGGGCGGCGACGTGATCCCCCTGCCCAAGGAGAAGACCGCAGACGGCAAGCTGGATGCTTACGTCGGCAAGAAGATCAAGATGGGCGTCCGTCCCGAGGACATCGACGACGAGCCCGAGTTTATGGCAAAGCACGCTGACTGCCAGCTGGATACTCAGGTGGACGTCTCCGAAATGATGGGCGCTGAGATCTACCTGTATCTGGAGTACAAGGGCAACAAGATGACCGCTCGTGTGGCTCCCACCTCCAAGGCACGCAACGGAGACACCGTCCGCGTTGCATTCGATCCCCACAAGGTCCACCTGTTCGACATCGAGACCGAGCTGACCATCCTGAACTAAAATTTAGCGACGATCATTTTTGATCCTCCTATCATAAGAAAAACCGCCGAAGGGAAGCCTTCGGCGGTTTTTCTTTTGTGTGTTCAGCTTTACGCTTCAATGGACCCGTGCTCTTTTCATTTGCTGGCAGTGCCGGGCGCGGGCTGGCGCACCAGCTCGATAAAAGCTTTCATCTGAGGGGTCAGCCATTTGTCACGGTGGTAAAACAGCTGACGGTGCATCTCCACGGTGCAGTCCGGCACATTCAGCCGGGCAAGACGACCTGCTGCCAGCGCCGGACGCACGATGTACTCCGGCAGGAAGGAAAGACCCATGCCCTGCTCCACCATCTGGCACAGCAGCGCAGCGCTGCCCAGCTCCAGATAAGGGTGGATGGCAAGGCCGCGGGCGGCAAGGCACTGATCCAAAGCGTCGCGGTAGCTCATGCCGCGCTCAGTGAGCAGAAATTCCTGCCGGGGCAGCTCTTCCAGCGTAACGGCTTCCTGCCCGGCAAGCGGGTGAGCGGACGGTGCAATAAAACACACCGGCTCCGGCACATCCGCCGCAAGCACCAGATTGGGCTGCAGCAGGGGCTGGTCCAGCGTATAGGCCAGATCAATCTGATTTGTGCCCAGCATCTGCAGCATTCCGTCGGCAGTGGCGGTGCACAGCACCAGCTCCACCTGCGGGCACAGGGCGTGGTAGCGTTTGAGCAGACCGGGCAGGAAGGTGGAGCACACCGAATCCGCCAGAGCGATGCGCAGACTGCCGCTGATCTGCCGGGCGGGCTGCAGGGCAGCCTGCGCCTGCTGGGCCGTGGCCAGCAGGGTGCGTGCATAGCCTAAAAAGGTCTGGCCCGCATCGGTGAGCCGCACGGTCTTGCCCACGCGGTCGAACAGCGGTGCGCCCAGCTCTGCTTCCAGCTGTGCGATCTGGGAGGACACCGCCGACTGGGAATAGCCCAGCTGCCGCGCAGTGTGGGAAAAGCTGTGCAGCTCGGCGATGTGCAAAAAGGTATTGATGTTCCGCAGTTCCATAAACGCTTCCTCTCAGCGGCGGGCGATGCCGGTCACGGTGAGCACCTCGCCATCCACGGTAAAATGCACCTCTACCGGGCCGAACTCCATGCCGTACACCCGCTGCGGGTCGTGCTGATAGGAGGGGCGCGGGTCACCTGCCAGTACGCCGGTCAGGGCGGCGCGGTCGGCCTGCGGCACCTGTGCCAGCAGTTCGGGCGGGAACTGTACCTGCAGACGGTGGAACTGGGTCTGGCCGGTAAAGCCCTCGGCGGCATCCGGGTGGCAGTCGGCATAGGGGATGTAAGGCTTGATGTCGTAGATGGGGGTGCCATCCATCAGGTCGGCACCGCGCACGATGAGCACCGGGCCAATGTCCGGCCGGTGCTCGATGCCTTCCAGACGCACGCTGGAAAGGCCCAGAGGATTGGGGCGGAACGGCGACCGGGTGGCGAACACGCCCATGCGGGTGTTGCCGCCCAGACGCGGTGGGCGTACAGTGGGGGACCAGCTGTCCCGCACCGCGCCGGAGAACTGCCACACCAGCCAGATGTGACTGAAATCTTCCAGACCGCGCACGGCATCGGCATTGCGGTATTCGGGCGTAAAGATCACCTCGCCGCGCAGCTCGTCCACAAGGCCGCTCTGGCGTGGGATGCCGAACTTGGTGGGAAAGGCAGTATGGATATGGGCAATGACCTTCAGGGTCATCTCTTCAGGTGCAGTGGGCATGGTGAACTCCTTTTAATAGATCTTTTTCAGGGGGCATTCCGGCGGGATGCTGTACCGTGCCCGGAATGCGTCCAGTTCCTGAGGCGTGCGAATGAGCTGAACGTCCTCAAAATGGCCATCCGGGGAGATGAAACCGGCCACCTGCTCCCCGGTGCAGATGCTGCACCGCAGTGCAGGCTGCTGGGTGGCGGGGTCGTAAGAACGGGCAGGCTTTTTGCGGGAGAAAAACATGAGAAGCCTCCTTCTTTTATGAAACGTGCCTGAAAGACTGCAGGCGGCTCACAGCCCCCGGCACAGGCCGACAGCGCGGCCCTCAATGTGCAGCTCTTCCAGCTGCAGGCCGGTAAAGATCATGGGTGGGCAGACGGCGGCATTGTCCGCAAGCAGCATCACAGCATCACCCTGCCGATGGAAGTGCTTGAGGGTGGCCTCGCCGCCAATGCGCACTGCGGCGATCTCGCCCTGCTCCACCTCCGGCTGGCAGCGAATGCATACGATGTCGCCGTCGCAGATGGTGGGGGACATGCTGTCACCGTGGCAGGTCAGGGCAAAGTCAGCGCGCCACGCGGCGGGAACGCCGATATAGCGTTCAATGTTCTGCTCTGCCGTGATAGGAGTGCCGCAGGCAATGGAACCGATCAGCGGGACCTGCGTCATGACAGGCAGCGGCTCAAAGCCCGGCGGCGGACAGGGTGTGTCCAGCCCCAGCAGATAGGCAGGGGTGGTCTCCAACGCGGCTGCCAGCTCTTCCACCTTGGACTGCGGCAGGTCGTTGATGCCTTTTTCCAGCTTGGTAATGGAGGATTTGGACCGATAGCCCATGCGCTGGGCAAGCTCTTCCTGCGAAAGGCCCAGTTCTTTGCGGCGCAGATGCAGACGGGTAGAAAGCTCAGACATGCGAAACCTCTCTAAAAAAACGTATGGTTGTTCTGTAAAAAGAATGCTGTTACCAGAAGTATACCAAAAAATTGCATTAAAATCAACTTTTTTCTGCGAATTTGCAAAAATGGGTTGACACTGAATCAATGCAGGAATATAATACAACTAAAGATTGTGGAACGGCATTGCCGATACGAAAAAAGGAGAGCGGAATATGGCAAATACTGAAATGATCCGGGATTATATTCGCGCCAGTGGGTACAAGATGCAGTATGTGGCACGAGCCTTGAAGATCAGCCCCAATGCACTGAACCTGAAACTGCAGGGGCGCACACAGTTCAAGCTGAGCGAAGCAGAACGGCTGAGCGCGGTGCTTGGTCTGAGCATGTACGAGCGGGATCTCTGCTTTTTTGAAGAGCAGAACCGCCGCGAAGTGCTGGCACGCCGCGCGGATGAAAAGAGGAGGGCAGAACATGACAAGCGAGCAGAGAAATCAGACGCGGCTGGCACTGTACCGGTATGGGATGCGGCAGCGTGCACGAAGCCCGGTGGAGCGCAGCTGGTGCGCCGCCATTGAGGAGGGCCTTGCCTATTACCGGCAAAACGACCCGCTGCGTGCGGATCTGTTCGAGCTGCGCTATGTACAGCACCGCACGGAGGACGATGTGATCGATCAGCTGCACATCGGCCGTACTACTTACCAGAAAGCCCATCAGGACCTGCTGAGCACCATTGCCGTGTACGCGGCAGAGCGCGGGGTGTTTTACCGCGAGACGGAAAGCTGAAAGCAGAATGCCCCCGGACGCTGCCAGCAGGCAATGTCCGGGGGCATTTTTGAACTCAGGCTTTTTTGTTCGGGTCCTGTTTTTCGCAGTGGCTGTGGCAGGATGCACAGTTGCCGCCGCAGCCCTCGCCCTTCCAGCCGCCCTGCTTGGAGATCCACACAACGGCCAGTGCAAACAGAACGATCAGAACGATCAGCGTAATGATTCCACGAAGTGTCAGCATTTTTTGTACCTCTTTTCCCGGTGGGAAAGTTTCTGTGTTCAGTATACACGATTTGGCATCAAAGGGCAACCGGAAAGCGGATACAAAAAGTGTGATTTTTTTAAAATTAGGGCTTGCATTTTGGAAAAGGCCGTGCTATAATAATCACGTTCCAGTTCGGAACGCACAAAACAAAATATGGAGGATTAGCTCAGCTGGTTAGAGCACCTGCATCACACGCAGGGGGTCTGGGGTTCGAGTCCCTAATTCTCCACCATACAGTTCGTACTCGAACCCGATTCTTTGTGAAAAAGGGTTCGGGTGCGTTTTTTGTTTATCAGAAGTTTGCGTTTGCGACAGCAACAAACACCCCAGTGGGGTGTTTGAGCAACAGAATAGGCTACCAGGAAATCCCAAGTCGTATGACGTGGAATTTTTTGTTTCGATCAAGGACTCGAATGGCATCTACGTAAAAAATCCATAGCAAATGAGCCGGGAGCCTTCTGTAGATCAGAGGCTTCCGGCTCACTGCATATTCATGATAAAAGCAAAATTCCTGCCACCAGTACCATGTTGCAGGCAAAAAACAGCGCGGGCAGTGCATCCACAAAGGCCGGCGAAAGAGTGAAATCGTCCGGGACAGGATCGTTTTGATTCATGTGATCGACCTTTGCATTTCTCCACGCAGCGCCGGAGAGACCTTTCTTGCTGAATTTCTGAAAAAGAGCAGCGCTTTTGCGCAAGATCGTCAATGCATTCTGCAGCAGGTCACGGGTCAATATCCAGCTCACGCAGAAGCAGTTGGAGGGCGGGCGAGATGTTCTCGCGGTTCCACACGGCCCAAGCGGGAACGGTATCGTTTTCCAGCGGGATAAAAGTGAGGTTTTTGTTGGCGGGCAGCTGAGCCAGCACCGGCTCGGCAAGGATGGTATAGCCGCCGTAGAAAGCCAGCTGCAGCATCAACTCCTCCATGGAATACGCAAATTTGATGTTCTGCGGGTCGCTGCCGTGGCGGGTGAGGACTTGCGCAAACTGGTTCCACAGCTCCCGGTCCATGGCGGGCACATAATATTGTTCGCTGGCAAGCTGGCTGCGGTGCAGGGACGCATAGCTGGACAGGTGGCTCTGGCGGTTGAGCACTACGTACTGGCGCAGCTGGCCTACTTGAGCACGCAGCAGGGAGGGGGTATCCTCCAGCGGGACCAGCTCCAGCTGCAGGGCAAAGTCCAGCTTTTTCTGCTGCAGACGTTTTTTCAGGGTGGGAAAATCCACCAGATGAAAGTGCAGCGGAATGGCAGGGTGTTGCTCCTTGAACAGCAGCAGCTTTTCCAGAATGGGCAGGTTTTCCATGCCGCTCATCATGCCGATCTCAAGCGGGGTGCTGCACTCGGCAGCAGCGGCGCGGGTGCGGCGGGCGGCATCCTCCGCAAGGTCGGTGATGCGCACTGCATACTCGTAGAATACCTGCCCGGCACTGGTAAGCGCCACCGAGTGCCGTGTGCGCTGAAACAGCTCAGTTTCAAGTTCTTCTTCTAGCAGCTTGATCTGCTGGCTGACTGCCGTTTGGGAAACATAGTGCTGCTGTGCCGCTTTGGAAAAGCTCAAATTCTGTGCCACCGCAATAAAATATCGCATCTGCTGCAGGGTCATGACCGGCTCCTTTTTCTCTTGAAAAATTGCTTATAACTTTTACTTCTAATTGTAAGAAGAAAGCAATATTTTTCAAGTGTGAGATATTGTGATAGAATTAACAACCGAAAGGAGCACACAGCTCTGCACATTGAGAAGAAAGAGAAAAACGAAAGGAACCACCAGGATGAAAAAGATCTCGCGCAAAAGCTTTCTGAAGCTGGCTTCTGCTGCTGCCATGAGCGGCATCACCGCCGGTGCACTGGCTGCCTGCAATGCTGCTTCCGGCAGCACGGCTGCATCTTCTGCCGCTGCAAAGTACACCCCGGGCACCTACACTGCCACGGCCAAGGGCATGAGCGATATCACCATGACCGCCACCTTCAGCGAGACAGCCATTACTGACATCCAGCTGGATCTGTCCGGTGAGACCGACTCCATCGGTCAGGTCGCAAAGGATGACCTGATCAAGCAGCTGCTGGAAGCCCAGAACAGCACCATCGACGGCGTGTCCGGTGCAACCATTACCAGCGATGCTGTGAAGCAGTGCATGAACGACTGCATCACACAGGCTATGGGAGGCACTGCAGTGTCTGCCCCGGAAGCTTCTGAGCAGGCTGCCAGCTGGCGCACCGCCCCGGAAGCCATCCCGGACAGTGAGATCACCAAGACCTACGATGTTGACGTTGCCATCATCGGTATGGGCTATGCCGGCCTGAGCTGCTACCGTGAGCTGGCCGAAGAGGGCAAGAACGTTCTGGTGCTGGAAGCCATGCCCCGCGAGAGCTGGTGGACGGTCGGCCACGATATCGGCCACATCAACTCGGACTACCTGCTGAGCCACGGTGTGCCCAAGGTGGACGAAGTGGAGTTTGTGAACAACTGGATGATGCAGACCCACGGCAAGGCAAACACCGCACTGGTGATGAAGTTTGCCAAGAACAGCGGCAGCACTGTGGACTGGTGGCTGGACAAGATCAACCCGGACACGCTGGCCAAGACCCGCATCCAGTTCTGGCCGGACAACGAGTACACCGTGCACCAGCTGAACAACGGCATGCACTACTACACCGGCACGCTGGAATGGTGGGAAAACTACTGGGAGAACCCCGCCAGCGGCGAGAAGAACAACAACACCGCCGGTCAGCTGGAGCTGAAGGACCTGAGCTGGGACAACTACAATTATGTGGAGGAGAATTTCTCTGACAATGCCACCGCTCTGTTTGGCACCAAGGGTGTGCAGCTGGTAATTGACGGTGCAAAGGTCACCGGCGTGATCGCACAGGACGGCGACGGCAATTACCTCAAGATCAACGCTAAGAATGGCGTTGTGCTGGCAGGCGGCGGCTTTGGCGGCAACAAGGAAATGATGGACGATCTGCTGCCGGACATCAAGCGTCTGTTCACCAAGGATGAGGACTTCTTTGCTCCCTTTGGCCGTGACGGCTCCACTATCCAGATGGGTGTGTGGGCAGGCGGCCGTCTGGAGGGCGACATCTCCACCATGAACTTCGACTCCATGGCCGTGCCCGACTATCTGCCCGGCCCCCTGTGGGTGGATGAGAATGGCCAGCGCTTCCAGAACGAAGCCTTTGCCGGCCCGGAGATCAACGGCTTCTTCATGGCACGTGCAAAGCGCGGCAATATCACCTCCATCTACGACAGCACCTATGAGATCCAGATCCTGCGCGGCTTCCCCGGCCATCAGGCATTCGAGTACGACATGCCCGCTGTGGTGGAAGCCATGAAGGGCAACTTTGAGGCCGCAAAGGCTGCTAGTGCCGAGGACGCCAACGGCTGGTACTGCGCCGACACCATCGAGCAGCTGGCCGAGTACATCGGTGTGGAGCCTGCAGCCCTTTCCGCTACTGTGGAGCAGTACAATAAGGTTTGCGCCGAGGGCTACGACAGCGACTTTGCCAAGGACCCGCACTTCCTGAATGCAGTTGCAAAGGCTCCCTTCTACGCCCATGTCACCACCCCGAGTCTGGGCTTTGCACTGGTGACCACCGGCGGCTTTGTGACCACCAATGACCAGCAGGTGCTGAACGAGGATTATCAGCCCATCGAGGGCCTGTACGCTTCCGGCAACACCTGCGGTATGCGCTTTGGTCCCGAGTATATCACCCCGATCCCCGGTGTGAGCATTGGTATGTGCCTGACGCTGGGCCGCGAACTGGGCAAATACCTGGCTGCAAAGTAAGCAGCTGTCTTCGTCAAAGCCTGATCGGCTGCAGTAAAGCCCCATAAGCAATAAAAGATCCCGTCCACTTCTGGGTGAACGGGATCTTTTTTGCGTATCAGACAGGAAAAAGCGGCTCAGAGGTCGTTTTTCTCCTGCCCCAGATTATCGGATTCCAGGACGACACAAACTATGTTGCCATTGGCGGCGTAACGCCGGAGAACATCCCGGAGTTCCGCAAGGCGGGCTGCCTTGGCGTGGGCCTTGCCAGCAGCCTGATGCCGAAGGGCAAGGCCGTCTGCCCGTTGTGGGTGGGCGGCTTTGCTGCGTGAACCACTTTCACTCCTGAAATGAACTGCATGAAAAATCAGAAGGCCCCATTCTATTGACTTTGCCTTTGCAGGGGAGTATACTCCATGTCACCAAGAATATTACGGCTATGACGAGAAAAAGTACCCGGAAGGAATGCTGCAGAGAGCTGCCGGTTGGTGCAAGGCAGTGCAGGGCATCCGTGGGAAGATCATCTCCGAGCTTTCCGGCTGAATGGACGGTGTGCGCCCCAGTAAGCAGGAACGGCAGGCCCCCGTTATCACGGGCCGCGCGTTGTTGGACGTGCACTGAGTGGTCAGCGTTGTGCTGGCAATAAGAGTGGTACCGCAGAGGATTTTACACGCCTTTGTCTCTTACAGACCGTAAGGGACAAGGGCGTTTTGTTTTGCGGATGCTTTTGTCCCAAAGCATGTCAGAAGGAAAAGGAGAAACAATTATGAAAACACTGGAAAAAGTAAGCGACTTTGTGGGCAAGTACATGGCCGCCATCGTTATTGTGGTGGCCGCGGGTGCCCTGTTCTTCCCCGGCCCGTTCAGCGTGGTAAAGACGGCGTGGGTCAATAACCTGCTGGGCATCGTGATGTTCGGCATGGGCCTTACCCTGAAGCCGGGGGACTTCAAGGTGGTGTTCAGCCGCCCGAAGGATGTGATTATCGGCTGCGTTGCACAGTTTACCCTCATGCCGTTTCTGGCATGGGCGCTCACGCAGGTGTTCCACCTGCCCACCGAGCTGGCCATTGGCGTGATCCTGGTTGGCACTTGCCCCGGCGGCACCTCTTCCAACGTGATGACCTACCTTTCCAAGGGCGACGTTGCACTGTCCGTTGGCATGACCGCTGTTTCCACCGTGCTGGCTCCGTTCCTCACCCCGCTGCTCACCCTGCTGTACGCTGGCCAGCGTGTTGACGTGAACCCCATGAGCATGTTCATGTCCATCGTCAAGGTGGTGCTGGTGCCCATCGCACTGGGCTTTGTGGTCAATCACTTCTTCCATAAATTCACCGAGGAAGCCGTCCGTGTGCTGCCTCTGGTCTCCACTACCGCCATCGTGCTGATCATCTGCGCCGTGGTCTCCGCCAACAGCGCCAAGATCATGACCAGCGGTCTGCTGATCCTTGTGGTGGTCATCCTGCACAATGTGCTGGGCTATCTCACCGGCTTTGGCGTGGGCAAGCTGCTCAAGCTGGACTCCACCAAGTGCCGCGCGATCTCCATCGAGGTGGGCATGCAGAACTCCGGCCTTGCAACCAGTCTGGCCGCCGCACACTTTGCACAGTATCCGCTGGCTACCATTCCCGGCGCTGTGTTCTCCGTGTGGCATAACATTTCCGGTGCGATCCTCGCCAACTTCTTTGCCCGCACAGCAGAGAAGAAGGATTGATCTTTCATAACACAGTAAAGCCCCCCGGCAGACGAAGACCTGCCGGGGGGCTTTGCTGTGCCTGTGGGCCGGACATCTGCAACAGAACCGGCACAAATCGTGCTTTTCACGCTGCTTTTAGGGCGATTCACGCAGGTTTGCTTCCAAAATGCGGTAAAGTGTGGGATAATCAAGATACTGTAATATATACCCCCCCCCCGTAAAAATGCGAGGGGAAAAAGGAGGTTGTACCATGAAACAAGGCAAACTTATCCGGCGTGCAGTATCGGCGGCGCTGGCCGGATGCATGATGTTCACCTTTTCCGCTCCGGCGCTGGCCGAAAGCACCGATGCGCTGATGCAGTTGAGCATGACTCGCCGCAGCGCCGTGAGCGTGCTGGACGCGGAAAATGGTGACACAGTTGACTACGGTATTACAATTACAATCACTGGCAGGGAAGTGAAAGTTGACAGCAGTAATTGCGACAACATTCTTGGCTTCCTGAAGTATGATCCTGATGAGCAAAAGTTGACCCTGCTGAAGTCGAATGCCAGCGCAGTCAATTATCTGACCATCGATGCACCGAACACGGACGTGGTGCTGGAATCCACAGAGATGATTGTGAGTAATAATCTGTTGATCGAAAACGCTCGTTCCGTGAAAGTTTCCAGCACTGGTAATTGGGCACCGGTTTATGGAAAAGTGTACATCTACTGTGCTTGCCCTGTTACCCTTGAGCACACGGAAGCAGGCGCGAATTCGGGAGTTGCAATTAGCGGAATTGAGTTTGCCGCTCCGGTAAATGCGAGCGACTTTGTCTACTATACCAGCGATGCGCCTGATGCAACGCCGACGGATGCGGGCACTGGGACGATTCCGGCAAGAACTGAAAACTATCTGCGCATTGTGCCGAAAGTTTCCTATACGATTACGGCAGACGATGCCACCATCACCGTGGATGGTAAGGCAGTGAACTCGGCCTTTGCGGGCGAAAAGGTCACCGTGACCGCTGCAGGCAAAGAAAACGCTGAGTTTACCGGCTGGACTGACCCGGACAGTGTGCTGACGTCTGACCAGCTGACAGCAAAAGAAGTCACCTTTACCATGCCGGGCAATAACGTGACTCTGAACCCGAATTACAAGCAGTACTACACCATCAACTCCAACGATACTGCTGTTATCATCAAGGTGGATGGCACGGAAGCTGGAAAGGCATTTCCGGGGCAGACGATCAGAGCTTGGGCACCGAACAAGGACGGCTGGGAGTTTGAAAAATGGAACGCGACCGGCGTTGATCTGGGCAATTGGGTCAACAAGGACTGGATCACCTTCGAGATGCCGGAAAGCAATGTTACCTTGAACCCGCATTATGCAAAGCTCCATGCAATTGAAGTGGTAAATGGTACGGCAGATATCACCTCGGCAAAAGAGGGTACGAAAGTTATCGTTACTGCGAATCATCGTCCGGGCTATGTGTTCGACCGCTGGGAAGTGAACAACGGCGATGTTGCTGTGGCTAAAAAGAATGAGGAAGAGACCACCTTTGTCATGCCGGATAAGCCTGTGACCGCCGTCGCAAAGTATAAGAAGCTGCTGGGCATCACGGTGAACAGCGGCAAGGCTTATGTGGAAGATGCCGTGACCGATGCAGCCCTGAAGGGTAAACTTGTTGTCATCAAGGCCGACAAGATCGAAGGCAAGCGCTTTGACCAATGGAAGATCGTGTCTGGAAACGTGATCCTGGATAATCAGCGCGCACCTGAGGCGAGGTTCACCATGCCGGAGACCGCTGTGGAAATCACGGCCTTATACAACGATCTGCATGCCATCACCGTGAACAACGGCACTGCCAATGTTGAAGAAGCTGTCATCGGCGACACTGTTAAGATCAAGGCAGAGAGCCGCGAGGGCTATGTGTTCGACCACTGGGAAGTGAGCTACGGCGATGTTGCTGTGGCTAACAAGAATGCGAAAGAGACCACCTTTACCATGCCCGACAGCATGGTCGTGCTGACTGCAAAATATAAGAAGCTGCAGTCCATCACGCTGGAAAACGGCAAGGCCTATGCAGGCGGTGAGGAGATCACCACTGCGAAGAAGGGCACCGAAGTCGCCATCATGGCAGACGATCTTGACGGCAAGGTCTTCGACCGTTGGGAAATCGTCTCCGGCAATGTGACGCTGGAAAATGCAAACAAGGCCAAAACCACCTTTACCATGCCGGCCGAGTCCATCTCGCTGAAGGCTGTGTACAACACCATCCACAGCATCCATACCACATTCTGCACCGCAGACCCGGCCAGCGCTATCGTGGGCACGGAGATCACCGTTACTGCTGACGAACGCCCGGGCTACGTGTTTGACCGCTGGGAAGCCTCCGACGGCGTGGAGCTGACCGAGGACGGAAAGTTCACCATGCCCGATCATGATGTGACCATCGAGGCAAAGTATAAGCAGTACCACAGCATCGAAGTGTCCAAGGGCGTGGCCACGGACGCAGAGGGCAACCCCATTTCCAGCGCATTGGAAGGCACCGAGATCTGGATCGAGATCGACCGCGAACAGCGCAACCCGGACGAGTTCGAGTTCAAGCACTGGGAGAGTGGCCCGGAAGATCTGGAAATTGCCAACCGCAAGGCAGAGCGCACCAGCTTCACCATGCCGGACGAGGATGTGACCGTGGAAGCAAAGTTCCTGCACCTGCGTGAGATCACCGTCCATGACGGCACCACTTATGTGGAAGGCGAAGAGGGCGGCATCGCAAAGGCCGGCCAGACCGTTACCGTCAAGGCGGATGAGATCCCCGGCCTGAAGTTCGACCACTGGACGGTGGATTCCGGGAATGTTACGCTGACCACTGTGGACGAAGCAACCGGCGAAGCAACCTTTGAAATGGTGAACGAGCCTGTGGAGCTGACCGCCCACTACAAGGCAATGGTCACCGTGTTCAGCGTCCCGGCCAAGTTCAGTGAGGACACCGGCGAAGAGTCTGTGACCGAATGGGCAGATGTCGGTGAGATGGCAAACATCACCGCAGAAATCGACGAAGCAACCTTCCCCGGTATGGTGTTCGACTACTGGGAGATCGTGACCCCGGCAGACCTCAAGGCCGAGAACATCGAGGGCCAGACCATCGAGTTTAAAGTACCGAAGAGTGAAGTGAAGCTCGTGGCTCACTGGAAGAGCGACGCGCTCAACCCCAGTACTGACCCGAATGCTCCGTTGGACCCCGATTTCGACGTTGACCCCGTGGACGACGGCTCCGGCGCAGGCGGCGCAGGCGCTGCCATTGCAGGCGTAGCCATCGGCGGTGCAGCCATCTGGGGCGGCTACGAGATCGCCACCCGCATCATCCTGAACGACCTGCTGCCTGCAGGCGCGGCCATCCCCGCAAACCGCGGCCAGCTGGCACTGCTCATCTGGACTGAGAAGGGCAAGCCCGAACCCGCCGCACAGCCCGCCTTTGCGGATGTGGCCGACGCTGACATGGCAAAGGCCGCACAGTGGTGCACCGAGCAGGGCACCATGGATGCCAAGGGCGACCGCTTTGAGCCCGAAGGCTGGACCCCGAAGTTCAAGGTGATCGAAGTGTGGAATAAGGCGTTCCCCAAGCAGTAAAACAGCAAACAGCCCCCGGCAGGCGCAAACCTGCCGGGGGCTTTGCTGTGCCTGCGGGCCGGGCATCTGCAACAGAACCGGCACAAATGGTGCTTTTCACGCTGCTTTTAGGGCGATTCACGCAGGTTTGCTTCCAAAATCCGGTAAAGTGTGAGATAATCAAAGTACCGTAATGCATACCCCCCCCCCGTAATAATTTTCGCAAAGGAGGAACCCCTATGAAACGAAATATTTTGGCCCGGCGGGCGGCTTCCGCTGCGCTGGCAGCGTGCATGATGTTCAGCCTTTCCGCTCCGGCGCTGGCCGCAAGCACCGATGCCCTGCTCCAGCAGAGCACCGCCGCCAAAAGCGCGGTGAGCGTGCTGGACGAAGAGAACGGTATGCAGGTTGACGAAAGTGTACAGGATTTCGATATCATAATCAATGGTCAGTCTGTCAACAGCGAGAACTACAACAACATCCTTGGCGGCATCCTCTGCTATGACATTGAGGAAAAGACCCTGAAGCTGAAGGATGGAAAATCCTTTGAAGGCGCCCTGACCATCACGGCACCGGAGGATGTTTCCATTGATCTGGAAGCGGATGCATCCCACGTTGTGGAAGGTGACCTGACCGTAAACGGCGCAAAGGATGTGAAAGTGACCAAGCTAGGTGGCGGTGCGGCTGCAGCAATTCAAGGCAAGGCGGAGATCACCTGTTCCGGTGATGTGATCCTCGAAAATTGGGGCGGTTCGCGTGGTGACGGCCGAAACCTGATAACGAATGGCCTTACCGTGAAGGCAGACACGGTCACGACCGAAGGCGGCATTAGCGGCGAAACGATGATTGACTGTATTGGCGATATAAAGCTTGGTAATGAGCATGGCACGACGGTTTCGAAGCTGACGGTGAAGAGTGCAAACAATGTGACGGTGACGTCCGGCAGTGTGAATCGTTCGATCGGTCAGGACGGCGCAGAGATCACATGCAGCGGTATTGTGGAACTGGACAGTAACCGTTACAGTTACGAGAACCTTGGCAAAGTGAGCTTCACTCAGGCGAATGGCAAACCCTATGTCTATATCATGGCCAAATCTTCGGAGTACGCCAAATCTTCGGAGTACAAGGACTCCCGCATTACCCCGATTCCTGAGACAATAGAAAAAAGATACCTGCGCATTGAGCCGAGGGAGACTTACAGCATTACCGTGAAAAACGGCACCGCGCAGGTCGTTGGTGACACGGATGGAAAACTGACTACCGCCTTTGCAGGCGAAAAGGTCACAGTGAGCGGTGAGAACAAAAACCCGAGTGTTACAAAGTTCGGCGGCTGGAAAGTGATCAGCCCGGAAAGCTTTGAACTGACCGAAGCGCAGAAAAATACCGAAAAAACTATGACCTTCACCATGCCGGCCAGCCCGGTGGAGCTGAAAGCTTCTTATAGCTTCCCGGCACCTGTATTAGATATGCAGGTCACAGTGAAGGGCGGCACGATCCGCGTCGGAGAGGGCGAAAGCCAGACGGGCACGGTGTTCGTACAGCCGGGCCAGACCGTCACGATCGAAGCCGATGAGCCTGCCAAGGAGAATGAGTCGTTCCATCACTGGAAGGTGGAAAAAGATTCCAGCAAGAATATTGGCATAATTGAGGGTAGTCTGGGCTCCGAAACGGAAAAGGGCACGGAAAAGATCGTCTTTACCATGCCGCAGGACGGCGTGAAGCTGACCGCCGTTTACAGCATCCCCGCTTCCGTGCTGAGGAGTACTGTTACTGTTACGGGCGGCACGGCAAAGTCCACTCTGGGCGAGGGCGGCGATATCCCCGCAGAGATCGGCACCACGGTGGAGATCACAGCTACCCCGTATGATGCCGAGAAATACCCCGGCATGGAGTTCGTGGAATGGGAGATCAAGTACCCCGATAGCTTCTACGAGAAATTCCCCGGTGGCATTCCGGAAAATCTGCAGCTCAAGCTGGACAATGCCAAGAGCGCGGCCACGACGTTTGAGATGCCCGTTTACCCGGTCAAACTGATCGCCCACTGGTCGGCCAGCCCGGTGGCCGGACCGGACGAACCTATTGATGAAGACTTCGGCGTAGAACCTGCACCCATGGATACCACAGGTGGCACCATTGCCGCCGTGGCCGTGGGCGGTGCAGCCATCTGGGGCGGCTACGAGATCGCCACCCGCGTCATCCTGCACAACCTCCTGCCCGAGGGCGCGGCCATCCCGGCAAACCGCGGCCAGCTGGCACTGCTCATCTGGACTGAGAAGGGCAAGCCCGAACCCGCCGCACAGCCCGCCTTTGCAGACATCACCGATGCCGAGCAGGCCAAGGCCGCTCAGTGGTGCGTGGAGCAGGGTCTGCTGGATGCACGGGAAGGCAAGTTTGAATCGGACGGCTGGATGCCCAAGTTCAAGACCATTGAGATCTGGAACAAGGCGTTCCCCAAAAAGTAACCTCTGAGCGCTTCCTCCGTAAAGCCTCAGAATGACAGATCCCCCCGATACCGGATACCCGGTATCGGGGGGATTTTTTGCGCAGGCACGCGTGGCATTGGCGGTGGCAATCATCTCCGACATTTCAATGATCCAGTGACCTTGCAGTTTGCGCGAAACAAAAATACTCCGGCAACTTTCCGACCAAGAGAAAGTTACCGGAGTATTCCGCTTTACTTATTTGTTTTTACCAGCAGTGCCTGATACGGCTCCAGTTCCACATCCGCCAGCCAGACGGAAGTGCCCTCCGGGGTGTGATACTCGCCGCCCAGAGCGTCCAGACTTGCCCCTGCCGGGTACTCGGTAAAGTTGAACAGTCCCACCAGCGTTTCCTCGCCGCGCTTGCGCACCAGCGCCAGCACACCGGGGTTGTGGCTGTCCCATGTGGTCACCCACGCATCCGGGGCAAAGCAGGGGTCTGCACGCATTTGGCGCAGCTGCTCCATGCCCTGCCACAACTTGTTTTGCAGCGTGCCCTTCCGGGTGCGCTGCTTGGCATCCTCCCAGTTGAATTTGCTGCGGTGCAGATTGCGGCTGTCCTCCACACGGTCAGGGTCGTTTTTGTAGTCCCAGCCGTTGAGCTGTGCAATTTCATCCCCGCAGTTCAGCATGGGGAAGCCCTGCAAAAACGCCATGGAAGTGTGCAGCAGCAGGTCACGCTTTACGGCGTAGTCCAGTGCGGTTTTATCGCCTTTTTCCAGTGCCTGCTCGATACCGCACAGGCTGGCGGTGGTGCCGCAGCTGCGGGCATCGCCGGTGGCGGGGTCGTAGTTGTACAACTCTCCCTTTGCCCAGCTTCCAGGGAAATCACCCGCATAAAAATGGTAGAGATACTCCTTGTGCTTTTGGGGGTCAATATCAAAACGGTTTTCAGCCGCTTCATCCAGACCCCAGCCGATATCATCGTGGCAGCGCAGATAGTTTACAAACCAGCAGTTGCCCGGCAGGGCGTGCAGGGCGTCCAGCTGTGCCTTCAGCAGGCGGGTGTCACGGCTTGCCAAGGCAGCCCACAGGTTGACCATGGTGGAGACATTGTAAAGCATGTGGCATTCCGGCTTTTCGGGTGTGCCAAAGTACGCCGCCAGCTCCTTGGGTGCCATGACCACTTCGCCCTTGAGGATGACCGCGGGGCAGACACATTCCAGCACCATGCGCAGCATCCGCACAATGGTATGTACCTGCGGTAAATTGCGGCAGGTCGTGCCAAGCTGCTTCCAAATGTAAGGCACAGCGTCAATGCGGAACACCTCCACACCCAGATTTGCCAGATGCAGAATACTTTTGGTCATGTCCACGAACACCGCCGGGTTTGCGTAGTTCAGATCCCACTGGTAGTCGTGGAAGGTGGTCAGCACCCACTTGTGCATTTCCTCACACCATGTAAAGTTGCCGGGTGCGGTGTTGGGGAACACCTGAGGCACCGTCTGCTCGTACTGGTCGGGGATGGTGCGGTCCTCGTAGAGATGGTAATAGGCCTGAAACCACGGGTCTCCGGCTTTTGCCGCCATGGCCCAGCGGTGGGTGCTGGCGGTGTGATTCATGACAAAATCCAGACACAGGCTGATGCCTGCTTTCCGCAGCTCCCGGGTCAGGTTTTCCAGATCTTTGTTGGTGCCAAAGGCCGGGTCTACGGTGTCAAAATCCTCCACCGCATAGCCGCCATCGTTGTGAGGGTGGGGCATCTGCAGCAGGGGCATCAGGTGCAGATAGGTCAGCTTCTGCTCCTTGA
>OLPW01002314.1_pt1 | contig 17133 bp, 13 predicted proteins | sample 1672161 | NCBI WGS metagenome assembly OLPW01 (sample SAMEA3136654, study PRJEB25190) | human gut metagenome
AATAAAATTTAGAAAATGAATCATATATTATAAAAACTATACAAGATAATACTATAATTATTTTATTATTGTTAGATCTATTAATATATATTGATCTAATAAATTCCATTAAAACAATATATATCAAGGTTGGAATTATATTATATATTAAATTTGTAAAACCAAATGAATATATAGTTTTAGCGAAACCTGTAAATAGTCCTCCAACATATATGAGTATAAAATAGAATAATAAACATATCATGACAGTTTTTAATGTTTGTCTATATTTAAAATCATTTCTTATATCTAATCTAAATACACTATAAAGTGCAACAAAACTAACAAATAGAAATATTATCTGTAAATCATTTTTAAATACGTTACCGTAAAAAAAGCCTGTTATAATTACTAATAACATGAAAATTTGTATTGTTAATAATTGTTTGAAACTTTTTTTCATATTTTACCTCTTTATTCCTTTTTATCAGTTTTCTTTTAAATACACAAACAGATACGCAAATAAAATAATATATATTATCTTAAATTATGCGTATCTTATATGTATTTTTTTATACATGAATGTACATTCGAGTAGGTTATGTGTGGTTGGTTTTTTTATTTAAAAATATTAATTATTTGCGTCTTGAACGTAATTAATTGTCATACCATTAGCAGTTACAGTAACGTCTTCTGAAGGTAATGATGCACTTTCAGCTGTTGCTTTATATGTTAAAGTTAAAGTAACATTTTTAGTTGTTGGTGTTGTTGAATTAGTAGCTTTTGCTAATTTATCTCCTTTAGCAATTACATTTCCATCAGTATATTTTATTGAATAAGTTAATTCTTTACATACTGCATCAGCTACAGATTGAGTAGTAGATGTACAAGTAACACCTTGTCCACCAGTTACTGAATCAATAACTGCATTGATATTTCCAGCATTTGCTATATCAAATGTATATGTAATAGTATCTCCTGGAGCTCTTAATGTTCCTAAATTTCCTTCGATTGAAGTTGATTTATCTCCAGCAATTGCTAAAGTTTTACCATCTGTTGATGCATATCCAGTTGCAGCTCCATCTGATAATTTTGCAAAATGAACATCCCATTTTGTTGCAGCAACTTTTGCAGTTCCATTTATTGTTAATTGTTGAGTTAATGCAGCATATGCTACTGTTATTCCTATTAGGCCTACTGCTAAAACACCTAATAGAACATTTTGTACTTTGTTATTCATAATTTTTTATTTCTCCTTTTTTTAGTTTTTTTGATTATAATTTAATACTGCAGCTATATTTGTTATATCAACTTCAGCACTTGGTACTGCTGACATTGAATTTTTTAATGATATGGTAAGTTTTGCTGCTTTTTTCTCACCTTTTTCTAATATATCACCTGTTTTAATTTTGCTTCCGTCAGCATATGTTAATGTATATATTACATTTTCACATACAACTGTTGCCCCGGTTGCATCATTTGATGAACATTCTGGCGTGCTTATTATTGGATCAGCACTTAATTGTGCAGATATTGTACCTTTATTAGCTATATCAAATGTATAAACAATTGAATCACCTGGTAAAGATAAATTTCCTACTGAACCAGAAATTGTAGTTGAGTTACTTACTATAGTAAGTGGATTATCTTGTGATAATACGGCATTACCAGTCACAGTTGATTTTAAATTTTCAAAATGTATATCCCAAGTATTAGATTTTGATTTTGCGGTTCCGTTTATATTTAATCTTTGAGTTAACTGTGCATAAGCAACAGTAAGACCAATCAAACTTACTGCTAAAACACCTAGTACTACATTTCGAACTCTATTCTCTTTACTTCCCATTCACACTCCTCCTCTATTATAGTTATACCATATTTTTTTATTCTAATCAATCGATAAAATCAACTATTTAATAAAATATTATATAGCAAAAAAAAGATATGAACTATTTTGTTCATATCTTTACTCTATTTTTAAATCTTCATCTAATTCTACACTATTAATACTGTTAAATCTTTTAGTTATTTTATCAGTTGTGGTATGTATATCTTCAACATCTTTACTAACAGTTTGAATACTTCTAGAAAGCTTGTCCCATCTGTCTTTATATCTACTAAATTCTACAGATAATTTAACAAGTTCTTCTCTTATTACTTTAGCATATTTATCTCTTTCAGCATTTTTAATAATTACTTCAATTGTAGTAAGCGTACTCATTAATGTTGTTGGAGATGTTATCCATACTCTTTTTTTATAAGCATATTCAATTATGTCATTATGATATGCATTAAGTTCTGCAAATATTGCTTCTGCTGGCAAGAACATTATTGCTTGATCACTTGTTACACCCTCTATAATATATTTATTTGCTATTGCATCAATATGTTTTTTAACATCACTTTTAAATAATTTAGCAGCGGTTTCTCTATCTGATGCACTATATCTTTTATCAACCATTATTCTGTAATGCTCTAGTGGAAATTTTGAATCAATTCCAACGAGCCCAAGTGGTTCAGGAGCAAATAATGCAGCATCTACAATTGTGCTATTTGGAAGAGTATATTGTAAACGATATATCTTATCATTCTTTTCTCCAAATACACTTGTTAATATATGCTTTAAGTTTACTTCACCATATATACCTCTACTCTTCTTATCAGTTAATATTCCTTGAAGTGAAACTATATCGTTAGATAAAGTGTCTATTTTCTTTTGTGCTTCGTCTATTTTACTTAATCTTTCAAGTACTGATGTAAATGTTTTATTAGTTTTTTCAAAATTTTCATCTAATCTTTCATTTACTTTATCATTTATCATATTTAATCTTAACTCTATCTTATTATTTAATGAATTAATTTCTTCATTAAGATTTTTATTAATATCATTTTTAAAATCATAAAGATCTCTTGTTACATTATTTTCAAGTTTACCAAGTCTTTCAGTAATATTTCCTTCATTAATGTTTTTAAATAAACTTATTGTTACAAGTACAACAAGTAAAATTAGTATTCCAATTATTATATATTCCATGTTTATTACCTCCTATTTTATAAATTTATTCGCAAGTTTACTTACTAAATACGCAATTAAAACCATAAATATAACCTGCGCAATTGTATATGGATCTGTTATACTTTCTAGCAAGCTCTTTCCTATAAATCCCCAAAAATATACCATTGGCAATTTACCTATTAACAATGCTGAAAAATATTTTTTAGCATCTATATCAGTTAAACCAGCCGCTATATTAACCGCAAATGCTGGTGTAAATGGTAAAGCAATTAATATAACTAAATTACTGTATGATAATTTATTGATATACTTTTTAAATTTTTTTACCTTATCATTTTTTCCATATTTCTTTTCAAATTTATCTCTTAATTTTCTGCATAAAGTAAATGAAATCATACATCCAATAACAGTTGCAATCCATGATATTAAAAATCCGAAAAGACTACCAAATGTCATTATATTAAGTGCTATAAAAACTGCTAGTGGTAAAATAGGAATCATTGACTCTAACATTATAAGTAAGAAACCTGATATAAATCCCATACTTCCCATTAATCCAGTTATTTTATCTATTAATTCTGTTATAATTGTCTCCATTTTCATCCTCCATTAATATTATAAACCATTTTATTCATAAAAAAAATAAGTTTTTCAAACTAAACTTATTTTTTAAATAAATCCTTCATATCCATCTATTACATTTACTACATCGTATCCCATTATCTCTAAAAACTTACAACATCTTTTACTTTTAAAACCCTCTGTACAATATATGTAATATGTTTCATTTTTATCCAAATACATATGTGGCATATCAGTTAAATTATTCATATCAATATTTCTAGCATTATATATATGTCCTTTCATATATGCACCTTTAGTTCTTAAATCAATTATATTATACTCTTTTTTTAAATCACATGCTTTTATATTTTTCATATTTTCACCAGTCCACTATATAATATGAGAATTATTATTTACTGGTCACAATAATAGCCTAATACAAAAAAATGCACAAAATATTAAAAATATTGTGCATTTTTTATTCTTCGAAGAAGAAATCATCAAAAAAATCATCGTAATCAGAATTATTTGTAGTTTTATTTTTTTCTTCTGGTTGTTTTATTTCTTGCTTATTATCTTCATTATTTTGTTCTTCTTTAAAATTATTATTCTCTTCTTTTACTTTAAAATTATTAAAATCAACCATATTGCTGTGGATAACTTCATCAATGTTAGGATCTTTAGAAATTTTTCTTGTATCAAATAATTTTTCTTCATTATTACTTACTTTTACTTCTGGTTCTTCTTTTTGTTCTTCTACTTTTAAATTTGGTTCTTGAGCTTTATTTTTTTCAGCTTCTTGTTTCTTCTTTTCTTCCTCTTCTTCTTTTTCAAGTTCTGCAATCTTAGCATCTATTTCTTTAATCATTTTGTCAATGTCCATATCAGAACCAATACCTGGCATTCCACCCGGCATTCCACCACCAAATGGATTCATACCAAATGGTGAACCTCCACCCATAGGTGAAGAACTACCATCCATTCCGGCATTTTTTAATTTTTCTTGTTTTTGTTTTCTAACAAATTCTTTTAAATCAAATGTTTTTATTGGAGTCATTTCTCTTTGTGGATAAACAACATTTTTACCATAGTGGTCAGCACCTCTACCAAAACCGAAATCTGTATCCCAATCCATTTTTAGTTTACCTCTAAATGGCGCACATCTTTGTTTGATTAATATAAATTCATCTGCTTTCATTCTTTGAAGTTCTGATACAGTAACAAGAGGTCTTGTTTCTTCTTTTTTATCCTTACCAACTCTAACAAGTTTATCACCACATAATTTACTAATTTCTTCTAGAGCTGATAATTCTCCTGTTAATAAGTATATTAAGTTACCACAGTTACCACGAATAGTTTCGGCATCATGATCACCATAATTTTGTTTTAACTGTGCAAAATTCTGGATGATAAATGTAAATCTTATTTGTCTTGAACGTGCTGCTGTAACCATTGTTGTAATATCCTTAAACTTAGGCATGTTAGCAAACTCATCAAGTAAGAAGTTTGTTCTAACTGGAAGTTTTCCACCATGTTGTTGTGCAACATTTATTAAAGATTCATAACACTGTTTAACAAATATAGTAGCAAGTGAATGGTATGTTGTTTTTTCATCTTGTATAATCATAAATACTGCTGTTGGTTTCTCACCTATACTGTCCATTTCAAAATCACTTTTAGAAAGCATTTCTGATAAGTTTTTTGTAACAGCTAATGTTTTAACTTTATCCTTTAATACAGATACAATACCACCCTTTGTTTCATTTGGTGCATTAACTGTACCTAAAGCATTTACACAAGCTGGTGATGCTGGATCTTTTGCATTAAAATATTCCTTTAAATAATTTGATGCACCATACTTATCTTCACCCGTTGTCATCATTAAGTTTACACTATTAATATTTATTTCATCTTCATTTGCATCCTCAAATAAAGCAAGAGATAAACCTGTTAAATAACTTGCAGCTGAATTTTGCCAGAACGGATCATTTCCTTGACCATCAACAACTATGTTAAGTGATAAGTCGTTTAATAGTTCATTTGCTTTATCAAAATTTCCTTCTTTTTGATACTTATATGGTAAATGATATGGATTCCAACAATTACCTTTTTGTGGATCACGGAAATTAAGTATTATAATTTGATAGCCAAGTTCTCTCATAATACCAGAGTTATCTTCATAAATTTCACCTTTAGGGTCGGATATAATCATTGATTCTCTTGCCTTAACAAGCATTTGAACAGTAGGATTAATAATACCCTGTGTTTTACCTGAACCAGTCGCACCTATAACAAGAGTATGACTTTCACCATTATCAACATAAGCAGCCTCTTTATCATAAACAAGTGCAGTACCACCAGCTTTTGATTCCTTATCAACAAAAGGAACTCTTACAACTCCTTTAGCACTTTTAATTTCTTTATCCTTAGCCCATCTAGCATATCCATCCTCTTTTTTCTCACTAGTATACCCAAAACCTTTTTCTCTTGTAAAAAAGTATGACGAAGTACTACCAAATAAAAATCCAATAGACGCAATCCATAACATTAATGTAGCAGCTATATATTTTGGACCTAATGCTGGAAACGGATTAAGTCCCCAAGGTGTTCCTTCATTTATAAAAAATGAAAAATTAAGTACACAAATACATATTAAATATAATATAAACAAAGATACAACAACAAAAGCTATTACATCTTTTTTTTCTGCTCTAAATTTTAATTTCATACAATCAGCATCCTTCCGATTAATCTAAAATAATTATAACAAAAAAATAAGTATTTTTAAATACTTATTTAATTTATAACTAATTTCTATTAGCAAATCTACTATAAATATCCGTTGCATATCCTCGTCTTTCATTGATTTTAGAATCCATATTTCTTGGTTTTTCATAATTCAAAAGATAATACTCTGCTGCATCCTCTGCAGATGATGATGAGTTTAAGCTTTGTTTTGTTGCATCATCCATATCAACAAGAATAAACTCAAGTTGTAAACCTATATCAGAAATTGAAGAATATCCATTAGTTTTGTACATTTCATATAAATCATATTTATAAGTTGGCCATGTCCATTGCGCAAGACCATAACCATACATACAATTCTTGCATGCACTTAAACCACGATTAGAATCGCTATAATCATAATTATATAATCCATAAGTTGTAGATAATGAAAACTCTTTTTGACTTATTTTTCCACTATCAACCATTGATGTAAATTCTTCATCAGTTATATTAGCTTTACTATTTGCTTTATTTTCAAGATTATTAGTAATATAACTAGATTCAGCATATATATTTGCCATTACTCCAGCAGCTGCTTTTTTCGTATATCCATTTGATAAAAAGTAATTCCAAGCTTTTTCTTCATTATTGTTTCCACTTAATGTAGTAGCTTTATTACAAGCTATAAATAAATTAGTTGGATCAATGATAATGCCATTTGCATCACTATTAGCATCCAGAAATGTAAAATGTAATCCTTCTGTATTATTAGTACTATTATTTATAGTACCAAGTGTATCACCTTTAACTACTGTAGAATCCACTTTTAAACCATTTTTAACGTCAACATTAGAATATATAGTAAAAAATTTAAATGTCTCATTATCTATATTAATATCATGGCTTATTTTTATTGATTTACCACAAACCTTATCATTACAATTTGAATCTTCAATTGAAACTATTTTACCATTAGCTACAGAATATACATTTGATCCTAGGTTAACCCCAGCAGTTGTCGTATTTAAATCTACACCATTATGATTTTTTCCATTAACTATACCATATGAATAATTTTCATCAAATGATACATTAAAATTTTCTGCTATATCAACAGGTTTATTCAAATTATTAACTAATGTTTGATTAATCGCTCCTAAACAAGATTCAACATAATTTTCACTACTACTATTTTGATATTGTAAAAATATATCTTCAAATAATCTTTTATTTGATAATATATCATTATATAATTGTTCTTTTCTCTCTTCTTTGGAGATATCTGATGTAGAACCAACAATATCTTTAAATTCAGGCATATATTCAAAATAATATTTCATTAGATAATTTTTATAATTATCTTCATCATACTTCCATGTTTTATAATAAATTGTAATTCCATTTGTTATTGAGAACGATATACTAGTTATATCTGCAATACCATAAAAAATATCACCAATTAATTGTGTAAGTGTATGAACAAAATCAGTTGCAGCCTGTCCAGCATTATCATAAAAAGATCCAGAGTATTCAGAACCCAATATTGCTGCATATAATTCTTTAAATGGTGCTGTGATAGCATCCCAACTAGTTGCTACAAGATCTTGAAGTAAATCTAAAATATCTTTACAAATATTTTTGCCATACATTTGTAAAAAATCCTTCAATCCCATTGATTTAGATTCTCCCTCTCTCGTTGGAGTACCAAAAACATCTGTATGAAATTGATTTCTTGCAAGTTTCCTTAATCTATAAACCTTACCGACATTATAAGTTAATCCATTTTCATCAACTGTTTGTTGTGCTTCATCAAATTTTTCTTTCACATATGATTGTACTGCTTCAAAAACACCATTATTTGTTCCTCCATCATTTAATGACGAATCAACAACATTTACATCTTCTATATTTCTAAAATTAGTATCATAGCCCATACCTTCTGTATAAAACAGTGTTGCGAGAATTAATGGAACATCAAGGCCCGTACCATCATTAGAACATCCATATCTATCACATAAATCATCTAACTCATCATAAAATGCTTCTTTTGAATCTTGAAAACCAAATCCGTTATAAAAATTAGATATTTTTTCACTAAAATTTGCTGTACCTGTTATTGCTTCGTCAATATAACCCCAAGCTTCCATTATTGGGCCTAAAATTAATTCTATTACAAAGAATATTAATACTATTAATAATATAAAACCTATTATATATGGCGCAGCTGCAATTAATGCTTTTTTTGCAAATCCACTTATAGTTTGTTTTACAATAGAATCAACTTTACCCTGTGTATTAGTTTTGTTTTTACCACTAATTTTAGAACCAATTTTATCTTTTATACTTTGTTTACTTTCCTGTTTTTGATCTGATTCTGTTTCTTCACTATTAGTTTTGTTTCCATTAAATTTTCTGTTTGAAAAAATATTTCTTTTATTTTTTGCATTATTTATTCTATTAGATGTTTTATCACTGTTTTTGGAATTAGTAGGATTTTTTTTACTATTTAATCCTAATTTTTTACCATTTTTTACTTCATCAATCTTATCTAATCCTTGTGCTAATTTATTTCTAGAATAATTTTTTGCCATTTTTTGAGTAGGACCATGTGTTGGCATAAAGGTACCGCCATCTTTTTTTATAGCTTTTTTACCAAGATTCTTTGGTACACCAAACTTTGATAAGGCATCTGCACCTTCATTTTCTAAAACATCATCTACTCTTTCACGTGATGTCATGGAAGATGATTTTTCATTAGTACCCAATAAAGTTTCTATTGATTCTTCATGACCATCATACTTTTCAAAATCATTGTTCTCTTCCATTTAATCACCACCTTTTACTACTAGTTATTTATTATAATCCTCCTCTTGATCCAAATGAATCAAGTTCTGAATCAGTCGCAATTACACTTATCTGCATACGTTTACTTCCGCATACAAATAATGCATCACCTTGATTATAACGTTTAATATTTTCCTTTTCATTATCATTTAAATCTATTAATTTAGATAAATCTTCAACTGCTTGCTTTTTAAGTCCCATTACTAAGTAATATGAAGCATTATCAAATATTGCTTTACCTTGCATTAATACTTCTGGAGCAGCGAAATCACTTGGTTGTTGTGTAATAATTATAGTACCACTATTATATTTACGAGCTCTTCTTTGTACTTGTGCTAAGAAATCAGCACCAAGAGTATTATCGTTACCAAGTAAAGTATGAGCTTCATCTACCTGAAGTACAGTATTTTGATTAGGGTCTAAACATAATCCCCAAGCATATTTTAATATATTAAAGAATAATGCATTTTTAACATTTTTTTCAGCATTTATTAATTCTCTTATATTAAATACAACAAAATTAGATCTAGGACTAATAGTTGTATGTCCATCAAAGTAATGTTCAAGTCCACCAGTTACTAATGGTCTTACTTTTATTTCTAATTTTTCCATTATGTCTCTTTCTCTTGTTGCTTCACCATAAGATAATATTCTTCCTCTTATTGTTGTATAGACATCACTAAACGTTGGGAAATCTTCACTTGTTAATTTTGTAAAATCAGTTTTAATATTTATATTAAATCTTTGATATGTTTCAACAACAACTTCATTAAATAAAGTTAATACATCTTCTTCTATTGATGGATCATAGTATTTCATAAATGCTTTTAAGGTTTGAAGTGCTTTAGCTAAAACTGCATATCCTAAACCTCTTGATGATTCTTCTTCATCAGCATCAGGTACTATTTCAAGTGGATTAATCATTCCAAATTCTCCACCTCTACCTAAATCAATAAAATCACCATTATATAATCTAGCCATTGGCTCAAGTTCACCTTCAGGGTCAATAGCAATAATTCTATAACCATTTCTAACATGTGATCTTAATAGTAATTTGGCCGCAGTTGATTTACCACTACCAGATGTACCAAGTATAATCATATTAGCATTATTTCTGTTGTGTTCTTTCTTTATTTGATATAAGAATTGATTAAATAAAATTATACCACCAGAAAAGTCTACACCAAGCAAACATGCTAAACCTTGATCCTTAATACTATCAAATACAAATGGATACATAGCTGCAAGTGTTGGAGATGGAATTGGTGTACCAATTCTATCTTCAATATCCTGTTTTTCAAATATTGGTAAACAAGATTTTAACACTTTTTCCTGTTCAAACCTTAATGGAACTGCTCTCATTTCCATTGCTTCTAGTGTTGATTTTAATGAAATTTTTCTTCTTTCTAGTTCCTCTTTTGTATCAGCAGTAATCATTATATGCATTTGAAAATCAAATACTTTAGACTGATTAGTAGTTATAACTTTTATAAAGTTTTCTAATGACTCATAGTCTTGTCTTATTCTTTCTTGATAAGTTGCATCTGATTCTTTTTGATATCTATCATATAATTCTATTAATTGTTTATTAAGCATTTTAGATACTACTTCAAATGCAACTGGTATATGCTTTATAACAATCTTAACCCCAGCCATACCTGATGTTAAACTAGACAAATAACCTGGTGTTATATACTTAGGATAAGATAGAACTGTCAATATAGTCGCAAACTTATCACTGATTATAAAATCAGCTGTATTAAATGTCATTCCTTTTGGAGCTATTTCCTTTTTAAGAAGCATTTTCAATCACCGTCCCACTTTTATAACTTAAACCACCATTTAAGAAATTATCTAAAATCATTCTTAAATCTTCATTAGAAGTTTGTGAAGCAATAAGTCCACAACTAACTAAATTATTAATAAGTTCTCTTATTCTTTTTTGAATTATTTCTGTATCCTTTTCTTTAAACAATATAAAGTATTCTGTATCAACAATACCATTGCTCATAAATAATTCCGCTTTTGATATATCATCCATAATTAATTTTCTGTAAACTGGACTTTGTGTATCATTTAATTGTAGTTGTAATTGTGAAATATATAAATTTATATCAACTGGTCTATCAGCAATAATTAACCAAAATTCATAATCAATAAGATTATAAAATGTTTTGAATTGATCAATTATTTGGTTTTGATAATTTTCCTCTAATATAAATATATTTCTTGGTTGAATTTTAACACCAGTTACCATTTGTTTATTATCAAGAATAATCATATTATTATTAATATCTTTAACAGATATCCAATTTTCAGTATATATACTACTTGAATTCATTTTTATAACACCAACCTTCCCATTTATAATTTCTTCTTCCATAAAAGAAATCTATTATTTCTCTTATTAATGTAAGTACATTATGATAATTTGGAATAGGAACTACCAAAAATGTACACACAAATAAAGGTGACAAACATAATAATGCTGTTTTAAAAGTTTCAGGACCAATAATCATTAATAAAATTATTGATGTAACAACTCCTATTCCAAATAAAGCTAAATCGAATCTATTAAACATACCAAATATTAATGTTCCCCTTTTAGCATTTGCTGGAATTAAATAATTCACTATATATCACACTCCTTTTTATTTATCATCATCTTTTAGTTTAAATTTAGATCCACTATCATTTGAATCCTGTTGATCATATTTTTTCATTAATCTTTCTACATCATCTTCTAATTTAGCTTTTTCAATATCTTCATTTTGTTTATCCACTTGTTGTTGATTTAAATTTAATCCTGTTTTTACTCCTGTTATATCAGGCGTAGTGTACTTTGAATTTTCAATCTTATTTGAAAAATTTGAAAAATCTATGTTTAAACTTTCTCCTGAACTTTGTGAACTTGATGACGAGTTTGTCCCAGATGTATTTGATGAGCTTTGTGGTTGCATAGGTTGATTTGTAACATTTACTTGAGAGTTACTCTTAACATTAGCTTCATTCATCTTTTTACTTATAGTTCTTGCTTCCTTCATAACAACTTGTTGATCGGCAGTTGCCTTACTAATAACATCATTCAATGTTGAATCTGCTCTACTAAATTCCTCCTGTGCTTTTTCAACATTTGTAGCATATGAATCAACAGATCCAAGAGAACTAGCTTTGTTTGATAAACTATCTAAAACTGAGGATATATTAGATGTAAATTGTGCTCCAAAATTATCTTTTGACAATGCTACACTCAAATCACTCTTTAATTGAGCACCAGATTGATACATTCCTAAATCTAAATTAGATAAAATATTTGAAAGATCTGATTTTTGTTGACCGCTTGATGAATTCATTTTATTTTCTATTGCAGTTCTTATTTGATTAATAGTTTGATTATCTCGTTGAGCTGTTAACAATTTATTTTGTTTAGAATTATAATTAGTCATCGCTTTTCTTTGTTGTTCTGTATGTCCATTCATACCATCAACCATCTTACTATAATTATCAACTGTAGCTAATGAGTCATCAACAACATTTCCATTTGAATCAAGAATATTTGCACCAATAATTTTTGACAAACTTTCTCTTGCTTCCGACTTTGCTTTTTCATTTTTCTCCCATGAAGCTTGTTGTTTTCGTACGGCACCTTTGCCACCCTCGCTATACATCAATTTATCATATGCTTTAAATGGATTACTTTCATTTGCAGCGGCTTTTACTGTAGATGCTGCACTACTAATTCCGTTTTTAATTTTTGATCCAACTTCTGATGTTTTTCCCATACCATTCTTCAATTTTTGAACAGCAGCATTATTACTTATACTTTGACCTAAACCTGTTTGTCCAAATTTTTCTCCAACTTTTCCTCCTATAGCTTTAGAACCAGCAACTAAACCCGCACCAGCGACTAAAGGGGCCGCTTTTGCCAAATTAGTAAGACCTGTCCATGCTTTTTTAGCTTGTTCGCCAACAACAGCCATTTGTCCAAGTCTTCCACTTACCCCACCTTTCAATTTAATATTTAAACCAAAAATTTTATTTATCAAATCTGGAATTTGTTTAACAAATATTAACATTCCAACAACAAGAAAACAGTTAAATATAGAAATCCAAGACTCACTTTTAAATTGATTTGATAATAATGATATATTTTTAAGTAAAAATAAATAGAATGCAATAGAGGCAACTTTTACAAATACTTCTGCAAAAGTTTTTCCTACTTCTTTAAGCCACGATGATAAAATTTTATCACCAACACCTATATAACTAACGATAGAAATTGGTGCAGTTAATTCTAAAAATGCAAGTTTAAATATTCTTACAGCCATATCAAGTGCAAATAATAATAAAATGTAGCAAACACCCGCACCAGCAATAATAGCAATCAACCCATCAAAATGGAAAGCGAAATCACCATCAATTGAATTACCTCCACTGTCCTGTCTTAAAATATTAATATCACTAGCAACATTTGAAATTTCACCTATATCTGTCTGAACCATAGACCTATAACTATTATTTATATCACTACTAACTTGTACTTCATCATCTACTGGATATAAAACAGAATTAATAAGTGTTCCTGCAATTACTTGGCCACCATTTCCACCTTTTTCACATTCAGAACCAGAGCAATTGTAACCAACAATAATTTTTTCAACAAGCATATTATCCATTATACTTTCCGTTATACTATACATTTCATTAAATGCAAATGGTACGAGAACCATAAGTGCAAGACCTATAATTGATCTTTTAAATAGTGCTGATACTCCTTTTTTATTATCTGTTAATAAGTCAGGATTCACAATAGCAGAAAGTATCGTAATTGAAAATGCAAATAACATTACAACACTAACCAATATGTAAATATTTGCACTAAATTGTTCTATAACATCTGAGGAAAGAAATTCTGTATTTGCTAAGCTATAAAAAATTGAATACAATTTTGGAATTAAATTATATATCGGAACACATATCCATACACATAATTTTCTTAAAAGTTCTTGCATATATACCTCCTATTTTCCCAAAACAATACATCTCATTAAATCTATACCAGTTTTTATTCCAGTTGATTCAGAAAATAAATTTAAAATTATTTTAATGATAATTGGAACTAAAACAAATAAAACCAATAGAATTAATCTTTTTGGAAATTTTTTCTTTGATTTTTCCATTTTTTCTACATCTGATGCCATAACAGCTTTTGCATAATCTAATGATCCAAATATTATTACTGCAATAGGTGCTGCTATTTCAAGTATTTTATACAATGTATTAAAAACTTTTACATCTTTACATTTTACTTTATAACCAGTAAATTCAATATCTAAAGATGGTGCTTTAGCCTTATAAATCTTATATAATTCAAGTGCAGCATTTGCTGCTGCATTTGCTGCTTCCCTTTGTTCATTGTTAACTGCACCCATAACAGTACTATATTTGCCTGAAGTACAATTATCATAACATGCTGTTTTTGCTTCTGCCGACTGTATATTACCACACTTATCGGCACATGTTTTACAAGTTTTATATGTATTACTACTCATGCATTGTGTTAATGCTGATCCTGAAATACATGTAGTAGAATTTCCTGTACATAAAGAAACGCATGGATCATTATATAATTTCGATTCGCATGCTGATGCTGTAGAAAACTTTTTACAACTTTCAAGTACAGTTATAATATTTTTATTAATTCTTCTATCTGTATCATCATTAGTTTCATCTGCATTTAAATCACAAGTACCTGTTGTACAATCACCATAAATAAATTTCCAATATTTTAAAAATTCCTCAAAGTCATTTTCAAAAACATATCTTGCTGTAGATTTGTTAAACCATAAACTAAATCTTTCTTTTCTATCCTCTTCTCCTATTCTTTGATCATTTACATAATCGCTATCCATATATTTTTTCCAAGCTTCATGAGTTGCATCAAAATATGCCTTTGTATAAGTGATATTATTTGTATCACCAATGTCAATTAATTGACTAAGTCCCTTTAAAGCTTCGTTTTGCTCGTCTTCTGATAATTTTACTCCAGCATCACTTTCTGCATGTTTTAGCATTTGTTTAAATTGTTTTGAATGGTCTGTTGGATAATTTTCTCGTAATTTAGTATTAACAAAAATTATTTCTCCACCAGTCTTTTCAATCATTTTAGCAAATGTAGATTGTTTTGTTCCATCATAATCTTGATCAGAAAATCCTGAAAAATCATCATTTGTTCCATTTGCGTTTAAATCACTATATATTCCATAAGTATTTTTTGAATTAAAAAGATTTTTAAATTGTCCTCCTGATCTCAAATAATTTATATATTCAGATTCCTTAACACCAGATATAGTTATGTTAAATAAATAACCATACCCGTGTTTTTCCTTTGAAACTGTTGCTTTAGCATATTTATACTTTGAACAATCAGATCCAGGTGTTGTATCAGGAACTAATTCTTTTTTACTCTGCTTATAAGTTTCATCCAAATAAATATTATACCCACCTTGTTCGTTTAATGTAGCACCTTTTGGTGAATGTGGTAATGTTTCAACTGAATAACCAATATCATATTTTGTTCCATTATATTTTAATCTATATGATGTCAAATTAACTATTGCACTTGTATCTGGACCATATTTTCCTTTATAACCACCCTCATTACTTTCATACTCAATTTTTGATTGAATATTTGATGGAAGTCTAGACTCATTCATATATGTTAGTGGTGAAATCCAATAACATTTTTCATCTGCAAATGCACTAGTTTTTCCTATAGAAAATGATATAAAAATTATCGATAATATTGTTAAAATTTTAATAACAGGCTTTTTCATATATAATAATCCCTACTCTCTCACTATAATCATAACATAAATAAAAAAAAAAAGAAATAATTTGCATTTCTTTTTTATTATTTTGTTAATTCATCACTATATTTTATTTTATTATAGCTTTCTTTACCGGCTTCATTCCAACAACTTCTCCAAGAATTTGCGTCAGCAACTACTAAGTTTATAGCAATATTTACAATATATGGTATCAAAAACACTATAATTGCGGCAATAATTCTTTTTACAAAAGGTTTTTGAGCCTCTTTCATTTTCTTTTCATCACCAGCTATTACCGACTTTGCCATATCTATTGTACCCATAAGAATTAGTCCAATAGGAACTGCAATTTGAAGAATTTTTATTATCAATCTTACTAATCGCATAATGTTCAATAACGAACCATTTATACAAGGTGATAAAAATAATAAAGCGTCTAACATATATATTTCCTCCCAACTTTTTTTATTTATACATTTATTTTATAATTATTATTTACAATTGTCAACTAATTATTTATACAAATGTAAATATTTATTAATTATAATTTAGCATATAAATTGTATTTATTAAATTTTTTTGTTAAAGTATAACCACAACTATCTTTTTTTAATTTATTATACATTGGATCATCTTCATTAACTAAAATATGCGTAAACTTATATTTATTTATGTAATCCTTATAATCAATTTGATTGTTTCTTAATTTTGTATATTCATCATAAATATCACTCTTATGATTATTTTTTTTCAAATAAACTTCTGCTCTAGGATCAATATTTGCCTTTATTTCTTTATAAACAGCATAACTTCCATCATTAAAATTAATATATAATTTCATATTTTCAGTATTGTAATTTTTTGCTAAATAATCTATAGTCTCTTTTGATTCTGGATAAAAATCTCTTTTAATAAAAATTATAGATGATATTGTAACAATTAAAAAACTAATTACAATAATATTTTTTAATATTAATGGTATAAATCTTTCAATATCAATATTTATTATTTTATCTTTATATAAGTATGATAATGGAAATAAAGCTCCTATTATAAATAGTGCTATACTTCTTGAACAATCAAATGCAAGATATGTTGTTCCAAATAATAACAAATAATATCTTATTGGAATATTTTTACATTTGAAATATAAAAAATAAACTAAAAATA